>Ga0105047_10005678_pt1 | contig 21313 bp, 20 predicted proteins | sample MAT04_FD_78384 | JGI IMG/M metagenome (GOLD analysis project Ga0105047, IMG submission 78384) | Freshwater microbial communities from Lake Fryxell liftoff mats and glacier meltwater in Antarctica - MAT-04 (megahit assembly) | ecosystem: Environmental > Aquatic > Freshwater > Ice > Liftoff... | reverse complement strand
TCTTATATAGATTAAGAACAATGCTGATGATTTTTGAAATTTTCTCTGCGCCATCTTCCGGCAGACTTCCCAGGCATCTTCTCACCTATACGGCTGGTTCGTTCCTGACAGGTATTTACTCGATATCTTTGAAACAGCAACCTTGAAAACCCAAAGCTTTTGATCTGCTTTAGCAGCTCAAACTGCGCCAGATTCGAGTATTATTAAAATATGTATTCATCAGACTCTCCATTTCTTACCGACTGGTACGTGGTGTCCGTGCGTTGGACAATCCTGCTTGGTACTTCAGTTTCTCTGGCGCTGGCAGGGCAAATCACTTCCCCGGTAAATTCTCTGCTTCTGATTCTGGCAGCTTGGAACATTTTTTTGATATGGCTGGCTGGTCAGAGCCGCCGCCTCAAATATCACCGTGTTTTATGCGTTGCCATTGATGTGACCATCTCCTGCCTGTTCTTTTGGCTGGGTGGCGGTTTGCTCGGCCCGGCTGCCTGGATGCTGCTACTGCCTCTGATCAGCTCAGGCCTATATTTCAACCTGCTCGGCGCTTTGGTAGCTACCGTTGGTATGACGATCGTTGAAGCGCTTGATATTTTCATTAACGGTACAAATATCATTTACACATTGATTGGCGCAATCATCACGCTTGTCATGGGCGGCCTGTTTGGTTACCTAAGTCACCAAACCTACACTCAGTTGCAAGAAAAACGCAAAAAACAGATTACGATGCGTGAAAGAACGCAAAGAGGAGAAACAGAGCGATTGCGAGCGATCTATAATATGTCATCCGCGCTGACATCCACTTTAAGTTACAAACGGGTGTTGGATAATGCGCTCGACCTAAGTTCCAACGCCCTGCATGTCGAATCTGCCAACCTTGACCCAAACAAGCCCGACATGCAAGCTGATACAGCCATCACGAGCGCAGTGTTGCTTTTTAAAGGGCACGAACTGATCGTAGGATCGGCCCGCCACTTTACCCAGTCAGATATGCGCGCCATCTTCCCTGCCAAGCAAGGGTTCCTTGCGAAAGTTATCGAAGAAGGAGAGCCAGTAGTCACCGATAATTTATCTACAGACCCAGAACTGGGACAGGTAGTCGGATTTTTAGAGTGTAACTCAATCTACTGTTTGCCAATGCGCAATGGTTTCAACATTTACGGGGCGCTTATTTTTGGACACCCCACGCCGGGTTACTTTACGCGTGAACGTTGTGATGTACTAGGAATCATTGGCCGACAGGCAGTTATTGCAATCCAAAACGCACAGTTATACCAGGATCTTGCTGACGAAAAAGAACGCATGATGGAAGTGCAGGAAGAAGCACGCAAGAAATTAGCCCGCGATCTACACGATGGCCCCACTCAATCTGTCTCAGCCATCGCTATGCGTGTCAGTCTGGCACGGCGTATGATAGATAGAGATCCTCACTCTGCATCCGAAGAACTTGAAAAAATTGAAGACCTGGCGCGCCGCACCACCAAAGAAATTCGCCACATGCTTTTCACACTACGGCCACTGGTGCTCGAATCACAGGGGCTGACCGCCGCTTTGCAGGCAAATGCAGAAAAGATGAAAGAAACCTACAATCAGGCAGTAGTTATTCAGGTTGATGAAACACTCGCCAGTACGCTGGAAATGGGCAAGAGTGGCGTGATATTTTACATTGTAGAAGAAGCGGTCAACAATGCCCGTAAACATGCCAAAGCTGCACAAATTTTTGTGCGCTTGAATTCTTTGCCAAACCAACCAGAGATTGCATTCCTGGAAATTTCGGATAACGGCGTGGGCTTTGATGTAGCCGAAGTCAACAAATCTTACGATAAACGCGGCAGTCTGGGCATGGTTAATTTACGCGAACGCACAGAATTGGTAAATGGTGTGCTAAATATCCAGTCAGCCATTGGCAAAGGTACAAAAATCCAGGTTTTCATCCCACTTAGTGAAGATGCCGCAGACTTGCTGAACAACGCGCACAAAAGCCAACAGCAATCCAGCCCGGCTTCCATCTCGGGAAAAAACCAATCTGACCAATAAATCACAATCAGAAAAAATATGCCCCTTATATCAGGAATGTATTACCATGAAAATGGCGGCAACTGGAGCCGACCGGCAGTGATTTTGCTGCATGGTGCCGGTGGAAACAACCTATCCTGGCTACCAGAATTCCGTCGAATGCAAGACCAGCGCATTTATGCCATCGACCTGCCGGGTCACGGTAAATCCGAAGGAATTGGTCGCCAATCCATTGCGGATTATGCCCGATGTGCACTCGACTTTTTGGATGCACTTAAAATCCAAAAAGCAGTATTTGTAGGTCATTCAATGGGTGGGGCAATTGCACTCTGGCTGGGGATTCACAGCCCCAGCCGGGTGCTAGGTCTTGGATTGATATCAACCGGGCCCCGCCTTCGCGTTTCACCAACGCTGCTATCCAGTTCATCCGTAGAGGCCACACTACCGCTGGCGATAAAGACAACCATAGATCTGGCTTTTGGCCCGCATGCCAATCCGCGTATCAAAGAATTAACCGCTCAACGTATGGGCGAAGTACGTTACCCGGTACTGTACGGCGACTTTATGGCCTGTGATGCCTTCGATGAAACCAGCCTGTTAGGGCGGGCGAGCAAGTTACCAACGTTGATTGTCTGCGGGACTGAAGACCGGATGACTCCGCTGCGATATTCAGAGACGATGCATCTGCGCATCAAAAAATCTATTTTACACGTTGTTCAAGGTGCCGGGCACATGATTATTCAGGAACAACCGCAGACGATCGCAAATACTCTGCACCTTTTTTTGAACAGCATCACCTACCAACCGGGGGAATAATTATGGGTACAGGTCCACCTTGTTCATAAAAGCTGAGGCCCAGCTGATCTTCACACTTAGCAACCGAACCATTACAGCCAAGCAACACGGACATGAGCGCTTTTAATGAATGCGGTGAGCATTATTGTTGGAGGGCTACTGATCTGGTAGAACCGACCAAAACTTACCCGTTTAGCAGGTGGCGCAGAATGGGCAGGGCATTTTTTACAGCGCGGGCGCGGTGGCTGAGCGTATTTTTTTGCTGCATGGATAGTTCCGCCATTGTGCAATTGGTTTCAGGGATAAAAAAGATGGGGTCATAGCCAAAGCCGTTGTTGCCGCGCTCTTGCATGATGATCTCCCCAAAACAGTCGCCCTCAGCATAATGCAAGGTTGTCGCGTTTTCTTTACCAGGCATACCAATTGCCACGGTGGCATGAAAGTGTGCCGTCCAGGGCTGCGGCTTTCCGGTGAGATTCTTTAACATAAACGCCCGCCGGTCGGCATCCGTTGCCCCGGGCAGTGGGGAGTAACGCGCTGAGTATAGACCCGGCGCGCCATTCAGCAAATCCACTTCCAAGCCGGAATCATCCGCAAACGCCATCAATCCGCTAGCCTTGCTGTAAGCCAGAGCTTTTTTGCCAGCATTTTCCTGGTAAGTTTTCCCGTCTTCCACAACTTCCAACTCAAAGCCGAGCTCCCTGGGTGTCACCAATTCTACATCCAGACTATCCAGCAGTACCTGTAATTCTTTAACCTTGCCGGGGTTCCCGGTAGCGATCAGCAGCTTTTGCATAAAATCTATTCCTTTCACACGAGTAGATTACAGGTGTTCATCTGGCCGGTCATTCACTATTGTATCAATAGCCCACTTCGCATGCTCTCGCACAAGGGCTTCCGGGTCATCCAGAGACTGGTTCAAGGGCATTATCATTTCGTGGCTGCCGCTGTTACCAGCAGCGACAGCTACGTTTCGTAAGTACCCGCGCCGTTTGGCACGTTTGAGCGGGCTATCTTTGAATTTGCGATTGAATTCTTCTGGTGTAAGCGCCAGCTCAGCACTTAATGATACAGTGCCAGTGTGATGCGAAAATTCAGGATCGCCATTAGCTGGCGCAAAGCGCACATTCCAAGGGCACACCATCTGGCAAATATCACACCCAAAGACCCACTCGCCCAACATGGGACGCAATTCAGATGGAATCTCTGCCTTATTTTCAATCGTCAGGTAAGAAATACAACGACGCGCATCCAGCGTACGATCCGGTTGAATACAGCCTGTGGGACAGGCATCCACACAACTTTTACAAGAACCACACAGATCATTTGCAAAGGGTTCATCTGGTGGTAGTTCAATCCCCAACAAGATTTCTGCCAGCAAGAAAGTTGAACCACTGCGCGGGTTGATCAGGCAGGTGTTTTTACCTATCCAGCCCAGGCCTGCACGCATCCCAAGTTCGCGTTCCAGAATTGGGCCAGTATCTATATACCAACGGTTTGCAACCGGGCTGCCGGTTTGCTCTTCAAGAAAATTCACAAGTGCCTGTAAGCGGCCCGGCAGTACTAGGTGATAATCCGCCCCGCCAGCGTATGCAGCAATCCGTCCCAAGGCTGTTTCGCCGGCTTTTCGCACGCTCTGGGGTTTCGAGTAGGGTGTTCCCAGCACAAGGATCGAACGGCATTCCGGCAAGATCAGCAACGGATCTGCACGACGCTCTACGGCACGCGGTTCAGCAAGGTAATTCATTTCAGCATGGGCTCCTGCCGCCAGCCAGTTCCGATAAACATCCAGATGTGGGGGAGCTTGGGGTAAAGCAAGGCCCACCAACGTGAATCCAAGTTGGTGGGCCTTACCTTTCAGGTTACTTGCCAGTTGATGTGCGCTACCTGTCCAGCCAGAACATCCTGGCTCAAGCGAGTTTTTTTTATCTGATAAAGAACTGGATGTCATGGAACAACGATGATAACCGAAACACGTTGCCCGAACGCAAAACCGTTGTTATTCGCCATTCGCCAGTAACCACCATAATTGCCGGTCTTGGCGGGGGCGGTCAGATTAATAGAAATCTCAACTTCCGCGCCGGGTTGAACTTCGGCTCCAATGGCTGCAGGCAAACCGCCCATTTTTTCACCGTGGGAAAAGATAATCTGGTAGTCGGATGACCAGGTACAGGTTCCGGTGTTTTTTATCTTCCATGTTTTGACAAAAGCCTGTCCGGCGGTCATTTGCGTGCCATCGCTAACGGAAACATCACTAATCCAAATCGAGTCGTCGCACGTGCTTTGTGTAACAGTGACCGTCGGGGTTGGCGTTTCGGTGGGAGTTGCGCTGGGCGCTGGGGCCTCAGCGGGTGCCGGGGTTTCGGTTGGCATCGCAGCGGCAGTCTGAGTAATATTCGCCATAACCGTTTGAACCGCGGCGGTTTGCATGGCGCTGATATCCACCGGCGTGACTATGGGCTGAGGGTTCGCGCTTGAACAAGCGGTGAGCATAACCATGGCCAACAATACAAAAGTTAAGTAGGCTGTTTTCATAGGATATCCTTCTATGCTGGGCAGCTAAGAACATTAGCCGCGCTTATTATCATTATATACCGCAAAAGCCTGGGAGGCATCAATCCATTTAATAACTTTGTATAGAAGACCTGCCCAGAAAATACACAGGAACCGCTAATCGGGGAAAATTTTATTCATCACTTCCGGACAATATTTGGCTACCATCTCGCTGGATAAGCCGTTTTCGCGGCAGATTTCCTCATACAGATCAGCTGACTTGCGGCGAACGCGCGCCTGGGTGTCCACATCCAGGCCCCAGAGACCAAAACGTTGAGTCCAGCCGCGCTCCCACTCGAAATTATCCACCAGTGACCAGTGAAAATAGCCCTTCACTGGCCAATTGTAGTTGACGGCGCGCCACATTTGTTGGATATGCTGCGCAAGATAGCGCGGGCGCATTTTGTCTTCGTGATCTTCCACTCCGTTCTCAGTCACCAACATGGGCACATTGAATTGCAACCCCCAATGCAACGCATCATGAAAACCTTGAGGTTCATTGGCAATAAAACCAGTTGCACTTAAATCTGCATCTTTTCGATATCGCAACCGTCCAAAAAGCGCCGGGCCACGTGTGATGTCAAACGAAACCTGATCGCGTGAATAGTAATTAACACCCAGAAAATCCTGCGTCTTGGCGGCTTCGGGAACATTGACTGTTTTATAAAGAAGGCGCACCTTTCCATCCTGTGCGGCTTTTGGGAACATGTCATTAAAGAGCGCAGACTGGGTTTTGGCCACAAATTTATCCAGCGGTGACGCAGTGGCCGGGTGAAGTGAGCGGTAGTTCATGGCGAGCCCCACACGTGCCTCGGGCTGCAGTTCGTGGATAATCTTATAAGCCATGGCATGTCCACGCACCAGGTTCGTCATCACGTGAAATGTAAGACCGATATCCTTTTTTCCGGGGGGGAACTGTCCCTCACTAAAGGCAGCGTAAGCATATACATTCGGTTCATTGATGGTTACCCAATAAGAAACATATTCTTTGAGGGCTTCGACAGACTTGCGCACAAAGTTAGCAAATTTTTGAGGGGTGTCGTCATTTTCCCAACCACCCATCTCTTCCAGCCAGATCGGATTGCTGAAGTGATGCAACGTGACCATGGGAAGCAGCCCGCGTTCGTTCATGCCGCGCAGCATAGCGCGGTAACGTTCCAACGCGGATTCGTTCCACTGGTCGGGAGCAGGCTGGATGCGGCTCCATTCAATTGAAAACCGGTGCGCATTCTGACCAGTTTCCACAGCCCGGTCCATATCTTCCTTCCAACGCCCGCCCCACCAATCACATGCCAGGCCGGATTTGTGTCCATCGATAATGCGCCCAGGCTGCTGCTCCCAGGCCCACCAGTTATTGTTAGTATTGTTACCTTCCACCTGATGCGCAGCGGTAGCGCTTCCCCATAAAAAACCCCGTGGAAAATGTATTGTCGCTTGAGCCATATAATTCTCCTGTAAAAATTCAACCAACCATTACTGTAAAATCTTCAAGATAAACTCAGCGGTTCTTGCCCCGGCGGTTGCGTCTGTGAAGGTGATCTCTTTTTCCACAAAAACCTTTCGCTCAACCGCATCCAGGTCTGGATTTCGTAAATATGCGTTGATCGCATCGCATAATTGCTGTTCATTTGCCGCTACACGACCGGCTTTCGCCTCACGGAAGCGCTTATGTGTTGGCCAGTTGCCGATTGACCTGAGCGAAAGCGAAAACTTACCCGGCACGTTCCAACCGCCAGGTACATCCAACACCGCCGCCACAATCGGTGTATCGTGGACAGCCGTCTCAACCAGCATGGTGGAATAAACCGTGACAAATACATCCGAATGAGCCATCATGGATGATTTCTCATCCATATCTTCGCCGCCATAATACCCCAGTGATCCACCCAGCGCCACAGGGCGAACAACATGCACATGCGGGTACTGCTGCTCAAGAGCAAAAATACGTTCGCGTTCCTCAGCAAAAATGCGCGGCTTATTCTGAAAGTGGCTGGGATGCAGGCGCACCAACAATTGAGCTGGTTCTGCCAGCGCATCCGATGAAACCAGGCGCGCAAGCGCCTCCACATTGGTGTAATTGGGAGCAAAATGCACAAAACTGCAGGCGTAGGAAATCAACTTGCGAGCCGGGTCCAGCCCGTGCTTGTGGAAATACTCATCATGCGGCATCTGCCAGTTCTTGCGGAAATAGCCATCATAAGAAGGGATGCCGCCAATATTGACACGATCAGTGCGCCAATCAGAACCCAAAACGAGCTCATCTTTTTGTTCTTGCGACCAGCAGGTAGCCCAATCCACAGTTGCACCAGGCACCGCGTAACTGGATGGGTTATCCCAGCCAACAATTACGGTCAGGCTCGGGATGCCTTTGCTGGATGCCTCACGCAGCAAATAACGATCAATCCGCCAGCCGGGAGTGGATGCGACCACCAGATTGGGCTGGTATTTCTCAAATAGATCGGCGTAGAGATTGGGTGTAAAGCGCATCTGCGCTGTTAACAGCGCCTTACGGGCCGCGCTACTGGAACGCAGCACCAGGGTGGTCAGCAAGGCAGGCAGCCAAACCCCCAGGCGGAACTTCCAGGAATTTTCGGCCCAGACTTCCCAGATATGGCTGGTTTGGGCTTCGTTATTAATACGCCATGAGCCGCCAACGCGCCGCAAGTAAGCTAGCAGCCACTGGCGGCGGTTATTCACTCTGTGGTAATAATCATTGGCCTGTTTTAGGCGCAGCCCTTCAATTGTCAGACCTGGACGGGCAAACTGTTTCGCTAATCTTGAAACAATATCATCATCTGTCAGCAGCACCACTTCGACCCCTGCAGCCAGCAGATTTGGGATCAGGTCGCTTTGCAAGAAATAGATGATTGCCATGCCGTGGTCGGCAGAGATAAATACTTTTTTGGTCATTATTTCCTTCGATTTTACGCAACACATACCGTTGAACAGCATGCGTTGCGCTTCAAGATATTAAACGACCCATATTTTAGCATGTAATGCTGCCTTGTTTCGCTGCCGGGCGTTAAACAACAAAATCACTGGCTCCCAGCAAGATCATCGTAATTTGTCTGTTGAAGACAAATTCACATTAATTGTCGATAAGTTTTTGGAACTAATAAAATCCAAGTGCGACAGCCAAAAAACTCACACCAACTTGCTTGTTTTTGTCATTATTTTACGTTATACTTACCCTATATTATCCAAATTTAGCTGTCCAATTAAAGGAAATCTATGTCGACACCAAAACGCTATCACCCCTGGCTGGTTATTATTCACTGGCTCTCAGCGCTGTTAATTATTCTCAATCTAGCAGCCGGTACTTTTGCGCTAAAAGGGATGCCAAATGACGCAGCTAAAATCATGCCTCTGGCAAGTCACATGACATTTGGTATCGTGATTTTGCTGGTCACTTTGGTGCGAATTTACATACGCGTCACCAAACCCAAACCAGCGGCAGCTTCCGCAGGAAATGTAATCCTTGATAAAATTGGGGTGATCACCCACTACCTGCTTTATCTGGGTGCGCTTGGCATGGGCATAAGCGGTGTTGCGCTGGCTGCGCAATCTGGGCTATTTTCCAGTGTGTACGGGCGAACCGGCACACTTCCGGCGGATTTTTACGCTTACCCGGTAAGGTTTGGCCACGGGTTTACCGCTACAGCGCTGATCTTGCTGGTACTTTTACATATTGGCGCAGCACTCTATCATCAATATATCCGACGGGATAACCTGCTGTCCAGGATGTCAATTCGCAAAGATTAAATCCAGAGGGCGGCCAACAGGCCGCCCTTATTTTGCCTGCGAATAAGATCACAAAACTTTTCCTTTTAACTCTGAGATTCGCAAGGAAATAATGTTGGCAAAAAAACGTTTTCGTCCCCTATGGGTTGTATTGCACTGGCTAATGGCGGTACTGGTTTTTGCAACGTTTGGCATCGGGCTGCTTAGCCTGGCATACAAACCAAACAATGCGGAAAAACTCGTGCCGCTGGCTGTTCACATGCTGCTGGGGATTACCATCCTGCTGATCGTCATCGCGCGCTATATGCTGCGCCTGTTGGTGTTCCAACCTGCCCGGCGCGCCGCACAGGCAGGAACCTCCTTACGCAAAAAGCAAGCCCTTCTTGACCAGCTGAGCATTTACGTACATCCATTGTTATATATATTTACCGCGCTGATGGCATTGCTTGGTATCGCCATCGCGATTCCTGCCGATCTTTTTTCAACAATATTTTTCAAAACAGGTTCAGCGCTGCCCACAGATTTTTATGTCTATTCTGCGCGCACCTGGCACGGCAGCTTTTCGCTGATCTTAATGCTTCTGATCGCCCAGCATGTGCTTGTAGCAGTTTTTCACCAATTCTTGAAAGGTGAAAATTTTCTGAGGCGCATGTGGTTCATTAATTCTGCATCCAAATCCGCAAACCAGTCCGAATCTCCCAAAGAACAAGGTGAAAACCATTCATGAATAGATTGCACCAGGTGGGCAAAGATATCGCGCTACGCTGTGTTTTTAATCAGCGTGTAAGCTATGTTCAATCTGTGACTGTGATTGATGATACCGAAGACCAAACAGTTCTACTGCTCCTGCCTGGCGCACAGTGCGCAGCCACGGAGGGTTATTTCACGTGGCGCAGCGGCGATAATTCATCAGGCACACGCTGGGATGAGATGATTAAAGGGGATTGGAGCATGCGCGAGTTTGACTGGGCCACCAACCGCTTTCTATTTTTGATGTGGCCCAAAAAGTTTTATTCCATCTACCTGATCTGGAACCAGGCCAGCGGTGAACTGGACTGCCATTATGTCAATTTCCAGACCCCCTTTCTGTGCAGCGAAGCCGGATTTGATTTCTTTGACCTTGAGCTCGACATGGTGATCAACTCTGACTTTACCTGGAAGTGGAAGGATATCGAAGAATACCAGGATGGAATTCGCGCCGGGTGCATTAAACCGAAATGGGTACGCGGCATAGAACACGCCCAGCAGCAGGTATTTGCACTGCTAGAGAAACGCGCCTATCCTTTTGACGGGACCTGGCTTGGCTGGGAACCTTCCGACAGACATGCACCGGCCCACCTGCCGCATGCCTGGGAGTTTGTGAATTAAAAAGGCGTTCGCTGCCAGTTGGTTTTGGTCAGAGAACGCCCAGGTATTGTCTAAAATGGCGTACTATTCTGGCTTATTCTGTAAAACAGCATCTATCTTCTCCAGCACTTCACCGGTGAGTTTTTCAACTACATCCAACGACTTCATATTCTCTTGCACCTGGGAAACACGACTGGCACCTGTGATTACTGTATTGACATTGGGGTTCTTGAGGCACCAGGCAATCGCAAGTTGAGCCATACTGCAACCCAAACCGGTGGCTATGGCTTGCAGACCAGCCACCTTGGCAAGACCACTGGCATCCGTCAGGCGCGGAAGCAGCCACTCATAACCCTTCAGCGCACCACGGCTGTCGGCGGGGATGCCGGTATTATATTTACCAGTGAGCAACCCTGAAGCGAGCGGCGACCAGATGGTGGATCCATAGCCGTAATCTTTAAACAGGCGAGCATACTCCTTCTCAAAACGCTCACGTACCAGCATGTTGTATTGCGGCTGTTCCATCACAGGTTTGTGCAGGTGATGGCGCTCAGAAATCTCAATGGCACTGGAAATTTCAGCCGCGGACCATTCAGACGTGCCCCAGTAAATAGCCTTGCCCTGCTCAACAATATTATGCATAGCCCACACGGTTTCTTCGATTGGCGTGGTTGGATCGGGGCGATGGCAAAACACGAGGTCAACATAGTCCATGCCAAAGCGTTTGAGCGAAGCATCCATCCCTTCTCGTAAACGCTTGCGATTAAGCGTGTTTTTCTCGTTAACAGCTTCATTCAGACCCCAAAAGAACTTGGTGGATATGACATAGCTGGACCGCCGCCAGCCAAGCTTTTTTAGCGCCGCACCCATGACTTCTTCCGACTTGCCGCCAGCATATACTTCGGCATTATCAAAAAAATTCACGCCGGCATCATAAGCAGCAGCCATACATTCTTTAGCAATATCCACATCCACCTGGGTGTGAAAAGTAACCCACGATCCAAGCGATAATTCACTGACTTGCAAACCAGACCGGCCTAAATGACGATACTGCATTTTATAGTTCTCCTAAACCAAAAGTTTTTTGATAAAAACACCCCAACAAGTAAATTATTACTCCTGAAATTCTTCCACTTGATAAATCTTTACTTCCAGGTGTTTGCGCTGCCACAAGTTGGGAGAAGCACCCATCTTAACACATAGCTGGCTTAGAAATTCGGCCCGTTCGGGGATTTTTTCCCAGACCTGCGGCAGAAAAGTGGAGCGGTGCGAGCCATCAGTGAGAATCGCTCCGTCCACGCCAGGATGGAGTTTAGCCAGCAAGTCAGAAGTATCTGTGTATTCCAGCAAAGTTGGCGCAGTCAGACGCGATACTTCAATGTGGATACGCGCCAATTCGCCAGCACGCACAGGTGGGAAACGATAATCTTCCAAACCTGCAGATATGGCACGCTCGCGCACATCCGCCGCAAGGGGTTGGTAAGCCTGCAGTGTGCCAATGCACCCGCGCAGTTGCCCAGCAATGGTCAGTGTTACGAAAGATGCCCCATTAGCCTGAAGTGCAGGCGTGAGCCAAGACTCATCCAATTTGGGCGCGTCGAACCCACGCACAGCATTCTCAAGGGATGCACGCGCCAGGCGCAAAAGAGCCAGTTTTTCATCTACTGTCAGGGCCTCGCTCATATCAGCTCCCGGGTCGAGAGTTCTTTTCAAAATGGCGAAATTTTCTGATAGTCGCGGTTGAAATACAGAAGCGGGTTGCCATCTTCCACCGATTGAGCAGCCAGCACCTCGGCAATAAAAATCGTATGCGTTCCCGAGCCAAGTGTGGTGACCACATGGCAATCGAGCTGGGCCAACCCTTGTTTCAATAACGGTGCAGCGCTAATAAGGTTATAGGTTTCCACACCTATCAAGCGGTCCATTTCATCTGGCACACGTCCTGCAAAACGATCGGACAATTCCTGCTGATTATTATCAAGGATATTGAGCCCAAAATGGCGCGAGCGCATGACCAGGTCATGGGTGCGTGCATTTTGCGCAAGCGAGACAAGCACCTGAGCAGGTGTCAACGACACAGATGTAAATGAGCTTACCGTCATGCCGTGCTGAACGCCATCATGTGCTGCTGTTACAACGGTAACACCAGTTGCCCAAAAACGCATGGCCTGCCGTAAACTTTCTGATTCTATAGTCATATACTTCTCCAATTTTTTTCATCATACTTCCCGCCACAAAAAGCGTCAAGGCAATCGCATCAATTACCAAAACTAAAGTACGACAAGGTAGTTTATAATGTAAGCATCATGGAAACGCCTAAAGAACCTCCTTTTTCCCGGAATACTTCCGGCGAAGAAACACGCCGCAAGGCCGCCGCATCGCCGCATGTTTTACAAGTAACGCTGGCAATAGCAATTCTGGTTGCAACCCTGTTTGTATCTTTTACCCCGAGCTCACTCTCCGGCAATTTAAGCGAACAGTTGGCGCTATTATTAGTAAGCCAGCCCAATACAGTTATCCTGCCGGGAGGCACTGCGCGGCCAATGATAAAAATTGGAATTGTGGCGGGACACTGGGGCAACGATTCTGGCGCAGTTTGCGAAGATGGCACAACAGAAGCAGATATTAACCTTAAGATTGCCAACCTTGTCCAACAGAAACTTGGTGCTCTGGGGTTTGAGACTGATTTACTCAAAGAATTCGATACACGGCTTACGGGGTATCATTCTGCTGTATTAGTCTCCATTCACAACGACTCCTGCCAGTATATTAACGACCAGGCGACCGGCTTTAAAGTCGCTGCGGCAATGAGTTCGCGCGATCTTAACCTGGCTAACCGTTTGGCAGGCTGTCTGCGTAACCGTTACCAGAGTACAACCGATCTGCCGCTGCATGACAGCGTCACAAATGACATGAGTCTTTACCATGCGTTTAGCGAAATTGACCCTAACACAACCGCCGCTATAATTGAAACGGGCTTTTTAAAACTGGACTACGATATTCTAAAAAACCGCACGGACCTGGTCGCCACAGGTGTGGCTAAAGGTATCCTGTGCTTTATTAATAATGAAAATATAGAATCAACGCCTGCGCCATAATAATTCTGTAGAGGTACTCAATGGACCCCAATCAATCCGCTGCATTTAAAAGCCTCGAGCAAGCCCAGCAAGCCCTTAAAAATGGAGACAAGAACACTGCCCGCCAGTTCGCTGCGCAGGCTGCACAACTTGCCCCCGAACTGGAAGAAGTCTGGTTAATGATGGGGGCGCTGTCGTCTTCGCGCGGCAGTGTGGCTTACCTTGAGAAGGCCCTACATATCAACCCCCAAAGTGAACGCGCCAAAAAAGGATTAAATTGGGCGCTGGCACGCTTACAAAAAGAAGCAGCATCTCAAGCCCAAATTAACCAACCTGCGCATCAGGAGGCTGCTGCCTTCGCGCAGCCTCTAACCCAAGAACTACAAACTGAACCAACCGTCATTCAGGAATCACAATTTTCATCGCCAAAAACCATTGCGGTTGCTGGTGAAGAGCCTCAACTGCAGGTTCGCGAAACAGTTCCGGCTAGCATCCTCGAACCTGAAGAAACCGTTGCGCCAACCCAACCCATTCCTGTCCTTATCCCTACCCAAAACGATAAAACAGTTGCCCGTCTCAATGTATCTTACCTTTCATTACTTGTCATCATTCTCTGCCTGGTGTCTGCCTGGGTAGTTTGGCAGGTCGGCGCTGGCTCATTCACTGCCTTTATCACCAGCAATGCATTCGCTGGCACAGCAAGCGGCCCGGCCTGGGCACACGTAAGCATGGCTCCGGCGAATGACTCCCCAAGCACGCCCGAAATGACAGTTTCCCCGGCTGACTCCCCGGAAGGCATCTCTACAGCCACCAGTATTCCAGAAGGATCCCTGACACCTTTAGCCATTTCATCAACAGCCACACCTGAAGATACCGCGCTGCCATCACCAACGCAACCTGGTTCTGTGCCAACAGACACCGCCCCTGCGCCAACACAAATAGTTTCATCACCAACACAATTCGTTCCTGCACCGACCCAGACTTTTCCACCTGCGCCGTCCGCAACCCTGGTGTGGCCCCCGAACACCAGCCCCGCGCCCATCTTTACCGCTCTACCATCTGCCACCGCTTTTGCAGCAGCCACGCTGGATACATCTGTAACAGAAGCTCCCTCACCCACGCCCCTGCCCACCGACACAGGCGCCCCGCTGCAACCCACGCAGTTTGCCGGCGCCACACCTATACCTGGTAACGCTGACGTTGGTGGTTCCGGTCACTGGATCGACGTTGATTTGACTCAGCAGATGGTTTATGCTTATGACGGTAATACATTAATCAACTCATTCCTCGTCTCCACCGGAACATGGGAACATCCCACCGTGACAGGACAATACCGTGTCTATGTAAAATATCGCTACACAGATATGTCTGGCCCAGGCTATTACCTGCCGAATGTGCCATACACAATGTATTTTTATCAAGGCTATGCAATACATGGCACATATTGGCACAGCAATTTTGGAACACCCATGAGTCATGGTTGTGTAAACTTTAGCATCCCCGATGCTGAATGGGTCTTTAATTTTTCATCAGTAGGCACCCTGGTCAACGTACACTATTAAACAGACACATATAAGGAAACAATGCATAACTCTTTTCAACAAACCCAATATTTGCTAAAACGCCAGGTCTTTGCGCTGACTGGCAAGCTGCGTTTTTACAATACTCAAGACCAATTGGTACTCTTCAGCGAACAGAAAATGTTTAAGCTGCGTGAGGACATTCGTGTTTATGCAGATGAACAAAAAACTCAGGAAGTGCTGGCAATTAAAGCCCGTCAGATCATGGACTTTTCAGCAGCCTATGATGTAGTCGACAGCATTACTGGCGAAAAAGCTGGAGCCTTGCGCCGCAAAGGCCTCAAATCCATATTACGAGATGAATGGGAAGTGCTGGACGCAAACGACCGCCCAATTGGCCTGCTTTTTGAAGACAACATGGGGCTTGCCATGCTGCGCCGTTTTGTATTGGGTGCCTTATTACCCCAAAATTACGATGTGACCATTAACAACGAACGAGTGGCCGACCTGAAACAGCGATTCAACCCATTCCGCTATGAAATGGATATCGACTTCAGTATGGATACTACTACCAAACTAGACCGGCGCCTGGGGCTGGCTGCCGCTGTTTTGCTGGCTGTCATCGAGGGGAGACAGGAATAGTGTCGCGCCAGGCTCTGTTTGCCGGTCTGGTCTTTGATGAATATGGTCGTCCACTACAGGTGGGCTCCATCGGCGCTGCCCCGGCCTATGTTATCAACGATGACGGTTTCATGCGCCACATCTCCGTGGAACAAATTGACAACGCCATTCTGAATGAGATGAAGAAGCTCATTCAAGGAAACGAGAATCTGGTCAGTGACCAGGCCGCTAAAATGCTGGGTGCTGAAGATCTCTTCAGCAAAGCTATGATTACCAATCAGCTAAAAAATATAGACAAACAATTTGACATGCTGTTCGAAACCGGTATTCCTGAAGAAATGCGTGCATACTTAGGTATGACAGGGTTCAAAGTTATTGTTGATTATCACGGAAATGTACTTCAATTTCATCAGCCTGCATCTTCAGGCGGTGATGACGTAGGTGAGTAACTGCGCGGGTTGCAGGCGGTAAAACGGGACTGAATCAAAAAAGGGCTTCCCAGAAAGTTGGGCAGCCCTTTTTGCATTTACTCTTCGGGTTTCTGGTATGTGGGCAGCACCACCACAAACTTTGTGCCTTTCCCTTCCACAGATTCGACCCAGATACGCCCGGCGTGATTCTCCACAATTGATTTGACGATCGCCAGCCCAAGGCCGGTGCCGGGAGTGTTTTTAGGCGCATTCTCAGCGCGATAAAACTTTTCAAAAATGTGCAATTGGTCTGCAACAGGAATGCCAATCCCTGTATCCATCACTTCGAAAATGATCTGATCAACTTCTGTACGCAAATTAACCCGCAGATTGCCATTCATCGGTGTGTACTTGATGGCATTTACCAGTAAATTATCCATCATCTGGCGTAATCGGATCGGGTTTCCGCGCAGCAATGGCAAATTCTCAGCAACACTCAACTGCAATAACTGGTGTTTATCTTCAATCTGCCTTCCCAAATTATCCAGCGTATAGCGCAAAATTATCTCCAGTTGGACCTCATCCTTGCGGGTATCAAATCCAGCCTCAATGCGCCCCAGATCGAGCAGATCATTTATCAGCGCTGTGATATTTTGAGCGCTGTTCTGCACATGTCTCACAAATTCCTTTTGTTGATCATTCAACGGACCCACGCGATCCAGGAGTTCCACATAGCCCATAATTGCCGTAAGTGGTGAGCGTAAATCATGTGAAATAGTGTGGATAAAATCGCTTTTAAGACGGTCAAGCATCTTTAAATGCGTGATATCCTCCAGGGTGATAACTGCGCCAATCGACGGAATGGGGGTGTATTGCGTGTTAAAAACACGCCCATCTTCAAAGGCAATCTCATGATATTTAAGTGGATTTTCAATAATAGAAGTAAGCAAGCTGCCAAAGTCTTCATTTGTAATGGCTTCCAGGATAGGCGTGTTGGTCAAGTCAGTCAATCCCAAGCCAAACACATTGTTAGCCGCCGGATTAATCAGTAAAATTCGATTGGCGCCGTCCAGTAAAATGACGCCATCCTGGATACTTGTGATAACAGTCTCAAACTTAAATCGTTCGCGCTGGGATTCTTCATACACTTGCGCATTTTGAATGGCGATCGCCGCAAAATCTGCCAGTACATTCATTAACTGCTCATGATGTGTTGAAAATGGGCGCTTTGCGCGACGATTATCTACTCCCAAAACACCAATCGTTCGTTCATTTGTGCGCAACGGCACATAAATCAGTGAGTAGACCAGGTAAGATGTCTTGATTTTGTTCGGAGAATCCTGACAGAATGAAATACCCTGTCCAGTTTCCATCACCTGGCCTGCCAGGGTATCTTTTACTGGCAGGCGGAAAGTACGCGCAAAATTTTCTTCGAAATTCCGTCCAGCACGCATGTAGAGATCATTGGTGGCTTCATCCAGCAGAAGCAGGTGTCCCTCTTCTGAACCTGTCAACTGCACAGCCGAAGTAACAATGCTGGTCAAAACACTATCAAGATCCAATGAGCTGGTGATAATGCGGCTCAGTTTCACCAGTTCATCCATCTCGTTTACTCGTTCTTCAAGAGATGCTGTACTGCGGCGTACTTCGCGTCGAACCCAGTCTCCCGTATGGTTGGCGCGTTTCTGACAGTGCTTTATGGCGCTTACAATGTTATCTATTTTCAGGGGAGGAAAAATATAATCACTGATGCCTGCTCGCATGGCCGCAAGAGCAACTTTTGGGTCATGGCTGGATGCATACAATATTACTGGCAAAGTCGGGAAGCGCTCTAAAATAACCTGCGCGATTTCCAGGCCATTTTTCTCCCCCAGCTTTTCAGAAATAACCAGCAACGATGGAATACTTTCCAGAAGCGTTTTGTCAAGTACAAGTGCATTTCTGGCCACAGCCAAATCATAATTACCCGCTCGCAAGGCCCGCTCAAGCAGGTCAAGCGTCGGGGATGGTTCCATCGCAAGTAAAATTAAATCTGATTTGGACATTGCCCCATTTTACCCCAAGCTACGGTTTCGTTTGTGTATTTTGCTGGCTGACCAGTGTAATCAACTTCTTCAGACTGGTTTGAATCGTTTCCAAGGCTTGTTTCTGTTCAAAAGTTACCGTTCCCATTTTTCCAGCCAGAATTAAATCCATCGGATAAAGGGCGGTTGTTAGACTAGATTGAATTTCCTGGCGAATTGTTTGCAGCTGGTCATTTTTTCGCTTTTCGCCTGCCTTCGCTACTTCTGCGGATTGAGCAAAAGCGCGAAACAGGCGCGCATTCACCATTGAAATAGAAGCGTAATCCGCAATCGCACCAGAGAGTGTGTGCTCGCTTTCTCCAAAAGGCTTATCAGCCTTTCGCACAACTGTCAGCACGCCAATCACTTCATTCTGCACTTTAACGGGAACCACCATGACAGATTGGCCCAGCATTGAAATTTTGAACTTCTGCAGCTGCTGTCCGTGAATGGCCAACGTCTCAGCAGACATAGCAACGAGGGGGCTCAAACCATCATCCAGGGGATGACCCAGTTTTTTAGACCACATATCGGGTAATTTGAGGTGAGCCGCCAAAACAAATGATTTGCTGCGATCATCCTTCAAGGTCAGCCAGCCCAAGTCGGCTTCAGTAACAGTGGTAACCGCCTCAACGATTTTATCGAACAAAACCCGCTGGTCGGTGATCGAGATAACGGCACGTCCCACTGCAAAAATAGTACTAAGTTCACGCACACGGCGCTGTAACTCGGCATTGGTTTGTTTGATCTGGGAATCCAACTTTTCCCTGGCTCGTAATTCACGCACCTGCTTTAACGCACGCTCCACAGATGAGACCACTTCGGCTTCCCGGATCGGCAGCGCCAAGTAATCGCTGGCACCCAGCCTGAAAGCCTGAATAATATGGCTTTCCTGTCCTTTTTCGGCCAGCACAATCACGGGAGCAACCAACCCCTGAGATGTGAGCGCTACCATCAGATCTTTGCCGCTTAACCCGGGCAGGTTGAGATTGACAATCATCACGTCTGGCTGAAATTGCACAGCCTGCCGGATGGCGCTGGAGCCATCCGAAGCCATGCTCACCTGGTAGCCAAAGGGCCCAAGAGCTTGCCTGGCAATCAGATCGCTTACGTCCGGGTCGCTCTCTACAACAAGGATTTTCTCAGTGGTTGCGCTAGCCATATCAATTGATAATAGCATAATTCTGTTTTTTTGTCTCTGCGGATTGACAGCTTCATTATGCGTTCTAAAATTTTCTGTTTAGATGATTTTCTCTGTGCAGCCCGTACTACAGGTTCGTGCAAGATATGCGGATGGTGCAAGAGAAACACACTGGAAACATGTCGCAAAGCCCAAATGTCAAATGAGCTATCGACTGATAACGGATTTTGAACTATTGATTCCGCAACAGCGGGTAAATCACGTACTTATATACGAAACCCTCAAAAAACATATTCGCGCTATACTAAATACATGGAAATTTCCATGCCATTTCTGCCCGGAAAAAGGCCCGAAGCTGCCGGACCGCTCAACCGATTCCTACCACCTGTGCCAGATGGCGCTGCGCGCGCCTATTGCGCGGGGTTGAACCTGCCAGGGGCCTGGATTCTAGACCCCTTCGCCGCATCCCCAAGCCTGACGGTGGAAATGGCGCGCGCAGGGCAACGTGTATTGGTCACAGCAGGCAACCCGGTCAGCCGCTTTTTGCTCGATCTGGCAGCCCATCCACCCCAACTGGCAGATCTGCAAGCCGCCCTGGCGGATCTAGCCGCCGCCCGCAAAGAGGGCAAGCGCCTGGAAACTCACTTACAATCTCTATATTTTACCGTTTGCGAAAATTGCGGGCGAGAATTGGCTGCCGAGGCATTTTTATGGAATGGAAAAACCAATACGCTCACCGGACGCATCTACAACTGTATCTGCGGCAGCGGGGGCGAACACCCCGTCACCGCGCTGGATGTGGAAAATGCCGAACGATGGGCGCGCTCCGACGGCTTGCACCGCACACGAGCTCTGGGTCGCATCGCTCCAATTGGGGATCCTGATCGTCCGCTTGCTGAAGAAGCGCTTGACTTTTACCCACCGCGCGCCATCTATGCCATCGGCACCATTATTAATCGGCTTGACAGCCTTTCCGACTCTGATGAACGGCGGCGCTGCATGAGTGCTCTGCTGTTGTATGCAGCCGACTCAACCAACGCGCTCTGGTCATTTCCGCCTGACCGCCCCCGGCCTCGACAGCTCAGCTTCCCAGCCGTTTATCGTGAAAACAACCTCTGGCTGGCGCTCGAAGCCGGTGTAAAAGCATGGGCATCAGAAAATACCCGCGTTCCGCTCAGCCTGTGGCCTGAAGAACCGCCTGAAAGCGGTGGTATTTGCATTTTCGAAGGTCCACTGCGCGACCTGACTCCGAACCTGGATGATATTCCTATAAGAGCTGTGGTTGGGGCGATACCACGCCCCAACCAGGCGTTCTGGACACTTTCATCCCTATGGGCAGGCTGGCTATGGGGACAGGCTGCGGTTGGTCCGTTCAAGTCTGTGTTGCGCAGGAGGCGCTATGACTGGCAATGGCACGCCGAAGCCCTGAAAGCGCTGTTTTCCAACCTGGTTGAAATGATCCGTCTTGAAAACCCCGTTTTCGCCATCCTGTGTGAAGCAGAACCACCTTTTGTCAGCGCCGTCATTTTGGCAGCGCATACAGCTGGATTAATGCTAAACGGCCTGGCCGTGCATAACGAAGCGAATACGCTCCAGCTTATTTGGAAAATGAGGCCACCCAATGGCAAAAACTCCGCAAAAAAAAACCAGGCGCCAGATGCTCAGTTTGCTCGCAAAGCCTTGCGTGAAATACTTGAAAAACATGGCGAACCCATGCCTTATTTGCCCCTGCACACTGAGGTATTGGCTGCGCTGACCGAAAAAGGCATGCTGACATGGCAAGATGAAACCCTGCCCGCACTGGAAAAGATCATACACACCGCGCTGGCCAACCCGGAATTTATCGACATGGAAGGCCGTTCAACACCTGAGACTGGCACCTGGGCACTGACAAAATGGGGTAAACAATCACTGCTTAAAGGCTTATAACCCTACAGATATGATAACTGCGCAAGTCGGCAGTCTTTCGTATGAACGTATGAACTTTGTCACTGTCAACCCCAAGTAGAAATGTCCGCTTTTCTCCCAAGTA
>Ga0105047_10005677_pt1 | contig 21314 bp, 18 predicted proteins | sample MAT04_FD_78384 | JGI IMG/M metagenome (GOLD analysis project Ga0105047, IMG submission 78384) | Freshwater microbial communities from Lake Fryxell liftoff mats and glacier meltwater in Antarctica - MAT-04 (megahit assembly) | ecosystem: Environmental > Aquatic > Freshwater > Ice > Liftoff... | reverse complement strand
TAGAGAAAACAAAATGAGTGGTTTAATATCTCAAGGACTAGGAACATCCATGCTACAAGTACCTAACATAATAAGACGTCCTCAAGTTTGGATACCTGCAACCCTAGCCGGTGCAATTCTAGGACCTCTATCTACTACCATCTTCTCCATGAAGAACAATTCCCTGGGAGCAGGCATGGGTACCAGCGGCCTTGTAGGCCAATTTGGGACCCTAGCAACCATGCAAGGCAGTGAACCTACTTCAATAATAGTCTTTAAAATTGTACTTCTACACTTCATAGCCCCTGCTATATTAACCTTACTTTTTTCAGAGTTTATGCGAAAGAAAGGCTGGATACGCGAAGGCGACTTAAAGCTGAAGCTTTAAACTAGTGCCATCCACGTGGCAAGTGGCATGTTTAAAATTGAAAAAGCTTCATCCACGACTAGTATAGGTGGATCAAAAGCTGTAGCCCCCACAAAGGCTTTCAGCCCCTCACACCTGCTGGACGTACAAAAAACTACCGAAATATATTTCGGTAGTAACATAATTTCTATTATAAGATTTGTTATTCATATAAATCATTATAAATTATTTTAAACACTTCTAAAGCTTCTTCGATTTTATCTTGTAATAGGTATTTTTTATTTTCTAATTGCATTATACCTACTTGGGTGATTTTATAAATTTTCTGTGCCTTCTTAGAATTACTCCACTCACCAACAACTAATTTCTCTTTTTCTAACCTTTTTAAAAGAGGATATATTCCGCCTGTACTAGGAATCCAAAGACCATTTGTCCTGTCACCAATTTTATGAGATATATCATTTCCATTAGTTTCGCCTAAACTTAGAATAAATAACACATACAGTGGCAGTAATCCTTTTGTGAATACTTGCCCCACTGCTTCCTTTTCCTTTTGAACTTTTCGTAGTTCTAAAAGTTTTTTCTTATATTCTTCATAAAGTCTCTTTTCTTCTGCCCTAATGTCTATCTCACTTTCTTTAATCACTGTATTAGCCACTTATATTTAAGGCTCCTCTATACAAACCATTCCTACTAACCCTGGTCCACTATGAACCCCTGACACGGGACTTATATATCCCCCAAACTCTGTAGAAATAGCATTTGGATGAGAACTTATACTTTCTAGTACTTTTTTAGACTCTTCTAAGGCATCACCGTGCACTATATAAACTTTACATTTCTTTTTATCTAAAATATTGTTTGTTAGTTCTATTAGCTTATTAAGAGATTGTTTTCTACCTCTTACTTTTTCACAGGTAATATACTTACCATCAGTATCTATGGCAATTATAGGTTTAATATTCATAATCTCTGCTATAGTGCCTGAAACTTTTCCTATTCTTCCACCTCTTTTTAAGTACTCTAGCGTTCCTACTACAAAATATAGGTGGATTCTCTTTTTAATAGAAGGAATAGCAGCAACAACTTCTTCAAAGCTCTTTCCTTCTTCTATAAGTTTTCCACATTCTGTAACTATTAATCCTTCGCCAAGTGCTATAGATTGTGAATCACATAAGTGAGTATTAATACCTGGGTGATTTTCACTTATAAGTTTTATAGCATTAAATATCCCTGATAATCCAGTTGACAGAGTTATTGCTATAGCATGAGTATATCCCTGTTCTTCTAATTTCAAAAACAGTTCCTCCATATCCTTCATTGATGGCAATGAAGATGTAGGTACTTCTGTGGTAATATTTTTATAAACTTCTTGTGATGTAATATCTACATTGTCTAAATACTCTCTATCAGAATAGATAATCCTAAAGGGTAATACATTAATGTTATATTTCTCTATGACTTCTCTACTTAAATCGCTTGTAGTGTCTGTAATCAAAGCTATCTTGTTCAAATTAACTCCTCCTATATTACATTATATTGCCATTATATCACTATAGATTATATGTATCAATAGTGATACATAAATATATCTAGAAACATTTTAGGGACAGTTAACAACTATTTAAATATCTCCCTAAACCATTGTAAATTTCCAAAAAAATGCACGTGACCATAGGCTGCCAAGGTATTTTTCTTAACATATCCGCATTTCCATTTTTTTTGGTTACCATTATAAGCCTGTTTAGAAAGATTAAATATCTTTTCTTCCTCTAAACTGACGGTGGTTTTATGAAACTCATGACAGTTTATATTCATATTCTTAGTCAGAGTACTATTTTCTACCGCTACGCTTATCTCTGCATATCCGAAATTCTGAAGTGTCTTTGTCAAAGTATAGAACCCTTCGAAAAAACCAACTGTATTATGTGATATTTGCTCTTGCCCTCCAAGTTTTTCCCCTTGAGTTAGATACATTAATCCGCCACATTCCGCATAACAATGAAGTCCATTACTCAGAGCTCTTTTTATGCTGCCTAGCATAGATATATTCCCGGATAATTCCAATATAAATACCTCCGGGTAACCTCCACCTATATAAAGGAAATCAATATTTTGGGGCAGCTCCTTATCCTCAATGGGACTAAAGTATATAACCTCTCCCATTTCCTCTAGAAGCTCTAAATTTTCTTTATAATAAAAACTAAAGGCTTTGTCATAGGCAACAGCTATCCTTTTCCCCTTATTCTCCACATGAAAATCATCTACATACTTTTCACTTTCTTTAAATTCCTCTAATAATAAATCCATGTCCACATACTTTTCTAATAACTGGGCACAGATTTCTATTTTATCTTCTAAATCCTCTACTTCGCTACTTTGAATTAAACCTAGATGTCTACTTTTCAAATCCAATCTTTTATCTTTAGGAAGATAACCCAAAACCTTCAAGTTACAGTATTCTTTAATAGATGCTTTAAGTAAATTATAATAGCTTTCTGTTATATTGTTTAGTATAAGACCCTTTATATTAGCATCTTTAAAGTTAACTATTCCATTAATTTCTGCACAAAGAGTTGCTACTTGAGCCTTTGGTGATAATACAAGGAGAATCGGCAAATCTAAGACCTTTGATAGGTGATACGTAGAATTGGATGTGTCTATCCCTTTTCCATCGTATAAGCCCATTACACCTTCAACTACTGCTACGTCACCATCTCCTCTAGAAAAGCTAGCCTTCACTCCTGCTTCACCCATAAGATATAAATCCAAGTTTCTTGAATTTTTACCGGTTATCTTTGTATGGAAAGCAGAGTCTATATAATCAGGTCCTACTTTATAGCCCTGCACCACAAAGCCTCTATTTTTTAATGCTTTCATAATTCCTAGTGTTACTGTGGTTTTACCGCCTCCACTTGTATTTGAAGCTATAACTATACTCTTCATTTATAACTACTCCCATCCTTGCTAACTAAAGTTCAATTAGTTGCTAACCGTCCCCAATTTCGACCATTAGGTTAAATCCTGAAACATAAGAATCAGCTTTTCATTAGCGTTCCTATCCTTAATAGCTAACCTTACATACTGGTTATCTAGTCCTCTAAAATTATCTGCTTTTCTTATAACAAAGCCTTGAGCTAAACATAGTTTATAAAATTCCTCTGAGTTTAGTCCAGCTTTAAATGCTAGTCCATTTAATTTACATAGAACATAATTTCCATAGGTAAAAAATACTTCTTCAATAAATGAAATATTTTTTAGTGACCTTAGGAATCTTGGCCTTTCCTCTCTTATCCACTCTTTGCTTTTTTCAATATACTCTCTATCCCTTAAGACATAACGTGCAGCAACTTCTGCAAAACAGTTTATATTCCAAGGGTTTTGCTTTTCTTTAATATTCTTTATTAAAGCACTGTTACTACTTATTCCATACCCAAACCTTATACCCGGCACTGCAAAAAATTTAGTTAAGGCTCTTATTATAATTAAGCATTTATAATTTTTAACACTCGCCACAAAACTGTGCTGTTTATCACCCGTAAATTCGATAAAAGCCTCATCTATTATTATTATTTTATTATTACTCTCACAATATTCAAGAATCCTTTGAAACCGCTCTTTATCAATGATATTACCATTCGGATTATTAGGATTACCTAAAATTATAGCTTCCACTTTTTGCAATTTATTTAGAATATCTTCATAATCATAGGAAAGTTCATCATAATCCGGCTGTAACAAGTTCTTTTCATTGTTTTGCTCATTTGATTGAGAATACTTTTGTAGGTGTGAAGTCTTCTTTAAGTGTGAATAATCTATACTACAATTCCACTTTTTAGCATCAATTTCATACTCTACAAAAGATGGCACCACAATTAGTAAACTTTTATGACAAGCTATAACTAAGTCAATTATTTCTGCAGCCCCATTTCCTAAAACGAAATACTCTTCGGGACAATCAACATATTCTTTTAAGCTTTTTAGTACATCCCTATACTTAATATCCGGGTATCTTGTTAATGCCTCTATTCCTTCACTAATGTTATCAATGAAGCTTTTAGGAACCCCTAATGGATTTATATTAGAACTATAATCTATTAAGTCTCTACCGTGCATTAATCCATCAGTATACACATCTCCACCATGTATCATTGAATACCATCCTTTCTACTGCAATGTCACAATAAAATAGTTTTTCACTAATTAACCCATATTAAATAATTAATAGTAGCAATATTTGTTAACAGTTCCCACTTAAGCTCATTTCATAGCTACAAACAAAATCATAGTTAAAATTTCAACCAGCTCGTTATTAGCCCCTAAACTATCTCCTGTAAGTCCCGTAATTTTACTTTCACAAAACTTATTAAAAAAGAAAGTCAAAAGTAAGGCTGAAGCTATTAATATAGCACTTTTATCAAACCCTATTATTAAAGTCCCAAGTACAATAGTCATAAAAGCTGTAATTACTAGCCTTTTCATATCAATATTACCAATAAATATATTGCCTGAACCCTTCTCTTTAGCGTTTTTTCCTATAAAAGATAAGAACACCACAGTAAATCTTGCAATTATTGGCGTCGCGATTAATATAAGTGGTAATTTCATTTCAATGATAGTGAATACCGCTACATACCGTGCTAACATGTCAAATACTATGGCAATACTAGCATAAGTGCCTACTCTACTATCCTTCATAACTTCTATTATTTTATCTTTGCCACCTTTAAAGGAAAAGAATCCATCGCAGGTATCGCCCAGTCCATCCACATGTAATCCTCCTGTAATAACTATTGGTAGAATAACTACAAACACTGCAGTAATATTTACTGGAAGCACTTTTATCAACATATAATAAACTAGCCACTGCACAATCCCTATAAATAGTCCTACCACGGGAAAAAATATGGATCCACGCCTAAAGTTTTCTTTTTCACATATCAAATTCTTGTTTATAGGTATACGTGTAAAAAATTGAAAAAAAAGTAAAAAGTCATTTAAATATTCCTTCATTATTGTTTGCTTACAAAGGATTCCCCTTGCAAACCCCACCTCTTTCCTAGATATATCCTATGTATTATGCATAATGGCATCAATATATAGATTACCATATTCATATTTTATAATGCTTATATCACCATTTTTGCAACCAAATTTCCAAAACAAATCTATGGTCTCATTCATCACGTAACAATAGATAGCTCTTATGACTCCTGAATGAGTACATATTAAAATATTATTGTATTCCATTTTTTTAATATCCTCCATAAAGCTCTTAACTCTCTCACATAGCTTAATATAACTCTCGCCACCCGGTGGTACAAATCCCATCCAATTATTTTGCCAACGCATACATTCATTGGGATATAGTCTTTTAATTTCTTCGTAAGTTTTCCCTTCAAAATCCCCAAAATTAGTTTCATTTATTCTGTTATCCACTATAGTTTCAATTTCCTTTTGTTCTAAAACTAATTTTGCCATTTCTTTTGTTCTTTTCTTATCACTAACGTATATTATATCTAATTTTATATTTTCAAAAAAATCTCTGGCTTTATTACCTTGTCTTATGCCAATTTCAGTTAGGCTTGTATCCAAATTACCATAATACGAACCTTTTCTATTTTCTTCAGTCTCACCATGTCTTAACAAATAAATATTCATAAATTCTCCTTTGTGGAATTTCGAGAAAAAATGACTAATTCTCAAACCTTAATTTTACAAAGCGGTATCCTCTCTTATATCTATATACTTTTTGCTATCAAGGGTTGCCTCTTCAAAGGTTCCCATATTCTCCATTGTAAATAGTGCTGCCTCAATTATATTAAAAGCAAGAGGACATCCTGAGCCTTCTCCCAGTCTCATATTCAAATTCAGCATAGGTTTTAATCCTATTTCCTTCATTATAAAAGCTGCTCCTGGCTCCGCAGATAAATGAGATGCAAATATATATCCCTTAACTAAGGGGTTCAATTTATAAGCGCAAAGCGCAGCTGCTGAGGCTATAAACCCATCAATAACAATAGGCACTCTATTTTTTGCTGCTGCTAGAAAGCAACCACATAATCCTGCAATATCAAATCCTCCAACTTTTGCAAGCACATCAATAACATCACTTTTATCTGGTTTATTTAATTCAATGGCTTTTTTGACTACTCTCTTTTTATTGATAAATTGCTCCTCTGTTATTCCAGAACCTTTGCCTACTGACATTTCTACCTCCAGGCCAGAAAAAACACTAAGAATTGCTGCACTTGTAGTAGTATTTCCAACCCCCATTTCCCCTGTACCAAACAAATCATAACCTTTACTCACTAGATCATTAATTGTTTCTATACCAACTTCTATAGCTTTAATTGTTTGCTGCCTAGTCATTGCAGGTCCTTTCATCATATTCATAGTTCCGTATGCAATCTTTCTATTTATGATTTTAGGATTATCAAAGTCCGCATCAACACCGACATCTACGACTGTAATTTCACTTCCAACAAATTTTGATAAAACGTATACACCCGTAATCTTTTTAGTGAAATTATTAGTAACTGTAGCGGTTACACTTTTAGGACAGTTAGACACGCCTTCTTCAACAACACCATTGTCACTACACATTATAACAACATTTTTTTTATTAATTTTATTATGTATATCGCCAGTAATTCCTGCTATCTTAGCTATAATATTTTCTAGTTCACCAAGACTCCCTATAGGTTTTGTTAAATTATCAAGTCTTTTCCACGCATTTTTCATAGCTTCTTTATTTAGTGGTCCAATACACTTCAAAGTGTTTTTTAAAAGTTCCATTTGTTTTTCCCCCTGTTAATCTGCATCTATTAAACAATTTTAACACATTTAAACCAAGTTGTTAACCACCACACACTCTTAACTTAAAAAAGCAGGGACAAAATTGTCCCTGCTTTTTTAATATTTTTCGTTAATATATTTCGTTATCATCTATAACTGGTAAACTATCTAAATCATTGGATATTTCTCCATCAGGTAGACTTCTTAGGAATGATTCACCTTTTTTTGAAGTAGATATAGAAACTCCACCTATATTCCCTTGTTTAGCTAAAAGTACAGCTTGTTGTTTTGAAACTATATCTCCATTTTCAAATTCATAAGCTGTAATTTCTCCACTGCTGTCCTTAACTACTCTATTAATCATATGAGTTGAGCTTTCTTTTTTATTCATTTTAACACTACCTTTCTTAATTTATTAAACACATTTAACATATGTTTATTATTGTAGATACCTCAGTAACCTAAAATACATGATAAGCTAAAATATCTTCCTATTCAGTTTTACCAATTATATAGATATTTATTAAAGATATTTATGTAATTATTCATAAGTAATTCCAAAAGAGTTATTGTATGTACAATTTTATAAAATAAGTGAGCAAAAAAATAACAAGTCAAATATGCTAGCATACTGACTTGTTATTTTTTTTATTTTCATTAATTTTGAAAAGTATGATATATCTTAATTAAAATTTAAAATCTTTAAATTTGTTTTTAAATATATCTCCTAAAGTTAAACCTTGTTCTTCACCGTTATATTTTGAAAGATCGCCATAGCTTTTATCTAATGCTTCTTTAATACTTAGGCTTATTCTCTTATCTTTTTCATTTATATCACCAATTTTAACTTTTACAACATCTCCAACCTTTAATACATCAGAAACCTTTTCTATACGTTCTTCTGATATTTCTGATAGATGAACAAGTCCATCTATACCTGATGGTAGTTGAACAAAAGCTCCAAATTCCATTAATCTTACTACAGTTCCCTCTACAATATCATTAGTGTGATATGTGCTTGATATATTATTCCAAGGGTTTCCTGCTGCTTTTTTGAGTCCTAGAGATATTCTTCCTTTTTCTCTGTCAAGGTCTAAAACATTAACTTCCAATTCTTCTCCAACAGATACTACCTCTGATGGATCTTGAACTCTTTTCCATGATAATTCTGAAATGTGAATAAGACCATCAACGCCACCTAAATCTACAAAAGCACCAAATTTAGCTAATCTAGTTACAACGCCTTTTCTCATATCGCCTTTTTTAAGCTCGTTCCAAACAATGTTTCCCTTAGCTTCGTTTTCTTCTTTTTCTATAACTTTTCTTGATAGAACTAATTTTTTGTTTTCTTTCTCTAACTCAATTATTTTAACTTCTAAAGTTTTTCCTTTGAAATCTTGTAAATTTTCTATATAGGCATTTGACATTTGTGAAGCAGGAATAAACGCTCTAATTCCTTCAACATTAGCTGTAGCTCCACCTTTTACTATTTCATTAATTGTTATCTCTAAAGTTTTATTTGCATCTAAAACTTCTTGTAATTTGTCCCATACTTTAACGCTATCTGCTCTTTTTTTAGATAAAAGAACACTGCCTTCTCCGTCATTAACTTTCATTATATATACAAAAATTTCATCATCAATTTTCAAAGAATCTGTACTATTTATTTCTTTATCATTTGATATTTCTTCTTTTACTATAACGCCATCTGACATAAACCCTATATTAACATGTACTTCATCTTCATTTACAGAAATTACAGTTCCTTTAACAATATCTCCAACGTTAATCTGAACCATAGATTCCTCTATATTTCCCATTGAATCTTTCATTGAAACTTCCTCCACATTATCCACCGCTTCTTTCATTAAAACTTCTTCTTTATTATCTGTTGTCATACAATACACTCCTTCTATTCATTAATTATTATTAAAACTATCTTTGAATTAGTTATATAGCACAATATTCACTTTCTATATTTCCATTCAAATCCTGCTTATTTGATGATTTTATAGAATAATTATAAAATCAATTTCGCTATTTAATTTTTTTATGATTTCTATTATTTAAATATCACACTACCATTATACACAAAATAATTGCAAAATACAAAGTAGTTTGAAATACTTTAAAATACTTGAGCAATACATGGATATAATTAACAACTATTTATGCTAACATTTCCTATTTAAAGACTATCTTGTTATCTTTTATAGATTTAACTATGGCTAATGATTCTACTTTAATACCCTCATTTTCTATTCGAATTCTTCCATTTTGAAATTCTTTTTCAATTACGATTCCTACTCCAACCACTGATGCTCCAGCCTGACCCGAAATTTTTACAAGTCCCAAGGCGGCATTTCCATTTGCTAAAAAATCATCTATTATGAGAATCTTATCTTCTGGTTTTATGTATTTTTTACTAGTTCTTATTTTATAAGTCTTATTTTTTGTAAAGGAGAATACATCAGTTTCATATGTATTACTATCCAAATTTGTGGCTTCATGTTTTTTTGCAAAAACCACAGGAACGTTGCCAAAATACTGTGCAACAATACATGCTATTCCTATTCCAGATGCTTCAACTGTTAGTATCTTTGTAATTTCATCATTTGCAAATCTTTTTTTAAATTCTTGTCCGATTTCATTGAAGAGATTTATATCAATTTGATGATTCAAAAAGCTGTCAACCTTTAGAATTTCGCTACCTATTACTGTCCCTTCAGCTAATATTTTATTCTTTAATGTTTCCATAATTTTCTCCTTTGTTAATTTAATTTTTAATATATGATGCATTTTAAAATAAAAAAACTCACCAGTTAATGTTAACTAAGGAGTTTACGGTTACTTTGTAGGAACGCCTAGCCCATTTTTATAAAATCAGGCGTAAAATCACTATCCCTCTAGGGTAGTTAGTAGTTGACAAGGTAATATTAATTTTTGATTTTTCATTAATCCTTCGTGTAAATAATACTTATAATAATATTACAACATTTTTCTCATTAATTCAACATTTTTTTTAAAAAAAAATAGGAAACAAGCCAAATATGATAATATATTTGACTTATTTCTTATTTGAAAGTATTAAGTTATAATTTAATTTTAACTTCCGGTGTACTCCAAATTTCTTTTGCATATTGCTTTATAGTGTTATCACTGGAAAATATACCTGACTTAGCAATATTTACAATAGCCATTTCTTGCCAAATAGACTTTTGTCTAAATAACCTATCAATTTCATCTTGAGCCTTTACATAAGGGTCAAAATCTTTTAGTACAAAAAACTCATCATTGTGTGGAATTAAACTATCATATATACTCATGAACTCCATTTTATTAGAGTCCAAAAATCCGTTTACTAATTGATTCACTATTATATTTAATCTGACATCACTATTATATATGTCAGAAGCCCTATAATTTTTATACTGATAATATTCTATTACCTGCTGCGCTGTTAGTCCAAATAATATAATATTTTCTTTTCCTACCGCATCAAATATCTCTACATTTGCTCCATCTAAAGTTGCTATGGTTATAGCTCCATTCATCATGAACTTCATATTACCAGTGCCAGAAGCTTCTTTAGACGCAGTAGATATTTGTTCACTAACATCCGCACAAGGGATGATTTTTTCAGCTATTGACACTCCATAATTTTCAAGAAATACTATCTTTATTTTATCTCTAGCTATAGGATCATTATTCAACTTATAAGCTAGTGTGTTGATAAGCTTAATAGTTTGCTTTGCCAAAAAATAACTTGGAGAAGCCTTCGCACCAAATATAAAAGTTCTTGGTACAATATCTAGATTAGGATTTTCCCTAAGCTGGTTATATAAATTCATTATATTAAATACATTTAAAAGTTGTCTTTTATAAGCATGCATTCTTTTTACATGAACATCAAATATAGAATTCGGATCAATTGATGTCCCATGGTTTGACATTATATAATTTGAAAACCTTACTTTATTATTTGTTTTTATATCCTGTGTTTTCTTTTGAAACGAAGGATCCGCTGCATAACCCATTAATTTTTCAAGCTCATTTGGAGACTTTATCCACTTGTCACCTATAGTTTCTGTTATAAGATTTGCTAGCTGTGTATTGGAATTTAATAGCCATCTTCTATGAGTTATGCCATTAGTTTTATTGTTGAATTTTTCTGGAAAGAAATCATAAAAATCCGCAAGTTCTTGATATTTTAATAATTCTGTGTGCAATTTTGCAACTCCATTAACAGAATGACTTCCTACAATTGCCAAATAAGCCATCCTTATATAACCATCATGAATAATAGACATTTTATTGACTTTGTTCCAATCACCATTGTATCTATGGTAAATTTCATTACAAAAACGTCTATTTATTTCTTCTATTATCATATAAATACGTGGAAGCAATTTTTTAAACATTTCTACAGGCCATTTCTCTAACGCTTCTGACATAATTGTATGATTAGTATACGCCATAGTACCTGTTGTAATATTAAAGGCTTCATCCCAAGATAAACTTTCTTCATCAATTAACAGCCTCATTAATTCAGCAACAGCTACTGCAGGATGGGTATCGTTTATCTGTACCGCTACATGTTTATAAAACTCTTTAAGTGAAAGTTTCTTCTTCTTATAACTTTTTAGAATACTTTGTATTCCAGCACTTACAAAAAAATACTCTTGCTTTAATCGTAGTAATCTACCTTTTTCATAGCTATCGTCTGGATATAAAATTTGTGAAATAGCTTCCACTGAATATTTATCCTCACCTGCTTTTGCATAATTTCCTTGACTAAAAGATGAAAAATCAAAATCTTCTTCCATAGTTTCTGCGCTCCAAAGCCTCAAGGTATTTACAGTATTATTATCATATCCTTTTATTGGAGTATCATATGGTACAGCTCTTACGGATTGATAATTTTCATAGACAACTTTCATTTTACCCTTGTGTTCCTTTAAATAAGCGTCACCCGCAAATCTTACTTCTACAGACTTATTTTCTTTTCTTATCTCCCAAACATTTCCATTTTTTAACCAATTGTCAGGCACTTCTACTTGATAACCATTTTCTATTTTCTGTTTAAATAACCCATACTTATACCTTATACCGCAACCATGTCCAGGAATCTCAGTGGATGCCATTGAATCCAAAAAACAAGCTGCCAATCTTCCAAGACCACCATTACCAAGTCCAGCATCTAACTCTATATCTTCTATTTCAGTCCAGTTAATCCCTAAGTCCTCAAATGCCTCCACACAAATATCCTTTAATCCTAAATTAACTAAATTACTATTTAATAATCTACCAACTAAGAACTCCATAGAAAAATAATACACTTGTTTTCCTCTGTTTTTCCCATACTCTTTATTAGTTTTTATCCAGGCTTTAGAGCAATAATCTTTTATTAATGCACCTAAAGCAAAATATTGATGTAGCCGTGACGCATTTACAGCATCTTCTGCATCTTCTGCAAACATATTTTGTAGTTTTTCTATATAATCTATCTTAAACCGCTCTTTGTCTATTACCACAATACTCACCACCTAGAAATTTTAAAACTATTTTCAATAAAAGCTTAGCATATTACTATAAATAAAAATTAATCTATTAGATTACTATATAAATCAATATAGTTTTTAGCGGAATTTTCCCAACTATTATTTGAACTCATGGCATTACTAACTAATTTATTCCATGAATCTTTGTCTTTATATAAATCTAAGGCTCTATCTATGGCATCTAATAATTCATCACTACTATAATTTATAAAAGAAAAACCATTGCCCGAACCAGTGTATTTATTATAAGGAATAATAGTATCTTTTAATCCTCCAGTTTCACGAATAATTGGAATGCTTCCATATTTCAAGGCTATAAGCTGACCGATACCACAAGGCTCAAATAAAGATGGCATCAAGAATATATCAGATGCAGCATATATCTTTTGTGCTAGAACCTCATCAAATACAATATTTGTTGATATCCTACTTGGGTAAATAGACGCATAATATTGGAATATATCTTCATAATATTCGTCACCATTGCCTAACAATACTATTTGAGTAGGAAGGCTAAGTAATTCTTGGAGTTTTTCCACTATTAAATCTAAGCCCTTTTGTTTAACTAGTCTAGTGACAATTCCTATCATTGGTATATCTTCATTTACGGTAAAAGACAACTCATTTTGAAGTTTCAATTTGTTTTTAGTTTTTTGTTTTTTAGATTCATAATCATAATTATAAACTATTTTTTTATCCACTTTAGGATTGTAAAGTTCATAATCTATACCATTTACTATGCCATATAGCTTATCAGCTTCTGAATATAATAATCCATCTAATCCTTCCCCATAAAATGGAGTCTGTATTTCCTGTGCATAAGTTTCACTTACCGTTGTTACTGCATCAGAGAAAACAATTCCACCTTTCATAAATGATACAGCATCATAAAATTTCAATGCATCATCACTGAAATACCCATCATTTAAATTCAATAATTCCTTAAGTATTTCTTTTGGAAATACTCCTTGATATTTTAAATTATGAATAGTGAATACGCTTTTTATTTCACTGTACATTTCATCATCACTATAGTTATCTTTAAGTAATGCTGGCACAATTCCGCAATGCCAATCATTGCAATGAATTATGTCCGGTACAAAATCTTCCATGTATTTTATAGATTCTAGTATGGCTTTCGAAAAATAAGAAAATCTCTCTCCATCATCATAACATCCGTATATTTCCGGTCTTTCAAAATAATATTTATTATCTACAAAATAATAAGGCACCTCATCATAAGTTAAATGTTGTAACCCACAATATTGATTTCTCCATCCAACTGGCACAGTAAAATTAGCAATAGTTTCCATACAATTCTTAAAAGACAAGGGAATCGCACTATATTTAGGTATAATTACTCTTGCATCAATCCCCATCTTTCTAAGTGCCTTAGGTAATGCATATGCTACATCCCCAAGCCCTCCAGTTTTTACAAAAGGGTAAGCTTCAGAAGCCACAAATAATACTTTCATACTAAACCTCCTTAAGTTTTCAAATTATTCTTGTCGAGATTTTTTCTCTATAACAACTGGGAATTCTTCGTCCCCTTTTAATATTGTATTTTCATTTAAAACAGTATTTTTATCAATTATAACATTAGTTAATTTACATCCTCCTTTAATTTCACAATTTTCAAATATTATACAATTTTTAATTTCTACATCTTCATGTACAGTAACTCTTCTTGAAATTATACTGTTCTCTATGTTTCCTTTTAAAATGCATCCATTGGATATCAGTGCATTTTTAACTTTTGATCCATTAAAGTATTTAGTTGGGGCTCCATCTTTACTCTTTGTATATACTAACCCATTACTAAAAAATAGTTCTTTGGTTACCTTTCCATTTAACATATCCATACTAGTTTTGTAATAATTTTTTATAGAATTTACACATTGAAGGTATCCTTTGAACTCATATGCATTTACATTTAATTCTGAAACACTATTATAAATAGCTGCCTTCATGGAATCATGATAACCAGTCTGAACACTCTTGTTTATAAGAGTTATAAGAGTACTTTTTTTCATTATAAACATTTCCATAGATATATTTAATTTATCCTCTGCTCCAATGTTTTTCCCAATGCTCAAAACTTTATTTTCTTCACCCATATATAGTGTACTGCAGTTCATATAATGATTTTTTCCATCATTTGTTTTTTTGTATAACAGTGTTATATCACTACCTGATTCCTCGTGATACTTAGCTGCCTCATTGTAATTCATGTTACATAACATATATGATGAAGATATTATCACGTAATCTTGCTTTGTTCTATGAATATATTCAATATTATCACTTAATGAATCTATATCTCTTGTTTGTGATCCGTCTGAACCGAAATTGAATAAGAATAATCCATTTATTTTTCTATCCAAATCCCATGATTTTCCTGAGCCTAAATGATCCACTAAAGATCTAGTCTTTGTATTAGCAAATATACCTACATTATGAATTCCCGAATTAATCATATTTGAAAGCACAAAATCAATAATTCTATATCTTCCACCAATAGGAATAGATGCTATAGGCCTTGATTTTGTAAGACTTTTAATATTATCCTCGTTCTCATTTAACATTAATATTCCTATATAATTTTTAAGCATGCTCTCACCCCTTAATTTATAATTTAGTTGATATCTTCGAATCAACTTTAATGTCTTTTCCTTGTTCTATAACAATGATATCTTCTCCATTACCAATATGCGAATTACGCCTTATGGTAACATTGCTGCCTATAATAGCTTTATCTATCACTACATTATTTCCTATTTTAACATTAGGTAGAATAACTGAATTAGTTATTTTTGTATTTTTGCCTACATGAACTCCTTGGAACAGCACACAATTATTTACTTCTCCAAAAACAGTACACCCTTCATTTAACATAGTATTACTAATGTCGGCCTCAGGTCCTATATATTGAGGTGGCAACATAGCATTAACTGTATATATTTTCCATGCGTTGTCATGTATATTTAAATCATTATCTTCAGAGAGTAAATCCATATTAGCTTCCCAAAAACTATCAATAGTACCTACATCTCTCCAATATCCTTTGAAGGGATAAGCATAAAGCTTCTGATCTTTTTTTATCATTTTTGGTATTATATTTTTTCCAAAGTCATTATCTGAATTTTTATCAAGGTTATCCTCTTTTAAAAGTTGTTTAAGTACAGCCCAATTAAAAATATAAACTCCCATGGATGCTAAATTACTTTTTGGATTTTTGGGTTTTTCATCAAATTCATATATAGTATGATCTTCCCGAGTGTTCATCATGCCAAATCTACTAGCCTCTTCACGAGAAACTTCTAATACCGCAATAGTAACATCTGCACCTTTTTCTTTATGATAATCTAGCATTTTGGAATAATCCATTTTATAAATATGATCTCCTGATAAAATAAGCACATATTCTGGATCATAGCTATCAATATAATTAGTATTTTGATATATAGCATCGGCTGTACCGTTGTACCAGTTACCTCCATCTTCACTTTGATAAGGGGCAAGCATACTAACGCCACCATTTCTTCTGTCTAAGTCCCAGGGTGCGCCTATGCCTATGTGAGAATTTAACGCCAATGGTTGGTATTGAGTAAGAACTCCTACGGTATCAATATTGGAATTAGAACAATTACTCAAAGAAAAATCTATAATTCTATATTTTCCTCCAAATGGAACTGCTGGCTTCGCAATCATTTTTGTTAATTGTTTTAGTCTTGAACCTTGACCTCCTGCCAATATCATAGCTATCATTTCTTTTTTTAACATGCTAGTTTCCTCCTTTGTAAATCTACACTAATTCAGTATGTTACAAAATAAATTACATACTTACTTGTTGTTCATTTGAATAGGAATAAATGTATACCATTACTTAAAAACAGTCCTAAATATCGAAGATTTTGATAAATGAGAAACATTCTTTTTTTAGTTACATTTGTTAGAACATTATTAGTAATTTTGTTAGAATTATATCATATAAATGGATAAAAAACATGTAAAATAAGAAACTTCTCATATTATTGTATTTTATTAAATTTACCCCAATTTTTAAAAAAATATACCAAAATCTCATAGCGTTTTTTGTAAAAAAAAAGCTAAGAATAATTATTCTTAGCTTTTTTTTCCATCTTTTTTTATCCTAATAATATACCCTACCCGTTAGAAATGTCCATACCATAAAATATTTCAGCCATTTCTTTTTTCAGTTTTTGTATAATATCACATTTTTCATAGCTATTTAAATCTTCTTGTCTAATTTCAAATAAATAATCATCTAGTTCAAAATCATTTAACATCATTTTTGTATGAAATATATTAGATTGATATATATTCATATCAATTAAGTTATATCTATTTTTTGTTTCTTTAGAAATATAATTTTGTATAGAATTAATTTCATGATCTATAAAATGTTTTTTACCATCCATATCTCTAGTAAAGCCTCTAACCCTATAATCAATAGTGATAATATCCGAGTCAAAGCTGCTTATTAAGTAATTTAGAGCTTTTAATGGTGATACAGTACCACAAGTGGCTACATCTATGTCTACTCTAAAGGTACTTATGTCATTTTGCGGATGACTTTCAGGATAAGTATGTACCGTTACATGGCTTTTATCTAAATGCCCTACAATATTCTCACGTACTGGAGTAAGAATCCCCCTATTGCAAGAAGGATCAACCAAATATATAGGTATTTCTTCCTCCGATATAAGTAAAGTTACACTTGCTCCTTGTGGATCATAGTCCTGCTTTGCAATGTTTAGCACACTAGCACCTATTATTTCAGTAACATCATTTAAAATTTTTGTTAGTCTCTCAGCATTATATTGTTCATCAATATAATCTATATATTTAGTACGATCTTCTTCCGTTTTTGTGTAACAAATATCATAAATATTAAAACTTAATGATTTTGTTAAGTTGTTAAATCCATATAATTTTATCTTATTTTTATTATCTTTAGGCAAATTTATTCCCCATTTCTCTTAGACTCTTCTAGAAAAATTATATAACTTATGGCTTCATTGTCAAGACATAAATTTATTCATATAAGCATTCCATATAATTATTCCCTTGAAGTATATGCTTTTTAACATTATAATAATTGATAACAGTATCCTATATATAGTTTTATGTTCAATACTATTAATAATATAAAAAGTATTTGGATATACTTAAGTATAGCACTTATATTTTACTACAAATATACATTATTAGAATTGGAGGAATTAATACGATGAATAAAAAATTAAAAGTTGGTTTATTAGGTGGAACTGGGTTTGTCGGTCAACGCCTTGTTACACTACTTGCGAATCACCCTTATTTCGAAATAGTTGTTATTGCTGCTAGTAAGAACTCTGTAGGTAAAACTTATTCTGAAGCAGTAAATAACAGATGGAAATTAGAATTACCTATGCCTGAATGTGTTAAAAACATAGTAATCAAAAATATAAATGAAGTAGATTTAATAAGCAGTGAAGTAGATTTTGTATTCTGCGCAGTTAATATGCCTGCAAATGAAATTAGAGAAATTGAAGAAAAGTATGCAAAAGCTGAAACTCCTGTGATTTCAAATAACTCTGCACATAGAAAATCAAGTGATGTTCCAATGGTTATTCCCGAAATAAATGCTGACCATTTTGAATTAATTAAAATACAACGTAAGCGTTTAGGCACTAAAAAAGGCTTTATTGTTGCTAAACCAAATTGTTCAATTCAAAGTTATGTTCCTGCTATAAGTGCACTTATGAAATATAAACCTACAAAAATATTAGTTTGCACATATCAGGCTATATCTGGTTCCGGAAAAATATTTTCAGACTGGCCGGAAATCACTGATAATGTTATCCCATATATAGGTGGAGAAGAAGAAAAAAGTGAGCAAGAGCCACTAAAAATTTGGGGTCATATAGAGAATGATAGCATAATTAATGCTGAGGGTCCTATAATTTCAACTCAATGTATTCGTGTTCCAGTGTCAGATGGTCACTTAGCTGCAGTATTTGTTTCCTTTGAAGATAAACCATCAAAAGAAACTATTTTAGAGAATTGGGCGAGTTTCAAAGGAAAACCTCAACTTTTGAAACTTCCAAATGCTCCCGATCAGTTTTTAACCTACTTTGAGGAAAATGACAGACCACAAACTAGGTTAGATAGAAATATTGAAAAAGGTATGGGCATAACAATTGGAAGATTGCGCCCTGACACTTTATTTGATTATAAATTTGTTTGCCTATCTCATAATACTCTACGTGGAGCAGCCGGTGGCGCAGTACTTACTGCTGAACTTTTAATGGCTGAAGGGTATTTAACTTCAAAATAAACTAGTCTATAATATTATAGACTATGCTACTGAAATGGTCTTATTTGAGTATTTCTTATTCAAATGATGCTAAAAAACCTTCTTACTTGAAGATAATTTCTAACTTGAAGTAAGAAGGTTTTTTCTGATTATTACTAAGTATTATTTAAAACTCTTAAATGCATCTAAGTACCTATCAATATCGGCTTCAGTATGTATGCTTTAGGCCTATTAGTTGTATAAATTTATCATCTCCAACAATACATTACTATTACGTATATCACATATTGCATACAACACATATAGTATTACTAAATAAATCATTGAGCCATACATTAGTTTTATTGTATCCATTATATGATCTTTTTCTAAATCTTTTATCTTGTTGCCTATACTTGGTTTATACATTTCTTCTCCAAAATATATATTTGTACCACCTAGCTGAACTCCCATAGCACCTGCTGCTGCACCTTCTGGGTAAGCACAGTTAGGACTTTTATGATTTTTTCTATCTCTTATCATTACTTTTATACTCTCTGTAATATTCCCTCCAACTAAGGGAGCTGCTAAACAAATTAAACACCCTGTTACTCTTGCAGGTATAAAATTAAATACATCATCTGTTCTTGCTGAAAAGAATCCAATATGTTTATATTTTTCATTCATATATCCTAGCATTGAATCCATGGTATTTATACCCTTATACATCATGGCTAAAGGTGCGCCCCCTATAATTGCATACAGAATAGGAGCTATAACCCCATCTGCCGTATTTTCTGCAATAGTTTCCACATCAGCTCTAATTATTTCATATTCATTAAGGCCTTTTGTATCTCGGCCTACAATATAAGATAATTTAATTCTAGCATCATCAATATCATCTTTAGATAAGGAGTCATATACCTTTTTGCCCTCTTTATGAAGGCATCTAGTAGCTATTGTTGTCCAAATAAGTATTATATTTAAAATATGGAATAGCCAAAAAATATCTTTAGAAACACTCAATATTATAAAGGGTACTAGAAAACTAAAAAGTGCTACTACAATTACAATTATCCCTCCAAAAGCTTTAATTTGCTTATTGTTTTTACATAGCTTTCTACCTAACTTATCTAATGCAGAAATAAGTTTTCCTATATAAATCACAGGATGTGGAAACCAATACGGATCTCCAATTAATACATCTAACACAATCGCTAATACTAAATCTATCACATTCATAGCCAATAATATTTTCATGTTAATTCCTCACTATCTTATACTTTTCTATTTTTTTATAAAGTTTTTATTTTTCCCTAACTTATAGCTTTCTTAATTATTTATTAACCGTCCCCAAGCTTTTAACAAGCTTTTAATGTTTTCTTTCTATTCCCATAATTTTATAGATTGAATCCATATCTACACTCTCTCTCACTATATCAGCTAGCTTGTCTATTTCTTTTTCCCTTAAACTTTCATAAATCTTAGATTTCTTAGGCTCCATAGCTTTTTTTATTCTTAGCCTATTCACCATGTATTCTCTAAATTCTACTCCATCTAATATCCCATGAATATATGTACCCATAATATTTCCAGCTTCATTTATTGCTCCGTCGAAAGCAGAAGCAGCTTCATGATTAACTGAAAGCTTTTCACCATTCTTTTCATATATCTCAAAAAGTGGTTTTGCATTATGCCCATATTTACAAATTCCCATATGTATTTCATAACCATAGACTTGAAGATTATTGATTTTAGAAATTGATAAATTATTTTTTTTAGCATTTGATGCATAAGCTTCATGAATATGTCTCATGTTAATACTACAAGCCTTTACTCTTGTAGTTATTTTTTCATCTTGAAATATTGTATCTATGTCTAAAAGCTTCATACCATCTATTTTTTCTAAATTTGCTTCGACCCTGTCAGGGTCATTTAAAGTGTTTCCTAACATTTGGTACCCTCCACAAATGCCTAATATGCTTCCTTCCATACTATATTTCACAATAGCTTCTGCCAGTCCTGACTCTTTTAAAATAATTAAGTCTTCAATAGTATTTTTAGTTCCAGGTATTATTAGTAAGTCTGGATTTCCTAGTTCTTCTTTAGTTTTAACAAATCTAACTGATACATCTTCTTCAGCCTTTAAGGCATCTACATCTGTAAAATTAGATATATGTGGTAGCCATATTACTGCAATATCAATAGGTGCAGTGATTTTTTTATTAAATTCTACTGTTCCGTCTTCATCTTCCAAATCCAATCTAAAGTGTGGAACTACTCCGGCGCAAGGAATATGTATAATATCCTC
>Ga0105047_10005676_pt1 | contig 21318 bp, 14 predicted proteins | sample MAT04_FD_78384 | JGI IMG/M metagenome (GOLD analysis project Ga0105047, IMG submission 78384) | Freshwater microbial communities from Lake Fryxell liftoff mats and glacier meltwater in Antarctica - MAT-04 (megahit assembly) | ecosystem: Environmental > Aquatic > Freshwater > Ice > Liftoff... | reverse complement strand
GCGCGCGCAGACGAGCACCGAAGTGAACGTCGGGCGACCCGCGCCGGTCTGCATGCGCGTCGTGCACATCGCGCCGGGACCGACGTTGACCTTCACGACGTCGGCGCCGGCCTCGATGAGCGCCCGCGTGCCTTCTGCGGTGCACACGTTGCCGGCGACGATCGGGACCTTGCCCGCGACGACGGCCGAGACGGCGCGGATCGTCTCGAGCATGCGGCGCTGATGGCCGTGCGCGGTGTCGAGGACGATCGCGGAGACGCCGATCTCGAGGAGCTTTCGTGCGGTATCGGGCGCCTGCGCGGAGATGCCCACGGCGGCGGCGACCATGAGCTCGCCGCTCGCTGAGAGCGCGGGGCGGAGGAGCTCGAGGCGAACGGTGTCGTCGCGCGTGAGGACGCCGACGAGGCGACCGGCGTCATCGATGACGGGCGCGGCCTTCACGCGCGCCTCGTCCATCTCGAGGAATGCGTCGCGGTTCGCGACTCCGACCTTCAGCGCGACGAGGCGCTTCGTCATGAGCTGGGAGACCGGCGTGTACTGATCGCGATCGCGCAGAGCGGCATGCGTGACGACGCCGAGCGGGCGATTCTCCTCGTCGACGACGACGACGAGGTCGTGCGAGCGCTTGCGGATGATGCCGGTCACGTCGCGGAGGGTGGCGCGCGGCGTGACCGCGAGCGGGGTGTCGTACCGGGGGTCGGCCGCCTTGATGTGCTTGACGATGCGGGCGACGGTCTCGAGGTCCATGTCCTGCGGGAGGACGCCGAGGCCGCCGAAGCGCGCCATGGTCTCGGCCATGCGCTTGCCGGTGACGGCGTTCATGTTCGCCGAGACGATGGGGTGGGAGCTCCCGGGAAAATCGGGCGGCGACAGGTTCGTGTCGAGGCGCGAGCCGCCGTCGAAATAGCCGGGGTTGAGGAAGACGTCGTCGGTGGAGAGCTCGAGCTCTTCGTCGTGGGCGGGATGGAGGAATTGCACGGCGGGTGGAGGCTACACCGGCCGTCCTGTTGTGGTAATTCCCACGGTATGAACGCCGGAGATCCGAGCACGAGCAGCTCACAGTCGCCCCCCGACCTCACCAAGGCCTACGAGCCGCGCGAGGTAGAGGAGCGCTGGTACTCGTTCTGGGAGAAGGAAGGCGTCTTCGAGGCGACCGACGATCCCAACGACAAGCGCCCCGTGTACGTGGTGCCGCTTCCGCCGCCGAACGTGACGGGCTCGCTGCACATGGGCCATGCGCTCATGGTCACGCTCGAGGACGCGCTCGTGCGCTGGGAGCGCATGCACGGCAAGAACACGCTGTGGCAGCCCGGCATCGACCACGCGGGCATCGCGACGCAGACCGTCGTGGAGCGGCAGCTCGCGCGCGAGAACAAGACGCGCCACGACCTCGGTCGCGAGGCGTTCATCGAGCGCGTGTGGAAGTGGAAGGCCGAGAGCGGCGGGACGATCGCGAACCAGATGCGCAAGCTCGGCGCCTCGCCGGACTGGAAGCGCACCAAGTTCACGATGGATCCAGATCTCTCGGTCGGCGTGACCGAGGCCTTCGTACAGCTCTACGAGCAGGGGCTCATCTACCGCGCGACGCGGCTCATCAACTGGTGCCCGGAGTGCATGACGGCGCTCTCGGACCTCGAGGTCGACAACGAGGAGGGCGCGAACGGCGAGCTCTTCGAGTTCGCCTACCAGGTCGACGGCTCGGACGAGCAGATCGTGGTGGCGACGACGCGGCCCGAGACGATGCTCGGCGACACCGCGGTGGCCGTGCACCCGGACGACCCGCGCTACACGCACCTCCACGGCAAGATGCTCGTGCACCCGTTCGTGGATCGCAGAGTGCCGATCATCACGGACGCGATCCTCGTCGACCCGAAGTTCGGCACCGGCGCCGTGAAGGTGACGCCCGCGCACGACTTCAACGACCACGCGACCGGCAAGCGTCACAAGCTCGAGGAGATCAACATCTTCAACCTCGACGGCACGATGAACGACAACGGCGGGCCGTTCGCCGGCCTCGATCGCAAGCGCGCGCGCACGGCGGTGAAGAAGGCGCTCGACGAGAAGGGCCTCGCGCGCGGGTCGAAGCCGCACGTGCTGACGCTCCCCAAGTGCCAGCGCTCGGGCGGCGTGGTCGAGCCGATGATCTCGACGCAGTGGTTCACGAAGATGAAGGACATGGCCGACGAGGCCGTGAAGGCCGTCCGCGACGGGCGCACGCAAATCCTCCCCGAGGAGTGGCAGAAGACCTACGAGCACTTCCTGCTCAACATCCAGGACTGGTGCATCTCGCGTCAGCTGTGGTGGGGGCATCAGATCCCCGCGTGGCACGGGCCCGACGGGCAGGTCAAAGTGGCGCGCACGCGGCCGCCGGAGTGTGGCGAAGGGTGGACGCAGGATCCCGACGTGCTCGACACGTGGTTCTCGAGCGCGCTCTGGCCGTTCTCGACGCTGGGCTGGCCGGAGAAGACGAACGCGCTCGCGAAGTTCTATCCCGCGAGCGATCTCGAGACCGGCTACGACATCCTCTTCTTCTGGGTCGCCCGGATGATGATGTTCGGGCTGCACTTCATGAAGGACGTGCCGTTCAAGCGCGTGCTGCTCCATGGGCTCGTCGTCGACGAGACCGGCGACAAGATGAGCAAGGTGAAGGGGAACGTCATCGATCCCCTCGACCTCATCTACGGGACGACCTTCAAGGACATGGTCCAGAAGACGATGCCCGGCGCCCCCGAGGCGGAGGCGCTCGCGAAGTTCAAGAAGGCGTATCCGTCGGCGGCCGCGATGGGCGGGGGCTTCCCGGCATTCGGCGCGGACGCGCTGCGCTTCACGCTCGCGACGTTCCCGCCCTCGAACAAGCGCATCGCGCTCGCGCCGAAGCGCATCGAGGGCAACCGGCACTTCGCGAACAAGGTGTGGAACGCGAGCCGGCTCGTGCTCGGGCACCTCGAGGGGCTCGACGCGAGCACGCTGTTCACGGGCGGCGATGGGGGTGGCGGGGGGCAGCAGACGCTGGCGGTGAAGGGCTTCTTCAACAAGTGGATCCTCGCGCAGCTGTCGAAGACCATCGCGGTCTGCAACGCGGGCTACGGCGCGTTCCGGATCGACGAGGCGGCGAACGAGACGTATCGCTTCTTCTGGAACGACTTCTGCGACTGGTTCCTCGAGGTGACGAAGCCGGTGCTGCGCGGCGCGCGCGGCGAGGACGGAAGTGAAGGACCGGCGCTGCAGACGGAGGAGGCGGCGGAGACGCGCGTCGTGCTCGCGCACGTGCTCGAGACGTCGCTACGGCTTCTCCATCCGCTGATGCCGTACATCACCGAGGAGCTGTGGCAGCGGTCGCCGCATCCGGCGTCGCGCAAGGTGTCGATCGCGTTCGGGCCGTACCCGGTCGCGGGCGTCGACGCGCCGAACGACGAGGCGGTGCTGCGCGAGATGGAGGTCTTCAAGGCGATCGTCGGCGCCGTGCGGACGATCCGCGCCGAGCACGACATCAAGCCGCGCGCAGATGCGCCGCTGACGATTCGCGCAGAGAGCGATGAAGCGCGCGCGTTCGTCACGGAGCGGCTGCAGGCGTTGTCGTTCCTCGTCGCCAGCTCCGCGCCGATCGTGGAGAAGACGGGCGGCGCACGCACCGCCGGCACCGCGGTGAGCGTGGTGCCGAGCAGCTACGGGCCGGTCGAGGTCCTGATCGGGCTGAAGGGGCTCGTGACGAAGGACGAGGAGCTCGTTCGCATCGAGCGCGGGCTCAAGAGCATCGAGAAGGACCTCGGGATGATCGAGAAGAAGATGTCTTCGAAGAACTTCCTCGAGCGTGCCCCGAGAGAGGTCATCGACGAGACCAACGCGCAGAAGCAGCAGCTGCTCGACGCGCGCGCGCGCCTCGAGGAAGCCCGCCGCCTCGCCGACGAGCTCTGAGCCGCGCCGCCGCGGCAGGTGGCGCGCCGCCGGGGGGAGGGGCCGCCGGCCCACGGGGGCAGGTGCCAGCGTGTGCCAGGGCGTGACGCCCCGCCGTGTGCACGGATTCACACGGCGCGGCGGCGACCCATGATTCCCCGCATTTCATGGCCGTGCGCGCCTGGCACGCGGGATGCTCGGCTCGCGACCGACATGATCCGCCGTTCGCTCCTCGTGTTCTCGCCGCCGGCCCTCGCCGCGCTCCTCTTCCTCGCTTGCGGTGGCAAGGTCGACGGAACGTCCTCCCCTCCCACGGCCACCACGGTGGCTCCCGGCGTTCCGACCCGCCCTCCCGCCACCGACCCCGGGCCCGACATCGAGCCTCCGCTCCGTGACGTCACCGCGCCGCTCGTCGTCGATCTCGGCGTCGCCGCCTACGGACAGGACGTCATCCTCAACGTCCCCGCCGGCGCGCTCGGTTTCAATGTCGTCGTCGAGAGCACCGACGGCGCGACCTCCGTCGTCGGCATCGAACGCATCACGAGCCCCTCGGGCGAGGTCGTCCACGACGCCTACACCCCCAAGGGCGGGTCCCACACCACGAGCGAGTCGAGCTTCGGCACCATCGCCAGCGCCTCCGTCCCGCAGAGCGAGGCGAAGAGCGCCAACACGCCGGAGCCCGGCAAGTGGGTCATCCGCATCGGCGGCGGCTCCTTGGAGCCCCCTCCCCCTCCCCCTCCGCTCGACGGCGGCGGAGTCGACGGCGACGGCGGCATCGGGGGCGCGTTCCACGTCGAGGCCCGCATCCAGCTCGGGAGCTCCTCCGGCTTCGCGGGCGGCAGGCTCGACATGAACGTCTTCGTGCCGCCCGGGCTCAAGCTCGGAACGAAGACCCTCGACGCGAAGAGCGCCGAGCAGGACGAGAGCATCGAGACCCGCCTCAACGCCTTCTACAAGGCGCTCGAGGCACGCGTCGGCATCGACCGCGGCGACGTGAAGTTCTTCTCCGTGAGCAGCGGGCTCCGGTTCGTCGACAGCGAGGCGGCCCTCGTCGATGCCTTCAGCGCCTCCTCGGGACGCCCCGACGCGCAAGCGCTCAACGTCATGCTCACGAACAGCATCGACTTCGGCGACGGCAACGCCGCCTGGGGCATCGCGCCCGGCATTCCCGGCGCCGCGGCGCGCACCGGCACACCGATGAGCGGAATCGTGCTCGCGATCGGCGACACTCCCGCGGTCGGCGACGGCCTCACCATCCTCCACGAGGGTGGACACTTCATCGGCCTCAATCACACGACGGAGTTCTACGGCGGCCTCGCCGATCCGCTCTCCGACACGCCGAAGTGCGACGGCATCTCGCTCGACGACCCCGGGACGTTCCAGTCGTGCGCCGATCGCACGAACATCATGTTCCCGGCCTTCTACGGCGCTGCCGGCTCCGCCGTCGACGTGAGCGACGCGCAGCGCGCCGTCTTCCGCGGCTCGCCGATCTACAAGGCCTACAAGGCGACCGTCACCACCAAGAAGAGCACGAGGAGCTTCGGCTCCGGATCGCTCGCCGACCTCGCGCGCCCCGGCGAGCGCATCACGCTCACCAAGTCGGGCCGCCCGCTCACGTCCGTGGAGACCTGGCTCTCCGCCTCGCTCTGCTCTCACTCCAAGCTCGACCCCGCCGCGCTCGTCCGCGCGAAGGGACGCGACGCCGCGATCGCCGCCCTGCGCGACGCCGCGCTCGACGCCGACCTCCCCGATGTCATGCGCCGCAAGGCCTCCGGCGCCCTCCGCGCTCTCGGGGTAAGGACAGGACCCTAGAGGGCCTCGACCTTCACGTCGTCGACGCGAACGTGCCAGGGCTGGGTGACACCCGTCGCGTAAGGAGCGCCGAGGAGGACGTAGAGCCTCCCCGCCGCGAACTCACCTGTCGCGAGCTTCCCGCTCTTCCCCGCGTCCGTGCCCAACCGATACGAATACGTTCGGCCGACCAGGTCCACCTCGAGCCGCACCGGCGTGTAGGGAGCGAGATGCCGAGTGCCTTCGTGAGCGAGCCCGCGTTCCTCGTCCTGGACCCCAGCAGCGCGCAGCGTGCCCGACGTGGACATGCCGACGGTGACGTCGAGCGCGGCGCCGGCGTCGAGACCGCTGTCGCCCTCGGGCGTGACCCCGGGCTCGGCGGTGGTGCCGAACGAGCTGCAGGCACCGACGGCCAGCGCGAGCACGAGCGCACCGCCCCCCGACAGCGACACGAGGCCACCTCCACGCAGCGATCGACGATTCCGGCGCATAGCTCCACCACTCTAGCAAAGGCGATCGCCGCGCACGCATGCGGCGTCGGGCTCGCGAAAACCGCGAAACCAGGGTCTGACCGACCCGCAGATATGGTAAACGGAGGCGCGCCCCGGGGGGTATTCCCCCCCTTTCCCCTTCCCCTTCGCCCCCCTCTCGGCCCCTTCCGCAATGAGCGAGACGACCCCGATCGACGACGCGAAGGACGCGACGCTTCCAGAGAAGGAAGCGCTCGAGACGGCCAGCGACGAGACCCCCTCGAAGGCCGAGCCGACCGAGGCGAGCACGTCGAAATCCGCCGATGAGAGCGACGACGACGCCAGCGCCGAAGAGGGCGACGACGCCGCCGACGACGCCACGAAGGAGCCGGACCTCCTCCCGCAGGGCAACCCGCTGAAGCGCCGCGCGATCGCGACCATCCTCGCGGGTGGTGTCCCCGCGTTCCTGCTGATGGCGAAGAACGGCCAGAACTGGTGGGGCGTCCCCGTCGGCCTGATCTTCGTCGCGATCGCCGCCATCGGCGTCATGGACCTGCTCGGCACGTTCGACGATGCCGACGAGCACGTCACGGCGCGCACCGAGGGCAGCGCCATCGGCCCCGCCGTCGGCGCGGCAATCGTCGCCTTCCTCGCCTTCTGCGGCTTCCTCGCGATGGCACAAGCGGCGGTCGGCCCCTGGTGGCTCGGCTCGCTCACGGTCACCGCATCGTTCCTCGGCCTCGTCGCCGCCGTGTTCAACGCCGGCAAGGTCCTCGGCCCGTGGAGGCTCGACGAGCTCGGCCTCGAGCGCCCGCTCCTCCACCGTCACGGCTTCTGGGTGCTCGCGATCGGCGCGCTCCTCTACTTCCCGGCGATGGGCCTCCAGTCGCTCTGGGATCCGTGGGAGACGCACTACGGCGAGGTCGCGCGCGAGATCCTCGCTCGCGACGACTGGGTCTCGCTCTGGTGGGCACAGGACGGCTGGTTCTGGTCGAAGCCGATCCTGAACTTCTGGGTCCAGTCGCTCGCGATGGCCTCGCTCGGCACCGGCTACCACGCCGACATGATGATGACGGGCGCGAGCGGCGCCTGGACGGCACACCCCGAGTGGGTGGTGCGCACGCCGAACGTCCTCATGACGCTCGTCGCGATGTACCTGCTCTACAAGGGCGTCGCGAAGGTCTTCGGGCGTCGCGCGGGCCTGCTCGGCGCGCTCGTGCTCGCGACGACGGCCGACTGGTTCTTCCTCGCTCACCAGACGATGACGGACATGCCGTTCGTCGCCGCGATGACGGGCGCGATGGGCCTCCTCTTGAACGGCCTCAACACCCACGAGGACGCGCGCGTCAGCGTGTACGAGGTCGCCGCCTTCGGGCGGAAGTGGCGCCTCTCGCTGTGGCACCTCGTCTTCGGCGTCGTGCTGCTCTGCGCGCTGCCGCAGATCCTCTATCTCCTCTCGCGCAACATCGAGCTCGTGGTGTGGGGCGACGGTCCGAAGGGCTTCCGCTTCCACTGGGACGAGTTCAAGAGCGGCTCGGCGACGAACTGCGGCCTCCCCGGCAACGAGGCGTGCGTGATGCACGCACCGGCCTCCGTGCCGAAGTCGGTCGGCTCGAACCCGACCGGGCTGTGGCCTTCGATCGTTCGGTACTTCGGCGGCTTCGAGCCGTCGCTCCAGGCCATCGGCTGGAGCTTCGTCCTCGGCGGCGCGCTCTACCTCAACTGGGGTGAGCGTCGCACGCGTCGTCTCCTCTACATCGCGGCGTGGTTCTGCGCGGCGATCGCGACGATGGCGAAGGGCCCGGCCGGCTTCGGTCTCCCGATGCTCTGCGCCTTCGCGTACGTCGCGACCAAGCGCCGCTGGAGCGAGCTGCTTCGCCTCGAGATCCTGACCGGCGTGCTCGTCATCCTCGCGGTGGCGATGCCCTGGTACGTGGCGATGTACATCCGCCACGGGTCGCCGTTCACCGATCGGCTGATCTTCCACGACATGTTCAACCGCGCCTTCTCCCACGTGCACGACACGAACGAGGGCGACGACACCGGCATCCGCTTCTACCTGTGGCAGCTCGGCTACGCGCTGTTCCCGTGGACGGGTCTCGCGCCGCTCGGGCTCATCTGGGGCTTCCGCCGCAGTGACTCGGCGATCTCGAAGCTGTGGAGCGGCATCACCGGGAAGAACAATGCGAACAGCGAGGGCTCCGCCGTCGGCGACGCCTCCGTCATGCTCGTGATGTGGTTCCTCTTCGCGTTCTTCCTCTTCACGTTCATGGGCACGAAGTTCCACCACTACATCTTCCCGGCCGTTCCGCCGGCGGCGATGCTCGTGGGCGTCGTGCTTGACGACGTGCTCGGCGACCGCCCGCTCGTGAAGCGCGGAATGGCCCCGTTCTACGCGCTCGGCCTCGGCGTCGGAGCCGCGCTCGCGACCTACGGCGCCTCGCGCGCATGGGCAGGCTCCGTCTTCGGCGCCGCGCCTGGCGCGAACGCCGAGGGTCACTTCGGCACCGCGATCATCGTCGGCTTCGTCGGCTTTGCCGTGGCGGCGCTCGTGGCCTTCGCGCTTCGGAGCCCCGAGAGCGACGAGGCGAAGGTCGCAGAGGCGACGGTCGAGGAGTCACGTCGACTCTCGCACGAGCAGCTCATGGTCGCAGGCGCCGCGCTGCTCGGCGCGTTCGTCCTCGTCCTCGTCGGCCGCGACCTCGTGATCAAGCCGGAGGGCTCCGATCAGCCGGGCGCGATCCGGCTCCTCCAGCTCTTCACCTACAACTATCGCCGCGCGTGGCCGGAGTCGCTCGACTTCGCCGGCATCCTCGGCGGCTTCACCGTCGTCGGCGCGCTGCTCTCGATCGGCATCGCGATCCGCGCGACGCGCCGTCACGCAGTGGTCGCGTTCTGCGCCTTCGCGCTCGTGTTCGCCGTGTGGGGCGTCGACGTCTACATGGTGAAGACGTCCCCGCACTGGGGTCAGCACGAGGTCATCGAGGCCTACTACAAGGACCGCAAGGGCCCCGACGAGCCGCTCGTCGCCTACCAGATGAACTGGAAGGGCGAGAACTTCTACACGGGCAACCGCATCCCGGCGTTCGTCTCCTCCGGCGCCACGTTCCAGACGTGGCTGAAGAAGCAGAAGGACGAGAAGGGCACGAAGGTCATGTACTTCATCACGGAGCACAGCCGTCTGGGCGGCCTCCGTGGAGAGGTCGGCGCGAAGAGCTACAAGGAGCTCACCGACAAGGCGCTCTGCAACAAGTTCATCCTCGTTCGCGCCGAGCTCTGATTTCGACCTTCACGAGCCCGCCTCTTACGTGGAGGCGGCGACCGGCCGTTCATGGACGGCAATGGGTGTCGAATCGGGAGCGCGGCCGTCCAGGACACTGTCCGGCGAGCTGAGGGGTAGGCCGCTCGCAGTTCTTCTCGCGGGCGCCTCCGAACGTGGGACGTCCGGGACCTTCGCCTTCACGCACGGCACGCGGCGCGACTCGCTAACGATGCGTCTCGGCAAGATCGCCGTCGTACGCACCTCGGAGCCCGTCGCCTACTTGGGCGGCGTGCTCTACGACCTCGGCGCCATCGACATGGCGACGCTCGATGCGACGCTGCACGAGGTCTCTGCCGCCAAGCGACTCCACGGCGATGCGCTCGTCGCGTGCGGGGCGCTCACACGTGAGCGCGTCGAGGAAGGCCTCGTGGAGCAGACGCTGCGGAAGCTCGAGCATCTCTTCTCGCTGCCCGAGGACGCGAAGTGGACGTTCCGCGAGGACGTCGACGAGCTCGCCGGTGCGCGCGACGAGGATCGCCCGCTCGTCGAGACGTGGCCCGCCCTCTGGCGCGCGCTCCGCAATACCCCGCCGACGGCCCACGTCGGCTTCATCCTCTCGAAGATCGAAGGCGCGGTTCAGTTGAAGGACCTCGGCGCCATCGCGCGCTTCGGGCTCGCGCCCGACGAGCGGGCGCTCTGCGAACGCCTCCACGCGCGGCCGTCGACCCTCGCGGCCCTCGAGTCGAGCACGCCGCGGCCCGGGGCGCCGGCCAGCGGCAGGAAGGTCGACGTCCTCGTCTACCTCCTCGCGCTCGGGCGATGCCTCACGCGCGTGGAGACCCCGCCCATCGGCCCGGCCGAGCTCGGCATCGAGGGAGTGCGCGAGCGCGCGAGGCGGGTCTCCGACGAGGCGCCGCACACGACGCTCGGCATCGCGCGCGGAGCCTCCGTCGAGGCGGCACGAGCGGCGTACTTCCGGCTCGCACGGCTCTGGCACCCGGACCGCCTACCGCCGGCGATGGCGGAGGTGCGCGAGGAGTGTCGCCACGTCTTCACGCGCATCGGCGAAGCGCATCGACTGCTCGTGGATACCGTCACGCACGTCGACGTCGACGCGATGCTCGGCCGGCCGGCCGGCGTTGCGGCCAACGACTCGACGCGACCTCCGCCGTTCGTCGCGTCGCTCCGTGATGCCGACGCCGCGCTCGCACGGGGCGACATCGAGGCTGCCAAGGCGATCGCCCGCAACCTGACGAGCGCCGGCAGCTCGGGGCCCGGTGCACGAGCCATCCTCGCGTGGTGTGCGATCGGCGGCGGCGCACCGAGCACAGGCCCCCACGCGCTCGACGCCGCGCTCGCTGCGCTCGACCGCGTGCTCACCGGTGATCCCGACTGCGTCCGAGCGCTCTACTACCGAGCTCAAGTACACAAGCGACTCGGCAACGACCTTGCCGCGCTCCGCGACCACCGCCGCGTCGCAAGACTCGAGCCGGGACATCGGAACGCGCAGCACGAGGTCGAGGTCTCGCCGATCAAGGCGACGCCGTCGCTCTTTCCTTCCATGTTGCCCCCCGCCGAGCGGCAGACGGTTGGGCCTCCAGTGGCACGCATACCTCCGGCGCCGCGACTCCCACACTCGTAGCTCACCGAGCCCGCCCTCCGTCATTCTGTGCGGGAGCCCACGTGGGCGCTTGTCCGACGAAACCGCATCGCGCACGAGCGGAGACATTCGTCGCGCACGTTATCCGTGTGAGGATATCCGGATGTCGACGAGTGGTGCTCGTAACGCCAGCGTCGCGTCCGGCAAGCTCAGCGAAACGCCGCTCGCCCACGCGCTCATCTACATCCGCAACAAGCGACTCTCCGGTGTGCTCGAGCTGCGAGCCTCGATGGAGCGGCATGCATGCCTCGTGTTCTGGCGAGGGCTTGTCATCTCGAGCATGACGACGCCGACGGTCGCGCGGTTCGGCACCGTCGTCTACGAGCTCGGGTTCATCGACGGGGAAACGCTCGACAGCTCGACGCGCGAATCGGCCGAGAAGAAGCGCCCGCAGATGGACGTCCTCCTCGACCGAGGCGCGCTCACGCAGGCCCAGCGCGACGAGGTGCTCGCCGAGCAAGCGAGGCGACGCGTCCACCATCTGTTCACGATGCCGGCCACCACCACCTTCACGTTTCGCGAAGGGAGCCCGAGCATCGCCGAGCCGGCGCTCGCGGTCGACCTCCTCGCGCCCGTGTGGCGCGGGCTCTGCGATTTCCCGCCGGACGAGCGCGCCTCCGACGTCCTCGCCCGCCTCGGCGATCAACCGCTCGAGCTCGTGAGCGAGGCTGTCATGGAGCGCGCCGAGCTCGACCCCGCCGAGGTGGAGCTCTGCGAGGCGCTGGCGCGGAAGCCGATGTCGCTCGCTGAGCTCCACGCGGTCTCCAAGGCTCCGGCACAGCGCGTAGAGCTCCTCGTCTACCTGCTCGTCGTCACGAGGTCAGTGGAGGTCGGGGTCGACCGGCTCGCGAGCTCCGCGATGTGGACGGCCGTGCGCCCGTCCCACTCGTCGGCATCGCACGAGGCGGTCACCCAGTCGGGCGAGTCCAGCACGGCGCGCGTGTCCGGCGAACGCGTCGTGACCGGTCAGCTCCCCGCCGCGCGCGGGCCGGTGGAGGTCGGCGTCGAGGAGATCCGGCGCCGGGCCGCGAGCCTCGACACGCAGACCCCGTACGCCACGCTCGGCCTTGCCGAGGGTGAGTCGGCCGAGGCGGCACGGGCCGCGCACTACCGGCTCGCGCGTCTGTGGAACCCGGAGCGGCTCCCGCTCGAGCTCGAGGAGGTGCGTTCGGAGATCACTCGAATCCACGCGCAGATCACGAAGGCTCACGAGACGCTGACGAATCCCGTGTCGCGGGCTGCCGCGAGCACCCGAAGCGGCCGTTGAGGCCAGAGAGGGCATTTGCATGGCAGGCGCCTCGACAGAACGCCCCGCTGCGTCCGCGACCGGCTCGCTCGCGACGCGGCCGCTCGTCCATCTGCTCGTCTACGCGCGCAACCATCGGCTGAACGGCCTGCTGGAGCTCCACGCCCCCGACGGACAGGGCGGGTCGCTCTCGCTCTGGCGCGGCCGCATCCACGAGGCGCGCACGCAGCCCGCGGTCGCGTACCTCGGCACCGTCGCCTACGAGCTCGGGCTCATCGACACCGCGACGCTGGACGCGACGCTGCTCGAGATCTCGCGCTCGAAGCGGCTCCACGGGGAGGTCCTCGTCGAACGCGGCGCGCTCACGGCTGCGCAGCGCGATCACGTCCTCGTCGAGCAGACGTGCCGCAAGGCTCGCTTTCTCTTCGCGCTCCCGCCCGAAGCATCGTTTGCGTTCTACGCCACGGAGCCGAGCACCACCGAGCCGTCCTTCACGCTGGATGCGATGCGTCTGGCGTGGATCGGGCTCCTCGCGCATCCGCCGCGCGACAGCGTGAGGCAGGTGTTCGCCCGGTTCGCTTCGTTGAGGCTGCGCGTCGTGAACCCGGGGGCCATCGCTCGCGCAGGGCTCGACGCCGAGGAGGGCTCGTTCTGCGACGCGCTCGCCGCGCATCCGATGACCGTCATGGAGCACGCCGCGACCTCGAAGGTCTCGCCCGAGCGCCTCGAGCTGCTCGTCTACCTGTTGGTGATCGCCAAGTGCGTCGAGCCCGTCACCTCGACCTCCACGATGCCGTCGTCGAAGTCGCCGTCGTCGGCGGCGGCGATGCGTGCGACTGTCGCGCCCTCCGACACGCGAGAGCTCCACAGCTCGCTCTCGTTCCGCGTGCCGTCGACGCCTGCGATGAAGACGGCGAGCGGCTCCTCGCCGAGGGTCGCGGCCGTTCCCACGACGTTGCTCTCCCCGGCCGAGGTCGGTGCGACGGGCATCGCGCATCGCGCGCGGACCATCACCTCCGACGATCCGCTCACCGTGCTCGGCCTCCCGGCCGACGCGAGCCCCGAGGCCGCGCGCGCCGCGTACTTCCGGCTCTCGAAGCTCTGGCACCCGGACCGGCTCCCCGCCGATCTCGCGATGTTCCGCGACGAGGTCGAGACCGTCTTTGACCACCTGACGCGCGCGCATCAGGCGCTCACCGATCCCGACGCACGCCGAGCCGCGTCGAGCGACAAGCTCCGCGCGGCCACGCCTCGCCCGCGGCTCGAGGCGATCCGCGAGATCGAACACGCGCTCTCCCGGCACGAGTTCCAGGTCGCCGAGGAGCTGAGCCGGCAGCTCTCGGACTCCGACGGCGACGACGGCGAGGCCATGGCCCTCGCCGCGTGGGCCTCGACGCTCGCAGGCGACGCGCCGGAGGCCACGCTCCGCACGGCGCTGCTCGCGCTCGACCGCGCGGTGCAGCACGATCGCCACTGCGCGCTCGCGTACTACTACCGAGGAATGCTCTACAAGCGCCTCCAGAACAACGTCGCGGCGTTCCGGGATCTCTCGCGCGCCGCGCAGCTCGACCCGAAGAACATCGAGGCGCTGCGCGAGGTGCGCGTCTACGAGATGCGCGCGCGCAAGGGCTCGGGCGAGCACGCGCTCGACGCGCTCGTCATCGCCCAGGCGAAGAAGAAGTAGCGCCGGCGAGCGAGCCGAACGCGAGGTCGAGCGGGCTGCCCGAGGCGTTCGCATGGGCGTTCGGCCCGCCGAGGTAGACGCTCGGTCCGCTCACGTAGTCCCAGCGCTCGGGTGAATCGGCGCGCAGGTGCGCAGGTGCATCCCCTCGACGCCGTGCGGCGAGGTGAGCACGGCGGACGGCAACGTGAACGCGACGACCGTGGGCTCGCCCTCGCCGACGGTCGCGGTCCGCGGCTCCGCGAGCGGATCGCCGTGATGGTCGAGGAGCGTCACCGTCACGGGCATCGGCTGCGCGACTCTCGCTCACCGGCGACCGGAAATCGCGGCTCGGCAAGCCCAGCCGGAGGCCGCCGCTCAACTGAATCGCCATTCAGTTTCGCCTTGACGCAACGCGACACGGGCCCCACCATGAGGCTCACCAGGGGACGTTTACGCCCAAAGGGAGCCGCCAGTGACGAAGCCGATCCAGACCATCAACCGCTACAAGGCCGACCTCCGCGAGTTCAGCTTCCTCTTGTTCGAGCAGTTCAAGCTCGGCGAGCTTCTCGGCAAGGCTCCTTACGAAGCGTGGGGCGAAGAGGAGGTCCGGTCGTCTCTTGCCGAGTGCTACCGCTTCGCGCGCGAGGTCCTCGGCCCCCTCAACGTCGTCGGCGACATGCAGGGCTGCAAGCTCGAGAACGGCCACGTCATCACGCCGACCGGCTTCAAGGACGCGTGGAAGAAGCTCTACGAGGCCGGCTGGAAGTCGATCGGCGTTCCCGCCGAGCACGGCGGCGCCGGCGCCCCGCGCACGGTGCAGGTCCTCGTCGAGGAGATGCTCTCCGGCGCGAACGCGGCGTTCAACATGTACCCGGGCCTCGCCTACGGCGCCGCCGAGGTCATCGAGCAGTTCGGCACCGCCGAGCAGAAGAAGCGGTTCGCGGAGAACATGTTCAACGGCACGTGGGGCGGCACCATGTGCCTCACCGAGCCGCACGCCGGCACGGACGTCGGCAGCGCCAAGACGAGCGCATCGCGCAACGCCGACGGCAGCTACAGCGTGCGCGGCACGAAGATCTACATCTCCGGCGGCGACCACGACCTCGCCGCGAACGTCATCCACCTCGTGCTCGCGCGCGTCGAGGGCGCCCCTGCCGGCACGAAGGGCCTCACGCTCTTCATCGTCCCGAAGCTGACGGTGAACGCCGACGGCACGGTCGGCGACTCGAACGACGTGGCCGTCGGCGGCCTCGAGCACAAGATGGGCATCAACGGCAACGCCACCTGCATGCTGAACTTCGGCGACAACGGTAAGTGCATCGGCTGGCCGGTCGGCGGCGAAGAGAAGCTCAATCAGGGCATGCCGCAGATGTTCAAGCTGATGAACGCCGCGCGCATCTCGGTCGGCGTCCAGGGCGTCGCGGTCGCGTCGAGCGCGTTCCTGAACGCCCTCGAGTACACGAAGGATCGCAAGCAGGGCGCAAGCATCACGCACTGGAAGGACGCGACCGCACCGCGCGTCTCGATCATCGAGCACGCCGACGTCCGGCGCATGCTCCTGCAGATGAAGTCGATGGTCGAAGGCATCCGCTGCCTCGCCGTGAAGCTCACGATGCACCAGGACCAGGCCGACGCGCTCCGCGGCAAGGACGAGGCGCTCTCCGCCTATCACCAGGGTCAGGTCGACCTCCTCGTTCCGCTCGTGAAGGCGTACGGCAGCGACCAGGGCTTCCGCGTCTGCGAGACCGCCATCCAGACCTACGGCGGCGCCGGCTACACGCGCGACTACCCCGTCGAGCAGTACTGCCGCGATGCGAAGATCTTCAGCATCTACGAAGGCACGAACCACATCCAGGCGATGGACCTCGTCGGTCGCAAGCTCGGTCAGGCGGGCGGCGCGAACCTCCAGGCCTACCTCGGCGACATCGCGAAGTTCGTCGCGAAGAACTCTGCACACGCGACGCTCGGCCCTGCCGTGAAGAAGCTCGCCTCCGCGCAGGAGGCCGTTGCCGGCACGGCGATGCGCCTGCTCATGTGGTTCCAGAGCGGTCAGGTCGCGCTCGTGCCGCTCTCGGCCAATCGCTTCTGCGAGATGATGAGCGAGCTCACCGTCGGCTGGCAGCTCCTCGAAGGTGCGGTCGTGGCCGAGGAGGCGAAGGCGAAGGTCGCTGCGGGTCACCCCGATGCGGCGTTCTACGCCGGCAAGGTCGCCGCCGCTCTCTACTTTGCACGCAACGTCCTCCCGGGCGTCGAGCACAAGGCCATGCTCCTGGCGGAAGAGGACAAGTCGCCGATCGACATTCCCGACGCAGGGTTTGCGACCGTCTGACCCCGTGACGAACGCGCCTGGGCAGCGTCACCGGCTGTCGGTACGCTCCGCGGCCTGACACTTCCTGCGACCTTCGCGATCACGTCGGCTTCGGTGGGGCTGCTCGCAGCCCTGCTGGCGCTCGGCATGTCGTCCGCTCCAGGGCGACGTGAGCTGCGGTGGTTCGCGCTCGTGGCGGCGTTCGCGGCGCTGTTCAACCTCACCAACGTCGGCGTCACCCTCCCGCTCGGCGGCTCAGGAGCGACGCGCGCTTCGCACGTACGAGCGGGCGATCGTCGGGGGCGGGGTCGTCCTCTCCCTGCTCGCGCTGGTCCCCGGCGTGATCCTCGCCGATCGGGTCTTCACGCGCGAGGTGTCCTGGCTCCACATGACCTACGCGGATGCGCCGCCGACCGCGTTCGGCGAGGTGGCGTTCGCGTACCACGGCGCAGGGCTCGTGCTCCTGTTCGTGCGCTACGCGAGGAGGGCCGCGCGCGGCGATCGTGACAGCACCGCTCAGTGCGTGGCGCTCGGCGCGGTCGTGTTCGGCGCGGTGCACGACTCGCTCACGTCCGCCGACATCATCGGCGGACCGTACCTGAACGACCTGGCCATGTTCGTGATGATCCTCTCGGTGGGCGGGTCGCTGACGCGCAGCTTCGTCGCCAACGCGCGCGCGCTCGAGGTCTCGTCACGGAGCCTCGCGATCGCGCACGAGGCGCTCGTGAAGCGCGAACGGCTCGCCGCGCTCGGCGAGCTCGCCGCGGTGGTCGCGCACGAGGTGCGTAACCCGCTGGCCGTGGTCTTCAATGCGACCGCCGGGCTCCGCAAGGCGCCGCCTGGCTCCGGCGATCACGCGGCGCTCGTCGACATCGTGCAAGAGGAGGCGGAGCGCCTGCGCGACATCGTCGCCGACCTGCTCGAGTTCGCGCACCCTCGGCCGCCGCTCTTCGTGGTGACAGCGGTCGACGAGGTGGTCCGAAGCGCGATCGAGTCGGCGCGTGCCGAAGCGAGCGCGAGCAAGGAGGATGTGTCGCTCGAGGTGAAGCGCGGGGTCTCGCCGACCTCGTGCGACGAGCGGCTCCTCCGCCAGGCCGTCATCAACCTGGTGACGAACGCACTGCAGGCGCCAGGACGACGCGGGCCCGTGCGCGTGACGCTCGAGCCCGGCGACGGCGCGGAGGACGACGGCGAGGAGAGCGAAGGCATCGTGCTCCGCGTGGCCGACGACGGCGAGGGCATCGCCGAGGAGCTGCGCGAGCGCGTGTTCACGCCGTTCTACTCGACGAGACCGAGCGGCACCGGGTTGGGGCTGGCGGTCGTGAAGAGCAGCGCCGAGGCGCACGGCGGCGATGTCGACCTCACCACGACGCCCGGCGGCGGCGCGACGTTCACGCTGCGGCTCCCCTCTCGCCGGCAGACGCCGAGCGGCGCGAGCTAGAAGGCGTTGCGGGAGCGGGGGCCCATCGTGTCGCTCATCTCGCGCGTCATCTGCTCGACCTTCGCCATGAAGACGAGCCAGAGGATGCTGCCCACCGGAAACGGGATGAGGAGCTGGCAGACACATGCGGCGATGGCGAGGTTCTTCGGCGCGGCGTGACGCGTCGGGAAGGTCACGCGCAGCCGGTCGAGCGCGTCGCACAGGCCGCAGTTCGCGACGAACATCCAGTAGTAGTGAAAGTACGGAACGAGCAGGAGGAGCGCGGCCTGCGACGGCGAGATCCAGCCGCGCCAGTGGCGCGTGTAGCGCTGGTCCCACGGGAGCCAAGACCACGCCTTGTAGACCCAGGTGAGGCCCGCGGCGATCTGCGCGTAGAGCAGGAAGACGACGACGAAGAGGCCGAGCATGCCGAACGTGAGGAGCCCCGTATCGGGCTCGTGGCGGGGCGAGCTCTCGCTGGCGATGATCGCGAGCGTCCAGCCGATGATCGCCACGCCGAAGCCTAGGCCCATGAACGCCACGATCACGGCGAAGACCCAGCGGGTCGTCGAGCCGATCGGTCCGAAGCCGGCGCCGCGCGGCTGGCCGCGATAGGGGTCGAAGGGCTGCTGGGGGTACGGCTGCTGCACGGTCCATCGAAGGTACGGTATGTTTCCGCGCATGCGAAGAGTCGCCGTTGGTCTCGCGGGCGTCGCGTCGGTCGTGCTTGCCGCCTCGTGCAAGGGGCCGATGGCGAAGATCGATGCCGTGCGCGAGGCGCTCGAGAAGGACGACGCCGCTGCGATCACGGGCGCGACCGAGGGCTACCCGGCGTGCGCGGACGCGCCGCCCGTCGCGCTCCTGCCGACGCAGCCCTCGCCACGCGACACGGGGTGCTTCGCCGAGATCGCGAGCGCGCTCGGCTCGAAGAAGGGCTTCGTCTCGCGGCCGCCCGATCACGCGGGGGCGACGACGGTCGCCATCGTGCTGCTGAGGGACGGGCGCGGCGACTGGGTCGCACACGTCGAGGACTGGCTCGGCTCGATCAAGACCGGCAAGGGCTCGGGGACGGACACGCTCCGCCTCGCGGTCGCACGCAAGATGGCCGAGGCCGCGCCGCGGATCGGAAAGAAGCTCGAGGAGGAGAAGGAGGCCCTCGAGGCGATGAAGGCAGTCGCAGGCGCCGTCCCCGGCGCATGCCCGACCTACTGGCTGCTCGGCTCGGGGACGGACCCTTCGAAGATCCCCGCCGAGCACTCGGCCGATCACGCCGCATGCGTGCATCGCGATCTCGCGCGTCGCGAAGGTCCGGGGTCGAGCTACGGGTCGGGCACGTTCCGCGCGCTCGAGGGCTCGCTCGCGCTCTGGCGCGAGACGGAGCGGGCGCTGCGGCTCGGGCTCGCGAGCATGGGGCCGGGAGCGAAGGCGACGGTCGAGGCGAAGCTCAAGGTGATCGAGCCGGCCACGCAGGCGATCGCGACCAAGCGCGTCGCTTCGGCGACCCCGCCGGAGGCCGTGCTGATGCTCGCCGACGTCCACGCGGACGCGGGCGTCCCCCTGCTCAAGTCGAGGGACGCCGGCGCCGAAGGCGGCGCCGACGGCGGCGCTCCGCCGAAGAAGTGAGCGCGACGCTCTCGCGGTAGCGCGCGCGGGTCGCCTAGAGCGGGCGTTCGGCGTGGAAGATCTGCTGGCGGACGTCGGCCGAGCCGCGACCGCTCGAGAACCAGATCCGGCACCCGTCGGCGCTGAGCCAGCCGGCCTGCTCGATGTTCGGCGAGTTGAGCTCGGTGAGCGGCGTGGGTGCGCCGAACGGCGCGGCGGCATCGGCGCGACGCGCGATCCAGAGGTCCATCTTGCCGGCGCCGCCGTCGCGGTCGGAGGCGAAGAGGATGGTGAGGCCGTCCTCGCTCGGCTGGGGCTGCCAGTCCTGCGCGGAGGAGCTGAGCTCGGCGACGCGCTTCGGCGCCGCGAAGCCGCTCGGGCCCTTCTTCGCGACGTAGATGTCGAACGAGCCGGCGCCGCCGTCGCGATCGGAGACGAACCAGAGCTCGTCGGCCGCGCCGCGGTAGTACGCGTGGTTCTCGTTCGTGGTGGGCTGGTCGATCGGCGCGACCGTCGCGGCGGCGCCGAAGGGGACGCCCTTGCTCGCGCGCGTGGCGACGAAGATGTCGGCCGTACCGTTGCGGCTCGAGTGGAAGTAGAGCGCGAGGTGATCGGCGCTCACCGACGGGTCGTTGTCGTTCGATGGGCCGCTCTGCGGGAGGATCGACTCGGGACCGAAGGCCGCGGAGGCGCCGGAGCGCGTCGCCGTCGAGAGGTCGGCGCCGGCGTCCGCGTTGTTCGTGGTGAAGTAGATCGTGAGCTCGTCGGCCGAGAGGCGCGGCGTCGTGCGCGTCACGGCCGCGGGGAGCTCGGCGACGGGGAACGGTGTTCCGAAGGGCTTCGACGGGTCGCAGCGCGGGCCGGCGTCGGCGGCCGCGTCGAGCGACGCGCCCTCCGAGGTGGCGTCGCCGGGCTCGCCGCGATCGGGCAGCAGCAGGTCTCCGTCGTCGGAGGCGGACTCGTCGTCGCCGCCACACTGCACGAGGGCCATCGCGAGAGCGGCGCCGGTGAGGGCAGCGACGAGCCATGCCCAGCGACGCATGAGCGTAATGCTAGCTCATGAGGGGCCTGCGCCGGGAGAGGGCGCAGTAGCCGAGCAGGGCGACGCCTGCGACGACCGCGATGTCGGCCACATTGAAGACGGGCCAGCGTGTGAGGTGGATGAAGTCGACGACGTACCCGCGCATCGCACGGTCGACGACGTTGCCGAGCGCACCGGCGAGGACGAGCGCGAAGCCGACGTGCTGGGCGCGGGAGGCGCGCCTGCGGGAGGCGACCCACATCGCGACGACGCCGACGAGCGCGAGCCCGGAGGCGGCGACGAGGAGGCCCGGCGTGCGAGCGATGCCGAAGGTGCGGAGCAGGCTGAAGGCGGTGTCGGGGTTCGGGGTGAAGCGCAGCTCGAGAACGCCGGTCACGACGTTGATGGCCCCGCCGTGCGAGAGGCTCGCCTCGGCGGCGGCCTTGGTGGCGTGGTCGCAACCGAAGAGCGACAGCGTGAGGAGGACGATCGCGAGGCGGAGGCGCAGCGTCGAGGGAGGCGGCGGCGGCGTGGATGCGGGTAGCTCGGCCATCGAAACCATGACGATCCCGGAGCGCGCTTCATTCCCGCGAGATTATTGGGCCGATCAGCGACGCACGCTTGACGCGTCGCCCCGCGATCAGGTACGTGGTTGGACCGTTTTCCGACTTAGCTCAGTTGGTAGAGCAGGCGGCTGTTAACCGCCGGGTCGCAGGTTCGAGTCCTGCAGTCGGAGCCATTCATCGGTCACGCGAACTTCGGTGACCGGCCAGTAAACAGCGGCCCCCAGGAGCGATCCTCGGGGCCGTTGCTTTTTCTCTTGAGAAGTTCGCGGTGTTGCGCGCAGGGCGAGGGCGCGCCGAGCGTGGACAGCGTTCGCGCAGAGAGCGCTGCGGGCTCGATCGGCGAACCGAAATCGCGCTCTGGACGCTCTTGGTTCTGCGAGCGTTGACCAGCGGGTCGAGAGGAATGGAGAGCGTT
>Ga0105047_10005673_pt1 | contig 21321 bp, 19 predicted proteins | sample MAT04_FD_78384 | JGI IMG/M metagenome (GOLD analysis project Ga0105047, IMG submission 78384) | Freshwater microbial communities from Lake Fryxell liftoff mats and glacier meltwater in Antarctica - MAT-04 (megahit assembly) | ecosystem: Environmental > Aquatic > Freshwater > Ice > Liftoff... | reverse complement strand
TCCGGTGGACCGGTCCGAGCGGTCCGACGTTCAGCCCTGCTGGAAAGGCCGGCCGGACGGCCACCACCGCGCCGCCCCGCCCCTCGCCGCGCCGCGCCGCGCCCGGGATCGTGGCTTTCTCCGTTCGATCGACCGCGACACGGTCCCTGGCCGATGACACGTCCGGGGCCTCACGCTGGACGCACCAGCGCGTGTCCATGACGTGCTCCAGGAGGTCGAGGAAGGCCCCTTCCGCCCAGTGGATGTCGTCGATGATGGCGACCACACGGGCGGTCCCCGGCGAGCAGCTCCAGCAGTCGCCTGGCGGCCCAGTCGATCTCGAACAGCGAGTACGGTGTCGTCGCGAGGCCCACGACGGATGCGATGCGCGCGGCCACATCCTGTTCCCCCACGAGCGCCAGCAGCTTGTGCCGGGCCGCGGCCGGCGGGTCGTCGAACGTCATGCCCGCGGAGCCGCGCACGATCTCGACCAGCGGCCAGAACGTGACGCCGTCGCCGTAGGGCAGGCAGCGGCCATGGACCACCACCGCCTCCTCTGCGACCGCCTTGGTGGGCGGCGATGCGGCCTGGAGCGGTGTCCCGCAGTACCCGCACAACCGGAACTTGGCCCGGTTCTCCTCGTTGCATGACGGGCAGGTGACCATGTCGGGCGCGTTATCGGGGTCAGCGTTCGTGCCGCCCGAACGCCGGTCGCCGGTCGCAGGGGCGTCCTCCGTCGGCTACGCTGCCGGCATGACCCACCGACTCGACTCGCTCCGCTCCGCGCTCGGTCGCGTGGGCGTCTGGAGCTTCGCTCTGCAGACCCAGCCCGCCGCGATGGAGACCGCCGCACTGGCCGCGTACCGCGCTGAAGGCTATCGCGCGACGTGGTTCCCGGAGAGCATCGGCAGCAAGGAGGCGTTCAGCCACGCCGGTCTGCTGCTCGCGGGAGCTCCAGAGATGGTCGCCGCGACGGGCATCGCCAACATCTACGCCCGCGACCCGATGGCCATGATGAGCGGCGCGCGCGCGCTGACGGAGGCGTATCCCGGCCGGTTCGTGCTGGGCCTGGGCGTGAGCCACGCGCCGTCGGTCGCGGCGCGCGGTGCCACGTACCAGAAGCCGGTGAGCCACATGCGTTCCTACCTGGACGCGATGGACGCTGCCGCGTGGACCGGCCCGGCCATGGCGGAACGGCCCGCCATCGTGCTCGCCGCGCTGGGGCCCCGGATGCTGGAACTGGCCGCGGAGCGGACGGACGGGGCGCATCCCTACTTCGTGCCCGTGGAGCACACGGCGATGGCGCGCGGCGTCCTGGGCCCGGATCCGCTGCTGCTGACGGAGGTCACCGCGGTCCTGGACACGGACGCGGCGCGCGCCCGCGAGACCGCCCGGGCGTTCGCGGTGCGGTACCTGGCGCTGCCCAACTACGCCGAGAACCTGCGGCGCCTGGGCTACGGCGACGCGGACCTGTCGGGCAGCGGCAGCGATCGACTGCTCGACGATGTCGTGCCGCAGGGCGATGTCGCGCGCATCGTTGCGGTCGTGCGCGCTCACCTGGACGCGGGCGCGGACCACGTGTGCGTGCAACTGCGCGCTCCGGACGCGACCGACCTGTGCCTGGCTGCGTATCGCGAGCTGGCCGCCGGCCTGGGCGATCTTCTCGGCTGAGACAGGGAGGCGACGATGCACGCGACCGTGACCGCGACGCGCGCGGCGAATCTGGTCATCTACGAAATCTTCGTCCGCAACCACGGCCCCAACGGCACATTCGCGGACGTGGAGGCGGACCTTGAGCGCATCAGGGCGCTGGGCGTGGACATCGTCTGGTTCATGCCCATCCACCCCATCGGCGCGATCGCGCGCAAGGGGAGCCAGGGCAGTCCGTACGCGATCACCGACTACCGCGCCGTCAACCCCGCGTACGGTACGCGGGAGGACTTCGCGCGTCTCGTGGAGCGCATCCAGGCGCTGGGCATGCGGGTCATGATGGACGTGGTCTACAACCATACTGCGCATGACTCGCGACTCGTGGCGGAGCACCCGGAGTTCTTCCACCAGGATGCCGCCGGCCGGCCGGTCACGACCGTTCCCGAGTGGACCGACGTCATCGATCTGCGCCACGGCAGCCCGGCACTGACCGAGGAGCTCATCGCCACGCTGGAGAGCTGGGTGGACCTGGGGGTGGACGGGTTCCGCTGCGATGTCGCCTCGCTCATCCCGCCGGCCTTCTGGCAGGAGGCGACCGACCGGATCGAGGCCCGCAGGCCGGGCATGGTCTGGCTGGCCGAGAGTGTCCACGCGGCCTGGGTCGGGCTCCGCCGTGCAGCGGGCCTGCCCGCGTGGTCCGACTCGGAACTTTACCTGGCGGGCTTCGACCTGACCTATGACTACGACATCTGGCCCATCTTCCAGGCTGCGGTCCGGGGTGATGCGCCGGTCGAGCGCTACCTGGAGGCGATCCGCTACCAGTCCTGCGTGCTACCCACCGGCCACACGAAGATGCGCTGCGTGGAGAACCACGACAACCTGCGCATCGCGCGGCTGGCGCCGGACCCGGCCCGTGGACGTGCCTGGACCGCGTTCGCCGCCTTCCAGCCGGGCGCGCTCCTGCTCTACGCGGGGCAGGAATCGGGCGCCGACCACACGCCCTCGCTGTTCGTGAACGACCCCATCGACTGGGCCGGCTACCCGATGACAGACCTCCTGACGCGGCTGGCGCGGCTGAAGAAGGACCCGGTCCTCGCGGAGGGTGGCTTCCACCTGCTGGCCGCGGAGCCCGCCATCCAGGCCGCGTGGCTGGCGCCGCGCAGCAACCTGTACGGGGTCTTCTCGGTCGCTGGGGCGGGCGGCGGCGCGTCCGTGGACGTCCAGCTACCGGACGGCGACCACCTGGACCTGCTCACGGACGCGGTCGTGACGGTGCGCGACGGGCGGATGCCGCTGCCCGCGGCTGCCGTGATCCTGCGCGTGGAGGCGCCGCTCACCGTCACGCCCCTTGCGTTCGACCTGCTGGACTACGCGCTGACGCTGCCCTGAGGCCGGCGCCGACCGCCAGGAATCACCCGGACCGCGCCTCGGGCGGAGCTCACGGGAGGGATCCCGCGCGCGGGTCGGAGCGGCCGGTGTCGCGCGGAGGCGCGATGATCACGGGCTCATCGAGCCGGTTGCGCAGCAGCGAGGCGATCCCCTTCGAGCCCGGGAACGCCTCCATGAGCATCACCATGCCCACGGTCATGGGCACCGCCAGCAGCGCTCCCGCGGCCCCCAGGATCCATGCCCAGCCGATCACCGAGAGCATCACCACGAGGGGGCTGAGGTTCAACTCCGAGCCCATCACGATCGGCTGGAGCAGGTGATCCTGGAGGAAGTTGATGACCGTGAACCCGGCCACGACCAGCACCGCGGGCATGAGGCCCCCGTCGAGGAAGGCGAGGATCGTGGGCGGCACGAGCGCGATGAACAGACCCACATTGGGGATGAAGCTCGCTGCGAAGACCAGGAAGCCCCACAGCAGCGGGAACGGCACGCCCAGGATGAACAGCAGCACGACCGTGAGCACGGCCGCGAACAGGCCCAGCTGGGCCCGCACCAGCAGGTAGCGGCGGAGGTCGACGCCGAACCGCTCGACGCCGGCCATCGCGGGGTGGTCGTCTCCGAACGCCGCCACGGCGCGGGCGCGCAGAGAGGCGGCTCCGGCGAGCGCATAGATGAGCGTGAAGGTCATGATGAGGAGCGCGGCGCCGGCACTCGAGATGGCGGACGCGATGGGCCGCACGAAGGCCACGATGGCGCTCGGTGAGAGGACCGACGTGATGGCCTCCGTGTCGGTGCTCACGCCCAGTTCCGCGAGCAGGCTGCGCAGGGCATCGATCTGGACGGTCAGTCGGTCCTCATAGCGTGGCAGCTGGACGACCAGCTCGGCCACCGAGAACGCGATGAGGCTGATGGTCAGGACCACGACCGTGAGCACCACCAGGATCGCCGCGGTCAGCGCCGCGGGACGTCGAAGGCCGCGCCGCTCGAAGGCGCCGATCATGGGCGACGCCACGAGCGCCAGGAACAGGCCGAAGACGACGGGCACCACCAGGTCTGCGACCTCGCGCAGGGCGAGCACCGCGACGAGCACCAGGACGATGGCCGCCAGGGCCATCACTGGGCCGCCGGACGGCAGCGTGATGATTCGGTTCGCGGTCGGAGGGACGTGCGGATCGGTCATGGATGGGCGCGCTGCCGCGAAGGGATGCGGCTCACTCCTCGGGTGCGAGCGCCGGGTTGCTTCGGAGGTAGAACGCGTACGCGCACAGGATGCCGCCACCGATGGCCACGGCGAGGCCCACGTTCGCGAACGTGGTCTTGAGCGCCTCGATGCCCGTGTTCGCCTGGATGATCAGGTACAGACCCAGCAGGGCGCCCGGGACCGAGGTCATGAGGGCGACAAGGGGGAAGCGGATCCCCTTGTCGTGGCGCGCGAGCGCGGACACCGCCGACGCCGCACGGTAGAGCAGGAAGCCCGTCCCCAGCCCGGGCACGCCCTTCTTCCAGGGGGCGTTCTTCTCCACGAGGTCCTTGGGCATCGCGACCGCCTGCTCCTCGCCGCTGGCGGCGGTCGCCTTCGCCGGTACCGGCGTCTCGTCAGGCATGGTCTCCCTCCGCTCGCGGACGGGCAGCGTCGTGGGATCGCGCCGGGGCCCCGTCCGTCGGCAGTATCACGTACGCCGAAGACCGCCGCACGAACGCCCGGGGCGGGCGCCTACCCCTGTTCGCGCCCGGCGAGGCGGCGGAACACGGGGACCAGCGCTTCGTACGTCTCGCGGTACACGCCGTAGAGGTCTGCGAGGCGGGCCATGGTGCCAGCATCCGGCTCCATCGTGGTGGCCACGGTCACGCGTCGCGCCGCCGCAGACTCGATGTCCGCCTCCACACCCGCCGCCACGAGGCCCATCAGCGCCGCGCCCAGCACCCCCGAATCACGGGTCGCCAGCAGCCCCAAGGGGTCGCCGGTGGGCGCTCGCCTTGATGGTGTGTTCCAGGTCGCGCTGCGGGACCCGCCGCCGGACAGGCGAAGGCCGTCCACGGGGCGACCGGCCGCGGGCCGTGCATGCGTGGAGCAGGTGATGGGCCGCGAAGGCCACCCCCTCGAGCACCGCGAGCGCGAGGTGTCGCAGCTCCGTGCCCGTGGTGACGCCCAGGAAGACGCCCCGCGCGTCGGGGTTCCAGAGCGGCGCCCGCTGGCCCGCGAGATGGGGCAGGAACACCCCCGGCTGGGGGTCGCGCAGGCCATCCTCCGCGGCCGCGACCAGCGCCTCGATGGTGATGCCGAACGCCCGCGCTGCCCACTGCAGCGCATCTCCGCCGGACTGTGTCGGGCCCGCGTGGAGGTGGCGGCCGTGGACGGGCGCGAAGGAGATCACGCCCCGGGTGGGCACGGTCCGGTCGGACAGAACGCCGATGATCTCGGATGTCCCCGACACCTCCATCGCCTGGCCAGGGATGACGAGGCCCGACCCGTACACGCTGCCCCAGGCATCCATGGTGCCGACCGCGACCGGGACGCCCGATGGCAGGCCGGCTGCGTTGCCGGGCAGGGTCGACCCGGCCGGGGCGCCGACGGGGACTGCGCGGCGACCGGTGCTGCCAGGGCCGCGGCGGCCAATGCCAGGGTGGTCGTGGGTCGACCGCGGTTGCTCCTCGCGGCGCGATGGCTGGGAGGCGTAGCGCCCCCCGGCCGTGCCGTGCCGCTCCGCGCCGGGATCTCGCCATGCGCCACGCCTGACCAGGATCGGGTGCAGGCGCAGCGGGATGGACGTGGTGGGCCACGGCCATGCAGCTCGGGGCATGACGGAGGTTCAGGGCCGGGCGGCAGGCGGGCCGACGTCCGCCTCGCCGGCCATGCTGCTCGGGGCATGGCGGTGTCGCTGGACGTGGTGGGGCCACGGCCATGCTGCTCGGGCATGGCGGTCGTGGTGCGCGCCGTGCGCAGCCCTTTCCGAGGCGCAGGTATGCCCCGAGCAGCATGGGCCGCCACCAGGCTCCGCGAACGCTTCGAGTCAGCGGCTCGCGCGCAACCGAGCGATCGCTGGTGGCAGCACCGCGATGACGATGACCAGCCCCGTGATGGCACTCTGCAGGTAGTCGTTGATGTCCGTGAAGTTGAGGCCGTTCTCCAGCAGGCGCAACGGGATCACGCCCAGCACGGTGCCCGGCAGGTTGGGCCGGCCGCCGCGGAACATCGACATGCCCAGGAACACTCCCGCGATGGACGTCAGCATCCAGGGCTGCGTGGCTGTCGTGCTGGCCGTCGCGGTGGAGGCCGCCTGGAGCAGGCCCGCGGCCGCGGCGCCCACACCGTACAGGGCGAACGCGATGAGCCGCACCCGCCGGGTGTCGATCCCGCGTGGCGCGCCGCCTCCGCGTTGCCGCCCACGGCGTACATCCGCCGCACGGGTGTCGTCCGGTCGAGCAGGAACCAGATCGCCCCCGCGATGAGCATCGCGATCCAGATCTTGTTGGAGACGCCGAACGTCTGGGTGCGCGCGATGGACACGAACCCTTCCTCGACCAGCCCGTAGACCGGCTTGCCATCGTCCCGGAATCGGGCCAGGTTCGTGTACACCTGCGGCCCTGGGCTGCCGCGTGGGCCGACCGGGTGTTCGCGGCGGCGAGCCGTCGTGACGTTGTGACGTTGTTCCTGTACACCGGCCCCTGTCGCATCGCACCATGCGCACACGCCGCCGTGCGAGGCTGTCCGCTGGAGTCGGCCGACCTGGGTCGCGTTGGCTGGAGCGTGCATGAGCGGGTCCGTGGTCCAGCCGGCGGCGCGGAAGCGACCGATCCGCGTGCTGCTGGTCGATGATCACCGGTTGACGGCGGAGATGATCCGGGTCGTGCTCGACCGTGCCGGCATGGAAGTGGTCGGGATGGCCTACCGGCTCGCCGATGTCGGGCCGATGCTTACCGGCGCGCCGGCCCACGTGGCACTCGTTGACTCCGGGATGCCGGACGGACGCGGTAGCCAGGCCATCCGGGAGATCCGTCGAGGCTGGCCGACATGCCGATGCGTGCTGCTCACGGGGTATGCGGACCCGGATATCGCCGAGGAGGCGATCGGAGCCGGAGCCGATGGCGTCATGCTCAAGGACATCGGGGTCGATGAGCTGGTGGACATCGTTCGACACGCGGCTGCTGGCCACGTGCTCCTTGCCGAATCGGTTCTCGCGAGCCTCGTCGAGCGCACCGGCGACCCACCCAGACATCGGCCGCTGAAGCCGCTCACCGATCGCGAGCGCACGGTGCTCGAAGTGCTGCTGACCGTGGGGGATACCGAGGTGGCCGCCTCTCGCCTGGGTATCACCGAGTCCACGTACCGGGTGCATCTCCACCATGCCATGAGAAAACTGGGCGCCGAGGGGCGGTTGCAGGCGATCTCCCTCGCCCTGCGGGCCGGCCTCATCCGGCCGCCCGATGCCCTGTTCCACCGATCGGCGGGTGACCAGGACCCATAGGGGCCGACTCCCGCGTGGAGAGCTCCGAACGGCGGTCGGCGCCCTCGCCCGGCATCTGATGGGGTTCGAACACGACCAGGCGGCCGCCTCCCGCGTTCTTCGCCGCGTACATCGCGAGGTCGGCCTTCCGGAGCAAGGTATCGGACGTGTCCGATCGCGTCGCGACGGCGATGCCGAGGCTCGCCGAGACCGCCAGCCGCTTGCCGTCGATGACCACGGGCTGCTCCAGCGCGGCGAGCAGGCGTTCCCCGAGGGCAACGATGGTCGATGGCCCGGTCACGCGGGCGATGATCACGAACTCGTCTCCGCCCATCCGGGCGAGCACGTCCGTCTCACGGGTCACCGTGCGCAGCCGATCCGCGACAACGCCCAGGACGTGATCGCCAGTCCGGTGGCCATGGTGATCGTTGATCGCCTTGAAGTCGTCGAGGTCGACGTACAGCACGCCATGCGCTTCGCTCCCTGACGATGACATCCGGGCGAGGCGGTCGTCCAGGCCCTTGCGGTTCCTGAGCCCCGTCAGCGGATCGTGGGTCGCCTGGTGGGCGAGGTCATCCTGGACGCCTCGTCGCTCCGTGATGTCGATCATCACGCCGACCAGCCTCGTGGTCCCGTTGGCGCCCGGAAGGAACTCGATACGATCCTCGAACCAGCGATACTGGCCATCCGCGAGACGGAACCGATACTCGAGCGTCAGATCCCGCCCATCGGCGACGGCGCCGGCGATCGCTGCCAGAACGGCCACCCGATCGCGCGGGTCGACATGCGACTCCCAGAACCGGGGCTCGGTGAGCCATCGAGTGGTGGCGTGTCCGGTCAAGACCTGGGCCCCCTCGGACACGAACGTCATCGTCGCTGCCCGTCCGTCCGCCTCCCACAGGATCGCGTTCACGCGATGGACGAGGTCCGCAGGCCCGGCGAGGACGGCGACGCCTGGTTCCGGCTCCGCGTCCGGGATCACCGTGGGCCCCGGTCGACGCACCCGCGCCGCGGACACGGGACGTCCGAGAAGGTACCCCTGCCCAAGCTCGACGCCGAGGGTCAGCAGGGTGCGCCGCTCCGACCGTGTCTGGACTCCTTCGGCCACGAGCACGGCACCGGCACTGATCGCGAAGTGCTGGAGCCCGGCCACGAGGCCCTGGCGCGCCGGGTCTCGGTCGATGCCCGTCACCAGGGATCGATCGAGCTTGATGATGTCGGGACGAAGCTCCAGGATGTGTCGGAGCGAAGCGTACCCAGCCCCAGCGTCGTCCACGGCGAGCCGGACCGGCACGCCGAGTTCGTCGAGGCTGTTGCGCAAGAGACGGTAGTTGTCGATGGCCTGGTGCTCCGTCATCTCGAGCACGATCTCGCGCCCGCCGACCTTCCACAGGACATGGGACAGGCGCACCGGATGACCGAGCAGCGCCGGAGAGACATTCAGATCGAGCCAGGCGTCCGGTGGCAGCGTCCGTGACGCGATGACGGCTGCCTCCAGGGTGGCGAGCTCAAGCTCCACACCGAGTCCGACCTGGTCGGCGACAGCGAACATCTCCGCCGGTGGCGTTCTGTCGGTGAACCTCGTCAGCGCCTCGTACCCGAGGACTCGACCGTCCGTCATGGACACGATGGGCTGGAACACGGAGCGGAAGGCGAACCCATCGATGATCTTCCGGATCGGTCGCTTGGCCAGATCGGACCGCGCGAGGACATCGATCTGGGGACCGACCAGAAGGGTCGCGACCGACCCGAATTCGCCGATCGTGGGCATGAGCGCGCGCAGGATCCCTGCCGCGCCCGGGTCGGAGCTGCCGACCTGGAGAAAGCCATCCGCGCTTCCAGCGATGCTCACGGGAACCTCAGCGAGCGCCCGCACGCCGAGGCGCACCAGGGATGGCGCGATCCATGAGGCGACCGAGGGGACGCCACGTTCCAGCAAGGGCCCTGTGGCCATGGCCGAACGCAAGCGCCGGATCCGTCGACGCATGGCGGGGGTCCAGGTTCGGTCACGATCGACGGCCGGGATGGGCACCCGGTCGCGGCCAGCAGAGCCCAGGATGAGCGTGCGATCGCCCGGCAGGAATCGCGCGAGCAGTGCGAACGAGATTCCCGGCAGCGTGAGCACGCGCTCGCAGATCGCTGCGGCGGTCGTCTCCGCGGTGTCGCCCGGGGTCAATTCGGCGAGCAACGGACCGATGGATGAGACATCCGTCGCCACGGCGCGCTGCGCAGCAAAGGTCTGGTCCGCGGAGATCTCGCGCATGGCGATCACGTAGTGGCTGAAGGACCCATCGGGCGCCATGACCGGCGCGATCAGGCCCTGCTCCGTGAAGACGACGCCATCGGTGCGCCGGTTGACGAACTCGCCATGCCATGTGCCGCCGGCCGACAGGGTGGCCCAGAGCGCGGAATGGAAGGGTGACGTGCGTCGACCAGGTGCTGCCATCACGCGCGGGTAGGTGGCCATCACGTCCGGACGTCGTGCCCCGGTGATCCGCTCGAACGCTGCGTTGACATAGGTGATGGCGCCCGACCCGTCCGTGATCGTGACCGACAGCAAGGCCTGTTCAAGGACGGCGGAAAGCAGGTCGCGCTCAGGCCCGGTCGTGGGTGGCGTGGTGGTCGCGGCCTGCCGGGGCACGGATGATCCGGCGACGAGGCCGTGGAGGTGGGGGTGCATCACTGGGTGACCAAGATGGATACGAGGTGGGGGGATCTTGCGCCTGCGGCAACGGACGGGGGCGGTCGCGGTGGAGGGCGTGACGGTCTTGCCGTTCTTGCCGTTCGTGGATGGGTCGAGGGTTCGCACTCCATGCGCACACTGCGCTTCCGGAGCCCTGACGGCCATGGCCCGGAGTGACCAAGGACAGGGTCAACGCTGTGTTTAGTCGGTCCTTGATGCGGGATCGGGCGGCGTCGCGGGGGCGCATCATGCGTGCACGGATCTGCCTCGACGGGATCACCCGCGCTCGTTGTCGCTCGCGACAGCGGCGGACTGACCCGGACTGATAAGCCGCGGTTGCCGGTGCCGAGTGCCACGCGTTGTGGCGCGACCCGGCTAGGCGCACACGGATCCCTTTGGCGGTCGCTCTGGGCGGCTATCGTTGCGGGCAACCGACCGCGTCGCGCGTCAGCACCAGGAGATCCACGCATGCGTCTCGTCACCTTCGCCACCACGCCCGGAGCCCCGTGGCGCGCCGGCGTCCGCACCGACGCGGGCATCGTCGATCTGCTCGCCGTCCACGAGGCGTCCCCCGTCGCCGACTGGGCGCCCACGCCGGCCGCGGTGATGGCGCACGGCAGCGCCGGCAACGCCACGCTCGTCGCGCTCGCCGCCGCGGCCGGCACCGTCCCCGGTGCGGTGCTCGCCCCCGGTTCGGTCACCCTGGGTCCGGCCGTGCCCGCGCCCCAGAAGATCGTCGCCATCGGGCTCAACTACCGGAAGCACGCCGCGGAATCGGGCATGGCCATCCCGGAATCGCCCATCGTGTTCAACAAGTTCGCCAACGCGCTCGCCGCGGCGGGCGAGACCGTGACCATCCCCAAGGTCACCCAGAAGGCCGACTACGAGGTGGAGCTGGCCGTGATCGTCGGCAAGCGGGCGGCGTCGATCCCACTCGAGGTAGCGCTGGACCACGTCTGGGGCTACGCGACCGCCAACGACCTGTCCGCGCGCGACCTCCAGTTCCGCACCACCCAGTGGATGCTGGGCAAGACGCTGGATGGGTTCCTGCCCCTGGGCCCGGACCTGGTCACGACCGACGAGGTCCCCGACCCACAGGTCCTCCGGCTGCGCACCTGGCTGAACGGCGAGCTGCGCCAGGACTCCACCACCGCGGACATGATCTTCAACGTCGCGGAGCTGGTCTCCTACTGCTCACACTACTTCACGCTCGAGCCGGGTGACGTGATGATCACGGGCACCCCGGCGGGCGTCATCGGCGGCATGAAGGAGCCTGTCTGGCTCACGGGCGGTGACCTCGTGGTGGTCGAGGTCGAGGGCCTCGGCCGGCTGGAGACGCCGCTCGTCGCGGAGTAGCCCCCCGGGGCCGCCGGGGATGGTGCCGATGCTCAGGCGAACACCACGGTGCGGTTGCCGTAGCGCAGGACGCGATCCTCGAGGTGCCAGCGGACCGCTCGGCCGAGCACGGCGCGCTCCACGTCCCGGCCCTTGCGCACCAGGTCTTCCACGGTGTCGCGGTGGGTGGCCCGGATCACGTCCTGCTCGATGATGGGCCCCTCGTCCAGCACGTCCGTGACGTAGTGGGCCGTGGCGCCGATGAGCTTGACGCCCCGCTCATGGGCCTGGTGGTACGGCTTCGCGCCGATGAACGCCGGCAGGAACGAGTGATGGATGTTGATCATCCGGCCGTCGTAGCGGGCCACCAGCTCGGGCGAGATGAGCTGCATGTAGCGCGCCAGCACGACGAGGTCGATGTCCAGCTCGCCCAGCAACGCGATGACCGCGGCATCGTGCGCCGCGCGCGAGACCGGGGTGATGGGCACCACCCGATACGGCACGCCGAAGTGGTCCGCGACATGGCTGAGGTCCGGGTGGTTGCTCACGACCACGGCGATCTCGCCCGGCAGCTCGCCGGCAGCATGGCGCAGCAGCAGGTCGTACAGGCAGTGGTCCAGCCGGCTCACGAAGATCGCCATCCGGCTCGTCCGACCCGGTCGCCGGAGCCGGGTCACGAGGTCGAGGTCAACCGAGAGCCTCGTCAGCGCGGACCCGAACGCATCGGCCGACGACTCCGGGAGCGCGAACCGCAGGCGTTGATGGAAGGTCCGGTCGTCGGGGTCGGTGTGCTGGTCGGAGTCCACGATGTTGCCGCTGTGGGCCGCGATGCAGCCGGCGACGGCAGCGACGAGGCCGGGTCGATCAAGGCAGGCGACCTGCAGGGTCCACATGGACCCCGATGATGGCACACCGCCCGCCCCCGCCGGCCCCCGCCGGTCCCACGTCGCGCCAGCCGCAGACCCGCCTCAGGTCCAGCGGCGGATGGCCCGGCGCTCGAACACGCCCAGGATCGAATCGGTGGTCTTGCCGAAGATCGCAAGCAGGATGATGGCCAGGAGCATGTTGTCGACGCGGCCGTTGTTCTGGGAGTCGATGAGCAGGAACCCCAGGCCGGCGGCGGAGGCGATCAGCTCCGCGGCCACCAGGAACAGCCACGACTGGGCCAGTGCCAGCCGCAGACCGGAGATGACCGACGGCAGCACCGCGGGCAGCTGCACATTCAGAAACAGGGACGTGCCTCGAAGGCCGAACGCCTGGCCCGCCTCCACGAGGTTCCGGTCCACGTGACGGAGCGAGCCGCTGACCATGGTGTAGACCGGGAAGAAGGCGCCGATGGCGATGAGCGTGATCTTCGACTCCTCGCCGATCTTGAGCCACAGGATGAGCAGTGGCACCCAGCCCAGGGATGGGACGGCGCGTATCGCCCCCAGTGCGCCACCGAAGAAGATGTCCCACACGCGCGAAAGGCCGGTGATCGCGCCCAGCACCAGCCCCAGGGACGCACCGACCGCGAAGCCGATCAGCACGCGCTGTGTCGAGATGACGATGAACTTCACCAGCTGTCCGCGCTCGAACAGCTGGACCGCGGCGGTCCACACCTCGCCCGGCGAGCGGAGCTGGTTGGGCGTGACGATGCCCAGGGTGGTCGTCAGCTGCCAGAGCGCGAGCAGAGACAGGGGCAGGATCGCGCCGATGGCGACCACGACCCAGCGGCGTGACAGCCAGCCCCTCCGCTCCGGTCGGGACGACGTGTCGTCCACGGCCGGAGCGTCGATCACGGGTCGCTGCATCTCCCACATCTCGACCGGCACAGGGAGCGAACCATCGGACATCGGGATGCTCCTTCCAGGTCCTGCGTGCCGGTCGGGGTCAGTGGGTCAGGAGGCGTCCAGGATCCGGGTCGGATCGGCCGCCGTGATGAAGGTGTCGTTGATGATCGTGGCGAGCGCCGCGTCGATCAGGTCCTGGCTCTGGACGTCCCCGGACTCCACGAAGACGGGCCCGATCTTGGTCAGCACGTCGATCTGCGTCTGGCCCGGGACCGGGTCCACGGCGAGGTTGGTGCGCTCGGTGATGACCTTGGTCGCGATGGCGACGTCCAGCCCGGACACCTCGGCCAGCAGCGCCGCGGTCTCCTCGGGGTTGGCGATGGCCCAGGCGCGCGCCTTCTCATACGCGTCGACCACGATCTGCGCGACGTCCGGCTTGGTCTGGAGAAAGGACTCGGTGGCGTTCAGGAAGCCGTAGCTGTTGAAGTCGATGTTGCGGTAGAGGAGGGACGCGCCTGCCGCTTCCGCACCGGCCATGATCGGATCGAGACCGGCCCACGCGTCAACGGCACCGTTCTGGAGGGCCGCCCAGCCGTCCGCATGCTGCAGGTTCTGGACCGTCACGTCATTGAGCGAGACGCCTGCCTCGTCCAGCGCCTGGAGCAGGAAGAAGTAGGGGTCGGTGCCCTTCGTCGCCGCGATGTTCTTGCCCGCCAGGTCCGCGACAGACGTGATGGCCGACCCGGCCGGGATCACGATGGCCGACCACTCGGGCTGGGTGTAGAGCGCGATGACCTGGATGGGCGAGCCGTTGGAGCGTGCCAGCAGCGCCGCGGAGCCGGCGGTCGAACCGACGTCGATGGCGCCGGCACGCAGCGACTCGTTGGCCTTGTTGGAACCGGCCGACTGGACCCAGGTGACGGTGATGCCCTGGTCGGCGAGAGCGGCCTCCAGCCAGCCCTGCTGCCGGATGATCAGGCTCAGCGGGTTGTAGGTCGCGAAGTCGATGTTGAGCGTGCCGCCCTGGGTCACGATCGCCGGTGCCGTGGACGGCGCGGGTGACTGGGCAGCGACGGGGCCGACGGAGAGTGCGAGGGTGGCGGCGATGAGGCCGCTCAGGACTGTGCGGCGCGAGATCCGGGTGGTCATGGTGTTCCTTTCAGGTGTTGCTGTTCAATGCTTGTGTCGGCTGACGCCGAGGCCTTCCAGGAGGCTGGCCCGCAGCTCCGCGAGCTCCGCCGACCCTCGGTCGCGCGGTCGCTCGCCGGGCACGGTCAGCACCTGGCGGATGGTGGCGCCCTCCCGACCCGGTTCCGGGCCGAGGAGGATCACGCGGTCGGCGAGCTGGAGCGCCTCATCCACGTCGTGGGTCACGAGCAGCACCGTGGTGGGTGCCGCCGCGTGGACCTCGAGCAGGAGGTCCTGCATCCGGAGCCGGGTCAGGGCGTCGAGCGACCCGAACGGCTCGTCCAGCAGGAGCACGCCCGGGTTGCGGGCGAGCGCGCGCGCCAGCGAGGTGCGCTGGGCCATGCCCCCGGAGACCTCCCGGGGGCGGTGACGGGCGAAGGCGCTGAGATCGACGAGGGCGAGGAGGTCACGCACGCGTGCCGCTCCTTCGTCCTTGGCGGTCCCGGGCGGCAAGCCCAGGGCCACGTTCGCCTCCAGGGTCCGCCACGGCAGCAGCCGCGGCTCCTGGAAGGCGACCGCACAGCGGCGATCGATGCCCGCCACCGGCGTCCGATCGATACGCACGGCGCCCACCGAGGGGACGTCGAGCCCGCCGGCGATGCGCAGCAGCGTCGACTTGCCGCAACCGCTGGCACCCAGGATCGCTAGGACCTCACCCGCACGCACTGACAGCGAGATGTCGCGCACGACGAGGTGAGGGGCGCTCGTGCCGCCCTTGCGCTGCTGCGCCGGGGGGAACGAACGGCCGACCGCGGCGAACTCGACCTCTGCCTCGGTGGTGGCTGCGAGGGTCATCGGGGGCCTCGAGTGTCAGGGGGAAGGTGGGGATGGTGGGGTGGTCCCTGGCTCGGTGTCGGCGGCGATCCGCGGAGTGTCCGGGAAACAGAAGAGCCGCAATCCATCGTGTGGACTGCGGCCCCGGGACCTGGCGCTGAGGTCCCTTCGCGCTTCGTTGTGCTGACGCGACCGACCTAAGGCCCTGTCTCCCCTCCGTGGGGCCGCCTGGGCATACACATGCAGGTCGGACAACAGACGTGCGTCATGACTGCATCGTACCTCGGTTCGCGCTGGATGTCCATACAGTCGGTGGACATCGTGAGCATCCAGACGCCGCCGGGTCGCCGTTGAGCCCCGGATTCCAGCAGGACGGAACGCGACGCCCGTCCGTGAGAGTGACGGGGCGCGAAACCAGGTGCATCCGATGCGCGTGGGGCTGACGGGGATCCACCCGGATCCGCCCCGGCAGGGGTCACGCGCAGTCGGGGAAACGCTCGTGGAGGATCGCCCGGCACCCCTCCACCTCGTCTTCGCCCAGCCAGCGATAGGGCGACAGCATGCGCAGGGGGAAGTCAGGGATGGGTCCCAGGCGGACGATCGCCTTGTCGTAGGTGCCATCGATGCGCATGTCCACCATCGCGGGCGCGAACACCTCATCCGACAGGCGCCGGAACCAGTCCCCCAGTCGGATCGCGTCCGCCGTCCGGCCCTCGCGCGCGGCGTGGAACATCTCCCACGCGCGCTTCGGCGCCAGCAGCCCGAACGTGGCCAGCAGCGAGCACTCGCCGTGGAGCGCACCATGGGCGAGCATGGGCTCCGTGACGAAGTGCTGGAGCTCGGGCACCTCCGCCACGAGGCGCGCCACGATGTTCACATCCGCGGTCATCGTCTTCGTCGCGACCAGGTTGGGCACGTCCTCGATGAACCGCCGGTAGTGGTCCGCACCCAGGATGCGCCCCACGCGCCCCGTGTTGTAGTGCATGAAGATCGAGTCCGCGAACGAGCCGCAGACCTCGCGGAAGAACGTCGCGACCTCCGGGTCGCGTGGCACATCCCAGCGCGGCAGGCTGATCTGGAACGCGCGGAAGCCCAGGTCGTGCGCCATCGCGACGCGCTCCACCACAGTCGCCGTGGACAGGCCGATCACGCCCACCATCGCATGGATGTCGGGCCCGGCGGTCACGTCCCGGAACAGCTCGGCCACGGCGCGGAAGCGTCGGGTGTCGACCGCGTAGCCCTCGCCCGCCGTGCCGAAGATGTACAGGTGCCGGTAGCCGGCCGCGAGCGCGGCATCCGCCTGGGCGCGGAACCGAGGTTCGTCGATCTCCTCATCAGGGGTCCACGGGACGACGCAACTGACCATGATGGTCGAGGGGTAGCGAGCCATGGCGCGAGTGTGCCATCCGCCGGGTGGCCGCCGCGCGCCCGCCGCGCGGACCCGCGCGCCCGCCGCGCGGACCCGCGCGCGCCGCGAGGACCCGCGGTGGGCTGACCGGGTGCCCTCCGGCTCTTGTCCTCGAAGCGGCCGACCCCGAGGCTGAAGGCGCCGGCACTCCGGCCCGTCCGACCCAGAGGTGATCAGATGACCTTCAACGTCGATATCGTGGCGGCCGCGAAGACCAACGCCTCCTTCCGCGAGGTGCTCTCGACCGGGCCCCATGCGCAGGTCGTGGTCATGAGCATCCCGCCCGGCGGTGAGATCGGCGCCGAGGTGCACGAGCACGTGGACCAGATCCTCGCGTTCGTGCACGGGGAGGGCGTGGCCATCCTCGATGGCGAGGAGAGCCCGGTCGGACCGGATCGCCTCGTCCACGTCCCCGCCGGCTCGCATCACAACGTGGTGAACCGCGGCAGGACGGACCTGCGCCTGTTCACGATCTACGCCCCGCCGCAGCACGCCCCCGGAACCATCCACCGGACGAAGGCGGACGCCGACGCGGATGAGGCGGACCACGCCGTCGCACCCGCCTGAGGGGCCCGGTCAGCGCACCCAGGGCTCGAATCCCGGCGGAGCCCTAGCATCGGCTGACCGTGACCGACGACCCGACGGCCCAGGACTGGGATCCCACCGCCCCCACGAAGGCACCTGACGCCCCACTCCCGAAGCTCGGTGCGGTGCCCTGGCGGCGGCTGCTGGGTTACCTGCGTCCGCACTGGACGGCGTTCGCGGGCGCCATCATCGCGTTGCTCATCAGCACGGGCGCGGGGCTGCTGCTGCCGCTCGCGGTGGGCCGGCTGGTGGGTGCCGTGGAGCCGGGCGGCGATCCGGGGGCGCTGGACCAGGTGGTGGTGGCGCTCGCCGGGCTGGCGTTGCTGCTCGCCATCGCCGGCTTCGTCCAGACCTACCTGCTGGGCGTCATCGGCGAGCGCATCGTGGCGAGGCTGCGCTCACAGTTGTACGGCCGCCTCATGACGCTGAGCCTGGAGTTCCACGCCCGGCGGCGCGTGGGGGAGCTGATCTCTCGTCTGTCGAGCGACGTGACGCAGGTCCGGACGCTCCTGACGCAGACCATCACGTCGTTGCTCAGCTCGGTCGTGGGCCTCGTGGGCGCGGTCATCATCCTCGCGCTCTCCAGCCCCACGCTGCTGCTCCTGGTGCTCCTGCTGGCGCCGGCCCTGATCGTGGTGGCGATCGTCGTGGGCAGGCCCCTCCAGCGGCTCGCGACGCAGGTCCAGGACGCGCTCGCGCGCTCGACCACGACCGCGGAGGAGGCCCTCGGCGGAATCCGCATCGTCAAGAGCTTCGTGCGCGAGGACTGGGAAGTGGAGCGCTACGACCGGGACCTGGCGGGAGTCGTGGGCATCGCCTCGCGGCTCATCGCGTGGCGTGCTGGGTTCGGCGCTGCGATGACGTTCCTGGGCTTCGGGGCGCTCGCGGTGATCCTGTGGTGGACGGGACGCCAGGTGATCGAAGGTGCGCTGACGCTGGGCGCCCTGACCGCCTTCCTGCTCTACGGCGTCACCATCGGCAGCGCGCTGGGCACGCTCGCGAGCCTGTACGGCCAGTTCCGCGAGGGCGCGGGTGCGGTCGCGCGCGTGTTCGAGCTGATCGACGAGCAGCCCACCGTCACATCGCCCAGCGATCCCGTGCCGCTGGCCCGCGTCGACGGTCGCATCACCTTCGAGGGCGTCTCGTTCCGGTACGGCGACGACCGCGAGGTGTTGCGCGACCTGGACCTGGACATCGCACCGGGCGAGGTGCTCGCGCTGGTGGGTCCCTCGGGCGCGGGCAAGACGACCGTGTGTAACCTCATCCCGCGGCTGTGGGACGTGTCCGCGGGGCGCATCCTCGTGGACGGCACGGACATCCGGACGGTCGCGCTCGACGAGGTGCGGGGCGCCATCGGCCTGGTGCCCCAGGAGGCGACCCTGTTCGGCGGCAGCGTCCGGGACAACATCGCGTACGGCCGTGCCGGCGCCACGGCCGCGGAGATCGAGGCCGCCGCGCGCGCCGCCAATGCGCACGACTTCATCACGGCCCTGCCGCAGGGCTATGAGACGCTCCTGGGCGACCGCGGGATGCGCCTCTCGGGCGGTCAGCGGCAGCGCGTGGCGATCGCGCGGGCGATCCTCAAGGACCCCCGGATCCTGCTCCTGGACGAGGCGACCAGTTCCCTGGACAACGAGTCGGAGCGGCTGGTCCAAGAGGCCCTCGAGCGGCTCATGGAATCGCGTACCACGATCGTGGTCGCGCACCGCCTGTCCACGATCCGCCGCGCGGACCGGATCGCGGTCCTTGATGACGGCTGGCTCATGGAGCTTGGGACACGGGCGGAACTGCTCGCGCGCGACGGGCTGTTCGCGCGGCTCGACCGGCTGCAATGGGCGGAGTCGACGCCAGGACGGCCCGGGTCGACGCCAGGATGGCCCGCGCCGACGCCCGGAGGTGCCGGCACTTCGCCGGCGGGCACGTTCACGGCGGGGTAGCCGGGCTGGGTATCCGGTGCTGCAGTGCCGCGATGTTCGAGCTCCTCGTCGCTTCCATCACCGGCCTCTATCTCGCTGGCAACCAGGGCGGCAACGACAGCATCGGCAACCTCATCGTGACCGCGGTGTTCTGGACAGCCATCGCCACCCTCGCGAAGCGGATGGGCTGATGGCGCTTCCCGTCGATGTCCCGCTCAGGCGGGGCCGCGTTCGAGCTCGCTGAACGGCGTCTTCTGCTTGAAGCGGTGTTCCGGCACCTCTGCCCCTGCACGCAGCAGCGCCACCCGCCAGCGTGGCGAGGAGCCCAGCGCCCAGCGCATCCCCTTGATCGTCGCCTGGCCCACCGCCCCGGCGCCCGGCCGCGGGGTGACCCCGAGGACCTCACGCACGGACGACGGCAGCGTCGAGATGGCAGCGGCTGCGAGCACCTTGTAGCCCACCTTGATGGCGGGCTCCAGCGGCGGATCAGCCAGGAACCGGACCGCCTGGCGCATCCCCGGGGAGCGGGCCATGGCGGGGTGCGTGGCGATCCACTGGGCCAGGCCGGCGGCCGTGTCGGGCAGCGGGTCGGCGCCCAGCAAGCGGCCCACGCGGGCCTGTTCGACCACGAACCGGTCAGCTTCCTCCGTGCTCAAGCGTCGCGGACCGTAGACCTGGGCCGCGACCAGGAACGAGTCGGTGAGCGAGTTGTGGACCCACGCGGCGAGCGCCGGATCGCCGGCGCGATAGGCGCGCCCTCGGTGCGACTCGCCGTGGACGGGACCATGGGCGCGCTGGACGGCGCGCACGGCGGCCTCCACCTCCGGCATCGCGCCGTAGGACGTGGCGGTCACGTAGTTCGAAGTCCGCGACAGGCGTCCCAGCGGGTCTTCGCGATACCGGCTGTGGTCCGCGACCCCGGCGCTGACCTCCGGGTGCGCAGCCTGGACGAGCAAGGCCCGGATGCCGCCGATGAACGACGCCGCATCGCCCATCACCTCCCAGGTGATGGAATCCGGCCCGAACAGCCCCGGATCGCCTTGGTACCGGAGCGTGTCCGCGAGCGGGTCGTCGGCATGGGAGAACAGGCCCACGGTCCTGCCCACGACGACGCGTCGGAATCGTTCGGCAGGCGCGTTCAGTCGGTGCACGGCGTCCATGGTGGCGGTTCGGCGCGGGAGCCGCCGCGGATGGGACGGCGCCCTTCGTCGACGGCGGGGCCGGCGCGTTTCCGGCGCGGGTCTCAGCCGCCGAACGTCACCGGATGACCGCCCTCCACGGGGGTCGTGCGCCGGGCGGGATCACGCAGCAGGAGCACCAGCCCCGCGGCGATGAGCGCCGTGAACACGCCCGGCAGGAACGTGGCCGCCGTCGCGAGGGAGAACGCCCGGTGGATGGCGTCCACGATCTCCGTGAGGAACGGCGTCACGATGGTCTGTGCCTCGGGCGGCAGGAACGCGAAGATGGCCGCGCCCAGGTCGCCCGCCGTGCCCAGGGTGTTGGCGTTCAGGGCCGGCCCGACCGTGCCCAGCACCTCCGGCGGCACCGGGGTGGCGGCCAGCTGCTGGGGCACCTCCCGGGCGAAGGTCTCCGCGAACATGGTGCCCGTGATGGCGAGGCCGACGGTGCCGCCGACCGACTGGAAGAACGTCAGGTTGGACGTCGCCGAGCCCAGTTGCGCGACGGGCACGCCGTTCTGGACGATGAGCGTGAACACCGCGAACGAGGGCCCGATGCCGATGCCCGTGATGAACATGAACAGCCAGAGCATGGGCACCGAGCTGTCGGAGCGGAGCGTGGTGAGCAGGAACAGGCCCACGGCAAGGATCAGGAGTGACCCGAACGCGAGCATCCGGTACCGGCCAGTGCGGCTCACGATGTTGCCCGAGGCGACCGCGCTGATGATAAGGCCGCCCAGGAGCGGCAGGATCTGATAGCCGGACTCGGTCGCGGTCGAGCCGCCCACCGACTGGAACCAGCGGGGCAGGAACACGACCGCGGCGAAGAAGCCGAACGCGGCCAGGAACACCGCCATCACGGAGATGGTGAATGATCGCAGCCGGAACAGTTTCAGGGCCATGATCGGCTCGGGCGCCCGTGCCTCCCAGGCGATGAACACCAGCAGGATCAGGCTACCCACGGCCATCAGGCCACCCACCCAGGGGTCGGTCCAGTCGGCGGTCTGCTTGTTGGTCAG
>Ga0105047_10005671_pt1 | contig 21324 bp, 17 predicted proteins | sample MAT04_FD_78384 | JGI IMG/M metagenome (GOLD analysis project Ga0105047, IMG submission 78384) | Freshwater microbial communities from Lake Fryxell liftoff mats and glacier meltwater in Antarctica - MAT-04 (megahit assembly) | ecosystem: Environmental > Aquatic > Freshwater > Ice > Liftoff... | reverse complement strand
CAGGAAGAAGAATGGCAGCTAACCCTTCGCGACAGCAAAGGCGAAAAAGCTGTAGCCGAAATGCTGGCAGGAATGTACGATGCTTCGCTGGATGCCTTTGTGCCGCATAATTGGTCATTTGATATTTTCAATTCTTATTACGGAACTCAATCCTGGAATGACAACCAGTGCTTTGGTGCTGTAGCCGGTGAGCAGTTTTACAGTTTTGAACCAAAATATAATTCAACTTCTCGTGAATACGATCAGTTGAACTGGTTTGGTTTAAATTTTGGATATTCCGGAGGCGGGATCAGAATCAGGGGAATGAAAAGTGAAGCCATGTATTCTGTTAAGGCAAATGAAAACCTTATGAACATGGATATCGCAGCCCCCAAAATACTGGATACGAATGGAAATGCTGCCGACCAAAAGATTAAATTCAAACCACCTATAATTACTGATGAATATGTTGCAGAGGAAAACATAGTTATTGAGCCACAACCAATTCAGATCCGCAAGGATTTTAACGAAACTGCCTTTTTCTATCCGCAACTGGCAACTAACGAAAAGGGTGAAATCGTTATAAAATTCAAAGCTCCGGAAGCCCTTACCCGCTGGAAAATAATGGGACTGGCTTACACCAAAGATCTGAAATACGGACAGATTGAGAAAACGCTGGTTACGCAGAAAGACCTGATGCTTTTTACCAATGCGCCCCGTTTTCTTCGCGAAGGCGATAAAATGGATTTCGCTGCTAAAATTTCAAATATCAGCGACCGCGATCTTTCAGGCATAGCCGAACTGCATTTCTTTGATGCTTTAACTATGAAACCGGTTGATGTTCTTTTGGGTTTAACCCAAACGAATATTCCGTTTAGTGTCAACAAAGGGTTGAGTTCGCCGGTTAGCTGGAAAATCAGTATTCCCGAAGGTTTACAGGCCGTTGTTTATCGAATTACAGCCACAGCAGGCACATTCAGCGATGGCGAGGAAGCTGCGATTCCAGTTTTAACCAACCGTATGCTGGTAACTGAATCTATGCCGTTGCCGGTAAACGGGATGCAGCAGAAGAAATTCAATTTCGACAAACTGGTTAACTCTGGAAAGGCAGGTTCGACTTTGCGTAATTACAGGCTTTCGCTCGAATATACTTCGAACCCGGCCTGGTATGCCGTGCAGGCCTTGCCTTACCTGATGGAATATCCGTACGACTGTGCCGAGCAGATTTTCAGCCGGTATTATGCCAACAGCCTGGCAACGCATATTGCCAACAGCGATCCAAAAATCGAGCGCATATTCGCAAGCTGGAAAAACCTTACTCCCGATGCGCTGAAATCGAACCTTGAAAAAAACGAGGAACTGAAATCGGTGCTTTTACAGGAAAGTCCGTGGGTGCGCGAAGCAACCAACGAAAGCGAGCGCAAACAACGTATCTCACTTCTTTTCGACCTTAACCGCATGGCTTCGGAACAGACTTCGGCTCTAAAAAAACTTAACGATATGCAGGCTCCCAATGGCGGCTGGCCGTGGTTTAAGGGAATGCCCGAAAGCCGCTATATCACCCAGCATATTGTTACGGGTCTTGGTCACCTGTATTTCCTGAAAGTGGTTAACCCGGTCGAAAACGCCGAAATAAACGGAATACTGAAACAAGCCATTGCGTACCTGGACCAGGAAGTTAAAATCGGTTTTGAAAAGCTTAAAAAGGACGACAAGGATTATCTGAAAAACGATCATCTGGGTTATGAAGATATTCAGTACTTATATTCAAGGACTTATTTTATGACTGATTTTCCTATAGGGCTTGAATACAGTGAAATGATCGGGTACTATAAGTCCCAGACCGTGAAATACTGGAAGTCAGAAAACAATTACATGAAAGCTATGATGGCATTATACCTGAATCGTTTTAATGAAAAAGCAACTGCTGCGCTGATTATGCGTTCGCTTAAGGAAACCGCATTGCATAACGATGAAATGGGAATGTACTGGCGCAACGAGCAACGCGGCTGGAACTGGTACCAGGCACCGGTCGAAACACAGGCTTTGCTGATTGAAGCTTTTGACGAGGTGAGCAACGATCAGAAATCGGTGGAAGAATTGAAAATCTGGCTACTGAAACAGAAACAAACCCAGGACTGGAAAACCACCAAAGCCACTTCGGAAGCAGTTTATGCTTTGCTGCTGCGAGGCGTATCGCTATTGGCTTCTGAAAAACAAGTTGAAATCACGCTTGGCAGCGAAAAAGTTGATCCCTACAAACAAGATGGGTCAAAACCGGAAGCCGGAACAGGCTATTTCAAAGCCAGTTGGAACGCATCGGATATAAAACCTGAAATGGGAAAAGTTACCGTGAATAATCCGAATTCAACAGTTGCCTGGGGCGCTATGTACTGGCAGTATTTTGAACAACTTGATAAAATTACTCCGGCACAAACTCCGCTGAGCCTTTCGAAAAAGCTTTTTCGTGAAGTAAACACCCCAACTGGCCCGGTAATCGAACCAATTGTTGATAAAACAACGGTTAAAGTCGGAGACAAAATCGTTGTAAGGGTTGAACTCCGTTCTGACCGGGATATGGAGTATATCCACTTGAAAGATATGCGTGCATCTGCTTTTGAACCGGTAAATGTGCTTTCGGGATATCGCTGGCAAGGCGGCCTTGGGTATTATGAATCCACACGCGATGCTTCGACCAATTTCTTTATCTATTATCTGCCGAAAGGAACCTATGTGTTCGAATACAAACTTGTTGCCACACAAAAAGGTGAATTCTCGAATGGGATTACGAGTGTGCAATGCATGTATGCACCGGAGTTTTCGGCACATTCGGAGGGGATAAGGGTGAAAGTGGAGTAAGGTTATTTTATCAATTTCAAACCTGGCAGAAATAAAATCTGTCAGGTTTTGTCTTTTTAATGAATATTTTTATATCAAGTCCATGTTTCAAATATGTCATTTATTTTACTGTATATTAACACTTTGATTACATCTGATACTCCATGAAAGTACTTCTGTCAACCCCAATTTCTTACAGATTGACTGGATTCCCCCAACAGGAATAGTGTTTCTTCGTGCTTTGATAAAATAAATCACTATGAAAGAAATAGTTATAGTATCGGCGGTTCGCACAGCCATTGGCAATTTTGGTGGCTCATTAGCCGGACTTTCGGCAACTGAACTAGGCGTTATTGCAGCCAAAGAAGCCATCAGAAGAGCCGGCATCAATCCTGAGGAAATATCGGAAACGATCATTGGTAATATTCTTTCGGCAGGCCTGGGGCAGAACGTAAGTAGGCAAATTGCTATCAAAGCAGGTGTTCCGTATACCAAACCCGCTATGACAATAAACAAGCTTTGCGGTTCCGGTCTGAGAGCCGTTTCAATGGCAGCTCAGTTTATAATGCTTGGCGATGCCGATGTGGTGCTGGCCGGGGGAACCGAAAGCATGTCGAATGCGCCTTACTTATTGCCACAGGGTCGCAATGGATATCGAATGGGTCATGGACAGGTAATTGACAGCATGATAATGGATGGACTTACCGATTCGTTCAATGACTACCATATGGGAATCACAGCCGAAAATATTGCTGAAAGATGGAATATCAGCCGGGAAGAACAAGATCAGTTTGCATTCGAAAGCCAGAGAAAAGCGGAACAAGCTCAGCTATCCGGTCGTTTCGCTGATGAGATTGTACCAGTAAGTATTCCTCAGCGCAAAGGCGATCCTATCATTTTCGATACCGATGAGTTCCCGAAACACGGACTTAAACTTGAAAAAATATCAGCCCTCAAGCCGGCATTCAAAAAGGATGGCACTGTAACCGCCGGAAATGCGTCAGGTATAAACGACGGTGCCTGTATGCTAATCATCATGTCGGGCGAAAAAGCTGCTCAACTCGGTATCAAACCGCTTGCCCGTATTTTATCATACGGAAACGCAGCCCTCGATCCGGCTATTATGGGATACGGACCAGTACCGGCCACACTGGCAGCTTTGAAAAAAGCAGGACTCACCATTGACGATATTGATTTGGTAGAAGCCAATGAAGCTTTCGCTGCTCAATCCATAGCAGTAGCCCGCGACCTGAAACTCGATCCGGCCAAAGTAAATGTTAATGGAGGCGCTATTGCACTAGGTCACCCAATTGGTGCTTCAGGTGCACGAATTCTTACAACCCTGATTTACGAGATGAAACGTCGTGGCGCTAACAAGGGACTTGCAACTCTTTGTATCGGCGGCGGCCAGGGAACAGCTTTAATTATTGAAAACATTAAATAAGAATATAGTATGAAAAGACTTGAAAATAAAATAGCGGTAATTACCGGTGGTGCCGATGGACTCGGACGCGCTGCAGCCATAAAATTCAGCGCCGAAGGTGCCATTGTGGTTATCTGGGATATGAATGAAGAAAAGGGCGTGCAGATAGTTTCGGAAATTGAAAATGCTGGTGGCAAAGCTTTGTTCGCCAAAGTAAATACAGCTTCCTATACCGAGGTTGAAGCAGCTACAAAAGATGCAAGTGAAAAATTAGGCCGGATTGATATCCTGATTAACAATGCCGGCATTACCCGTGATGCTTCGATCAAAAAAATGACTCCTGATATGTGGCAGCAGGTAATTGATGTGAATCTTACCGGTGTTTTCAACTGTGCCAAATGCATCAGCGCCGTTATGGTCGAAAAAGGATATGGCCGCATTATCAACACGTCATCTGTAGTTGCACTTTATGGTAATTTCGGACAGACAAATTACGTGGCTACCAAAGCCGGTGTAATTGGTCTTACAAAAACGTTGGCCCGCGAATTAGGCCGCAAAGGAATAACAGTAAATGCCGTTGCTCCCGGATTTATTGCCACCGAAATGGTTAAAAAAATGCCCGAAAATGTGCTGAAAGCTATGGAAGAAAAAGTTCCTCTTGGCCGCCTTGGTGCACCCGAAGAAATTGCATCCGCATATTTATTCCTTGCCAGCGACGAAGCAGCTTATATCAACGGAGCGACTCTGAGTGTGGATGGAGGGATCACGATTTAAGGACAAAGATCCAAGTACCAAGATCCAAGTCTCAAAATCTAAATTCCAAGTTTCACGAACCAGATTCGATGTTCCAAATTAGTACCACTATTAGATTTTAGGTTTCTCCCCTTGGGAAGATGTCCGTAGGACAGAGGGGTCTTAATCCAAGTTTATAAGAAAACTAATCCTGATAACTTTGAACGCCGCAGGCAATTGAACCTTGAACGCGGAACCTTGAACGCCGCAGGCAATTGAACCTTGAACGCGGAACCTTGAACGCCGCAGGCAATTGAGCGTGTAGCATTGAACATTTGAACCTAAGAATACCATCGAGTAAAACTAATTTTCTGAAAATTAACACTTCTCAACCTGACCATGGCATCAACAGCACAAGTAACCGGAGGATGGATACTAATCGCAATTTACGCTGCGGCTATTCTGTTTTTCGTAGTCCGCGGAGCGCTTCGTACCAAAAATATAAGTGATTACGCGGTAGGGAATTTCAACTTCTCCCCCTTGTTTGTTGGCCTTTCGCTGGCAGCAGCCATGACAAGCGCCGCCACCTTTGTCATCAACCCTGGGCTGATTGCGGCTTACGGGCTGAGTGGATTACTATCGTTTGGAATAGTCTTCCCGCTTGCTTCTTTGGTATCGCTGGTAGTACTTACAAAAAGTTTCCGCCGACATGGAACCAATGTAAAAGCGCTCACGCTGGCAAGCTGGATAGGAACTCGATACAACAGCAAAGGATACGCCTTATTCATCGCTTTTCTGTCGGTTTTGCTACTGACTTTTATCGTGCTGATACTGGTGGCTATCACAAAAGTTTTGAGTCAGTCGCTGAATATGAGCGAAACATGGATACTGTTTTTCGTGGTTGTTTTTGTTTTCGGATACATGATGTTTGGTGGGGCAAATTCAATGGTGTACACTAACACGCTTCAGGCAATCATAATGGTGGTAGTGGCAATTATCCTAATTTCTTCGGGATATCCGTATTTAAAAGACGGCTTATTTTCGTTTTTTGATAAGCTTACCACCATCAGTCCCGACCTGGTAAAACCGACCAATCCCGGCAGTCCCTTGTTCCGCGATCTTTTTGAAATTATTGTAGCCCAGATGATTGTAGGAGTAGCTGTAGTTTGTCAGCCACATATCATTACAAAATCATTGCTTCTCAAAAAGGAAAGCGATGTAAACAAATACCTGGTTTCGGCTGTCGTTATCCAGATTCTTTTTTATTCTGTGATTTTCACAGGACTATATGCCCGCCTTACTTTTCCTGATCTTACAGCAAACGGCAAGCCCCTTGGCGTGGATGGTGTTATTCCTGCATATGTTGTTAAGGTTTTTTCAGAGGGCTGGCTGGCCATAAGTATAGGATTAATAGTGGTGCTTGGCTTGCTGAGTGCAGGATTATCCACCATCGAAGGACTGATTCAAAGCCTGAGTACCACCATCACATCGGATATCATTAAACCATTGTTTGGCAAGCATATTACCAATGAACACAACTATATCCATATCAACCGGATTGTGATTATCGGCATGGCTCTGGTTTCATTTCTTGCTGCCCGTTCGCAACTGATTCATCCTAATCTGAGCGTGGCCATTTTTGCACAAAACGGCGTGTATTCCTTTTTCTCCATCGCTTTTGTACCCATTGTTTTTGGCATTTTCTATACAAACACATCCCGCAAAACTGCCGTGGCAGGATCAATTACGGCTCTGGTTGTTTATTTCATAGTTTACTATGTATTCCCCTGGATGATAAGCACATTCGGATTTAGTTTCGGCTTTTTCGATCGTTATTTTTCGGGTAAAGTTCAGAATCCGGCCATCGCAGCAGCATGCGCTATACTGGTTTCGGTGATGGTTAGCCTGGCTTTATATTATTCATATCGGAAATCAAATGCAAAACTGGTAAATTTGTCCAAAAACACAGCGCAGATATGACAAAGGACCAATTGATCTACAGCAAAAAGCTTATCGGTATTGAAGATGCTGTTCAGTTTATTAAAAGTGATACGGATATTATTGTAGCTCAGTGCGCCTCGGAGCCACAGGGTTGCATGGCTAAATTTCACTTGGCAAAGGACCGGGTAACGGACGTGAAAGTGTTTTCGGTGCTTACGCTGAAGCCTTATGATTTCTATATGAAACCTGAGATGAAAGGACACTTTGAACTCTGCAGCTGGTTTCATGCACCCGGTTCAAGACAGGCTTTAAAGGAAAAAACAGGAACCGTAACCTATGTCCCGAATATGCTTCACCGGGCTGGTATGGACAGGCTGAAAGTCCGCAGACCACATATGTTTTTCGGAACCTGTACTCCTCCCGACAATAATGGGTTTGTCTCGCTTTCATTAGGTATTACCTACGAAAAAGATATTCTTGAAGCTGCCGAAATAACTGTGCTCGAAGTAAATGATCAGCTTCCGCGCACCCTTGGCGATACCCAGGTTCATGTAAGTGATGTTTCGTGGTTTGTGGAATTTCCGCAAACACCTCCCACTCTTACGGCTCCTGAACCAGATGAAGTTGCGATGAGAATCGGCGAGCATATTGCTGACCTGGTTGAAGACGGATCAACTATACAGTTAGGCATTGGTGAAATCCCAAATGCTGCGGCAATGTCGCTACACACCAAAAAGGACCTTGGCGTTCATACCGAAATGATGGTTGACAGCATGATGGAACTTTACGAATTGGGCGTTATCACCAATAAGAAAAAGTCGGTTCATAAAGATAAGTTCATCTGCACTTTCGCGATGGGAAGTCTTAAACTGTACAAATGGCTGGATAACAATCCTTCGGTTGAATTTCTCCGGGGGAGCTATGTTAATGATCCCAGCGAAATGAAACACAACAGCCGGCTTGTATCCATAAATACATGCATCATGATTGATTTCTCAGGACAGGTTTCCAGTGAATCCATAGGGATTGAGCAGTATTCAGGCACCGGCGGACAGACCGATACTGCTTCAGCAGCCATTGAAGGAACTGACGGATTGGGGAAATCAATCATAGCCTGCCGGTCAACGGCCCGTGGCGGCGCTATTTCCACGATTGTACCCGTTCTGCCTCTCGGAAGTGCTGTTACTCTGCATCGCAGCCATACTGATTACGTGGTAACCGAATGGGGAAGCGTAAGGTTAACCGGCCGCACGGTAAGGGAACGTACACACTTCCTGATTTCCATTGCTCATCCTGATTTCAGGAAAAGCCTGCAGGAAAAGGCGGAAGAAATGGGGTATTGGTAGAAAAAATTAGTGCTTGGTGCATAGTGCTTAGTGCCGGGTATTTCAAATAAAACAATGGAGATTTGAATAAATGAACAGAAGAACAATAGAACATTTGAATAATAGAAGTAAGTAGCTGGTAACCTGAAACTTTGAAACCTGAAACTTTGAAACTTTTGAACAAACTATCCCAATCAATTAATACAAAAAATAATGCTTCCAATTAAAATCACAGGTACTGGTTTATACGCTCCCGGCAAAGCCATTTCTAATTCCGAATTGATAAGCCTTACAGGGCTGGAATTCAAAACGGAAAAACTTGAAAGCAAGCTGGGTGTATTCAGTAGGCATATGGCACACTTGCGTGGAATTGCTGAAACAACAGCTGATTTTGCCACAAACGCCGCGCTCAACGCAATTGCTGACGCGGGACTTTCGGGCGAAGAAATTGGTCTTTTTATCGTTGGCACTGATACTCCTGAATACATTTCACCGGCAACCTCCATTATTGTCCAGGGACGAATTCAGAAAATGGAAACCTGGGCATCAACTTTCGATGTAAATGCTTCATGCGCAAGTTTTGCCATTGCTTTTGATAATGCGGTCCGGATCATGGCAACAGATACTACCATTAAATATGCTGTTGTAGTAGGAGTTTATAATATGCCGGCATTTCTGCGGCCTGATGACACATTCGGCTATTCGTTATTTGCAGACGGTGCAGGAGCCGTGGTGATTGGAAGATCAGAAGGAAATACTTCAGGATATATAGGCAGCCAGTTGCTTACCGATGGAACCCAGTTCGACTTTATCGGTGTATATGCCGGAGGAACTAAAATGCCTGTTACCGCCGAAGTACTTGAAAATAAACAACAAGGACTTTTAAGTTTACAGCTATTGCCTGGCGACCGCAATGTAAAGTTGTGGCCAAAGGTGGTAAATAAACTGCTGGTTAAATATAATCTTAAAATTAATGATATTGATCATTTTATTTTCACCCAGATCAACCACTCTGTAATTTCCGAAGTGATGGAAATACTCGGGGTATCAATGACGAAAACAACGACCATAATGGATAAATATGGTTACACCGGTTCGGGTTGTGTGCCAATGGCATTTCATCATGCAGTAAGCGAAGGCCGGATAAAACGTGGCGATCGTGTGCTGTTTATGGCATCAGGAGCGGGGCTGGCTGTTGGGAGTAACCTTTTTGTTTATTAAAATTTCTTCTCTTTATGTCACATTCTACCGATCAAAGCATCCATGTGGGAATAGTAGGAACCGGGATTTATATTCCTGAACTGCGCATGACTGCTGCCCAGCTTTCAGCAGCTACCAATAACCAATGGAGTGAGGATGCAATCTCTAAAAAACTTGGCATAGTCGAAAAATCCATGCCTGGTCCGGGCGACGGAACCCAGGAAATGGGCGTACTTGCTGCACTCGACTGCCTCAAAAATACGAATACTCCGGCCGAAGAAATTGACCTAATTCTGTCCATTGGTGAAGAATGGAAAGAATATCCTTTAACAACTACCGGAATCTATATCCAGGAGCGTATCGGTGCTACCAATGCATGGGCCTTGGATATTCAGCAAAGATGCTGTACTTCGGTTGCCGCCCTTAAAATTGCAAAAGATATGATGATTGCCGATCCGGACATAAATACGATCCTGATTGCCGGTGGGTACCGGAACGGTGATTTTTTGGATTATACCGACAGTTCTGTTTCGTTCATGTTTAACCTTGCTGCAGGAGCAGGCGCAATACTACTGAAAAAAAACCTGGGCCGGAACGAATTACTGGGAACTCATATCATCACCGATGGAACAATGGCACGCGATGCAGGCGTGGAATTCGGAGGAACTGAAAAGCCGATTACCTGCGAGAATGCACATATAGCCCATCGCTCATTGCGTGTGTTTGATGAAAAGCATATGAAAGATCGCCTGAACGAAGTCTCGATGAAGAACTGGATGACTTGTATCGACAAAGCTTTTGTGAAGTCAGGTGTAAAAAAATCTGACATGGATTTCCTGGCGGCACTGCACTTCAAAAGATCATTGTATTTCAGCCTTGTTGATGAATTAGGATTGAAGCCGGAACAAACCATTTACCTCGAAAACTACGGACACCTGGGCCAGATAGACCAGATACTCTCGCTCCACCTTGCCCAGCAAATGGGAAAAATTTCGGAAGGAAGCATTATTTCCATGATCGCCGCCGGAATTGGTTATGCCTGGGGCGCCAATGTAATACGATGGGGAAAATATAAGGTCTGATACATATTTGATTAACGTATAATATAGTATATAAATATGTTATGATACGTTAATCATTTAAAATGTCTTTAAGTCAACCTTGTATAATACTCTATTAATTCGTTACTCAATATTCAATTAAATACTTTTAACCCACTAAATAATAATCATTTAAAACCCCAACCAAAATGAAAAACAAAGCTTTCTTATTTTTATCCATTGCCCTCGCTGTTGTTATCGGAATGTCCTCCTGTAGCAAAGATGAAAACACGGCTCCTACCATTAAATCAGCAGTATTATCGGCTGACAATAAAACAATTGCCGTTACTTTTTCAGAAGCTGTTTACTCCAAAGCTGATGTAACAGGAGCGCTCGACGCCACTTCGCTTTCTGTTACTGCTCCTACAGCTATTAAATTTACGTACACTGTTACTCACACAGCCGGAAGCACCACCGCCACTGTCAATCTTGCAATCACTTCCGTTATCCAGGGAACTGAAAAATTCACCCTTAAACCGGCTTCGGCAACAGCAATCTATGACAACGAAGGAAAAGCTATGGAAGCAACAGAAATGCTGGAAACCAATATCGCTGCAAAAGACTTAGGAATTATGGGCAGCTGGATTTCTGAAGGCACCAATGTTGCTCCTCTTTTAGTTACTTATTTTAAAGTGCTGAAAGTTACCGCTGAATTCAAAACTGACTACACTTACAAAGTTAACCAGTTTAACATCGGCAATGCCACCATTACTCCTGATCTCGTATTTACAGGCACTTATGTTATCGCCAAATCAACAACCGGCAAAATCTGGACAATTACCTGCAACCAGGAACTTCCTTACACAGCCGTAGCTTCAGGTATTTTCGAAATAAAAACCAGTCCCGAAGTTCTTTGGTATGAAGTAGTTCAGACTTCAGGTACCCAGAATGTACCCCCAACTCCTGTAGCCGGCTTTGGAAGCTCAAACGGAGGAACTCTTGGAGTACTGAATATTCAGAAATTTGTACGCGTTCCTTAATCTACCTGCTTTGCTTTAAAGTAGAATATTGAAAGATAAATAAATTAAGGCAAAGCCGTTGTGATTATCATTAGCGGCTTTGCTTTTTTTTAACACTATAAATCAGCACCATGAATAAGACTTCAATACTTCTTTTGGCAATATTATTGGCTTCGGCTCAAGTGTTGTCAGCTCAGGACTCAATTAAGAACCAAGGTTCTGAAGCCAATAAATTCAACCTGTTTAGTAAGGACATGCCTTACAATGCCAAAGCAAATAAGGAGTTCCAGTTTCTTGCATTTTTTATAACCCAGGGAGTCAACTCCAATATGTACCCGAAGGCCAGCCTTTTCAACGGACAGTTGGTCGGCAGACTATTCGGGCCAAATTCATCAACCACTTCCGATACCTGCACCTCAAATTATTTCGAGCAACGCATCATTCCGTTCTTTATTTACCAACCCAAACTATTTAACGGGAAAGCGATTTTAAGAACTTCGTTCGAAATCGACTGGACCTGGGGCGACCAGGCTTATGGCATCAGTGGTAATAAAGGAGGCGCTATCAATGCCGACCAGGTGAATATTCAGACGCAGAATGTTGAACTGGAACTTATCCCACATAAAAACTTTGCTATAAACCTGGGTTTGCAAAGGTTATTCGACACACCTTACAATCCCTACCGTACCATGTTCGACAAGATGGCTACCACCGGCTACCGGCTTGCATACTGGGGAACAGACGCAGTAGGTATTTCAGCCAGGTACGACGGAGATTTTCAGAAAGTGAAAGCCGGCTATTACCTGCTTTACGAAAACAATACTGAAGCTGATGATGATGTTACTTTAAGCGAATTGGTTTACCACCGTAAACTGAGCATGAAATGGAATGCAGGCGGTTCAATTTATTATGTCCGCGACCGCGGCAAAGGCCAGGGCGGAGTATCAGTATTCGGCGAAGGGCTTACAAGTACCCTTGCCGCTTACAACGGTTCATTTGTATTTGATATGCAACGCGATTATAAGGCAGATATCGTCTGGCTGGGAGCCACAGTAAGCAGGAATCCCGATTTTTTGCTTGATCCGTTCCAGTTAACCGGGTTTGTAAATTATAATCTGGGAACCACCCGTTCGAAGGTTGGAGATAGCTACGAGAAATCGACCGACATAGGTGGTTTTGCGGGAAATATAAGAGCTGCCTACCGTTATGGAGTTACTGTAAATGATTATTTTTCAGCCGATTTTGTTTATGCTTCGGGCGATCAGAACGGGATTACCGACAAAAAATATAAAGGAGTAATTACCGGAAACAGTTGGGGTATGCCATCCAGTATTTTTGTTGGAACCGGAGGATACCTGTTGTTTCCACATGCTAATGTTGTTAACCGATTCACGCCGGTGGTTTCCGATATTTCCAATATGGGTTATGGACTGATCGGGGGCACTTTGAATGCTTATCATGATTTAATTCCGAACAAACTGAATATTAAAGCCGGTATGGCAACAGCCATAAGCCAAGCGAAACCACAGGGCGGAGGCTGGAACCTTGGTACTGAGATCAACGGAGCAGTTTCCTATAATTTAGGTCCTTTTATGAGTGTCGAAATGCATGCCGCTTACATGTGGCTTGGCGATTTCTTCGACAGCACAGATGATTCACACGGCTCATCGATCAATGGCAATTCAGCAACCCGTCCGGTGAATCCATATACAGCCTTCATCGTATATAAATGGTTGATGTTCTGATAATTCATATAATAATTCTGAAGATGAAAACATTCGTAAATATGAAACTAAAAACATTCCTTCCATTTGTACTGCTACTGTTTACAGCATGTGCCACGCCTTATAAAAATCTTACCAAAATAAGTGCAATGAATGAATTGAAATACGACTTTCCGGTTCATTATGCAGATCTGAAAGGAGATATAAAGCTTGCCTATGTTGATGAAGGTAAAGGCAAAGAAACCATATTGATGATTCACGGATTAGGTAGCTATCTGCCTGCCTGGAAAAAGAATATTGGTGAACTGAGCAAACAGTACCGCGTTATTGCTGTTGACCTTCCCGGGTACGGCAAATCGTCGAAACTTCCTCACAGCGGGTTAATGACATTTTATGCCGGCGCAATTGCCGATCTGATTCAGAAGCTTGAGTTAGGGTCGGTTAACCTGGCAGGACATTCGATGGGTGGACAGATTGCAATGGTGCTTGCGCTCGAAAAACCCGAACTGGTAAAACGCCTGATCCTTGTTGATCCTGCCGGATTCGAGGCATTTCATGCCGGGCAAAAAAACTGGTTTAAAGATGTTATGACGCCAAACCTGGTGCGCCTTACCACTGTGGATGCCATTGAAACAAACCTGGCAAGCAATTTTTGCCGCATGCCTGATGATGCCCTTTTCATGATTGAGGATCGTATTGCCATGCGCGATGCCAATGATTTTGAAGCGTATTGCCTGGCTGTAGCCCGTTCGGTTCATGGGATGGTCGACCAACCTGTACTCGACAAGATTTCGCAAATAAAAGTTCCGACTCTTATTTTCTTTGGCGAAAACGATATGCTGATACCTAATCGGTATCTGAATCCCGGTTTCACATCCAAAATTGCGAAAACCGGTGCCGGCCTTATCAAGGGCAGCAAACTGATTATGGTTCCTAAATGCGGACACTTTATGATGTTTGAGAAATCAGAAGTATTTAATACCGAGACAAGGAATTTTATTCAATAATTCTTCTTTTGAACAATTTGAATTAATAGTTGGGTTTATTTGATTGAGGTTTGAGGTGGGAGTTGGAATACCGTGAACCTGGTATCACCAACTCTCATCTTTATTTAATGGTTGCCGTTTAAAAATGCAGCATTGTAATCGCCAAAACCTTTGCTCCGATTAAATTTTGGTGTAATTTCATCCCAAAATACTTTTCATGCGCATCAAACTTGTAACTTTCAGCGATTTTGCAAATCATCTTTATCCCCATGAAGCTGACTACTTGTTGAGTATTCAGAAATTCAGCAAAGGTGTGAACATGCAGATCCTGAATACGCTTCACGTCAATTGTCATAATCCGCTCAAGGCCAGGGAATACGATCCGCAAATTGACAAGCGTTCTTATTCCTACATTAAAACCTGGATCATTCAGTCGCTTGAGAAGGCTGATGTGGACAGATTTTATGAATGGCTGGCATATACCGAAAAGCAGGTCATGATTGATGCGATTACGCCTGAAGAAGAAAGGGAAATCCTGGCCCATATCAAAAACATCAATCCATCCCGGTATTTTTTTCTGCGGTTTTATGAACTGCTTCAGTATTTCAGGGATTATCTGCTTATCCGGGTTCGAAACCAGTTTTACAAGCCTATAAACGACTATCTTCAGAAATACGAAACTGCATACCAGCGGAGCATGGAAATCAATACCCGGCTCAACCAGGCGGCTGAAGAAATCATCCGGCAACACGAAACCCTGGATGCCGATCCTATGCATTACAGCGAGTTTCTGCAAAGTACTTTCAACGACACAACACTTGATGGATATACCCGGTACAGGGCGGCTGTGCGGCTTACTTTTTTATATTACAATTACCGTGAATTCGAAAACCTGAGAGTAGTTTACGATGAACTCGACAGGCTTTTCAAGACTGATGTTTTTTATTCGAAACGCCTGTTGGCTAACTATTATTCCAACCGGGCTATGATGCACAGCAAACTGAATGAGCTGGTTCTTGCCGAGAAATTCGGATACTTGTCTATTCGTCAGAAAAACAGCGATTACTTGTTTTACCTCGCAAATCTTTGTGGAGTGTTGCTTCGGAGCGGTAAGTACGACAAGGCATTAAAACTTATGAGCTCCTCCATTCCCGACCTGAAAAAGACCAATAGTTTTTATAATAAAATCGGTTTTGCCAGTTTTTATACCCGGACATTGGTTTACAATAAAATGGCTAAAAACGCGGTCAGCTATGCAACTACTTTCCTGGATGCTTATAAAAAAGAGATTTTTGCGACGCGCTGGCATTTGTTTTTTGCTGCTTACCTGCAAGCGCTGCTGAGCGCCGAAAAATACAGTCGGCTCCTGGCGGTTGCCAAAAGATACAACCTGCTGGCGCTGGAGAAAAAGTTTATTGATAAAACCGTTTATATGCCGGTACTGTTTTGGCATAATGAAGTTGCACTTTACATGGAAGGCCGCCAGAGCAAGGAAAAACTGGAGGAAACTATTTATTCATCCGCCAGTGTTTTGCTGCAAAATAAATACAAAGCAGGCAGGATCAATGAACTGCTTGATAATTTATCCGAGTGTATCCCTTCAGAAATCGCGGTTATCAGGAGCAGGCTTAACATTAAGCCGGAAAGGATTTAAAAACCAGCCAGGTATGGAATCAGTTTAATATGGATCGTCTGGATTTGGCTTGGCGGGATTGGCTTGGCGGGATTTGGCTTGGCGGGATTTGTAATCCCGCCACCAAGAGTTCCAGATTTGTAATCTGGTTTAATAAATTTAGAAAAAACACATTCATAAAAACTATTCAAATGGGAATAAATAGCAAACTCGAAGCGGGCTCTGTATATTTCCTCACTATGACCGTAGTTGACTGGGTAGATATTTTTACAAGAGAAAATTATCGCTGCATCATAATTGATTCACTAAAATATTGCCAAAAAGAAAAAGGACTTGAAATATATGCCTGGTGCCTGATGTCAAATCATCTCCATTTGATAGCATCTGGCAAAGAGGATGGCATATTTACCTTATCCGATATTCTGAGGGATTTTAAAAAATTTACCAGCAAGGCAATTGTTGCAAAGATTAAGGAAATACCTGAAAGTCGCCGAAGGTGGTTGCTTGACCGGTTTGAATTTGCAGGGAAGTATAACAAGAAAATCGAGTTTTACAAATTCTGGCAGGATGGAAATGAACCTAAAGAAGTGTATTCAGCCGAATTCCTGCAACAAAAAATTGCATATATTCATGATAATCCTGTGAGGGCAGGTTGGGTGAATGAACCTCAACACTACAAGTATAGTTCAGCGATTGATTATGCCGGTGGTAAAGGTTTAATTGATGTAATTTTTGCGTATTGATTTTTTAGTCGTGCATCATCAGGATTGCAAATCCTGAACTCGCCAGGTGCGGATTGCAAATCCGCACCAGCAGATAAATCCTTACCGGCAGGCGTGGCGGACGGAAATCACAGTAAGCCCACAGTGCAGCCAGTACGTTAAATGCCCTTAAAACCCTGCAACAGCAGGACCTCCTTTACTATGCCACCAAGGCGGGCATCAAAAACCTTGAGTATGCCCCTTATGAAAACCCTGATCTGAGCGAATTAGCCGAAGAAAGTACCCTGAAAAGCGCAGCAATGGTACAAACATATGCCATATACTACTACCACCCCGACCATTTAGGCAGCAACACATTAATTACAAATACCACGGGTGTGCCATACCAATTATTCTTAAATTTGCCTTTTGGTGAACCGACCGAAGGGAGCTCGCTCACACCCTCAAAAAATAAGCAATGGGTGAGCAAACCATGGCTGAACAAACCACCAGTACTGGCACCTACCAAAGCCCGTATAAGTTTAATGGCAAAGAGTTGGATGCTGAAACCGGGCTTTATTATTACGGGGCAAGGTATTACGACCCGAAAAGTAGTGTGTGGCTGAGTGTGGATCCGTTGGCGGAGAAAAATCCAGGATTGTCACCGTATAATTATTGTACTAATAATCCAATTAATGCGATTGATCCGGATGGACGTAAAATTATCTTTGTAGTTTATCAAAATAATAAATCACTACAGTACATTTATCGTAATGGCAATTTTTATTTTGATGGCAAACGGTATAATCCAAGTATTGAAAGTGTAAGTAAATCAATGTATCGTGTACTTGCAGTGTATAGAAAAATCGAAAAATCAAATGACAAAGACTTAAAAGCTATCCTGCATACATTAGAGAAATCAGAAACAAAACATTACATATATTCAAACAGTGATGGAGAGAATTCAGTTCATCCTGAATATAAGAGTGAAATTGATCCTAAAACACACAATAATATTAATGGCAAACTTGATTTTACTCAAACTCAGTTTGCCTTAGATGATAAAGATGGAGCTGATTTTATAGGTATTGGAGAAACGGATATGACAACAGTTATTCATGAAATGAGACATGAATTTGATTATGAAATTGGTAATATGACTGATGATACTGATTTACATAATCAAGATAATCCAGCAGAAATTAGAGCAGTTCATTTAGAAAATAAAGCACGTGACATTGAACACCTTAAACATAGAACAAAATATGGAGGCATTATTGTCCCCAATAAATTGAAAAGTCCACCAAATAATAAAATGCCTGAACAATGAAAAATTTTATTTTCTTATTACTAGTTAGTTTATTGGTAAATTGCAATAAGAAACAAAATCCTTCTCAAGAAATAATATCTATTCAAGATTCAGAAGAAGTCGAAAACATGTTATTGGAAAGTCCTCCAAATCCTAATAGCACATTTGTTAGCGTTTATGTTTTAAATATAAATGATACTAATGTGTATGAAACAAATTTTAGCAACTTAAAACATTTGTATGAATTAAGATATAAGCAATCATTTAAAACCTTTAATTATTTTCTGTATGAGATTGTTAATCAAAAATTTAAATTGAAAATTTCAGATGCTAAAAAAGATGCATTATTTTTAAAATCTTTTCAATTAGATAATAAGATTTGGAATTTATACAAAAAAGGAGGTATTGGAGGGATTATTAATAATTACTGTGTTTTTGAGAAAAAGAGATATTTTTTGAGTAGTAAAGATCTTACATTACGTGAGCAACAAACTATATCGTATTGTTTTTTTATTAATGGATATGTTAAAATCGTAAATGATTACTCAAACACAAATAGTTATCTAAAGTGTAAAAGCTTAATGCACTACCCAACTGTCGGGAGTATTCCTAAAAACAAATGAAAGAATTCCTCAGCTATTCTCTGCTGTCGGTAGTTTTTCATAAAACAAAAACAAGGGATATATTGAGTCACAGTCTAATGATAGCACATTTACGTTGCAAAACATCACCACCATGGATAACTATACCACCTACCCAAGCGGTTTGCTGGTAGTATCGCCCACAGGCATTTACAGCAAGCATTACTATATAGGCAGCCAGCGTATAGCTAGCCGTGTAGGCGATGGTACGGCTACTATTTTTGAGGGTAGCGGACTAAAATCCGCTGAAACCGAAAGCTCCACCAGCGAATTGGATGCATTGAAATTGCGGCAACAACAGGATTTGCTTTACTATGCCGGTAAAGCTGGCATAAAAACCGTTGAATATGCCAAATATGATACTCCCGACCTGAGCGAATTAACCGAAGAAAGTACCCTGAAGAGCGCAGCCGCTGTACCCACCTACGCCATTTACTACTACCACCCCGACCATTTGGGTAGCAATACATTAATTACAAATACCACGGGTGTGCCATACCAATTATTCTTAAATTTGCCATTTGGGGAGAGCATGGCCGAGCAAACCACCAGCACCGGCACCTACCAAAACCCGTATAAGTTTAATGGCAAGGAATTAGATGCGGAAACCGGACTTTATTATTACGGTGCCAGGTATTACGACCCGAAAAGTAGTGTGTGGCTGAGTATGGATCCGTTGGCGGACCATTATCCGTTTACCACACCATATGGCTATTGTCTGAATAATCCAATAAAGTTCATTGACCCTGATGGGAATAAAGTAGTGGCACCAGATGAAGCTTCCAAGCAAATTTTACTCAAAAGTCTAAATTTTATGTTTGGGAAATATCATGGATTTTCTTTTAATGGAGACAATCTGATTTCTAATGGTAAAATACCATCTGGCCTAACTGCTGGACAACAAGTCATGTTCAACTATTTTAATAATGTACTAGTTAATTCGAATGATGTAACAACAATCAAAGCTAACAAAAGTGCTGATGTTTTAAATAATGGAGATGGTAGTCATGTATTTGTTAAAGTTGGTGAGGCAGTAGCTAAAACATTTGGAATTAGTTCTTTCCATTATAGAATCGGTGATTATGTGCTAACAAAAAACGGACAGAATTTAATATTGATTCCAAGTGATGCAGTTAAAAATGGAACATCTGTTATTACAAAGGGTGGTACAAAACTGATTGGAGTAGATCACATTTTGTCACATGAGATTGGTCATGCAATTGTGTACAATATTATGAATTCATTTGGAGGAGTTTTTAATGGTGTTGATTTCAATATAATGAATCCGGATGAGCGCGATGCATGGGCAATAAGGTTTACAAATACTTTGTTTAAAGGACAACAAATTGAAACTGGCACGAGACAACATCAATTTAAAGGAAATGAAACCCCTCCTTCATCTTATGTTGTTCCTATTGATAAATAAACAAACAAAATAGAACAATGACAATATATATTCTGGCAATAATGTTATTAGTAACAAGTTGCAATAAAGTCGAGCATCATATAAGTGAATGTGAAATAAAGAAATCTATATCTGTTTTGTATGAAAAAAAGATTATATATACTTCATACGATACGTTGTATATAAAATTAGAAAATTTTGAGATTCGAGATGATTCTTTAAATGAGATTAAAATCAATGGAAAAATAGTTCATCTTAATTATAAGAAACAAGGAATCCCTTTAATAAATTTAAAGCAATTTCCATCCACTTATAATGAGAAACAAGTACTAATTATATTTAACATAAGAAGGGGGCAGGGAACTTCGTATGAAGGGGTCATAACTTTCCAACTAAAAGGTGAACAGTTTGAGTTTATAAGCTGTAATTATGTTTCTTCAGTAGAATAATTATTCTAGCTACATACCAACCTACGCTATTTACTACTACCACCCCGACCACCTTGGGAGTAATACTTTAATTATAAATACCACAGGTGTGCCATACCAATTATACCTAAATTTGCCTTTTGGGGTACCGACCGAAGGGAGCTCGCTCACAGCTTAAAAAAATAAGCAATGAGTGAGCAAACGATGGCTGAGCAAACCACCAGCACCGGCACTTACCAAAGCCCGTATAAGTTTAACGGCAAGGAGTTGGTTGCGGAAACGGAGCTTTACTCCGGAATATACTTCAGAAGTTCATCCAGTTCTTTATTGGTAAGGTTTTGCTGTTCGGATTTATCGTAAATTGAAAGCAGGTAAACCGTAACATCGGTAACCATAAAATTTGTAATTATCCTTGCGCCTCCTCTTTTGCCCTTGCCTTTGGAAGCAATTGCAATGCGGATTTTAAAACAACTTTTGCCAATAGACATGCCCTTTTAGGGGTTTTCTTTGAGTTCCTTTACCAGGGTTAATAATTCCTCTTTTAGCGAGGTATATTTTTTAACAAGCCTTTTGGCTTGCTTCTCAAATACATAGCCTGAGTTATTTTGAAGGTTTTAAATTCCCTGCATTTTGCAGGTAGCAAGGAACTAATCAAGGAAAGTATAAACTACTTCTTTATTTTTGTATAACAGTTTAGAAATATTCTATACGTTTTATGGTTTCGTCATAAAACTCTAAATCCGTTTTGCCAATCAGGTAATCTAATGATACCTTTAAAACATCAACAATTTTAGCCACCATTTCGATAGTAGGTTTTACTTCGTTGCGTTCGTAACGGCCATAAGCATCCCCATCAATCTCAATCAGTTTTCCAACTTTTGCCTGTTATATTTTTTTCTTTTTCCTGATCTGTGTTAATCGCTTCCCACACAACGAATCTGTAGCCTTTCCTATATCAAAAAGATATTTAACGCAAATTTAAACAAAATATAAGTAGATT
>Ga0105047_10005668_pt1 | contig 21326 bp, 19 predicted proteins | sample MAT04_FD_78384 | JGI IMG/M metagenome (GOLD analysis project Ga0105047, IMG submission 78384) | Freshwater microbial communities from Lake Fryxell liftoff mats and glacier meltwater in Antarctica - MAT-04 (megahit assembly) | ecosystem: Environmental > Aquatic > Freshwater > Ice > Liftoff... | reverse complement strand
TTGCCTGTGGATAGGTGGCTATTAGCTGCTCGCGCAGAGCAGACTCCACCAGGGGGTCATTGCTGGCCTGGATGATCAAAATGGGGATGGTGGTGTTAACTGGCGGGTCAAATTTTTCCACAACACATTTATAACGCCCGACCACCTGCGCCTTGCTCATTCGACCGTAGCTGATCTCATTTAGGAAGGCAAGGGTCATTTCATCACTGCCGGAGGCAGGATAAATGCTGCTGGTAAAACTTCCACGCAAGACATTCATCACCAACCATTCGGGCAGGTATGGGAGCAGGCTGCCGATAGTGCCGTTTTTCTGCTTGATCAGGTCGTTGGGTGGGAAGGTGTTGGCAAAAACCGCTTTTTCGATACGATCAGGATATTTCGCCACCAAGTACTGGGTAAAGTAGCCGCCCAGGGATGTGCCAACCACGCTGAATTGGGTGACACCCTGACGATCAAGGATGGAAAGCAAACCTTTTTCCAGTGCTTTGAGAGAATCCACTGCCGGGTAAGTAACAGCGATGACGCGGTACTCGGCCTTGAGTGCTTCGATTTGCTGCCACCAGATATCGTAAGAGCCAGTCATGCCGTGCAGGAATACGATGGTTTGCGGTCCTTCGCCAACGGCAATATATTCCCATTCGACACCGTTTACATTAAAGGATTTTACGGGATATTCGTCCCGGAAAGCTTGCAGGGAGGCCACTTTATCCGCTGGAGCGTTGGCGTATACCTGCTCAAACGCCGGGTGAGGTACGGGCCAAAGATACACGGCGATCACCAAGGTGAGCAGGATAACAGGGATTAACCATTTGAGATTGCGCATGAGAGTTTGATTTGCCTGAATTATCGATTATAAAACCTGAAGGAATGAATATTAAAAAGCGCCGCGGACAAAATCCGCGGAGCTTTTTGGTTGAACAATTATTTTTCTGCCTTAACCTTTACCCAGCCCAGGGCAATGCGCCCACGGTCTTTCTCGATCTTCAGGATTTCAATATCGATGATATCGCCGACTTTGAGAACGGTGCCAAACGGCAGGTGCGTGCGGTGCAACAGGCCGTCCTGCTTGACTCCGATATCCACAAAGGCACCAAAATCAACCACGTTGCGCACGGTGCCTTTTAACTCCATGCCTTCAGCCAAGTCTTCCATCTTGAGCACATCCGAACGCAAAATAGGCGTCTGAGCCTGCTCACGGGGGTCACGGCCGGGGCGTACCAACTGCTCGAGGATATCCTTCAACGTAGGGATACCGCATTCCAGTTCGGCGGCCAGTTTTTCGAGCGGCATCTTCGTCAGCAGGGCATCCAGGGCGGGTTTGCGGTCGCTCAAGGGTGATGCAGGGGTAAGCCCAGCCTGTTTGAGTACTGCACGGGCTACGGGATAACTTTCCGGGTGGATGGCGCTGGCATCCAAAGGATCGACTCCATTGCGGATGCGCATAAACCCGGCAGCCTGTTCAAAAGCCTTGGGGCCGAGCCCTGATACTTTGCGCAGTTGGCTACGTGATTTGAACTCTCCACTGGCATCACGGTAAGACACAATAGAGACCGCTAGCTTTGGCCCCACACCTGCCACATGGGTGAGCAGCGCAGATGAAGCAGTGTTCAGATCAACACCGACGTTGTTCACAACGCTTTCAACCACACCATCCAGTGAATGGCTGAGGGCAGTCTGGTCTACATCGTGCTGATAAAGGCCGACACCGATGGATTTGGGGTCAATCTTGACCAATTCGGCCAAGGGGTCCTGGGCGCGGCGTGCGATGGAAACCGCGCCACGAATAGTGACATCCAGATCGGGGAATTCGGCGCGAGCAAGCGGGCTGGCAGAATAGACTGAAGCTCCGGCTTCATTGACGATCAGGTAGCGGGTGCTGGGAGCGTTACGGGTTAATTCGGCGGCCAATTTTTCGGTTTCGCGTGAAGCAGTACCGTTGCCAATCGTGATTAGTGTCACGTGGTGACGATTGATCATGTCTTCCAGGGTTCTGATGGACCCGGCCCAATCGTTTTTGGGTTCGTGAGGATAAATGGTACCGGTATCCAGCAGCTTGCCGGTGGGGTCCACAACCGCAAGCTTGGTGCCGGTACGAAAACCCGGGTCTAGACCAATGACGGTTTGATTGGAAAGCGGGGGGAGGGAGAGCAAGGCACGCAGGTTGGTGGCAAAAACGTTGATAGCGTGCCCATCAGCCTTTTCAGTCAGTTCACGGCGCACATCACGAGCAATGGAGGGCAGTAACAGGCGGTTGGCGGCATCTTCGGCAGCCAGGATGAGTTCATCGGCAAACGGAGAAAGAATATCTGCCTCAAAAATTTCTTCGACACAAGTGCGCCAATCGCGGTCATTGATCTCGACGCGCAATTTAAGGACTCCTTCTTTTTCACCACGGTTCAAAGCCAGGATCTGGTGCGGTTGTAGACGATCAACGCGGCCATCAAATTCATAATAGCTTTCGTAGACGCGTTTTTCATCCGCGGCACCTTCCACTTTGCCAGCGCCAACTTTTCCAAATTTTAGAGCTTTCTCGCGCGTGGTGCGGCGCACTTCAGCGTTATCACTGATGGCTTCAGCAACGATGTCGCGTGCACCCTCGATAGCTTCCTGCCAGGAGGTTACCTGCTCATTGAGATAATCAGAGGCGATGGCGTCCAGCTGACGCCGGTTCTTAACCTGGCCCAGGATCATGTCTGCAAGGGGCTGCAGACCCTTTTCGCGTGCAATCATGGCACGAGTGCGGCGTTTGGGCTTATATGGCGCGTAAAGGTCTTCCAGGGCGGTCATAGAGTCAGCGGCAAGGATGGCGGAATGCAGTTCTTCCGTTAGCTTACCCTGCTCTTCTATGGACGCCAGGATGGTGCCACGGCGATCATCAATGCCACGCAGGCGGACAACTTCATCAGCCACAATGCGAACTTGTTCGTCATCGAGGGTGCCGGTCATTTCCTTGCGGTAACGGGCAATGAAGGGGACAGTGTTGCCCTCATCGAGCAGGAGGATGGTAGCTTCCACCTGGGAGGGTCTGGCATTTATAAGTTTGGCGATCGTTTCAGCGTAAGACATGAGCGCGATTTTACCATAATAGAACAAACTTTCAGCGAGTCGATTCAAAAAAAACATTATAAGTTTTACATTTTTCGCTGGTGCGGCGGTGATGAGCCTTAGTACTTTTGTGGTTTAGGAGCGGCAATTTATTGTGGTCTTTTAGTAGAGCGCTAAAAAAGTTCTGATAGAAAACTCCATGCTAGTGACACATATCACTTGTCCGGGGATGGTTTCCGTTGTAAACTCATTTAATCAAGCTTATGAAAGTCATGCAGATAGACCCCGGCAATAAAAAACAGGTGCGGGACTTCCTGCAAGTGCCATTTGACATCTATGCGAATGTAGCGCAATGGGTGCCGCCCCTGGAGATGGATGCAGCCCAGATGCTAAACCCCGGGCGGCACCCATTTTACCGGCATTCAGACGCAGCTTTTTTTCTGGCATATCGCGGGGATGGTCTTTCGCCTTCGGGCCGCCTGGCAGTGTTGAATAACAAACGTTACAACGATTACAACCACTCTCAAAGTGCATTTTTCTACCTTTTTGAGTGCGAAAATGACCCCGAAGCCGCCCTGATGTTGTTTGAAGCAGCCACCGCCTGGGCGCGCGAACGCGGCTTGAAGGAAATCCTAGGACCCAAGGGCTTCACCATCCTGGATGGGATGGGGATGCTGGTCGAAGGTTTTGAACACCGGCCCGCCTTTGGACTGCCCTACAACCCGGCCTACTACCCCGAGTTGGTCGAAATGCTAGGGTACGAAAAGGAGTCTGAAGTGGTGAGCGGGTACCTTGACCCGAATTTGCAATTCCCGGAAAGAATTCACACCATCTCGGCGAAAATTCAGCAAAGACGCGGGCTGCGGGTGGCGCGCTACGCCAGGAGCAGCGATCTGCGGGCGCTGATTCCGAATCTCAAAGAGTTGTATAACGGCGCGCTTGAAGGCACGACCGGCACCTATCCCCTGGATGACGCCGATGTGGAAGCGATGGCTTCCCAGCTTTTGTGGTTTGCCGATCCAAAATTGATCAAAATAGTGATGAAGGTTTCTGAAGACGCCAGCCAGGGCGAAAAGCCGGTCGGGTTCCTGCTGGCATATCCTGATCCATCAGCGGCGCTGCAAAAGACAAAGGGCAAACTTTGGCCGTTTGGATGGCTGACCATCCTGCTGGAACTGAAGCGCACAAAGTGGGTCAATATCAACGGCGCGGGCATGCTGGATGAATACCGCGGGCTGGGCGGAACAGCGATCCTGTTCAGCGAAATGTATAAAACCATCAGCGAATCTGGGCAATTTGATCACGCCGACCTGGTACAGATTGGGGTTGAAAACGAGCGCATGCAGCGCGAACTGCGTGACCTTGGTGTGGATTTTTACAAAATGCACCGCGTATATCGCAAAGAAATTTAACCTTCCGGGACCTGGCCCTGCATTGCAGCGTTAAGGAGGATAAGTATGATAGTAGATTTTGACGACAACACAGGGCTGTTACTCAGCGTCATCCATTTTTCGGCGGACAAACACCGCGATCAGCGCCGCAAAGATCAGACTCGTTCGCCTTATATCAACCACCCAATCCAGGTTTCGCAAACGCTCTGGCAAATTGGTGTTGTACGCGACCCGATTATCCTGATCTCTGCCGTACTGCACGATACGTTGGAAGACACTGCTGCAACGCCGGCAGAGCTTAGTGCTTTGTTCGGGGCGGAAGTGCTCGCAGTGGTACAGGAAGTAACTGATGATAAATCTCTGCCAAAACAAGTACGTAAGCGCTTGCAAATCGAACATGCGCCACACATCTCAAGCAAAGCCAAGCTGATTAAGCTGGCTGATAAAATCTGCAACCTGGGAGACCTGCTGCACTCTCCACCCAAAACCTGGTCGTTTGCACGCAGGCAGCGATATCTCTTGTGGTCAGAACAGGTGGTTAAGGGTCTACGCGGAACCAACCCATCACTTGAAGATCATTTTGACAATATATTTAATGCTGGGAAACAAATCCTCGCTATTAGCTGATGCCTATTTTCTTTGATCCACCGAACAGGAGACATGCATGACAATCATCGTTGCTGACACTACATCCAGCCTGCCTTTGGACATGGCGGCCAGGCTCGGAATTCCAATGATCCCGCAACTGGTCATCTTTGGGGAAAACACCTACCGGGATGACACGGAACTGACCACAGAAGATTTTCTACAAAAGCTGAGAAACTCCAAAGCACTCCCTAAAACTGCCGCCCCGCCGCCCGCAATGTATAACCCGATTTTTGAAAAGGCCGCCGAAAGTGGAGAGACTATTATTGTGGTGGCTCCCACAGGCAAAATGAGCGGCACTCTGCGCTCAGCGGAAACTGCGCGCAAGGATTTTCCTAACGCCGATATACGTATCATCGACACCCAGACGGTGGCCGGGTGCCTGGGATCACTGGTGATAATGGCTCACGTTATGGCCCAGAAAGGGAAAACAGCGGCTGAGATTGAAGACTACCTGCACGGCATGATCCCGCGCTCGCGGACATATTTTGTGGTGGATACCCTGGAATACCTGCAAAAAGGCGGCCGAATCGGTGCGGCTAAAGCCTTGCTGGGCGAACTATTGCAAGTTAAACCGATCTTGCAGATCAAAAACGGAATGGCAGCTCCCTTTGCACAGGAACGCACAAAAAAACGCGCCGTAAACCGGTTAATTGAAATTACCTGTGAACAGGTGGCGAACAACCCTGATGCACACCTATGCGTGATGCACATTGATGCAAACGATGAGGCCGATGCACTATCCAAGGAATTGAGCGCCCGCCTGGGCATCTTAAACATCCCTATCTATCTTTTACCGCCTGCCATCGTTGTACATGCGGGACCAAAGGCGCTGGCCGTCGGCTTTTTTACACGTTAGCTGTGTTATAATTCACAGGCTATTTTTGCAGCCCCCACAATAGTGGTTATTTTTCCCTTGAACAGGTGATTGAAGGAGAACGACTTATGTCTGGACACAGCCATTGGGCAACCATTCGCCGCAAAAAAGGTGCGGCAGACGCCAAGCGCGGGCAAGTTTTTACGCGTATTGCACGAGAAATTGTTATGGCCGCTCGCAACGGCGGCAGCGATGCGGGCAGCAACTTCCGTCTGGCGCTTGCAATTGAAAAAGCCCGCGCCAGTAATATGCCAAAAGATAGTATTGACCGCGCGATTAAACGCGGGGCTGGCGAAGACAAAGATGCAACCGCTTTCGAAGAATTCACTCTTGAAGGCTACGGACCTCACGGTTCGGCCATCATGGTTGATTGTGTGACTGACAATCGCAACCGCACCGTTGCTGATATCCGCCACGCCTTCAGTAAAAACGGCGGTACCATGGCTGAGGCAGGTGCAGTGGGCTGGCAGTTTGAACGGAAGTCTTATTTCTCCTTCCCCGCCAGTCAGCTTTCCTACGACAAGGCTTTTGAACTGGCGATTGAGGCCGGGGCTGATGACGTGCAGGAAGATGGCGATAACATCGAAATCATTGGGCCTGTGGAAGTCTTCAAAATGCTTAGCGACGCTCTGCAAAAAGTCAAGGTTCATCCTGATGAAGGCGGTTTGCGCTTGATAGCCAAGCAAGACCTTGAGCTGGATGTCGACCCGACTTTGCAGGTGTTGAGAGTCGTGGAAACGATTGAAGAAATGGATGATGTACAAAACGTCTTCCACAACCTGAAGATCTCTGACGAAGCACTGGCTGCTCTCGAAGAAGAATAATTTCTTCTCTGGATTAGCTTTCTAAGGTAACCGCACAGGCACAAGAAAAATATCCTCTTGTACCTTGCGGTTTCTTTTATTCGTTTTTCCTGATGGCTTGAAAATCAAGATAATGTCATCTTTGAAGAATTACCCGTAACGACAATATGGAAAGCCACGCGGAGCATTATGCTGACATTGGGAATAGATCCTGGAACCGCCACGATTGGTTACGCCCTGGTACGTGATCTTCCAGATGGTAATAACGAGGCGGTAGAATATGGTGTAATCACTACGCCCAAGGGAGATTCTGCTCCGCAGCGCTTGATGCAGCTTTATGTGGAGTTGAATGCCATCCTGGCGCGCTACAAGCCGGATTCAGCGGCGGTGGAAAAGTTATTTTTCGCAAACAATGTCACGACGGCGATAGGTGTGGGGCAAGCGCGCGGCGTTGTTCTGCTTGCCTTGGCTCAGGCAGGGCTGGAAGTGGGGGAATATACCCCAAATGAGGTTAAGCAGGCGGTCACCGGTTACGGCGGCGCAGACAAAAAACAGGTACAAGAAATGGTGCGTGTGCTGCTCTCACTGGATAAAATTCCCAAACCTGATGATGCAGCCGATGCACTGGCAATCGCAATCACTCACTTGAACACAAGGCGGTATTCAGAATGATAGCTTCGTTACGCGGTGAAATCACACAAATTGAAGATAACGCCCTGATTGTGGAGGTGGGCGGCGTAGGAATGCGTATTTTCGTTCCCAAACCGCTGCTGAGCAAATACAATCAGGGCGAAATCATATTGCTGCAAACCCACCTGGTTGTGCGTGAGAATGACCTCTCGCTGTACGGATTTGAGACCGCCAGTGACCGGCAGCTCTTTCTTACCCTGTTGGGCGTGGACGGGGTTGGCCCAAAGCTGGCACTCGCAGTACTTTCCAGCATGACGCTGGATGCCGTTCAGCGAGCTGTATTTTCAGATGAACCAGACCTGTTGAGCCGTGTGCCGGGTGTAGGGAAGAAAACCGCCCAAAAGATGCAGCTTTATCTCAAGGACCGGTTGAAACCTGCCAGCGGTCTGGAAAAATTCGCAACCATGTCGGACGCGGATTCGGAGGTGTTGGCAGCGCTGACCACGCTTGGATATTCGGTGATCGAGGCGCAGACCGCGCTGCAATCGCTCCCCAAGGATGCGCCTGATGAAGTGGAAGAAAGATTAAGGCTGGCGTTGGGGTATTTTCAGTAATCCATCCTTTATCAAGCCAATAGCTTTTATTCACCGACTTATTATTTCTGGAGGTTTTGAATGCTGAATAAAACAATCGCCTTTATAGGGCCAGGCGCGATGGCTGAAGCCATGTTTGGCGGTCTGATCCGGCAGAAGCTCTCCAACCCGGAACACCTGCTAGTCTCCGGGCCGCGCAGAGAACGCGGCGAACAGCTAAAAGAAAAATATGGGGTTGTCCCATTTAGCGATAATGCCGCAGCAGCCAGCCAGGCCGATGTGGTGGTGCTTTCGGTCAAACCGCAGAGGCTAACCGCTGTAATGAAAAACCTGAAAGGCACCATTCGCAAAGATGCGTTAGTGCTCTCGATTATAGCCGGGGCAACGCTTGGAAAGATCGGAAAAGGATTGGGGCACCAGACCATCGTACGATCGATGCCGAACACCCCGGCTCAGATTGGTGAAGGCATCACCGTTTGGACCGTTTCGGCGGCTGTATCGGATGAACAAAAAGAAACCGCGCGGGCCATCCTGGGAGCGTTAGGGCAGGAAGTTTTCGTTGAAGACGAACATTACCTGGATATGGCTACTGCTCTTTCTGGAACTGGCCCGGCCTACGTCTTTATGTTTATGGAGGCCATGATGGATGCTGGCGTGCACATGGGCTTCCCGCGCCGCATCGCCGAACAGCTTGTGGTCCAGACCATCCGCGGTTCGGTGGACTTTTACCAAACCAACGAAGTGCACGTGGCTGCTCTGCGTAACCAGGTCACTTCGCCGGGGGGCACTTCAGCTGAGGCGCTCTATTATCTTGAAAAAGCCGGTTTTCGCACCGCCATCTCGCGTGCTGTGTGGGCGGCTTACCAGCGTTCGCTGGAACTGGGCAAGGAACAGCCGGTGCACATCCCGGAGAACTATCACGAAGAGAGCAGCGATTGAATTGAGCAGCCCGGCGGATTGCACTTTTTGGCGCAATCAGCTGTTAGCCTTATAATAGATCGTACCCTTCAAGGAAAACTCAATATGCAATGGATCACTCGTTCCCATGTTCATGTTGACCGTGTCGCCTGCCCCTGGCTGATCACGCGCTTTATCGACAGCCAGGCTGAATTTCTATTTGTACCATCCAATCAGATTGAACAGTTTGCCAAAGAAAGCGGCGCAATCCCGTTCGATGCACCAGGTGTGGAACTTGGTCACCATGAAAACCGCTGCTCTTTTGAGTCAATCATCCTAAAATATGGACTTAAAGAACCCGGTCTGCTGCGGCTAGCGAAAATTGTGCACGCCGCGGATGTGAGCGAGGATATTGACAGCGACCCGATCGCGCACGGACTGGAAGCCATCGCCAGCGGGTACAGCCTGCGCTTCCCCGAAGACCTGGAAAACATTGAGCACCAGTTTGAAGTCTATGACGCGCTGTATGCCTGGTGCCGCCTGGACGCAGCCAAACAGCAGGCGAGGTAACATGACCAATCCGGCGCAGCGCAACATCACGATCCTTTTCACCACGCGCATTCTGCGCCTTTTTTGTTACGGCTTTGTCTCGGTCATCCTGGCACTTTACCTGGCAGATGTGGGGCTGAGCGAAGCTGAAATTGGACTGCTATTTACGTTCACATTGCTGGGAGACGCCGGTATCTCGCTGTGGTTAACGACTTCCGCAGACCGGTTTGGGCGCAAGCGCACCCTGTTGATCGGTGCACTGCTAATGGCAGGCGCGGGGCTGGTTTTTGTGATGACCAATAACCTGGTCATTCTGATCGCAGCAGCCATCATCGGTGTCATCAGCCCCAGCGGTAATGAAATTGGCCCTTTCCTGGCTGTGGAGCAGGCCGGGCTAACCCAGATCATCACCAATGAAAAACGCACACAGGTCTTTGCCTGGTACAACCTGGTGGGGTCATTTGCCACCGCCACCGGGGCACTCAGCGGCGGCTGGCTGGCGCAGATCCTACAAAGCCAGGGCCTGAGCGCCGGAGCCGCTTATCGTGTGGTACTGATGGGCTATTCGGTGGGTGGAATTCTACTGATGCTGTTGTTTTTTGGACTTACACAACAGATGGAAGTGCCCGCAGAACAGAAAATTGCAACCGGGTACAGGATGTTGGGCTTGCATAAATCACGCGATGTGGTGCTAAAGCTGAGCGCATTCTTTGCGCTGGATGCCTTTGCAGGTGGACTGATTTTGCAAAGCATGATGGCGTACTGGTTCCATGTTAAATACGGGATTGAATCCGGCATGCTTGGCAGCATCTTTTTTGGGGCCAACATACTGGCGGGCATCTCAGCGCTGCTGGCTGTGCCACTCTCGAAAAAAATTGGGCTGATCAACACGATGGTCTTTACACATGTACCATCCAACATCCTGCTAATGCTGGTGCCGCTGATGCCAAACCTGCCACTGGCAATATTCGTATTGTTGTTGCGTTTTAGCATCTCGCAAATGGATGTACCCACACGCCAGTCGTATACCATTGCAGTGGTGGCTCCGGATGAACGTTCAGCCGCTTCGGGTGTAACCGGGATTGCACGTTCATTAGGTGCATCGGTCTCACCAGCCCTGACAGGGCTGCTGTTCACAATACCGGGCATGTTCAGCCTGCCATTTTTTCTATCCGGCGGGTTAAAAATTGTTTATGACCTGCTGCTTTACCGAAGTTTTCAGACCATGAAACCACCTGAGGAACAGAAATAGACTTTTCATCATAAAAATATACGCAAACACAGCAGGAGCACAAAGTTTTCTTGAACGCGCAAGTTCTTGCGAAAATCGACAACTTTTTGAAATTACAGCTTTTTTTGAACAAACAAAACTGTCTTTTGTTTCAACGGGCAGTATATAATAATTCGCGTTTAGTAAAGAACTATATGGAACTGGCAATTTAAATGTCACTTATTACTGTATCAAACCTGACCAAATCCTTCGGACACCGCGATATTTTCGCGGGCCTGTCTTTTGGCGTGGAAAAAGGCGCCAGACTGGGTGTCGTTGGGCCAAACGGCGTCGGTAAAACTTCTCTGCTGCGCATCCTGGCCGGCGAAGATGACGCATCCTCTGGCAGCATGCACAAGGCTCGCGGGGTCCGGATTGGCTACCTTCCCCAGGAAGCCGATTTTGAGATGACAGGCACGCTGTGGGATGTATGCGAAACCGTTTTCGCGGATATTATCGAGCAGCAGGAAGAACTCAACCGTCTGGAGCACCAGATGGCTGGCAGCGACGCCAGCGTGTTGGAAAAATACGGCGAGCTACAGCATGACTTTGAGCGGCGCGGCGGTTACACCTACCAGACGCGCATCCGGCAGGTGCTAACCGGACTTGGTTTTGACTCGCATGACTACACGATCAGCCTGGATCACCTTTCGGGGGGTCAGCGCACGCGCGCTTTTTTGGCGCGTCTGCTGCTTTCAGACCCAGATCTGCTGCTGTTGGACGAACCTACCAATCACCTGGATATCGCAGCTGTAGAATGGCTGGAAGGCTACCTCTCTCAATGGGAGGGCGCGGCAGTGATCGTCTCGCATGACCGGTACTTCCTGGATAAAGCTGCCAACGGCATTCTGGAAATGACCGCAGCGGGTATTGAAGAATACCGCGGCAATTACAGTCATTACCTACGTCAGCGGCAGGAACGCTGGGAACGGCGCTTTGATGTCTTTGAAAGTGAAAAAGATAAACTGGTCAAAGACCTGGAATACATTAAAAAGAATATCGCCGGTCAAAATACACTGCAAGCCAAGGGCAAGTTAAAACGGCTGACACGTGTTGTTCAGGCTATCGAGCAGGTTGGCATGGATGCAGCGGTCAATACCAACTGGTTGCAGTTGGGTCTGGAGACCACTACCAGCCCCTTTAGCGTGGATGAAGCCGAAAAAAGGGTACGCGCCTTGCACCTGCCGGATATACGCCCGCCACAGCTGCACTTGCACTTGCGCGCCGAGAAACGCTCGGGCGAATTGGTGATCCGCAGCCGCAACCTGGAGGTTGGCTGGCCAGACAAATCGCTGTTCTTTGCCCCGGATATTGAGCTGCGGCGCACCGACTGCGGCGCACTGATTGGCCCAAACGGGGCGGGCAAAAGCACTTTTCTCAAGACAATCCTGGGGCAACTTGAACCGCGACAGGGAGAGGTGCTGCTGGGCGCCAGCCTGCATATCGGCTATTTTGCCCAGGCGCACGAGGGTTTGAACCCGAATAATACCCTGATCCAGGAAATCCAATCTGCTGCGCCCAATATGCTGGTAGCAGACGCCCGCCAATACCTGGGGAAATTCCTCTTCAGCGGCGATGACGCCTTTAAGAAGGTGGAAGTACTCTCAGGCGGGGAACGCGGACGCCTGGCGTTGGCCAAACTGGCTTTGGAAGACACAAACTTGCTGCTGCTTGACGAACCCACCAATCACCTGGACATTCCTTCCCAGGAAATCCTTGAACAGGTGCTGGAAGCGTATGCGGGAACAATCCTGCTGGTAAGCCATGACCGTTATTTGGTGGATGCTTTGTCAACCCAGATATGGGAAATCCAACCGGATGAATCGACGTTATCGGTATTTAAGGGTACATACTCCCAGATGCGCGAGGAGCGTGAACGATTGGCAGCCCTGGCAAGCCAGGAAGATACTGCCGCCCGGCAGGTGGAAACTGCGCGCAAACCCACATCGGGCCGCGACCCGGCAGCCAAGGAAGAACGCCGCCGGATGGCGCGCATGCAAGAATTGGAAAATGCCATCGCGAGCCTCGAAACCAAACTGGCGACGATAAGCCGCAAATTAGAAAATCGCACAGTTGACCCGGGCGAGGTTGTAAAACTTGGCAAAGAGTATGAGAGTGTCCAGAAAGAAATGGATGAGCACCTGGATGAATGGGAAGGGATGCAGGCCTAATAAAAAGCGAACGACCAGGTGTGAAACCCCGGTCGTTCGCTTTTTATCGTCCGCTAAGGTTTACTTATCGTGAACGTCATCCATCGAAATCTCGTCATCGATTGGCTCGAGATGGGTAGTGATAATGGCTTCGCCCAACGCTGCACGAATATCACCCTCGAAATCCTCGGCAAGGTGATGGGCATCGTGTACAGACCAACTACCAGGCACAAGCACATGCACCGATAGAAAGCGTTTGGAGGCCGACTGGCGGGTGCGCAGCGCATGAAACTCCAGTTTCTTCTGGCGGTATTTCTCCATGACAGTTTCAACAGCTTTTTGCTCATTTTCCGGCAGGGCGATATCCATCAGACCATCCACCGAGCGACGAACCAGGCCAATACCGGTCCACACAATGTTTACAGCCACGATGAGCGCCACAATCGGGTCGAGCCGCGTCCAGCCGGTGACAGCTATTAATGCCACGCCGCCGATGACGCCCACCGAAGTCCATACGTCAGTCATTAGATGCTGCGAGTCAGCTTCAAGGGTAATAGAATTATGTTTCTTCGCGGCGGTCATCAAAATGCGGGATACAACAAAGTTAACCACCGATGCGCCAATGGAAACGAGTACACCAATGCCCACCTGCTCAATGGGTTTAGGGTTAAGAAGGCGCTCAATGGCTGTATAGGCAATCCCGGCAGCAGCGACAAGGATCAAAATACCTTCGACCACGCTTGCAAAATACTCGGCCTTGCTATGCCCAAATGAGTGTTCTTCATCAGCAGGGCGCGCGGCGATGGTCAGCATACCGAGCGCCATGATTGCACCCAACAGGTTGACAATCGATTCGACGGCGTCAGATAGCAGACCCACTGAACCCGTCAACAGGTAGGCAATGGATTTCATCGCAATGGTGGTAATGGCTGCCGCAATTGACAGCCAGGCAAAACGGGTGAGCGAAGAACGATCTGAAGGGCCGGCTTTGGATGAATGCATGATTTTCCTCAAAAATGAATTTGCAAACAAGGTTTTATTATACACCGTGCCAAATTTCACAAAATATTTCAATCGATTAATCTAATTAATAATGGCGAAGAGAAATCAGTTTTTAGAAAAAATGTTTAAATTGGGGACAACAGAAAGGAAGACGGGAAATTAGCTAAAATCTTTTCCTGCTGTTATGTTACTATTTGGATTAAATCAGAAAGATAAGCGTTTGCCCCTAACAGAATCAGATTAAATGGAGAAAAAAGTAATGTTGCGTTCACGTTTCAGTCCCCAGGCAAAAGTTGAACAAACTGAGGATGGGTGGCGTCTGCAAATTCCTGCAGGAGAGGCTGGCGTTTACCGGCTGGCGCAGATCGATGATTACGGCAGCCTGGCACGAGGTAAGTTCCCATGGAAGCCGCCGGTCAAACTCAGCCTGCGCTGCCGTGCCTCTGCTTCAGGGTTAGCGGGGACGTGGGGATTTGGGCTGTGGAACGATCCTTTTGCGTTTTCATTAGGGGTACAAGGGACTGCGCAACGACTGCCCGCGCTGCCGAATGCCTGCTGGTTATTCCACGCTTCAGCGGAAAATCATCTTGCCTTCCAGGGCCACCTGCCGGGCAGCGGATTCCTGGCGCAAAGCTTTCGTAGTTCTACGATCCCGGCTCCTTTGCTGGCACCCGGACTATTGGGACTGCCGCTGCTATTTTCAAAAACACTGTCGAGCTGGCTGCGAAAGTTGGCGGGTAAAATCATTCGCGATGACAGCCAGCCTCTGGATCTGGATGTCACGGTTTGGCACAACTACACGCTGTTGTGGCAAAAGAGCCGGGTTTTTTTTGAGGTGGACGGGGCACAGATTTTTGAAACACCCATCAGCCCACAGGGCAAGCTGGGATTGGTAATCTGGATTGATAACCAGTACGCTGCCTGGCGGCCCTCCGGCGAAATTGGATTGGGAACATTGAGCCAGCCTGAGCCAAGCTGGCTTGAAATTGAACAGGTGAAGGTAGAACAGGCTTAAAACAGCGCCACCCCCAGCGAAAATAAAACTGAAAAGACCAGGGCAAGTTGGGCAGTGCCCGCCAGGCTCTTATTCAACGCGCGGCCTTCAGCCTTTAAAAAATCACGGTAGGTAAAAACTGCCAGGGGCAAAGAAAACCAGGCCAGCAACCCGCCGATGGAGGTGAGACCAAAGGTCCACAAACCGAGGGGTACCAGGTAAGCAATCGCTAAGCAAAGCAAATATTCGGTCAACATGGCCTGACGCCCAAAGATCACCGCCAGGGTGCGTTTGTGGGCGACTGTATCTGTGGCAATATCACGGGTATTGTTGACCACCAAGATGTTGATGATCAATACACCGACCGGAACAGAGGCCCATGCAATGGTGGGAGTTAACGTGCCTGACTGGACAAAGTAGGTACCGCAAACAGCCGCAACGCCAAAAGATAGGAAAACAAACACATCCCCCAACGCAAAGTAACCATAGGGGAACGGCCCGCCGGTGTAGGCCAGCGCCGCAACGATAATGCCCATACCCAGATAGAACACCGGCAGACCGCGCAACGAAATCAGATACAGTCCCAACAGGGCCGCCAAAGAAAATATTGCAACTGTGCCCAGCCGCATTTGGGAAGGGCTAATTAGACCCACCGCTGTGACGCGCGTTGGTCCAAGACGATCCGGGGTATCGGTGCCGCGCTCATGGTCAAACAGGTCATTGGCAAAATTAGCACCAACCTGCAGCAACAGGGAAATCAGCAGGCAGGCCAGCGCGGAAGGCCAATTAAAAACATGGTCCCGCAAGGCAAAAGCAATCGCTACAAAAACAGGTGCAGCCGCAGCCGGCAGCGTGCGCGGGCGCGCGGCCATTAACCAGGCTTGAAGGGTGGAAACAGGGGATTCAGTCATGGAAAGCCTCATTCATAGGGTGGCTGGATTTTACCAATAAGAACGCAGATTTGCAGGATTGGCTGGAAAACAAACCCTGAAATATCCAAATTCAAAGCCCCTGACAAGACACGGTTGGCATAAAACCACAATAGCGTTCCATGCTATACTTTTTAAGGTACAAATCTGGCACAGGAGAACTCCATAAATCCATGAATAGCATGAAATTTGCGCGGGTTGTTTTCGTTTTTGAAGCAATATTTATTAATGCAGGTGTGGGGCTGTTTTGTTTTTTCGCGCCGGCCATATTTTTGAGCAATTTCTCCCCAGTCGCTCCAGCACAGGCAGTGGAGATCATGCGCTGGTACGGTGTTCTGCTGGGCGTACTGGCGGTAATGGTGTTACGGGCACTGCCCACCCATGATGAGCGAGTGCTCAAACCTGCAATTGAGGCGCTTTTATTTGGGGATGTAGCACATATGGCGGCCAGCTATTTGTACTTCCAGGTGATGCCGGTCTGGAGCCTGGCCTTTATTTTTATGATCGGCATGTCAACATTCCTGGCAAGTGTGCGCGCGTACTGGCTCATTAAGGTTTACAGAATGAAAAAATAGGCCCAACATGTCCCCCAAAAACCCACTGGTAACCCCTATTTTCGAATTGGTTCTATGCCTGGCCCAGGCGGTCGACCTGGTAAGCCCGCTGGTGGCGGATCACCATAAGCGCACTGCGCAAATAATTTACGGATTAGGACGGCAGATGAAATTGCCAGAATTTGAGTTGATGGACCTGGTGATCGCAGCTGCTTTGCACGATGTGGGCGGCCTGACGCGCCAGGAACGGCTGGGCACATTGGATTTTGAATATCAGGATCCATACGGGCACGCGGTGATGGGTTACCTGCTGCTAAAGCCGTTTGAACCTTTTAGCAATGCGGCCGATATTGTACGCTTCCATCATGTGGCCTGGGCGCAAGGCGAAGGTGCTGTTTTTGATGGGGAAACCGTACCATTGGGTTCGCACCTGCTGCACCTTGCAGACCGGGTGGCGGTTTTGATTGATCCTGGCACCGATGTGTTGGAGCAGGTGGATAACATCATGGAAAAAATCCGCTCGCAGGCAGGTGAGCGTTTTCACCCGCAGCTGGTGGCAGAGCTTGAGACTCTGGCAGATAAAGAGGCTTTCTGGCTCGATGCAGTATACATGCATCATATAAATTACCTGGGCAACCGGTTGAAGTGGCAGGAACTGGTGATTACCCAGAATGAGTTTTCGGGGCTGACCAACCTGTTCAGGCGCATTATCGATTTTCGCAGTCAATTCACTTCCAACCACTCGGCCGGGGTGGCAGCCAGCGCGGAATGCCTGGCGCGGTTGTGCGGGTTGAGCGAGGCGGACTGCTGGATGATGCACCTGGCAGGGATGCTCCACGATCTGGGCAAACTGGCAGTCCCATCCGAGATACTGGAAAAACCAACCAGGTTGACCCAGGAAGAGTATGCGGTGATCCGCCGCCACACGTATTTTACTTTTCACATCATGGAGCCTTTGAAAATCCTGGATATCGTGCGGGTGTGGGGGGCATATCATCATGAACGAATGGACGGTCATGGCTACCCCTTCCACCTCGAAGAGAATGAACTGCCGCTCGGTTCAAGGATTGTATCAGTGGCGGATATTTTTACGGCTCTGACTGAGGACCGCCCCTATCGAAAAGGGCTGAGCGGAGCCGAGGCTTTGCAAGTATTGGTTGAAGCTTCGGGGCGGCACCGGGTGGACAGCATAGTGGTGGAAACCCTGCGGGCCAATCTGGATATGGTGGACACAGAGCGGCGCACTGCCCAGTCTGCTTCCCGGAAGGAGTACCAGGAATTTATAGAGCTTGCCAGGTCACTGACCCATACGGATTAAAGCCATCCTGTAATTCGACCGATTTCTTAAAACGAACACACCCCGAAGAGTAATTTCCGGGGTGTGTCTTGTTGTTATAGACTGGTTACGGAACCAGGTTCAGTAGCCCTTCGGCATCTTTCTGTATCGATGCTTGATCCCACCACATGGGGTAATACTGGATGTTGCGCCACAGATCAGCCATATCGATGTAATGCGGATGATAGGCATGGCCTGACTGCCCGGTGGTATGAACAGTCATGGACTGGTTGAGATTGCTCAGGTCAACAATCATACGCATGGAAGGCAGCCAGTTGACTTCAAAGGAATCATAGATATCCCAGCCGGTGGCGTTGACAATACTTTCGCCGCCACCAGTTCGGAAAGGTCCACGATTGAACAGGTTTTCAATTGGCGCAATGCCCGATTTACCCAGGGTGCCGTTGCGAAAAGTGGATGAGTGCAGGTCTCCCCATTTCCACTTACTGATGTCCGCGCCAAATTTGTCTGTGCAAACTTTACAGACAACCGCTTCGGCAAAAGCCTTCGCAAAGATATCATCGCGGGTTTCAACTTTGTCTTTGGTGGTTTTATCATCCCACCAGGCGGAATTGGGCTGCTTAACCAGGTTACGCAAGATCTCATACGTGCGAGAACCCCCAGCTGGCTGATAATCCACAGGAATGTTCTCGTCCGTGAAGGTGTCCGCAACCAGATTCCACCAGAAGGCCTCAAACAAGGCGGCCGGGGCGGAATCCATTGTTTCTTGATAATCCCAGGTTGACAAAACCATGTCACGGGTTGCTGTAAGATTTTCGGCCAACTTGATATTCAACAAAATCGGAACCATCGTTTCGGCATTCAAACTTTTGTCATCGCCCTGCATTTTTTCAATATAAGCGATGTCAATCTTGCCGGGAGCTTGCTGGATCATATCAACAATGCGCTGGGCGCGAAAACCATAATCCCAATCCGTGCCAACAAGATATTTGTAATCATTGGGAGGAACCTGATTATTAGCGCTGACAATAAAACCCGAAGCCGGGTTAAATACATAGGGCTGTTCTTCGAAAGGAATGTAGCCTGTCCATTCGGTATCACCTGTCCAGCCAGGAACCGGCAAACGGCCGTCGCCATTCTTGCGGATAGGGACGTTACCGGGCATCTGGTAACCGATATTTCCATCCACATCAGCATAAGCGAGGTTCTGAGCCGGTACCACAAAGCCTTTGGATGCTTCGCGGAACTCAGTCCAGTTTTTGGCCTTATCAAAACCCCAGATGGCGTCAAAAACGGATCCGGGTTCCAATGCAGTCCACCGGAGCGCCACGGCATAGTTGGGAGGCAGATCAATACCAGCACGATCTTTGAAGGGAAGCGCTGTAGGTGTGACGATATCCTTCAAGGGGCCGTACGTCTCGGAAATAATCGGGCCGTGACGCGTAACGCGCACGGTAAGTTCCACAGGCTGCCCACCACCGACTTTGATGGTTTCGGTGTGGACATCCATATCAACCCATTTGCCCATGTATTCGTACTGGTTGGGATTATCCGGGTTGATCTTCTCAATGAACAAATCCATAACGTCCGGGCCGGTATTGGTGAAGGCCCAGGCAATGCGGTCATTGTGACCAATGACCACACCTGGTACGCCCGGGAAAGAGAAACCGCCAACATCAAATGGGCACTGGTCGCTCTTGGGAGCACAGTGCAAACCAATTTGATACCAGATGGATGGCATTTGAATACCCAGGTGAGGATCGTTGGCGAGCAAGGGTTTGCCCGTGGTGGTGAGCTTGCCTGATACCACCCAATTATTGGAACCGATGCCTGCACCGGCCGGACCCAGTGCCTGATCCAATGATGCCAGGCGATTAGAAAGATTCACTAAGCTTTGCGTTGATATCTGGTCCAGCGCACCGGCAGTATGCGTTGGTGTAGCGAGGTTGGGCAGGGCTGATGTGCTGAAATCGCCAATTTGCGGAACAACCAGCGGATGATCCGCAGGATAATCAGGAAAAAGGTCAGCTACTTGCCCCGGGGATAGGGTCTTGAGTAAAATGGCGCGCTCAATCTCAGCACCCATGTTGCCGCGCAAATCCCAAGCCATGGCTTTAGCCCAAGTAAGTGTATGGATTGGAGTCCATTCTTCAGGCATGTAAGAGGGAGTAAGCAGTCCAAGGATGCCATATTCCAGGCTGAGCTGTGTGCCGGAACGGTCTTTAAGATAGGCATTGACCCCGGCAGCATAATCAGTAAGAATGGCTTTTGTCTCAGGATTAAAGCTTGCAAACTCTTTTTCCGCAATCTGACGCCAGCCAAGAGTGCGTAAAAAAGTATCGGTGCTTAGCTGGCCTTTGCCAAACATTTCAGAAAGCCGCCCCGAACCAATATGCCGCCAGAAATCCATCTGCCAGAAGCGATCCTGGGCATGGATAAAACCCTGCGCCATAAATAGATCATGCACGGTGCTGGCATAGATGTGCGGGATGCCCATCTTGTCGCGGTACACTTGTACTGGGGCATTCAGGCCCGGTAATTTGAGATCGCCCGAGGTCTGCGGAAATGAAGCCTTCACCGCAGCGTTGCCTGCCAAACCTCCCAGTATGGCAAGCACAATAAAAATAACAAAAAAACCGGTTAATAACCGGCGAACTCGGATGGACATACTTCCTCCTTTGGAATATTTATTGATTATAGCGCGATGTTTACAAAATGTTTACATGTTCTTAAGCCCCTGTTTAAGTTGATGAGATAAGATATAGATAAGGAAAAAATATAAAGAAACTATGTTAAACACCATTATGAATGACGTTGAAACACAAACACGCTGGGAACGAATTCAGCAGCCTGTGCACGGCAGCAATCACCCGGCGGACACCCTGCGATTGCTGGCCGCAATGGATGAAGGCTGGCAAATTGTAGAAACCGCGGATTACCTGGCCCATGGTCTGAACGCTGAAGGACGCGGATACATACTGACATTAATGCATCCAAGAATGCATCTTACACGCGAATGGAGCGTGGCGCGCAGCCCGGAAATGGATGCCCTGCTGGCCTTTGAAGGGGTTCCGGGCTATAGAACCCAGACCAACTAATCTAAAAAATGCCCCGGGCTAAAGAGCCGGGGTATTTTTTTGCCATTTAGTCACTAACTTTTAATTGCTCTATTACAAGGCGGTTTGCCTATTTGGCGGGATATATTGGTTTTGGCACAACCGGCGAAGCACCCCACATCGTGTAATGAATATTAGTTGCATGCTGGTGAAGTTCTTATTCGAAGGCCGGCCAGGTGGATTCGGAAAAATTTCCCCAGTCAGCTGCTGAATCCCACTCTGTGACAACCAGAACATGCGGGCTGCCGCAAACATTGCGGTTAGCGCGGAATTCAATCAGACCTGGCTGTTTAAGAACTGTGCCAATTGCCTTTTTAGCCCAGGCATTATATGCCTGCTGATCGACGCCCGGAACAAAATCCCAGGTCATATGCTCTTCTACCATCACTGCTTCCTTGTTTGGTATGCGCTGGTTGAATGACAACACGGCGAGTAGTTGAATATGTCAGGCTGCGGTGCTACGGAGGCTGTCATCCGCATTTGCCTTACAGGACGGGCGGCAGTTTGGGATTGATTAACATTATTTCTTTCCATTCGCTGAAAATTTTGTGAAATCATGAATTTCTGGTAAGCTCGAGTAATGA
>Ga0105047_10005667_pt1 | contig 21326 bp, 20 predicted proteins | sample MAT04_FD_78384 | JGI IMG/M metagenome (GOLD analysis project Ga0105047, IMG submission 78384) | Freshwater microbial communities from Lake Fryxell liftoff mats and glacier meltwater in Antarctica - MAT-04 (megahit assembly) | ecosystem: Environmental > Aquatic > Freshwater > Ice > Liftoff... | reverse complement strand
CGTAGGTGCGTCATGAGTTCGACACTCGCGAGGGTTCTGTCTGCCGGCTTGAGCACGCTCCTCCTGGCTGCGGCCGGCGCTTGCCGTCTCGAAGCGGAGGCTCCGGAAGCCTGTGCGGAGGACGCCAAGGAGCCCCGCAGCGTCGGCGCGGGGGCGGACGCTGCAGCTGCGGAGCTAGCAGCAGCCGATGGCGCGACGGATGGTGGGATGGATGGGATGGCGAGCAACGCCGACGGAGGCCCGGCCGCCGCCGCCCCGGCCTTCATCGCTGTCCGCTGGAGGCCCATCGATCACGTCATCGGGGGCGCGGCGTTTCTCGTCGGGGAGCTCGTGATCGAAAATAACACGACGCGATCCCTCGGCTCGGGATGGACACCTCGCCTTCCATTCCGTGCGCCCGGTGGTCGCCGAGGGAGCCGGTAACGCGGCCGCGATGCAGGAGCTCAGCGCCCAGGGGCTCCGCCTCGTCGACGCGCACGTCGCGGAGGGCGGCGACGTGTATGCCCTCGAGCCGCTCCCGAGCTTCGTCGCGCTCGAGCCAGGCGGGCAGCGCGCGGTGAGGCTCCTCGTCAAGGGCCCAGGGACCCACAAGGGCGACGCGCCCGCTGGCTTCACGATTGTGATGCCAGGCGAGTCCGTCGCGCGCGCCGTTCACGCGTCGGCCGCTCTGGATGCCGCGGACCCCAAGCTGACCACCCGCGCGCCCTACGACGTGATGCCCGTGCAGACCGCGGGTCTCCGCTACGACAACAACGCCGTGCTCGTCAGACGAACGCTCACCGCCGCGGACAGGCTGCTGCCGAGACCGTCGAGCATCTCCGTCCCGGGCGGCGCGTACACGCTCGCCGGCAATGTGGCCATCGGGTACGCGCCCGGCCTCGCGAGCGAGGCTGCCTACCTGAAGGCGGCGCTCGCCGACGTCGTCGCCGGCGTGCCGGTGGCGACGGAGGGCAACGGCGCCGCGGCGATCATGCTCTCGCTCGATCCGCACCTCGCCGTCCCCGGAGCGGCGACGAACGCAGAAGGCTATTCTCTGAGCGTGGGACCGGGCGGCGTGAGCATCGCCGGCGCGGACGCCGCCGGCGTCTTCCACGGCATCCAGACGCTGAGGCAGCTCATTCCGCTCGCGGCCTATCACGCGGCGACGAACCCCGCGGCGCGCGGCGTGTCGATCGAGCTCGAGGCCGTCGACATCCTCGATGCTCCGCTCTTTCGCTACCGCGGGATGTCGCTCGATGTTGCCCGTCACTTCCAGTCGAAGGAGACGGTCATGAAGCTCCTCGACCTGCTCGCCCACTACAAGCTGAACGCGTTCCACTTCCACCTCAGCGACGACGAAGGCTGGCGCCTCGAGATCCCCGGATTGCCCGAGCTCACGTCGTACGGCGGAGTGCGTGGCTTCGATCCTGCCGAGACGAGCCGGCTCCATTCGTCGAACGGCTCCGCAAGCGGCCTCGCCGCAGGAGCCTCCGACGGCATCACCGGCAAGGCGGCGACCGACATCGAGGCGAATGGCGGAACCGCCCCGCGGTACCAGGGGTTCGAGGAAGCGACGCTGAACTTCGTCGGCGTCGGGAGTGGTCACTACACCACGAAGGACTTCGAGCAGATCCTCGCCTACGCCGCAGAGCGGCACATCGACGTGATTCCGGAGATCGACATGCCGGCGCACGCGCGAGCCGCGGTGAAGGCCATGGAGCACCGCTTTCGAACGTACGCCGCGAGCGATCCGGTGCGAGCCGCCGAGTATCGACTCGTCGATCCGTTCGACGCCTCCGTCCATGTGACGCCGCAGGGCGTCCGGGACAACTTCGTCAACCCTTGCCTCGAGACGACCTACGCCTTCCTCGCCAAGGTGGTGAGCGAGCTCGTCGCGCGCTACGCGGCTGTGCCGACTGCGCGACTCGTGATGATTCACGGCGGAGGCGACGAGCTTCCGCCAGCCCCGAACGTCTGGTGGCAAGGATCGCCCGCGTGCAAGTCCGCGCCGGCAACGGCCGCGCTGACCGACGTGGCGCTACGTGGTCTGTTCCTCACGCGGTGGGCGGGCATCCTCGGAGGCGCCGGCGTACCCATGGCGGGTTGGGACGACATCCTCACGGGCGCCGTCAAACCGCCGGGCTTCGTCGCGCTGGCGTGGAACAACGTCTGGGGCGCTGGGCGCGAGGACGAGGGCTACAAGCTCGCCAACGCGGGTACCTCCGTGATCCTCGCGCACGCCACGAACCTCTACATGTCCCAGGCGGCGAACAAGGATCCCGACGAGCCCGGCTCGTACTGGGCGAACTACATCGACGAGAAGACGACGTTCGAATATCGGCCGTTCGACATCTTCGTGAACGCTGCCGAGGATCGCTTCGGCAATCCACTTCTGCCCTCGAAGTGGAGCCGCAAGGTGCGACCGACCGACGCCGGCAAGGCGAACATCCTCGGCATGGAGGCCCTCATCTGGTCCGAGAACGTGAGGTCGCCAAAGCTGCTCGAATACTTCTCCTTCCCGAAGGTGCTCGGCGTCGCCGAGCGCGCGTGGAACCGCGACATGCCGGAGGTCGAAGCCATGCCGGCGGCGTGGGAGCACTTCGTCAACACGCTCGGCCAGGCGGTGCTCCCGACCCTCGACGTCTATCGCGTCGTCGACATCCGCAGCGAGCTGCCGCGCGAGCCCGGCGTCAACTACCGGATCCCGTTGCCGGGCGCGAAGCTCGTCGAGGGCGTCCTCGACATGAACGTCCGCTTTCCGGGGATGGCGGTCGAGTACTCGCTCGACGCCGGCAAGAGGTGGCAGCTCTTCACCGGACCCACGAGCGCGCCGCCGACGGTCCTCTTGTTGCGGACGAAGACCTCGGACGGACGCACCAGCCGCGTCGCCAGGATCGAGCAACCTCGACAGGAGTGAAGGGAGGTTATGATTCCCTTCCGCTGCCCCGTCTTCATCTTCCTGATCCCGCTCCTCGGCATGCTCGCGATGACCGTGACGGCGGCGCGAGCTCCAGCGCCAGACCGCGCGCGAGAGCCTCCGTCGCCGTCAAGGCGGCTCCGAGCACCGCGGTCCTGCCGCTTCGCGCCATCTCGAACGCGGCCTCGCTGTTCGCCCTATCGAGCTGACGTCTTTTTGACATCCCGTGCGAAAACAGAAGCTCCCGACGTGGTCGCCATTCAGGGCTACTGCCCGGGAACGACTGTCGCTGCGCTCGGCGAGGGCCGACGTGATGCCCTGGCCGGTGTGGTGGGCATGCTGATGGGCGCCGGCGCTTTCGTCGCGCTCTATCCCAAGCTCAAGCCGCTCATCGCAGCGGGGGGCGATTACGGCAAGCTGACTCTGCCTGCAGCGACGGCCACCGCGGCATGGCCTTGGGTTGCCGCCGTTGCTGGGTCCGTCGTCGTCGTCGGCTCGGCGCTCGAGATCGCTCGGACGAAAGGTTGAATACGCGATGACCAGCATGACAACGGCCGCTGCCCTCGTTGGCGTCGCGCTCGCGATGGCGGGCTGCGAGAGGCCCTCCACGGCGCCGGCGCCGACGGCTGAAACGACAACGCGCGCCGAGAACGCCCGAAAGGCGCTTGGACCTGAGAGGACGGACGTATCCGTCATCGCTCACGGCAGCGGCCCTTCGATGCTGCTTGCCGCGAACGGCGCTCAGGCACCACGCATGCGGGACCTTTCGCAGGCGGGTGTCGTCTTCGCCGCGTGCGAGAACACGATGAAGAAGAAGAACGTGGCGAAGGAAGACCTCCTTCCGTTTGCGACGACGGTCGACTCCGGGGTGGCGGAGGTCGTGCGGAAGCAGGAGGCGGGTTGGGCGTACCTCAAGTCGAGCAAGTAGTGGCGGTCATGTCGCGGTCAACGCTCGTCCGCCGCAAGGAGCCCATGGTCGCGCATCCGTCGCCAGAGCGTGATGCGGCTCATCCCGAGATGTTTCGCAGCGTCTGCGCGGCGTCCGTGAGCGTCGCCCCGTCATTTGCGGTACGGGCCGTCGCCTCCGCTGCGCGAGACGAGACGCACGGCGCTCGATTTCTCGGCGAGCGAGCGCAGCTCGGTCACGCTCTTCGCGTACCACTCCGTGTAGCCGCATCCTGCGCAGATCCACGCGTCGAAGCCGGCGCTCCTCACGATCTTCGTGTCGCTGTCGAAGAAACCCGCATTCGGGTTGGCGACCCGGAAGAAGAGCGTCATCGGCGCGATCGTCGAGTCGGGGGTCTCGGGGTGCACGGTCGACGCACCGTCGACCACGAGGAGCTCGACGGACGCGCACTTCGGACAGGATTCGTTCGCTTTCATCTTCGACGATGCCTGAAGGGGACCACGATACCGGTGGCCGCCTCAACCGAAGAGAAGTGCCGTAGTCGCTCGCGGCTCTCCGGTCGCAAGCAGACGTACTGGCTCACCAAGCTGACGCACGGCAAGGGCGGCGGTGTAAAGCGTGAGGTCCTCGGTCAGGGCACGCCCGTCGCGCCCGTCAACATCGGACCGAACACGAACAAGAACGTCTACAACACGCCGAAGTACGACGAAGCCTTCATGGGCAAGTTCATCCAGCCCCTCGGCTTCCAGGGCCAGCAGGGCCGCGTGTGGGCCGGCCAGACGGACGACGGCTTCTACGTCGACATCGGCCGCATCTTCGACCTCGCGAACCTCCTCGGCGGCACGGCGCACGACAACGTCGCCGGCTACAACAATCACTCGATCGCCCTCGAGATCCCGACCTCGTCTCTCACTGTCGACGGTCAGGCGCCGAAGGCCGGCCCGAGCGACGACAACACGATCGGCGTGTGGGCCTCGGCGAGCCGCCGCCAGGTCCGCATCCTCCACCGCGGCGGCGGCGAGTCGAACTTCGGCTCCTGGGTCCAGGTCTCGCGCCTCGGCCTCCCGCTCGTCAACGAGGCGCTCATCGGCCTCCAGGACAAGGACAAGTACAACCGCACGAAGCCCGCGAAGGACGTCGCCAACTTCGGCGCCTACTTCCTGAACCCCGTCATCGTCCGCGACGCAGAGGCGGTCGGCATCTACAAGGCGCTCGGCGTGCCGCAGGACGTCGTCGACTCGCTCAAGCACGACCGCCTCGACATCATCGACACGATCAACCTCAAGGCCTCGGGTCACGACATCCCGCTCAGCGCGACGGGCGACGTCCTCCGCATCGACCTCGGCCTCGACTCTCGCTTCCCGAACGGTCGCCCGATCCCGTACGGCGCGGCGCCCAACAAGGAGCAGGCGGACGTGACCGACGTTCTCCTCTCCGTGCTCCTCTCCAAGGGCACGGTCGCCGTGTCGGACGGTGCGCGGTCGAACGACGTCGCCTTCCAGGCGCAGTTCCCGTACCTCGGCGTTCCGCACGAGGGCTTCCAGGACGGTCACGGCAAGCCGGCTCCGTGAAGTGAGCCGCGCCACCAGAGCCATCTCGCCTCATGGCAGGTGAGGCGAGCTTGACCCCCGGAGGAATGTTTCCTCCGGGGGTTCTCTGGTTTGTCTGTCGCGTGCGCGGGCGCGTCAGCCGAGGTCTTCGTAGTAGAGCGGCGGTCGCATCGTGCAGAAGCGGTGGATGCGATCGCGGTCCTCCTCCGCGAGCTCGTCGAAGGCGATGCCCACACCGCGAGGCTGACCGGTCGAGTGCTCACGCAGCCAGCGCACCTCGCCGCGCGCCTGGAGCGGCGCCTCCGAGCCGGGGAGCGAGAACTCGAGGTCGACCGCGCTGCCGAGCGGGAGCGACTTGTACGTGGAGAGGAACAGTCCGCCCTCGGAGATGTCGCCCGAGAGACCGGAGAAAAACTGCGAGTCGCTTGCGAGGTTGATCTCGACGGCGACGGCGACGCGCTGGGACGCGCGATGCTCCTCGGCCACGGCGACGAGCACCTCCTCGATCTCGCGCTCGGACGCGGCGCCGACCTCGACGTCGACCTCGACCCGGCTCTCGAGCACGGCCGCAGGCCCAGGCTCGGCGCGGCGGCGGGTGCCCGAGGCGCGTCGGAGGGCGCTCGCGTTCGCGCGTGGCTTCTTGCTCTTCTTCGCCATTCGTCCTCCAGGCTTCCGGCTGCTGCCCCCTGCAGATCCAGTACCGCGCCCTCCGCTCTCTAGCACGCGCCCTCGGAGCTCGAGCGGGCGGCGCACCGTCGCCACATCACGCACGCTTGTCTCACCGGCGGGCCCGACCTCCTCGGGTAGCTTCGCTCACTCCTCGGGGCCGCGTGCCCGACCGAAGACGCGCGAGCCGGGGGCGACACTCTTCGTGAGCCACACGTTGCCGCCGATCACCGAGCCGGTACCGATCACGGTCTCGCCGCCGAGGATCGTGGCGCCCGCGTAGATCGTCACGCCGTCCTCGATGGTCGGGTGGCGCTTCGCCTTGTCCTCGCGGTTCGGCACGCTGAGCGCGCCGAGCGTCACGCCCTGATAGAGCTTCACGTCGTTGCCGATCACGCTCGTCTCGCCGATGACGACGCCTGTGCCGTGATCGATGAAGAGACGCTCGCCGATCTCTGCGCCGGGGTTGATGTCGATGCCGGTGCGCGAGTGCGCGTACTCCGTCATGATACGCGGGATCATCGGCACGCCCGCGTGCGAGAGCCGGTTCGCCACGCGATAGGCGACGATGGCCTCGATCGCGGGGTAAGAGAAGACGATCTCCTCGACGGTCTTCGCCGCCGGGTCACCGTCGTATGCGGCCTTCACGTCGGCGTTGAGGAGCCGACGGAGCTCGGGGATGTCGCGGAAGAGGCCGAGCACGACCTTCTCGCCGGAGCCGGCGGGGAGCTTCCGGTCGGAGCGCCCCATCCAGTGGTCGTACGTCAGCGCTCGCTCGATCTGCTCCACGAGGACGCAGTACGCGGCATAGAGCTGCTCGGCGATGCCCTGGCGCAGGTTGTCCTTCGTTAGCGTGCGCGTGCTGTAAAAGCCCATGAAAAGGGCATGCTTCAGGTGCTCGAACGCGTCGGTGACGGCGCGCTTGTTCGGCAGCGCGGAGCTCTCGAGGTTGTTGATCTCGAGATTGGCCGCATAGCTCTCCACCACGCCGTCGATGGCGGTCTCGAGCTCGCGAAAGCGTTTCGGCTCGGTTCGCATCGTTCCATCTTACCGCGTAGGGGCTACGATGAGCGCATGAAGCTCGTCGACGTCGTCGGCAACACGCCCATGATCGAGATCGCGACCGGGGTCGCTCGCCCCGGCATTCGCCTCTACGCCAAGCTCGAGGGGAACAACCCGGCGGGGAGCGTGAAGGACCGCCCGGCGCGCTCGATGATCCTGCGCGCCGAGGAGCGCGGAGACCTGCAAAGAGGCATGCGGCTCATCGAGCCCACGAGCGGCAATACCGGCATCGCCCTCGCGATGATCGCGGCGGCACGCGGGTATGCCATCGAGCTGATCATGCCCGAGAACGCGACCCCCGAGCGCGTGCACGTCATGCGCGCATTCGGTGCGGAGGTCATCCTGACGCCGAGCGCGCGCGGGATGGAGGGCACCATCGACTACGCGCGCGAGAAGGTCGCTCGCGGCGGCTACTTGATGCTCGACCAGTTCGGCAATCCCGACAACTGGCGCGCCCACTACGAGACGACCGGTCCCGAGATCTGGCGCGACTCGGCCGAGGGCGTCACGCACTTCGTGAGCGCGATGGGGACCACCGGGACGATCATGGGCGTCTCGCGGTTCCTGAAGGAGAAGCGGAAGGACGTCACCATCGTCGGCTGTCAGCCCACCGAGGGCTCGAGCATCCCGGGCATCCGTCGCTGGCCGAAGGAATACCTCCCGAAGATCTACGAGGCGGACCGCGTCGACCGCATCGTCGACGTCGCGCAGCTCGACGCCGAGCGCTCCGCGCGCTCGCTCGCGCGCGACGAGGGGCTCTTCGCCGGCACGAGCTCGGGCGGCGCGGTGTGGGCCGCCCGCACGATCTGCAAGGAGCTCGACGCGTCCGGCAAGGACGGCGTCCTCGTCTGCATCATCTGCGATCGAGGCGATCGCTACCTCTCGTCTCCGCTCTTCACCGCGGAGCCCGCGGAGGCGAAGCATGGCGGCTGAGAAGACGATGCACGTGCGTCTCGAGCAGGTCGGCCCTGCCGCCTTCGAGGCGACCGCCGACTCGGGCGGCAAGCTCGTGGTCGACGGAGCGCCCGACATCGGCGGCGAGGGCAGGGGAATGCGCCCGATGGAGCTGCTCCTCTCGGCGGTCGCGAGCTGCAGCCTCATGGACGTCGTGCACATCCTGCGAAAGCAGAGGGAGCAGCTCGAGCACCTGACGGTCGACATCGAGGGCGCACGGAAGGACGCCGTGCCGGCGCCCTTCACGCGCATCAAGCTCGTGTTCGTCGCGCGCGGCAAGGTCGACGACCACAAGCTCCAGCGCGCGGTGAAGCTCGCGGTCGAGAAGTACTGCTCGGTGAGCGCCACCCTCGCGAGCGAGGTGGAGATCACCTGGGAAGCGCGCCTCGCGAGCGCTCCGTAGGTCAGACGCTCCCGGTCAGGCCAGGCGAGCGCGGAGGAGGACGAGCGCCTCGTCGAGCTCGTCGTCGGTGACGTACGGCGCGGGCCCGAGCCTGAGGATGTCGCCGCGCGCGTCGGTGAAGAGGCCGTCCTCGCGGAGCTGCTTCGACAGCTCGAGGGCGCGCGGCGTGCGGAGGGCCACGAAGCCCCCGCGGTCGGCGTCCGCGACGGGCGTCGCGAGCGTGATGCCGGGGAGAACGCGGGCGCCGGCGATGATGCGTGCAGTCTGCACGAGAGACGTCGCGCGTAGCGCCTCGACCGTCATCGCGTTCGCGTCGAAGAAGCGCGCGACCGCGCGAGCCCGGAACGTGCTCGCCGGGTCGAACGTCGAGCCCGCGAAGCGCGTCGCGCCGTCGGCCGCGTACGAGACCGGGCCCTCGGTGCGCCGATCGGCGAGCTCGGCGTAGCCGGCGAACCAGCCGGTGTAGACGGGGCGGAGCTCGCAGCCCGCGGGGACGCGGAGAAAGCACATGCCCTCGCCCCACTGCGCGTACTTGTAGCCGCCGGCGACGAGGAACGCGCGCTCGGGGACGGTGAACGGAACGATGTCGAACGCGTGATACGCGTCGAGCAGGACGAGCGCGCCCTTCTCGCTCGCGCGCTCGACGAGCTGCTCGAGGCCCGGCACGACGCTCGACGAGCCGAAGAGCACCGTCGAGACGACGACGGCGCTCGTGCGCTCGGTGACGGCGCTCGCGAGGCGCTCGGCCAGCGTGTGAGCGGGCTCGGCGGGGACGAACGTCACGAGGACGCCCTCCTCCGCGAGCCTCCGGAGCTGACGGAACGCGGAGTGGAACTCGCCCGTCGTCGTCACGATGTGCGGCCGCTTCGCGAGTGGCAGCGCGGAGAGGAAGCGCACCACCAGCTCGTGCGTGTTCGGCGCGAACGCGAGCTCGCCGGGCTGGCCGCCGATGCGCTTCACGATGTGGCTCCGCAGCTCGTCTTGCGCGGCGAAGACGGCGCCCCACTTGTCGTCGACGTGCTCGGCCGCGACGGTGAACGCCTCGAGCAGACCCTCGCGTGCCACGTCGGGCCACGCTTGATGCGAGTGACCCGTGAGGAGGACACGCCGCCGCGCTCCCGCGGGAGGGGTGAGGAACGACGAATAGTGGGGGCGCAGCGTCGCGGGGTCGAGTCGGGCCGTCACGGCTCGCTCGTAGCACGCGTCGAGGCACGGAGTGCAGCTCCCGCGAGCGATCCAGCCGCCGGGGCCGCGCGTAGGTACGGCATGACGCGCTCCTGCCTGACCGCCACGTTGCTCGCCGCCCTCGCCGCGACCGTGTTTTCCGGCTGTTCCGAGCCCCGAGGCTCGGCCAAGGCAGACCCGGCGCCGGGGGTGGCCGCCGCCCCCGCGAAGCCGGGTGCGGCCACCGACCCCGACGCGAGCCTCCCCGCGAACCAGCGCCTTGCCCTTGCGAGGACCACGGGCACGACGCTTGCCGACAAGTCGGTCGCCGAGGCTCAGAAGAACGTCCGCGACAACCGCGCGAAGGACGACGGCTGGGTCATCCTCGGCCGCGCCTGGTTGCGCAAGGCGCGCGAGAGCGCCGACCCGGGCTTCTACCTGAATGCCGACGCCTGCGCCGAGGTCGTCCTCGAGCGGAGCCCCGACCAACGTCTGGCGCTCGACCTCCGCGGTCTCGTGCTCTTGAATCGGCATAAGTTTGACGACGCACGCGCCCTCGCCTTGCAGATCACGAGCCGCCACCCCGAGGATCCGATGGCGTGGGGAACGCTGAGCGACGCGTACCTCGAGATGGGCCGCTACGACGAGGCGCTGAAGAAGAACCCTGCCGTCGACGTCGCCGGCGTCCGCGAAGCAAAGGCGATGCTCGACGAGCGAATGGCGACGCGTTGACCTACGATGGCCTGCGATGCCTCTCGCGGGCCGCGGCCGGAACTTCAGTCGAGCGCGTGAGGTCGCCGAATGGGTGCTCGTTCGTGCCTACCGCGGCGGCTGGCCTGCGCGGCTCGTCCGGCGGGTCGGGCTGCAGCCCTCCGTCGCGACGGTCGAGCATCACGTGCCGTGCGCCGCGTGGCCTCGAGGTTTGCGGCCACTACGTATCGCCTTCGCCTCGGACCTGCATGCCGGGCCGACGACCGACCCGTCGCTCCTCGACGAGGCCGCGCGAGCGCTCCGCGCAGTGGCCGGCGACGTGCTGCTCCTCGGCGGCGACCACGTGTTCCTCGAAGCGGGCGGCATCCACGACCTGATGCGACGCCTCGCAGACGTGCCGGCGCCGCTCGGGCGCTTTGCCGTGCTCGGCAACCACGACCTCTGGGCCGACGACGTCGAGGTGCGGCGTGCCCTCGAGGGCGCGGGCTTTCGCGTCCTCGTGAACGAGAACGTCGCGCTTCCTCCGCCCTTCGAGCACGTGTCGATCTGCGGAATGGACGACCCGTGGGTCGGCACGCCCGACGTGCGCGCGACGTTCGACGGCGCGCGCGAGGTGAGGGTCCTCCTCATGCACGCGCCGGAAGGGCTCATGGTCCTCGGCGACGAGGCGTTCGACGTGGCGGTGTGCGGACACACGCACGGCGGACACATCGCGCTTCCGGGAGGCACCCCGATCGTGACGGCAGGGCCGCTGTGCCGTCGGTACTCGCGCGGTGAGTTCGACGTGCGCGGCCGGACCATGATCGTGAGCAAGGGCATCGGCGCGACGGAGAGCCCGCTCCGGCTCTTTGCCGACCCCGACGTTCGCATGGTCGTGCTCGGTGGACCGCCGCGACCGCCGCGACCGCCGCGACCGCCGCGACCGCCGCGCGTCGCTCAGTAGCCCGGGTCCGCGGGGGGCGCGTCCTCCTCGCGCGGCGCCGGCGGCTCGGTCGCGCCGGGCACCGGGTTCAGCGAGGGATCGGTCGCGGCCGCGTTGGAGAGGTCGACGGCGTTCTCCTCCGCGCTCCATGGCCCGCTGGTGAGCTCGGTCGTACCGACGGGCTCCGCCGGCTCGGAGCGGGTCCAGCGTGGGAGCATGCCGCGATCCCAGAGAAGCCAGGTGCCCATGACCACGGCCGCGAGCAGCGCGAACGACACGAGGGCAAGGGCGCGTCCGTGCCGGTTCGTCTCCCCGTGCGGCGCATACGACGTTCGCCCGAACCACTCGTCCGTGAAGCTCGTGCGACGGACCCGGCGCCCGTGGCCGCGCTGCTCTGCCGTCGTTCGCGGCAGGTCGGCGGGTGGAACCGCGCCGCTCACGATGCCGGCGCGCGACAGGATCCTCGCGATGTTGCGCGGCGCAGGGTGTCCCGGCGGAGAATAGGGCGCGAGCGTCCGCGCGAGCTCCGCGATGCTGTGGAACCCGCCCTCGGGCGCCTGCGCGAGCGCACGAGCGACGGCGTGCGCGAGCCCGTCCGGAAGCGTCGGCGCGTGGTCCTCCCCGTCGTCGCTGGCTCGGCCCGTGGCGAGGACGTGCAACATCGCGCCGAGGCCCGCGACATCGCGGGCGACGTCCTCCCGCGCCGCACGCTCGGCCTTGGCCGCGCTCGTCCAGGCGACCTTCACGATCGGCGCGGCCGTGCCGGGGACGAGGTAGATGTTCTCGACGCGCACGTCTCCGTGCGCGATGCCGTGCGCATGCGCCTCGGCGATCGCCTCGCACGCGTCGAGCGTCCAGCCCACGGCCTCCGGGATCGGGATGACGCCCCTGTCCTCGAGCTCCTCGGCCAGCGTGCGCGTCGCGATCTCCCGGACGACGAACGGAATGCCGCGTGACTCGCCCACGTCGCGGACCCGCAGCACGTGCTCTCCGACGAGCTGCTGCGCGATCATCGCGTCGCGCATCCACTTCCGCCGCGCCTTCGGCTCCTCGATGCTCGAGGCCACCTCGACGGCGACGCTTCGCTTCAGCTCGACGTCCTTGGCCTCGAAGACGACGCCTACCTCGGTGCGAGCGAGCTCGCGACCGAGGTGGTAGCGGTCGTTCACGATCTCACCGATGCGTTCTTCTTGCTGGGTCATGGCTTACCTCAAACGAGCACCCGCCGGCGGCCGGCGACGAGAGCGATGAGCGCGACGAACAGCGCGGAGCCGGCGATCGACCAGAGGATTGGGAACGTCGTCGTGCCGACGCGGATCGCGAAGAGCTCGGGCAGGCCCACGGCGCGGGCGAGCCACGTCCCGACGAGCGCGCCGACGAACCCGACGCCGATCGAGGCGAGGAACCCGCCCGGGAACCAGCCGACGATCGCCTTGCCGACGGCGCCACAGATACCCGCGATGAGGAGGAGAATGAGAAGCTCCACGATGGTCATGGAGGGATCTTCAGCAACCGCCGTACCGCGACCACCCCGGGCCCCGGCAGGCGCTCGCGTGCATGATTTCGCGGGCTTGAATGGCGAAAGCGCGACCGCGGAGACGACCGTGCCGGCCACGAACGTGGCGGTTTTACGGGGTCATTCGCCGCGCTCGGGGTATCTGTGAGCGAGAGTGCAGCCGTCTCCCGACATGGCGCGTAGGAAGAGCATGGAGAAGGTCGCGCTCGGCTTTGCGGCGCTCGCCCTGGTCTCGCTCTCGAGCCTCCGCGCCGAAGCCCACGCGATCGGCCTCTCGACCGGCGAGTACTCCGCCAAGGGCGAGAGCGTCACCGTGAAGCTCGCGTTCGCGCGCGGCGAGGTGGCGAGCGTCCTGCCGAACCTCGACGAGAACCGTGACGGGCACGTCACCGCGCTCGAGGTCGAGTCGGCGAAGAAGGAGCTGCAGGCCAAGGTCCTCGGTCGCGTCCACGTCACGCAGGGCGGCGCCGCGTGCGCGCCCGTGCTCCTCGGCGCAGCGCTCACGGAGCAGGACGGCCTCACCATCGACGGTCGCTTCGACTGCGCCTCGAAGGAGAAGCCGTTCGACATCGACGTGGTGCTCCTCGAGGACCTCTCGCACGGGCATCGCCACGTCGCGCGCGCCGTCGGCGTGACCACGCACGACGAGGTCCTCTACAAGGGCCACTCGACCTTTTCCGTCACCTCGCCGCTCGGCGAAGCGGGGGCCACGCCCCCTCCGGCGGGCGGCGCCGCGAGCGCACCGGCCGCTTCGAGCCATGCGTCGTCCGCATGGTCTTTCTTCAAGATGGGCGTCGAGCACATCCTGACCGGCTACGACCACCTCGTCTTCCTGTTCGGGCTCGTGCTGCTCCGCGCGCGCGTGAAGGAGCTCCTCGCCGTCGTCACCGCCTTCACGATCGCGCACTCCATCACGCTGGCCATCGCGACGCTCGGCATCTTCACGCCGAGCCCCAGGTTCGTCGAGCCGGCCATCGCGCTGTCGATCGCCTACGTCGGCATCGAGAACTTCTTCGTGAAGGACGCGAGCAAGCGATGGCGCATCACGTTCCCGTTCGGCCTCATCCACGGCTTCGGGTTCGCGGGCGCTCTCGCGGAGATCAACCTGCCGCGCGCGCAGGTCCCGGTGGCGCTCGTCACGTTCAACCTCGGCGTCGAGGCGGGGCAGCTCTTCGCGATGTCGCTCGTCGTGCCGATGGTCATGCTCATCCGGCAGAAGGAATGGTTCGAGCCGAAGGGCGTGCGCGTGCTCAGCGGCGCGGTCGCGCTCGCGGGTGGGATCTGGTTCGTGATGCGCATCGCCGCCGGCTGACGCAGCGCTACTCCGCGATGAACGCGTTCGCGTTGCCCTGTCGCGCCGCGATGCGCTTGTTGCGCTCGCGCTCCCACGCGTCGGGCGGGTCCTCGGAGTCCCAGGCGTCGAAGACGGCGCGATGCGCGTCGTCGATGAGCCTGCGCTCCGGGTAGCTCCTGTTCATGTACTTGTAGGCGCGCGCGAGGTCGCCGCGGACCTCGCGGCGCGGCATGAACACGCCGTGGTCGATCGCGCTCTGGCAGCCGCCGAAGCGGAACGTGCCCGCACCCGCCGTGTGCGCGTGCGCTCGATCTGGCGGGTCGAGCACGCCCATCGGAAGATCACCGCGGAGCCCGTTCACCTCGCCGACGACCGGGAAGAGGTTGTGGAGGTCGGCCTCGATGCGTGCGAACTCGGCGGACGCGACGCGTGCGCACTTTCGTCCGTGGTACTTCTTGCCCTTGCTGTCGACACACTTCGGGTGACCTTCGCGCCACTCGGAGAACGTGTGCCCGAACGCGGCGGCCGGGACGGCGTGCTCCCATTCGATTCGCTCCGCGCGCCCGGCGTCGCGTGCGGGGACGTAGCCGCACGCCGCGAGGTCGACGCGCATCCCGTGGTGCGGCTCGACGGCAAAGCTGCACCCGCAATAGAGATCGATGTGCTGGCCAGCTGCGACGTAGATGCGTCCGAGCTCTCGCTTGGCCTCGTCGAACGCGCGGATGCCGTGGTTCCCGGCGCTGCCGACCGGACCGGAGGGCGGGGGAGCGTCCGGGTCGGTGTCGTCGCCTTCGGGCGGCGCGACGGTGGGCGCGGTGGTGGGGGAGGGCGCGACGACCTCGGAGCTCCCGCGGCTCGCTACCGAGGAGCACGCACCGTTGCTGATCGCGACGGCGGCGAGGACGGCGAGACACACCACGGTGCCGCGAGCGCGCGCAGCTGCCTCTTCGTGTCGCACGTGCGTCACCGTCCTTCCTGTACGCGATGATAGCGGGAACATCGCCGCCTCGTGCGCCGTTGACAGCGCGGCCTCCCAGGCGTCCTCTTTGACCATGCGATTGCTCGCTCGAACGCTGTTGCTCGGCGCCACCTCCGTTCTCCTCGCGTCCTGCGCGGAGCCGACCGGCGAGGTGGGCGCTGCGCGTGCGCCGAGCGACTTCGCCGTGGTCCGCGAGCTCGATCTCGACGAGGTCGGCTTCTCGTCGTCGGCTCCCGTGCGACGTGCGCCGCCCGAGTTCGACGACGCCGACCCGAGCGCGGTGCGCCTCTTCTTCGATGTCCTCGCGCCGTACGGCTCGTGGGTCGACGACGCGCGTCTCGGTCTCGTGTGGACGCCCGCGCGCGAGGGCGTGGGCGCCGCGTTCGTGCCGTACGCGACGCACGGTCGATGGACGTACCGCGCGTTCGCGAGCGGCGAGAGCGCGCCTGCGCCCGAGTACACGTGGGTCAGCGATCTCGCATGGGGCTGGGTCACGTTCCACTACGGCCGCTGGACGTATGCCGGCGAGCGCGGCTGGGCGTGGGTCCCGGGTCGACGCTATTCGGGCGCGTGGGTCGACTGGCGCATCCCGGAGCCCGGCGCCGAGCGGGCTCAGGCCGTCGTCGGTTGGGGACCGACGCCGCCGTCCCAGCTCTGGCGGCTCACGCAAGGTCCGGCGAGCCCGCGCGGCCGCTTCGTGGCCGTGCCTTACGTCGCGTTCGCGACGCCGAACGTCTACGTCCGCGCGAACGAGCTCTTCGCGAGCGACGTGGGAGAGCGACTTCTCTACGGCCCGGCTGCGCTCGCGGTCGCGCACGGGACGCAGCCCGCGGCCGCCCCGCGACCCGAGCTGCTCGGTCTCCGCAGCCGCGATGTTCCTGCGCCGCCGGTGCTCGATCGCGGGCTGCAGCAGGCCTGGATGCTCGCGACCCCCGCGACGGCCAGCGCCGTCGGAGCGGGCCCCGAGCTCGGCGGGCCTCCGCGGCTACGCACGTACGTCGCGGGCGGTCCGCACTTCGCGTGGCGGTGATCGCTCCGCGCAGCGGTACGCGTAGCTCAGTAGTGGAGGCGGACCGGCGGCGGCGGGCGGAGCTGGTTCGCGACGCCGGGCAATGAAGGCGGGATCGACGACGGGCGGCGGACGTCGAGCGCGCGGCCGAGGATGATGGCGAGGCCGCGGAGATCGTGCGCGGTCCGCACGTCGGCGAACGCCTCGTCGACGAACACTCCGAGCCGCGCATTCCGGACCGCCGAGAGGAGCGCGCGCTTGTTGCCCTCCGCGATGTCCGGCGCGAGCGGCACCCAGGGCGCGCCCGCGCTCGTGACGATGCCCGAGAGGATCGTGAGCACCTGCGAGCGCTCCTCGAGCGCGACCGGGAGCGCGGCGAGCTGCCTTGCGATCTCGCTGTACTTCGCCTTCGGTGCGCCGAAGAGCCCGGGGCCGAGGAACGGCCCTTCGGGCCACACGCGGCCGCGCTGCTCCCAGCGTGCCGCGTCCCACACCATCGTCGCCTCGCCGACCGAGGCGAAGGTCGCGTAGGCCGGGTCGTCGATGAACCCGCGCGGGTAGGTCCATGACACGAGCATCACCACGCCCTGCCGGACGAGGACGAAGAGGTCCTCGCGCGCAGGCGGTGACCCGGGAGCATTCGCGCTCTCGGGGATGTCGTAGGCGGCGACGGCCGCGGCCTCGACGCCCCACGCGGCGAGCCAGGTGTCGTTCGCCCAGTCGACGCTCACCCGGGTCTGCGCGCGCCATCCGGCGAAGCGTTCGGCGGTTCCGCGCGCCAGCTCTGCGGCCGACGCGGCAGCGAACGAAGGCGCCTCGGTCCGGTAGCGGAGCGTGATGGGCGCGTCCTGCAGGTGGATGACCGCATCGGCCGGGGGCTCGCCCGCACGAAGCGTCGGCATCCCGAGCGTCGGCCGGCCGGGGAGAAGATGAGAGAAGCCGGTGCGGGCGTCCTGGTAGAGCGCGGTGTCGTCACAACCCGGCGTCAGCGAGAACGGGCTCGCATTCCCCCCCGGCGGCGCCGGCGGAAGCGGCGAGTTGGAGCTGGGCACTGCGTTCGGAGCCTTGGAGCCGAGGTGCATGTCGTGCCGTTGGTACGGCGGGCCGCACATGAGCCTTCCTCCCCTCGTGTGCCTGGCGTTGACATCCTGACGCGCCGGTCGCGGGCAGGCGGACACCCTGCCGTCATTCTGACAGGCGGGGAATGAGCCGGACCCCTGGATTGTCGAGAGAACAGCGAGTCGGTGCCGTTGGCACGACCTTCGCTTGTGCACGAGGACGATGGACCGGTTGATCAGGACAGCATGGCGGGCCTTCTGGGTCGGGCTCGGCGCCTCCGCCGTCCTCGTCGGCCAGTCGCTGCTCGCTCCTGGTCCGGCTCCCGCGTCCCCGGACTCCGCCGACCCGGCGCCCCCGCTGGTCGTGCCGGCGCCGAACGCCGCACGCCAGCGGAGCCTCGACCCGATGCTCACGCGGCGCGTGCCTGTCAGTGCGCCCGCAGGAACGTCGTGAGCCGCTCGAGCGCGGCACTAGGTACTCGGTCGCCGCGCGCGCCGCAGACGCCCTTCGTACCGCCGTCGCTCTTCAGGCATCCGCCGCGGCACTCGAAGTCGTCCGTGCAGGCCTCGCCGCCGGCCTTCCGGCGCCGCGCACTTGCCGTGGATGCACTGGAGCGTGCCCTCGCATACCGCGCCCGGACACGGCTCGCCCTCCTTTGCGGGCGCCTTGCCGGCGACGCACTTCCGCGGAGGTTGGCCGTTCTTCAGCGCCACCGCGCGCCGGTCGCGGGTCTGCCGTTTGCTTTACGGAACTTCACGGAGGGAAAATGAAGGAACGACCGGCTGGGTGGGTCGAACGGATAAGGTTCATCCCATGCGCTCTCGTTCCTTCCTTCTCGGTGTGCTGTCGGTCGCGGGCGCCGGTGTGCTGGCGGCGTGCGGTCCGGGCGCGGCAGTGGCTCCCAGGCCGGTGGCGCCCGCGCCCGTCGCGCCACGTGCGGCGGCGAAGCCTGCGGTCTCGTTCGGGACCGACGGGATCGACGCCGCGCTTCGCCAGGCATGGCAGGCCGCGTCGCTCGCGCCGGCGCCTCGCGCCGACGACAGCACGTTCCTCCGCCGGGCCTACGTGGACATCGCCGGGACGATTCCTCCGCACGAGGTCGTGACCGCATTCCTCGCGAGCACCGACCCCGACAAGCGGAAGAAGCTCGTCGAGTCCCTGCTCGCCTCGCCGGACTACTCCGAGCACTGGATGAACTACTGGGACGACGTGCTCATGGGCCGCGAGGTGAAGGGCCCCGTCGTCGATCGCGTCGCGTTCCGGTACTGGCTCCGCGCGAGGTTCGAGGCGAACGCGCCGTGGGACCGGATGGTCCGTGACCTCGTCTCGGCGACCGGGCAGAACAGCATCGGCGGCGCGCGCGTGAAGGTGCCGCAGGCGATGGCGGTACCGCTCGGCTCGGACGTGCCCAAGCAAGGGGACGAGGACGCTTCCGACCTCGACAAGATCAACGGCGCGGTGAACTGGACGCTCCGCTTCGAGGGCGCGCCTCAGGACCTTGCGGGCAACGCGTCGCGCGTGTTCCTCGGCGTGCAGATCCAGTGCGCGCAGTGCCACGACCACAAGACCGAGAAGTGGGAGCAGGACGATTTTCGCCGCTTCGCCTCGGCCTTCTTGCACCATCGCGTCGACCCGCTCGACCGGAAGGAGAAGGGGGTCGTGAGACGCGTCGAGCTCGTCGACCTCGCCAAGGGTGGAAACCGCTTCGCGAAGAACGCCGACGTCGCGCCGATCGCCCAGGCCAAGGCGACCGCGCTCGACGGCACCGACCTCGAGAAGGGCGACGGCACACGCAAGGCGCTCGCGACGTGGATGACCGCGCGCGACAACCCGTGGTTCGCGAAGGCGTTCGTCAATCGCATGTGGGGGCACTTCCTCGGGCGCGGCTTCTACAACCCGGTCGACGACATCCGCGCCGTCAACACCCCGACGATGCCGGAGCTGCTCGACAAGATCGCGGCGGACTTCGTCGCGCACGACTACGACATCAAGCACCTCGTGCGGACGATCTGCGCGACCGAGGCGTACCAGCTCGCGGCCAGCGCTTCGGCGAAGCCCGATCCGGAGAACACCTACTGGACGCGGTTTCACCTCGTGCCGCTCGGGCCCGAGGAGCTCCTGAACGCGCTCCTCCGGGCGACCGACCTCGAGACCTCCGCGAAGAAGGCGGGGATCCAGAACATGGATGCGCTGCGGCTCCAGCTCGTGCGGCAGTACGCGTTCCTGTTCGACACCGACGAGACCGACGACGTGCCGGACTACTCCGGCACCGTCACGCAGGCGCTGTCGCTGCTCAACGGGCAGCTCGTGGGGCAGGGGGCGCGGGCCATCCCGGGGTCGACGCTCGACGACGTGCTCGCGAAGCCCGGCGACGACGCGTCGAAGATCGATGCGCTCGTGATGCGCGTGCTCTCGCGCAAGCCGACCGAGGCCGAGCGCGCGAAGTGGGTGAGCTACGTGCAGATTGCAGACAAGACGCCGCGGGCGACGATTCCGCCTCCGAAGAAGGGAGGGCCGGGCGCGGGGCCGCTCGCGCGCCTCGGGAACAAGGTTCCGCCGGTGGACGCGCGGCGCGCGGCCTACGAGGACGTCCTGTGGGCGCTACTGAACTCGAGCGAGTTCGTCTTCAACCACTGATCGAGTCGAGGATGACCATGCTTACGCGAAGAGATCTGCTGCGCGCGGGGTTGATGACCGGGGTCGGGTTTGGGGTGTCGTCCATCTTGGAGCGGCTCGCGCTGGCGGCGCCGGGCACCACGGCGAGAGCCAAGGCGATGATCCTGCTCTACATGAACGGCGGGCCCAGCCACATCGACACCTGGGATCCCAAGGCGGGGAAGGTCGCGGGGCCCGCGAAGGCGATCGCGACCAGCGTGCCCGGCGTGATGATCAGCGAGCACATGCCCCAGCTCGCGCGGCTCGCGAACAAGCTCGCGATCGTGCGCGGTATGACGAGCAAGGAGGGCAACCACCAGCGCGCGCAGTACCTCTTGCGCACCGGGTACTCGCCGAACCCGACGGTCGCGCATCCGTCGCTCGCGGCATGGGTCGCGAAGAAGCTCGGCGAGCCTGCCACGGGGCTCCCGAGCAGCGTGAGCCTCGGCGGCCCGAGCCTCGGCGCAGGGTTCTTCGGCGTGCAGTACGGGCCGTTCGTGGTCCAGACGCCCGGGCAGATGCCGCAGAACGTCGGGTACGGTCCGGGCGTCGACGACACGCGCTTCGAGTCACGCAAGCGCCTGCTCGACGGGCTCGACTCCGGGTTCGCCGCGCAGACCGGCGACGTGAAGGTCGAGGGGCGACGGAAGCTCTACGAGAAGGCCGATCGCCTCATGCACGCGAGCGCGCTCAAGGCCTTCGACGCGTCGGAGGAGCCGGAGGCGGTGCGCGCCGCGTACGGCGACACGCCGTTCGGGCGAGGCTGCCTCACGGCGGCGCGCCTCGTGGCGTCGGGCGTTCGCTTCGTCGAGGTCACGCTCGACGGCTGGGACACGCACAACGACGTCTTCGGCCGCACGAAGAAGCTGATGGGCACGCTCGACCCGGCGATGAGCGGGCTCCTCGAGGACCTGCAGCGGCGTGGCCTCGCCGACAGCACGCTCGTGGTCTGGATGGGCGACTTCGGTCGCACGCCGAACATCAACGGTAACGACGGGCGCGACCACTTCCCGAACGCGTGGAGCGCCGTCCTCGCGGGCGGCGGCATCAAGGGTGGTGTCGTCCACGGCGAGACGGACGCGCAGGGCGCGAAGGTCGTGAAGGACCCGGTGACGGTGCCGAACCTGCTCGCGACGGTCGCCACGACGCTCGGGCTCGACCCGGCCGAGATGGCGCAATCGCCGGCGGGGCGCCCGATCTCGCTGACGGATGGCGGAGCGCCGGTGAGGTCGATCCTCGCGTAGCATGGAGGGAATGCGTCGAACCTTCGTCGCCCTCGCGCTTGGTTCCCTCGTCTACGCGGGCTGCTCCTCCTTCAGCGAGGACTCGTCGTCGCGTGCCGACGGCGGCGTGAGCGTGCCTCCGGAGGCCGGCATCGAGGCGGAGGCGAGCGTCGACGGCGACGCTGCCATCCAGCGGTTCTGTCCCGTCGCCGGAACGGTCTTCTGCAGCGACTTCGAGGCGGGGAACCTCACCCAGGAGTGGCTCCCCACCGCGACGCCGACGAGATTCCTGACGCTCGAGCCGCTGTCGGGAGCCCACGGTCACACTCTCCGCGCGCAGCTCGACGCGGCGAGCG
>Ga0105047_10005663_pt1 | contig 21352 bp, 17 predicted proteins | sample MAT04_FD_78384 | JGI IMG/M metagenome (GOLD analysis project Ga0105047, IMG submission 78384) | Freshwater microbial communities from Lake Fryxell liftoff mats and glacier meltwater in Antarctica - MAT-04 (megahit assembly) | ecosystem: Environmental > Aquatic > Freshwater > Ice > Liftoff... | reverse complement strand
GGGAGGGCGAAGCTCCTGCTGAGCCGCTGGTGCCAGTCAGCGTCACCCACCGGGAGGGCGAAGCACCTGCTGAGCCGCTGGTGCCAGACAGCGCCCACCCCGGTCGCGGCTCAGCGGGAGCTTCGCCCTCCCGGAAAGCCGCTGGTGCCAGTCAGCGTCCACCCCGGTTGCGGCCCCGCAGGAGCTTCGCCCTCCCGGAAAGCCGCTGGTGCCAGACAGCGTCCACTCCGGTCGCGGCCCCGCAGGAGCTTCGAACTCCCGGGCGAAACAAGCCCCACGATTTATCATTGATTCTTTTCCCATGCACACGTGTGCGAATCGCCCGCACATGGACGATCTTTGTCAATCCTGCAAAGTCTCTAGAAAGCTGCTATCTATTCTCAGATGCATGGGTAAGGTAAGTGTGTTGTTGGAGGGGCGAGTGGATTCGCCCCCCCAACAACGAGTCGGAAGACAAGAGAAAGTGCAGTCCGGGCAGACCCGGAAGGCAAGTTCATCTGTAAGCCGGCGTGGTGAGTTCCCTCGATGAGGGGCTTCATTACGTCGGCTTTTTTCGTTTCTATCACGGGTCTCTTGAGCGACCGCAGTGTGGCACAGGATCACAGGTGATGGACGCGAAATCACACTCGATGGCTCAGCAAGTGTCGGACACCGTCGTCCGGCTCCAAACAGCCCGCACAGGACATGCCCCCAAAGCGGTCACGGTGATTTTGGGCGGCGACACTTTGGTGGTCACGATGCACGAGGCCTTGTCACCTGCGGAGATCAGTCTGTCAAAGACCATCGATGGTGCCTCTCAAGTGCAGCATTACCACCGACAGCTATTCGAGACCTCATCCGAAGAGCTGCAAGCCGAGATCAAGCGCATCACGGGAGTCTCGATCCGTGAATCCGCATTGGAAGTCGAGACCTCTACGGGTGCTGTCGCTCACGCTTTTACGAGTGGCGTGATGGTGCAGATCATCCGACTGGAAGGCACGATCCCCGCTGCGAAGTGGGACGGAAACGACTCGTAAGCTGCTCCTGTCAACTGCCCCTCGGTTGACCGGGAACTGTTGTTCGACGAATCGAGCTAGGAGCTCCACATGTTGGTCCTGACACGCAAACCCGAAGAGTCCATCGTCATTGGTGAAGACAATGGTCTGAGCCGTTTGATGAAAATCACCGTCCTGTCCATTCAGGGCAACCGAGTCAAACTCGGATTCGATGTGGCCGATGATGTGGCCGTGCATCGGCTGGAAGTGTGGCAACAACTCCACGGGGACGTACTGACAGATCGCACTGTCACTGTCCAAAACCCAGACCCGTTTGCCCGCGCTGAGGCACCGTGGGGAGCAGATCCCCAGTCCGCTGGTCTAAAACGTCGCGCCTTCGCTCAACCCGTACACTGACTCACACACACAAGATTCACACCGCCCCGCTTCTAGGAGACTTCCCATGCTGTCGACCATTCTGATTGTGTTACTGATTCTGATGCTCCTGGGAGCATTGCCGACTTGGCCCCACAGCCGCGCATGGGGCCCGTACCCGAGCAGTGGGCTCGGGCTGATCGTCATCATTCTGGTGGTGTTGATGCTAACGGGCCGCCTGTAGGGCAGCATCTGAATTCGTTCTTCAGCAAGAACGGTTCGACCCCTCGTCTTTGCACTTCTGACTCTCTCAGCCGGAAGGGCGAAGCCCCTGCCGAGCCGCCGGTGCCAGAGAGCGTCGACTCCGGTTGCGGATTAGCAGGAGCTTGTCCCTCCCGTAACCAGCGATCTCAAGTGTCAAGACGACTCGTCAAACCGCTCCAAGAAAAGCAGACAAGAATGTCTGTTCCACTTCCGGATGCGAATCTCACCACGAGACGACTCGCTGACACCTCCCTAACCCCGAAGATCCCCACCATGCCACCTGCACTCCAAATCGCCGCCGAGGAAGTCACCCGCGAAGACTTAGTCGCGCTCCTCAACGAAGACCTGGCCCGCGAATACCAAGCGGTCATCTCCTATGTGGTCTATTCGCAGACCATTAAGGGACCGCAGTACATGAACGTGGCCGCCGAACTTGAGCTGCATGCCGTCGAGGAGCTGGAACATGCTTTGCTGATCGCAGGACAGATTGACTACTTGGGAGGCCTTCCACTGGGAGTGCCCAAGCCCGTCAAGATTTCAGCGAATCCCAAAGAGATGCTGCAATTCGATCTCGATGCCGAGATCGAAACCATCGCGCATTACCGCAAGCGAGTCCGCCAGTGCGAGGCACTCGGCGAGTTTGCTCTGGCGGAACACATCCGCGGCATTCTGGTCCAGGAGCAGGACCATCAGATCTCTCTGGCGACCGCCTTGGGGATCGAAACCCCCGATGCTTCACAACCGATCAAGCACTAGGGCAGACATTCCTGTCTGTCGCTTCCCCCAGAGTCGAGCCTCGTGGACGAGACTCTTTGACTGCCGGACATCCGGCCCGACACGGAAGACCGCGATCCAAGGATTGGATCAGTCAACACATCCAACCCTTCTGGAGAGAGTAACCATGCGAATCCTGATTGCAGACTCAGACCACACGTTTCTAGAGGCCTTTCAGTCGTACATGTGGGACAACGGCTACGACACCGAGACAGCGACCAATGGATTGGAATGTAGCGCCATCCTGTACCGCTTTGTTCCCGATGTCCTGGTCATCGAGCGTGAACTGCTCTGGGGTGGCTGCGACGGAGTATTGGCCAAGATGCAGGACGAGCCAACGCTTTCGCAGATCCCCATCGTGGTCCTCATTGCGAACTCCAACGACGAGTACGAGAGCCTCTCGAATCCCAATGTGGTCGCGTGGATGCAGAAGCCGTTTCAGCTCCGGGATTCACTCGATCAAATTACCTGGGCCGTGGGCATGTATCGTCCCGAGGGCGGTCTCGTCCTGAAGAGGCCAGAACGGATGCGCAGCCTGTCGCAGTAACTCTGCCAGGCTGACCTACAGAAAACAAATGGGAACCGTTCCAGCTTCCACAGAAGCGGGTGCGGTGCGGATCCCGGTGCGCGATCACTCCGGGAGGTTTGTGCCTCTTGGATATTGGAGGGCGTGTGCCCTGATGTTGGTGTTCCTTGAAAGGAATCTTGAGATGATTCGAAAACTTGCTTCGTTTGCTCTGCTCGCCGCTGTGGCGGGCATGTTTGTGGGGACCAGTGACGCAGAGGCTGGTCACCGCAACGGCCGCCGCAACCGCTGTTGCCAGACCAGCAATTTCGGCCATGGCAACTACGGCCAGGGAAGCTTCAACAACAATTGCTGCAGCAATAACGGCTGGGGCAACAACGGCTGGGGCAACAACGGCTGGGGCAACAACGGCTGGGGCAACAACGGCTGGGGCAACAACGGCTACAGCAACGTCAGCTTCAACAACGTCGGCTTCGACAACTCGGGCTACCAACAAGTGGCCAGCTGCGATTGCCGGTAATCGCTGCGCGAGACGGTGTGCTACAGCGGATGGGGGGCAGGCATTCCAACTGCCCCTCCTCTCTTGTGGCACCTTTCACTTCACCGCATTTTTACTCACACAGGAGTTCACCATGAACTGGGATCAAGTCGAAGGCAATTGGAAGCAGTGGTCCGGTCAAGCCAAAGAAAAGTGGGGCAAGCTCACCGACGATGAGCTGACCGAGGCAGCGGGCCGTCGCGAGCAGATCTCGGGACTGCTGCAAGAACGCTACGGCTACGCGAAGGAAGAAGCGAACAAGGCCATCGACGAATTCGCCAATCAACTGAAGGTGTGAGCCGAACAGCCGCACACGTCCGCACCACTGGGAACTGTGCCGACCTCTGTCGAGGTCGGCTTCTCAGCTCCCAAACGATCACTCAAGGCATCCACTCATGAAACGATCAACTCTCCAGTGGGCGTTTCTGACGCTCGCAACCGTTACAGGTTGTACCCAAGGAACACCCGGCGGCCCCGGGACCGCGAGTCCACCCGCCGAACAGGCGACGGTCGGCCAGACGGAGGACACCTTCAATCTGAGCGTGCCGATGATGGCCTCGACCCTGCAACAAGGCGGAAAAGTCGAAGCCACTTTGGGCATCAAGCGGGCCAAGAATTTTGAGCAAGACGTGGCACTCAAGTTCGCCGACTTGCCAGAGGGGGTCACTCTGGAACCAGCGAGTCCCGTCATTAAGCACGGTGACGCAGACTCCAAAATCATGATTCACGCCACCGACAACGTGATCCCTGGCGACTACAAGGTCAAGGTCACCGGTCACCCAACCACGGGTGGCGATGCCGAAGTCGAGTTCAAGCTCTCGATCACCGACAAAGACACATTCACGCTCAGTCTCCCTTTCCTGTCCACGACTGTGACGCAGGGCGAAGCACAGACTGTCTCCATCGGAATCAAACGAGACAAGACGTTCGATCAGGACGTCGAACTTCGCTTCAGTGAGCTGCCCACTGGCATCACGATGGAGCCATCGAATCCAGTGATTAAACCTGGGGAATCTGAGACCAAGGTCACACTCACCGCTGCAGATGACGCAGCACTGGGGAGCTTCGACGTGAAGGTGACCGGCCACCCAGACCAGGGTGCCGACGCGACCAGCGATCTGAAGCTGACTGTGGCTGAGAAGTAACTGAATGATCCGCTCGAACGAGCGGGCCGAATGTCACCCGCCCTTGGCATACCTGCCAAGGGCGTTTTGTCCCAGTGTCCGACAGGCAACCTCTCTAAGAAGAGTCGAATCGAGAAGCACACCGCTTCCATTCGACATGCCTGTAATCCAAGAAATGAGAGCAACGCCATGTCCGCCACAACCCTGAAGCCTGGGACGAGTCAAGATCAGTGGAATCAAGTCGGCGCAAACGCTGCCAATGCAGCGGCGTCCGTCAGTGAAATGGCCAATCACGCCGCGTGTGCTGTCGGATCGATGGCGAAGCAAGCGGCTTGCGATGTGGCACAAAAGGCTGATGATCTCACGGCCAAGGCGGGCGGGCGGATCGAGCAGATGGGCCACGCCATCGGAGAACGCTTGCCTCATGAAGGCGCGGTCGGCCAGGCCAGCCAAGTCCTCGCTCAGACGATCCAGCAAGGCGGTCAGTACATGGAAGACGCCAAGCTCTCCGGAGCAGCTGCGGGTGTCAAGGAACTGATTCGCCGTTACCCCGTCGAGTCGACCTTGGTGGGATTGGCTGCTGGATATTTGATGGCTCGTGTCCTCAAGAAATAAGCGCGGAAATTGATCTCACATTGAATAGGACTCACCATGAAAAAGGCACGTGCGAAGAAGTCGGCATCTAAGAAGCATGTCTCGAAGAAGCTCCATCTCATCGCGATGGTGGAAGACTTCAACTTCAGTCCCAGGGGGGAGATTAAAGGCGTGCTCCTGGTCGTCGACGGCGAACGCGTTCAGGTCAACTTTGGCAAAGATCACCATGTGCCTCACGCGATCGCAATCGGACAAGAGATCGAGATGACCGTGGAACACGATTCGCATGTCAATGATCCTCCAGAGGGAGATCATCCAGTCTACAGCTTCGTAGATCTGGATTCTGCGGACGGCGAAGCACACCAGGGCAAGAAACACACTGACACGGGTGTCGTGACCCTCACGGGCACCGTTCGGCGCCTCAATTATGCCAAGCATGGTCAGCCGAACGGTGTGGTGCTGGAGACCGGAGACTTTGTGCATCTGAAACCCGATGGGATGCGTCGGTCGCGTCTGAAGATTGGCCAACTTGTGACCGCCAAGGGAGACTCTCGTCCCACGTGGGACGGAAAACTGGCCATTGAGGCCAAGTCTGCCAAGCGCGTGCTGGCTCCCAAAATGCCCTCTGCATCAAACGGCAAAAAATAGACCAGCTTGTGAGAGCATCACTCGCCGAATGTCTGTTCACCAGTACCCCGCCTGCGGGTGGGTTGAAAGAAGGAACTCCTCATGCGTCCCTCGAAACCCTTGTCCGTCGTCGCGCTGTCACTCTCATTGTCGGGCTTCGCGATCAGCGACGATGCCGAGCCTGCGAAGAAAGGTGAGCCAGCAATTCCGGCGGCAACGACCTCACCCGCAGCCGACGAAGCGAAATCAACCATCGCCGAAACTGCAGTTCCAGTGACAGCGGTCAGCCGCTTCCCCGCCGACGACCTCGCCATTCGCAAATCGGGCGAAGATTTCTGCAAAGCCTATCGCGCTGGTGACTCCGCAGCTGTGGCTGAGCTGTTCGCTGAAGATGCCGAGTACGTTGATGAACACGGTGATGTCTTTGTGGGGCGGCAAAAGATTGCAGAATTGCTGACCTCCGTCTTTGCCGACAAGCCGAAGTGCCAGCTTGAAGTGACCATTCATTCCATCCGGTTCATCAGCCCGGGAGTCGCTGTCGAAGATGGCACGACGACGATGCTGGATGATGACGGACTTCCGTCCCGTAGCGCTCAGTATTCAGCTGTGCATGTGAAGTCGGATGGCAAGTGGCTGACGGCCAGTGTTCGCGACCATGTCGCCGCACCTCAAACTGCCAATCTAGAAGAACAGCTCGGCTGGCTCTTGGGAGATTGGGTCGATGAGGCCGACGACTCGGTCGTCGAGTTCAGCTGCCAACCGATTCTCAACGGCAAGTTCCTGTCTCGTGAATTCACGGTGAAGATTGCCGGGAATGCGGAACTGACCGGATCACAACGAATTTGTCGCGACCCGCTCACAGGACAGCTGAAGACTTGGACGTTTGATTCAGAAGGGGGTCACGGCCAGGGCACTTGGTACCACGATGGTGAGAACTGGGTCCTGAAGACTTCCGGAGTTTCGTCCAATGGATCGACCATCTCCGGGACCAGTGTCTACTCCGTCATCAACGACCACACGATCACTTGGCAGGCCGTCAATACGGAAGTGGATGGAGAACGATTACCAGACGGTGAGGTCTTCACGCTTGTCCGGACACCCCCGACACCATCGGACAATGAGAAACCCGTTGTCAGTGAGTAATGCGGAGATCGCCTGAAGTGGTCCACCGATATCGCATTTGTGGTCCTGCCCACTGTTCAGTTATGGAAAGCTCAAACATGAAACGCACCCCGTTCCAAGTCGCCATGGCGTGTTGCCTAGCCCTGTCATATGGCTCCGCTGACCTCTTCGCTCGCGGAGGAATGGGTGGTGGCGGTGGCGAACCGAGTGGTGGTGGAGGCGGTGGCGGCCATTCCAGTGACGGCGGTGGGGGAGCCCGACCAAGCGGAGGCGGCGGCGGCGGTCGCCCCAGCGGCGGCGGTCGCCCCAGCGGCGGTGGCCGCCCCAGCGGCGGCGGTGGGCGTCCCAGCGGCGGCGGTGGGCGTCCGGTGGGAGGCGGCGGCCCGTCGCCTCGTTCCTCGCCGGGATCCACTCGTCCCATTCAGTCAGGAGGCGGGGCGACGCGCGAACCCGGAAATACCGGTCCCAGAACATCCAGCCCACGGTCACCAGCTCTGAATCAACCTCCCTCCGGCGGGGGTCGGAATCCGGTGCGAGGACCACAGAATGTCCGGGACCGCAACTCCGGCGCAGGCCATGGAACTCTTCCTCACGGAAACCCCGGCGCTGGCCCCGGGCGCAACACCGGGGGCGGATTAGGCAACCAGCGTTCGAACCTCCGCGACCGATCGAGAATCTCGAACCAGTCCCCCGGTGGCAACACCGTCAACCTTCGTAACCGCAACTTCAACCTCGGCGGCAACAACTATCGACCCGCCTCTTATCGCCACAATGCCTATCACGGCCATTGGAACGGTAACTACGGATTCGGTGGTCGAGATCCGAGACACTTTGGCGGCGGCTTCGGACCCGGTTGGGGCTGGGGATTGGGCGACAACTTCGGACTGGGTGGCCGTGGCGGATTCGGATACCGCCCACTCGGATGGGGCCTGGGAGCCTGGGGGCTGGGATCACTGATCTATGACAGTGGTTACATGGGATACTCAAATCCCTACTTCGGTGGCGGTACTGGATTTGGATATGGAGGACCAGGTTACAGCTACGCTCAGCCGATCCCGGTGGTCTACTCAAACCCCACGGTCGTGATCAATGAAGCACCTCCCACGATCGATGCTCTGGATGCTGCCATCGCAGCCTTTCAGCAAGCCGACTACAACGCCGCCCTCGACCTCGTCAATCAAGGCCTGACCAAAGAACCCAATGACTCTGTCATGCATGAGTTCCGTGCCTTGGTTCTCTTCGCCCAAGGCAATTACCAACAAGCCGCAGCCACAATCCACTCCGTGCTCGCCATTGGACCCGGCTGGGACTGGACGACGATGGCCGGGATGTACAGCAACATCGGCCTGTACACCGATCAGCTGCGAGCCCTCGAAGCCGCAGCCCGGACCAATCCGCAAGACGGGGCTCAGCACTTTCTACTCGCCTACCACTACATGACGATTGGACAAACCGATGCGGCGGCGGCTCAGCTGAAGCAAGTGGTGGCTGCGGTTCCAACCGATCAGGTGGCAGCGGACATTCTCAAGATGATCTCGGCACCGCCAGAGACTCCCGGCTCGGATGAGCAGTTGGCCCCGGCCCCAGCCCCTGCTGGTGGATCGCCAGTGAGTGTCGAATCATCTCCGGCTGCAACTCCCGTCGATCCCGACACATTGGTCGGAACCTGGAACGCCGTCCGCGACGAGGGCTCGACCTTCGAGCTGACTCTCGCCCCGGACTCCAGTTTTGTCTGGAAGTTCACGGCTCCGAAGCAGCCGACCCAGGAGTTCAAAGGCACTTACAGCGTGGATGTGAACGTGCTGGCTCTGGAGAAGCAGGACGGAGGTTCATTGATCGCTGAAGTCAGTCCGATGAATGCGAAAGCCTTCAACTTCAAACTGGTGGGAGCACCTCCCCAAGACAAGGGGCTGGATTTCAGCCGCTAGTACCAGCCGAGTTGATCGTCACTCACGGCGACGATTTCCCGACACAGTTCCCCTTACCCAGGAGAAAAGACCATGCAAGAAAAGAATGCGACCGTCGCAGTCTACAACACGCACGCCCAAGCCGAAGAGGCGATCAAACGCCTTCAGAAGGAGGGTGTTGACATGCAACGTCTCTCGATTGTGGGGAAGGACTACCACACCCAAGAACAAGTCGTGGGTTACTACAACGCGGGCAATCGAATGGAGACCTGGGGAAAGGCGGGGGCCTTTTGGGGAGGAATCTGGGGAGTGCTCTTCGGATCCGCGTTCTTTTTGGTGCCCGGCGTCGGCCCCGTTCTTGTCGGCGGTCCACTGGTGGCGATGATCATCGCCGGGCTGGAGGGAGCTGTGGTCGTGGGCGGATTCAGCGCGCTCGGCGCAGCTCTGGCTAGTATCGGAATTCCCCAAGATAGCATCGTGCAGTATCAAACAGAGTTGAAGGCCGGCAAGTTTTTGCTGGTTGCTCATGGGACACCGGGGCAAGTGCATCACGCAGAGGCACTGCTGGCTCATGCGAGACCTGACCGCCCCGCCGACGCATCCGAATCGGCGACTCTGGTCGAAGCCTAGTTCTGTCTCTCTCCCTCTGCCTCGTTTTAGGAACGTCATCATGCTGTGGACAATTTTCGTTGTGCTGTTGGTGCTGTGGGCTCTCGGGATGGTGACGGGGGCGACGCTCAACGGCTTCATTCACATCCTGCTGATCATCGCCATTGTGGTGGTGCTGATTCGCATCATCCAGGGTCAACGGCCGATCTGAAGACAACGGCGCGCATGCGGAACTCTCAACTCTCATGAGTTAAGAACGACCGACATTGGTCTAGAGCTGCGCCGGCCACTCGGGTCATCCGACCTGAGTGATATTTCCACGGCACACTCGCTGAGGACCCGGTGGATTGATGAGTCACATCTGACTGATCAACGACGAAGGCTTGTGGCCTTCGTCAACGGCCCTCAACAGTTGAAGTCGAAGGATGAGATCATGATGGATTACCGTAAGTTCGCGTTGAACGCATTGGCCGTGGCTGTGGTCACCGGGAGCGCATTCGTGTGCGCTGCCGAGAAGCATGAGAAGGTGACGCACGATGGCCTGGTGGTCACGATCACCGGCGAGCAGCTCGTGATGACCGACAACGAAGGGAAGAACGAACACACTCACATGCTGTCAGACAAAACGAAGGTCACCTGGGATGGCAAGAAGGTCAAGGCGACCGCCTTGCCGGTCGGTGCGAAGATTCGTGTGACCACTCACGGTGACGACAAGGTGGCTGCCACTCGCATCGAAGGCATCGACAAGCAGACTGCGTTCGCCAGCCACGAGCACGAGGGGATTATCGTCAGTCTGAAGGGCAATAAGCTGGAGATGACCGACGAAGACGGCAAGCACGAGCGCACCTGCACTTTAACCGATGATGCCAAAGTGACTTGCGATGGCAAGGTCTGCCAGGCGGCCGATCTGAAGAAGGGCATGCGAATTCGCGTGACTACCGCCAAGAAGGCCCCGCACTCTGCGACGCATGTCGAAGCTCTCGATAAGGATCCTGAGTTCGCCGCTCTCTAGGGACAGACGGCAACACAACTCCACGGATGGAGGATCACCTATGCGTGTTGCTGCCAATTCGCCGGGTCCGGGATCTCTCACTCGGCCCCGGCGAGTTGTTTTCGAACGCGCGAATCTGGCGAGATCGTGTACAATCACGAAGTAATTTCGCCACTTTGATGGAGAGCCACGCTTTGAAGTTATCCCGCAAGAGTCTCCGCGAAAGCCTAGAGCGTTTTCAGTCCCGCATTGGCGTCGACGGCCTGTTCCGCGACTTCGGCGACGACCTGCCTTTGCGTTCCGAATTGTTCAGCGCTGCCCAGTTGGAACAGCACGCAGAGAGTCTGGCGAATTGGCATCAGATCAATTCCCATCCGGGAGCCGATCGGTTATTGGCTCGACTCACCGACAACGAGCGAGTCCTCATCGAAGTTCACAAACTCGTCACGAAGGCCGTCGAACGCAAGGACCGCATCGCTCCGGCGGCGGAATGGTTACTCGACAACTTCTATCTGATCGAAGAACAGATACGCACCGCTCGTCGGCATCTCCCGAAGCGATATAGCCGCGACCTGCCGCGTCTACTGAACGGGCCATCCGCCGGTTATCCCTTGGTGTATGACCTCGCCTTAGTGCTGATCTCCCATGTCGATGGACGGATCGATGCCGAACGAATGAGATCATTCGTGGCGGCTTACCAGAGGCGGCGTCCCTTGAAACTGGGAGAGCTGTGGGCCGTCCCGATCATGATTCGCCAGGCATTGATCGAAAATCTGCGCCGTGTGGCCGCCCGCATCGCTAAGGCCACGCTGGGACGCACAGCAGGCGGTAGCTGGTCGGAGCAGTTGATTGATTGTGCGGATAAGACTCCGCACCGTCTGATTCTACTCGTGGCGGAGATCGCTCGCTCCAACCCGACGCTGACCCCTTCTTTTGTGGCCGAGGTGATACGCCAGCTGCAAGGGCAAAGTGCGACGTACTCCGTGCCGCTCACCTGGATGGAGCAACGTCTCGCGGAGCATGGACAGACCATCGAGCAAATGGTGCAAGCCGATGGCCAGAGCCAAGCCGTCGATCAGGTCTCGATCAGCAACAGCATCAGCGGGTTGCGAGAACTCGATGCAATCGATTGGCGTGAGTTCGTGGAGACGCTGAGTATCGTCGAGCAGACCCTGCGCGAGGACCCGGCGGGTGTCTATTGCCAGATGGACTTTCACACACGCGATCACTATCGCCGCGTGGTCGAGGAGACTGCGAAACGCAGCATCCTCAGCGAACAGGTCGTATCTCGTCGAGTCGTCGATCTTGCTGTTCAGGCGGCCACTCAGCACGGCGTCACTCACCGCACCGCTCATGTGGGATACTTTTTAATCGACGCGGGGTTGCCCGAGTTCCAACGTGCGGCACAACGCAGTCAGACACTCTTGAGCCGCTTCTCTCGCACGCTGAAACAGATGGCTCTGCCGAGCTATCTCGGCGCGATCTTGCTCCTCGCGACCGCAGTGACCATCAGTGTCCTCTGGCTGTCAGGGATGCGGGGAACCAGTGCCGCAATCGCCGCTGGATTGCTGTTTCTCAGTGCCACGCAATTGGGGCTGAGCCTCGTCAACTGGATTTCGACCTTACTCATTCCGCCGCAGCGGCTGCCTCGTCTCGATTTCTCGAAAGGGATTCCCGTCGAGTCCGCCACGCTGGTGGTGGTGCCCACGATGCTCATGAGCCGACAGGGAGTCAGCCAACTTTTGGAAGATCTGGAGGTGCGATACCTCGCGAATCGAGACGATCAGTTGAGATTTTGTTTACTCACCGATTTCCGCGATGCGAAGGCAGCCGAACAGCCCGAAGATGCGGAGCTTCAGCAACTGGCGAAAGAAGGTGTCGAGGCTCTCAATACGAAGTATGCCACAGGCGAAGAAGACACCTTCTTCTTGCTGCATCGCCCCCGTCTCTGGAATGCACAGCAGCAAGCGTGGATGGGCCATGAGCGGAAACGCGGCAAGCTCGCCGACCTCAATGCATTGCTTCGAGGTGGGGCCACGTCTGCGTTTTCTTTGATCGTCGGTCGCAACCCAACCTCACTATCGCGGATGAAGTACGTCATCACGCTCGACACGGACACCGTTCTTCCGCGCGACGCCGCGAAGCAACTCGTGGGCACAATGGTTCACATCCTGAACAAGGCCAGGATCGACGACCAGCGGAAGATTGTTGTCGAGGGCTACGGCATCTTGCAGCCGGGAGTCGCCACCTATCTTGAGCAGAATGGCCAGTCGTGGTTCGCACGGCTGAATTCGGGCGACTCCGGGGTGGACCCTTATACGCGCGCGATTTCAGACGTGTATCAGGATCTGTTCCACGAAGGGTCCTTCATCGGCAAGGGGATCTATGACATCGATGCATTCGTCGTCACGATGGAGCAGCGGTTCCCCGACAATCAGATCCTCAGTCACGACTTGCTCGAAGGGTGCTATGCGCGATCGGGACTCGTCAGCGATATCCTGGTCTACGAGAGTTACCCCGCGCGCTACAACACGGATGTCAGTCGCCGGAAGCGATGGATTCGTGGCGATTGGCAGATCGCTTCATGGATTCTGCCCTCCGTTCCAGGATTTCCGGCGAAGCGTGAACGAAATCCGCTGAGCACGCTTTCGCGATGGAAGATCTTTGACAATCTCCGTCGTAGTCTCGTTCCCACGGCACTTCTGACGTTGCTGCTTCTGGCGTGGCTCGTGTGGGCCGCAACCGCGGTGTGGACATCGGCCGTCATCGGGGTCGTGTTGATTCCGGGGTTCTGTCTGTCGCTGGTGGCAGCTGTGCGACAAAACAAAGATCTCTCGGTGCTTCAGCATTTGAAGCAGACCACTAGCTCAGCAGTGATCAACTTCGCGCGCGTCATCCTCGACTTGGCGTTTCTGCCCTACGAGGCATACGTCAGCCTGGATGCCGTTGTGCGTACTCTGACTCGCATGCTGTTCACACGTCGCCACATGTTGGAGTGGATGACTGCCAGTGATTCCGAGCATAGCGGAGGCCGATCGCTGGCCAGCAGCTATCGAACCATGTGGATCGCTCCGGCGATCGCGATCTGCGTGCTCGTCACGCTCGCCATCCGTCGACCAGAGGTGCTGTGGCACGCAGCTCCACTACTGGCTCTGTGGTTGATTGCTCCCGGAATCGCCTGGCGTCTGAGTCTCCCCCCGCGAGATGGCGAAGCCGCACTGACCTCTGCCCAGGAGATCTATCTCCATCGAGTCGCTCGCAAGACTTGGCGATTCTTTGAGAAGTTCGTCGGACCAGAAGATCACTGGTTACCGCCGGACAATTATCAAGAACATCCCGTGGGAGTTCTGGCCCACCGCACATCTCCGACCAACATCGGCGTTTCGCTGCTCTCGAGCTTGGCTGCCAATGACTTCGGCTACATTCCCACCGATCGCATGTTGGACCGCACGGCCAGGACTCTCCAAACGATGGGTCAGCTGGAGCGATTTCACGGGCACTTCCTGAACTGGTACGACACTCAGACGCTGCAGCCGCTGTACCCCAAGTATGTGTCGTCGGTCGATAGCGGGAACTTGGCAGGACATCTGCTGACACTGCGGGCTGGACTTCTCGAACTAACGGATCGCCCGCTGTTGTGCTCGGGTTTGTGGAAATCATTGGAGGTGACTCGACGGGCCTTAATCGAGATCGCCGAGACCTCACCATCGAAGACATCGGCCCTCGCGTTTCTGAGTCCGTTGCTGACTTTTCTTGAGCGAGGTCATTGTGCGGCTTGCTGTTTGGTCGCATCGGGTGATCTGCTGCAGAAACTGGCGGCCGTGGCTGGCGATCTGCAGCGACTACCCGTCTCGTCTCTGCCAGCCACGGCCACGCCCTGGCTCGCGGACCTCGAACAGCAATGTCGTGACCATTACGCGGATTTGTTAAGTCTCGCTCCGTGGCTGGTGCATGCCCCCACACCCTCGGGAATGTGGAGCCACAGCCACGTCAGCCAGGCGACACCACTCCGCGATCTGCAACCGCTACTGCTGCAGTTGGACGAAGGCCCCACGTTGCGTTCTTTCGTGATGATCTCACAGCAGATCACCGCTCTGCTGGATGGCCTGCTGACGCAGGAGTCTGATACCCAGCCGATCGCGCGGCGCGAGGAGCGTGAATGGCTCAACGAACTCCGCGAACAGATTGGCACTGGCGAACAACGCGCCCAAGAGCGTATTCACCTGATCGAACAACTGGCCCGCATCAGCGGAGAGTTCGCGGAGATCGATTACGAGTTTCTCTACGATCCATCGCGCAGACTGCTGGCGATCGGCTTCGATGTCAGCGAACGCCGCCGCGATGCGAGCTTCTACGACCTGCTCGCATCAGAATCTCGACTCGGCAGCTTCGTGGCCATCGCGCAAGGCAAGCTCAAACAGGAGCACTGGTTTGCGCTCGGGCGGCTGCTTACGACCTCGAATCGACAGCAGATGCTCCTCTCCTGGAGCGGATCGATGTTCGAGTATCTGATGCCGCTGATCGTGATGCCCACACATCGGCACACACTCCTCGACCAGACGTACCGCGCGGTCGTCGACAGGCAGCAACAATACGGCCAGCAACGGGGGGTGCCGTGGGGGATTTCGGAGTCGGGTTATAACTCCACGGATGCTTCGCACAACTATCAGTATCGAGCCTTTGGCGTTCCAGGCATGGGCTTCAAACGAGGCCTGGCGGAAGATTTGGTGATCGCTCCTTATGCCACGACGATGGCTTTGATGGTGGCCCCGCGTGCGGCTTGTGAGAACTTGCAGGCGATGGAAAAACTGGGCTTCACGGGAGAGTATGGGTTCTTCGAGGCGATCGACTACACCCGCTCACGCGTGGCCCGTGAGCAGCCGTTTTCGATCGTGCGGTCCTACATGGCTCATCATCAAGGGATGAGCCTGCTCGCCTTGGCGTTTCGACTTCTCGATCAACCGATGCAACGCCGTTTCCTCGCGGACCCGCAATTCGCGGCGACTGAGCTACTGCTTCAGGAGCGAGTGCCGCTGGTGGGGTCCTTCTATCCGCACGCTACGGAGGCGACTGCCGATCGCGACCCGACTGACGAGATCCGCGGGCAGATCCGAGTCTGCACGTCCCCCAATGCGCCAATACCGGAAGTTCACTTGCTTTCCAATGGGCGCTACCATGTGATGGTCACCAGCGGCGGAGGCGGTTACAGCCAATGGAAGGGGCTGTCCGTGACGCGCTGGAGAGAGGACGCCACATGCGACAACACCGGATCGTTCTGTTACCTTCGAGATGTCAGCACGGGAGAAGTCTGGTCGACCGCATTTCATCCCACGTTGGTGACCAGCAAGAAGTATCATGCCATCTTCTCGCAGGCCCGCGCTGAGTTTCGGCGGCGGGATCACGACATCAAGCTGCACACTGAGATTGCTGTCTCTCCAGAAGATGACATCGAGATTCGGCGTGTGACGCTCACCAATCGATCCTGGGTGTCGAGGACGATTGAATTGACCAGCTATGCCGAAGTGGTCATGGCGGCACAGGCTGCGGACGCCGCACATCCCGCCTTCTCGAATCTCTTTGTCCAAACGGAGATCGTCGCCTCACGACAGGCCATCCTGTGCAGCCGTCGACCGCGCTCTCACAAAGAGCATCCACCCTGGATGCTGCATCTGGTCGCGGTCCGCAGCCCGGATTCCGAAGAACCGTCCTATGAAACTGATCGCTCGAAGTTCATCGGACGGCGGCGGAGCCCGTTGAATCCCGAAGTGATGCAGCGGGCGGGGCGTCTGTCGAATACCGACGGAGCGGTCCTTGATCCAATCGTGGCGATTCGGCAGCGATTAGTCCTGGCTCCCGATGAATCGGTGACGGTCGATTTTGTCACCGGGATGGCCGACACTCGAGAAGCGGCGCTGCATTTGGTCGATCGATATCGCGACCGACACCTCGCAGATCGTGCCCTCGACATGGCCTGGACGCACGGGCAGGTATTACTCCGCCAGCTGAATGCCAGCGAAGCCGACGCTCAGCTCTACGGCCGTCTGGCCAGTTCAATCGTCCATGTCAATCCGGCTCAGCGTGCCCATCCGAGTGTGCTCGCTCGGAATCAGCGCGGCCAGTCGGGGCTCTGGGGACATGGCATTTCCGGCGACCTGCCGATCGTGCTTTTGCGGATTGCCCAAGCCGAGAAGCTCGAGTTGGCCCGCCAGCTGGTTCAAGCCCACGCCTTTTGGAGGCTCAAAGGACTCTCCGTCGATCTGGTCATCTGGAATGATGGCGATGCGGGCTATCGACAGGAGCTTCAAGACCTCATCCTCGGCCTCTGCAATACCGCAGCTGACGCGCCGACGCTGGATCGTCCAGGGGGAATATTCGTCCGTCGAGCCGAGCAGCTGTCCGATGAAGATCGCATCCTGTTGCAGACCGTGGCGCGGGCCATCATCGTCGATTCCGAAGGGTCTCTGGAGGAACAGCTCGAGCGTCGTGTGCGCTCCGATCTCAAGATTCCCGAGTTGATCCCGACTCGATTGAATCGCCCGGAAGCAACGGCCGTTTCGAGGTCTGTTCCCTTCGGGAATGAGTTGTTGTTCTTCAACGGAATGGGTGGATTCACTCCGGACGGTCGCGAATACGTGATACGCCTGATCCCCGGACAGTCCTGCCCCGCACCGTGGGTGAACGTGCTGGCGAACTCCCAGTTCGGAACGGTCATCTCGGAGACCGGCAGTGCCTACACCTGGAGTGAAAATGCCCATGAGTTCCGACTGACTCCCTGGGCCAACGATCCGATCACTGATCCCAGCGGCGAAGCGTTCTACATCCGTGATGAAGAGAGCGGGCAAGTCTGGTCGCCCATGCCTCAACCCATCCGCTCGACGACCCCATATACATGCCGCCATGGCTTCGGCTACAGCGTGTACGAGCACACCGAATCGGGCATCATGAGCGAGTTGTGGGTCTACGTCGGGGTCGACTTGCCGGTCAAGATCGTGCGGCTCATCATCCGCAATCATTCGGGCCGTACGCGGCGACTGTCGGCGACGGGTTATGTCGAATGGGTTCTGGGCGAAATGAGGCCCAAAGGACTCATGCACGTCACCACCGAGATCGATCCGCAGTGTGGCGCGCTCGTGGCCAAGAACCCGTTCAGTATCGAGTTCTCGCAGCGCGTCGCTTTCTTCGATGTGTCGGAGTCCATGCGCACCGTGACGGGCGATCGCACCGAGTTCCTGGGACGAAATGGCCGAACGGCTAAGCCCGCCGCTCTCGGCCGTCAGCGTCTCTCCAATAAAGTCGGCCCCGGTCTCGATCCGTGTGGCGCGATCCAGACCAGCTTCGAACTCGTCGATGGCCGCGAGCGCGAGATCTACTTTACGCTAGGGGTCGGACAAGACATCGACCACGTGCGGCGGATCGTAGAGCGTCTGCGCAGTCCGAATGTGCCTCGACAACTTCTCGATGAGGTCTGGGAGTTCTGGAAGCGCACGCTCGGTGCGGTCTATGTCGAGACCCCCGACCCGGCAGTCAATCTCCTCACCAACGGGTGGTTGCTCTATCAGACTCTGGCCTGCCGGTTCTGGGCACGAAGTGGGTACTACCAGTCGGGAGGAGCTTTCGGTTTCCGCGATCAGCTGCAAGATGTCTCGGCTCTGTTGCATACCCGACCGGACTTGATTCGTAACCATCTGCTGTTGTGTGCCGCTCGCCAATTCCAAGAGGGCGATGTCCAGCATTGGTGGCATCCCCCTGTCGGGCGTGGAGTGCGAACGCATTTCTCGGATGACTTCCTGTGGTTGCCGCTGGTGGCGTGCCGGTATGTCAGCGGGACTGGCGACACGGGTGTTCTGGACGAGGTCATTCCATTCCTGGCGGGACGCCTCGTCAAACCAGAAGAAGAGAGCTACTACGACTTGCCACTCCCGTCCGGCGAATCAGCGACGCTCTACGAACACTGCGTGCGGGCGATCACTCGCGGCTACACACAAGGCCCCCACGGATTGCCATTGATCGGAGGCGGCGACTGGAACGACGGCATGAACCTCGTCGGCGAACAGGGCCAGGGCGAAAGCGTCTGGCTGGCGTTCTTCCTGTATGAGATCCTGATGCGATTCACCCATGTGGCACGTTCGCGCGGTGACGAGGCCTTCGCCGATAAGTGCCTCTCCGACGCAGCTGAACTCAAGCTGAACATCGAGCAGCAAGCCTGGGATGGGGAGTGGTATCGCCGAGCGTACTTCGATAACGGGGAACCGCTGGGGGCCGCCGTCAATTCGGAGTGCCAGATCGATTCGCTGCCTCAAAGCTGGTCGGTCTTGTCCGGAGCGGGTGATCCGAAGCGGTCGCTTCAAGCCATGCAGTCGGTCGATGAACGACTGGTCAGGCGTGAGGCGGGCCTCATCCAACTCTTCGATCCGCCGTTCGACAAGTCGGCGGTCGACCCCGGCTATATCAAGGGGTACGTCCCCGGAGTTCGCGAGAACGGCGGCCAGTACACGCACGCCGCCATCTGGACCGTGATGGCGTTCGCCAAGCTGGGAGACTCCGCGAAAGCCTGGGAACTGTTCACGCTCATCAACCCAATTCACCACGGCTCGACACCCAGCCAGATCGCGAAATACAAAGTCGAACCCTATGTTGTCGCGGCGGATGTGTATGCCGTCGCTCCTCACGTGGGCCGTGGCGGGTGGACATGGTACACCGGTTCTGCCAGTTGGATGTATCGCCTGATCGTCGAGTCATTGCTGGGACTGCATCTGGAAATCGACAAGCTCCGGTTCACCCCGTGCTTACCGCCCGATTGGAAGTCCTTCAAGCTGCACTATCGATATCGAGAGACGTTCTTTCATATCACCGTCGAGCAGCCGGAACCTTCATCGACGGTCACGCAGATTATATTCGATGGAGTCGTTCTTCCCGGCCTGGAAGTCCCACTGGCCGACGACCACCGCGAACATGAAGTGACGATCGTGCTGTCATAAAGGCGAGCGGGGTGGCGTCAGCCCCCGGTTCTGCCCCACGTTGAAAGCGGAACGGGCAATCTCTTTCACGGCTCCCCCGCAGAGCAGGCGAGCCTCTGCGCCTCGGCCCGGACGATTGACAATCGCCCACCGATTTATCGGTGGGACCAGCTACTGAAAGCGAGGTGTCTCCACCAACGAGAACACCACCATTTCTTCGGCGGTCACGGTGCTGATATCGTGGTGCATGCTGAGCACCTTGACGCCTGCGGCTTCATGGACCAGCGATTCCAGCATGGGGCGAGCGAGTTCCAGCAATTGCTTTCGCGTTTGCTTAATGAGGTCCCGCCCTCGATTCGCGGGTAAGGCTCTGCCGAGCTGTTGTTCCGCCTGGGTGAGCACCCCTCGGATACGGACCAGCAAGAGATCCTTGATGAAATGAACGTGGACGCGTTCCGACCGCCAACCCAGGTACTCTTCCTGGAAGCGAATAATTCCATCGCAGACAGCCGCTTCGCATTCCACTTGAGTCAGCGTTTTTGTGGGGCGATCACTGCGCAGGCGCCGGGCTTCGCTGACCGGTAAGCGAGCCTCGGTGCTCGATTCGGCACGCTGAATGGACGACGCGGGTAAGCGGCTCGTGGGCTTGGCACGGGGCTCGACACTCTCTAACACCGCCCGAATCTCTGCGAGGGAGGCCGGTTTCACCAGGAACGCGTCGAACCCGGCCCGCATGGCGAGCGCCTTATGCTCGTTGTCCTTTTGCCCTGTCACCGCCACGATCTTCGTTTTCGCAAATGCGGGCACCTGACGAATCTGCTTGACCAAGCTGCACCCATCGATGTCCGGCATCAGCAGATCAACCAGCATCAAGTCGGGCTGAAACGCGGTCGCGACTTCCAGGGCTTGCTGGCCGCCGTAGGTCACATGCGTCTGATGGCCGAGTGCCTCGACCAACATACCCAATGCATCCGCGCCATCCCGGTTGTCATCGACAATCAGAACGCGGAGGGTTGCGACGGTTGTGTTCATGAGGGGGGCCATTGGGTGTGACGCTGGGGCACCGGCGTGACTTCCGGATTGTCGGGAGGGCGAAACTCCTGCTGAGCCGCTCTCCACGAACGACGTCCGATTTGTGGAGTGGGCGAGTCTGGGAATCTCGGAGAGATTCTATCCAAATCGCCAACGCGAGTAAGCCATAGCGGCTCAGCGGGAGGGCGAAGCTCCTGCTGAGCCGCTCTCCACGAACGGCGTCCGATTTGTGGAGTGGGCGAGTCTTGGAATCTCGGAGAGATTCGATCCAAATCGGCAACGCGGGTAAGCGGTAGCGGCTCAGCGGGAGCTTCGCCCTCCCGGCAACGCGGGTAACGTCACGTTCCATCCCAACGAATCTCGTTCAAGGTCCCTTGGTACGGCCAATCTTCGGCGCGATCGACGAGTTTGTGCCGCTGGGCGTTGTGCCGGACATAATCCCATTTGTCCTCGTATTGCCGAGCTGTTCGCATGCGGGAGTCCCAGTCATCTGTTTGCCAACGATGGTCAGTGATCTTGTGACTCTTGGTGAATTGGGATTTCCAGTACTTCACCCAAGCCTTGAACTCGATCTCCGTAGCTGTGGCAGCTGCGAAGAGATGAATGTGGTCGGGCATGATGATGTAACGGCCAACGATCCAAGCGGAAGCATCTTGCCAGACCTCGCGGAGCAGTTGATGCACCTCGTCGTTGGCCAGCCAAGGCTGGCGGTCTCGCGTACATACGGTGTCGAAGACAATCGTGGGCTGCCCGTCAACGTATTTGACACCATGGGCGGGGTGCTTGCGTTGCGGCCAATCCACAGGCGTGTCGTTCGTCATTGCGGGTCCCAGATGGAATCGAGTTGTCGCATAATAACACGCCCCCACGGGAGGGCGAAGCTCCTGCTGAGCCGCTCTCCACGAACGACGTCCGATTTGTAGAGTGGGCGAGTCTTG
>Ga0105047_10005662_pt1 | contig 21354 bp, 23 predicted proteins | sample MAT04_FD_78384 | JGI IMG/M metagenome (GOLD analysis project Ga0105047, IMG submission 78384) | Freshwater microbial communities from Lake Fryxell liftoff mats and glacier meltwater in Antarctica - MAT-04 (megahit assembly) | ecosystem: Environmental > Aquatic > Freshwater > Ice > Liftoff... | reverse complement strand
TAGTTGTTCTTGACGGCAGCTCAGCTGTAGCGGTGGCCGACGGTGATGACAGCGCGCTCGTCGTCGGCGCTGACCACAGCGTAGGCACCCGCCAGGGCGTCGAGCCGCTGCGAACGGCCAACCGCGCGGGCCACGGCAGCCAACGAAGAGTGGGTCATCATGTACCGCACGCCACCAGGGCCATCATGGCTTCGCTCGCCGTACGCCAACTGGAGCGGCAACGCCTCCGACGGGATCGCACGCTGCTGGGACCGCTTGGCAGCGTGGCGGCTGAGCTCGATCTTCTGCTGTCGTGAGGGCAGGTAGTGGACGTTGGAGGCTTGGCGCATGACTTTCCTTCAGTGCGGAGCGCAGTTTAGTACACGCAAGAAAAATACGTCAAGTCCCTGCAGATCAGGTTTCGGCGCCATCAGTCGCCACGACTGACACAACACCCGCCTTTTGAAGATGATGAACACGGATGACAATCTCCGTTGACTTTGTACACACAGATCGGATATCGTGTGGTCAGTCAATGAAAAGGACCCTCCGAGATGGCAACAGACAACCTGGTAGGCATCGCCGAAATCGCCGACTTTGCGAAAACGAGCAAGCAGGCCGTGAGCAACTGGCGCATGCGCTATGACCACTTCCCCCGCCCTATCCAGAACCTGCAGAGTGGCCCCGTGTGGGAGCGCGAGAAGGTCGAAGCCTGGGTGAAGGGCTTCAAAGGCGAAGAAACCCACGTCCTCAGCTTCATCAACTTGAAGGGAGGCGTCGGCAAGACGACCACCGCAGTGGCGGTGGCCGAGATGCTGGCCCAGGAAGAGCGAAAGCACGTTCTGCTGATCGACCTGGACCCGCAGACCAACGCCACCGTCACGCTCATCTCGGAAGAGAAGTGGGCCGCCATGGACAAGGAGGGCCGCACGATTGCCCAACTTTTCGAGGACCGCCTCAACCCGCAGAACGCGCCGAAGTTCGACATCGAGAAGGCGATCGCCCGGCAGGTGTCCACGATCAACGACGGCATCTCGCGACTGGATCTGCTGCCGTCGAGCATCCGGCTCATCGATCTGCAGGACCGCATTCCCATGATTGCGCTGTCGGGCAACTTCACGGCGAACCCGCTTGAGATTCTGCGGATCGCACTTCAGCCCGTGATGGACCGGTACGACTACATCATCATCGATTGCCCGCCGAGCCTGGGCACGGTCACCAAGAACGGGTTGCGGATTTCGACGGGCTACGTCATCCCAACCATTCCGGACATCGTGTCGACCTGGGGCATCTACCAGATCGTGGACAACGTCCACCGGTTCGCCAACGACATCGGCATGCCCATCCCGGCGCTTGGCATCGTGGCGACCAAGGTGCAGGTCAACAACCTGCACAACCGTGTGATCGCAGATTTGAAGGCGCAGCGGCTCGGGCAGTTTGCAGAGGAAGGCGGCCTGGCGCAGCCACCGCTCTTCAAGCATGTGATTCCGCAAACCGTCGCCGTGGCACGGGGCGCGGATGTCGATGCAGACATCAAAACATTCAAGGGCAAGTACGGCGGCGCCAATGACGCGCTTCAAGGCCTGACCCGGGAGATCAAGCAGCTATGCGAAACGAAAAAGCGCTGATCGAGTTGTTGCGTGGGATGGTCGATCTGCTCGCCGACGAGTCGAGCCGAAACCCTGACTTCGCAGCACGCCTTGATGCCCTGCTGTCGGAGCTACCCGCACGCACCTCACCAAGCAAGAAGAAAGCGAAGGCTGAAGTCGAGGCGCTGCCAGACGTGCATGCTGAATTGGCGGCACGCGGCGAGACCGAGTTCCAGCTTTGGCTGAACGGACTGCCCGTGAACGTGCTGCGCGCGTTGATCCGAACCCACGATCTGGATTCGACCCGGCGCACTGTCAAGTGGAAGGATGCCGAGAAGCTGGCAGCGTTCATCGCGGAGGGCCTGCGGGCCCGACTCGCGCGAGGATCGTCTTTCATGGGCCGAGGACCAGGCTTGGGCTCGTGATGGCCAGCCACGGAGGAACCAAGCACACCGGGGCCAAAGTGGTTGAAGCATTCTGGGGCGTGCGATGACCATCGCGGCAGACCTTCAAGCGCCCGAATGGATCAGCAGTGGTGCGACGATCACTGGTGGCCTGGACCTGCTTGGCCTGAGGCTACCCGTACAGACGATCGGCGGCACCTTGCTCGATGGCGTCACCACGGTGACGCCATCCGTTCGCTACCTCGCGTTTCGAGCCTGGCTGATCCACCGCTACGCCAAACGTGGAGGAGCCGATAGCTGGCAGACCTTCACTGACTTCGCCGCGCGTGTTGAGTCCGCGCTGGTCCTCGGAAACCTCATAGACGATCCGTCGATCGGCGGCTTGATCGGGTCCGATCAGGCGCTCGAACGCCTCGCGCTGGGCGCTGCCCACGTCCAGATTGCGAGCTTGGTGAAATCGCCTGCTTCCACGATCTACACGGGACCATCCGACCAACTTGGCATCAGCAAGAGCCGGGACAACGCGGTACCTGCGCTTGTGGTGGAGCGCGGTCTCCCGATTGCCCAGGCCGTGGATCAACGCTTGACCACCGTCTCATTGATCGGGCGCCTGATTCGTGACGATAACCTTGCTGCAGCTTCGCTTGACGACCTTCGCGAACTCGGTAGCAAAGTTAGGGTTGACAGGATTCCCGATGACGAGAGGGAGCTTCTGCTTGCCGCGATCATGCCGTCCGCCCCGCGTCCGGCGGAGCGGAACCGGATCAGGACCTACGCAGCGCTGCTTGCGCTGGCAACCCAGAAGAAGGCGGCACCGAGCGAGGCGAGCTTCTTCGACGTGGCGTGCTCTCCTTGGCGGTTCGGAGAACCGCTCGTTGATCAGGTTGCGGACGGCTGGGCGACCTATTGCGTACGTGATGCCATTGCGGTGACTCAGGAGGGTGTCCTCGCCGCAGTGATGGGTGAGATCCTGGGCCAACCCGATGGCGGGCTCTCTGGCGTGGACCGGGACGTCGTCATCGAAGGTCTCATGGAGCGTGTCGAAGAGCACGACTCCGCGCTGCGAGATCTGAATCTGCTCTCGTCCGGGGAATCCGTAGCGGACCTGACGTTCAGGGCGCTGGAAGAACGCATGCGCTCGCGGCTCTTCGTTGCCGGCGCTGCGACTGGGGTGGTGAGATGGTCTGACAGTCTCGTCGAACCCTTGCTGTACCGGCGCGCGCTGAAGTCTGGCGCAGGCGCCCTGACGCTGGCGGTTGTCGCGTGGGTCATGGCGGCACTCCGTGTCGGCGACGCCGTGCGCGAGGATAAGCAGGAGTACCGCAGCCTTTCGCACCAGGGACGGCGGCGACAGGGCCTGCGCGAGGTCGTGCTCCCAGAGCTTGAGCGTTTCCGGCGGGAGGACCGCCCCCTGCGTGACGTCGCAGCTGAAATGACGTTGCGGACTGTTCAACAGCACCTGCAGATCACGTGGTCTCGCCTGCAGGTCGATTTGAGGCGCGACGTCGCGTTGCTGACCGCTGAAGGAAACAAGTGGTTCGCTCGCCGCAAGGGCTTCGTTGCCGGCCGCACAGCGTCTCGCATCCAGCAAGCGCTCGGGTGGCTTCAACAACTCAAGCTCATCGACGCGAACGGGATCACCGCAGACGGTGCGATCGTTTTGAAGCGCGCACTGGTCACCTTGGCTGAAGGGGATGCCGTATGAATCCTCGCCTGTTCTGCCGTGAGCGTGCGTATCACAAGGCGCTCTTCTTGACCTATTCGTTTGACCCGATCTTCTTCGAGCAAGTCGTTCTTCCCGATCTTTGGGCCGGCCGTTCCAGCGACATCCTGGTTCTGGGCGACAAGGGAGAGATCGAAACCTCCTTCCAGTCCGCCGTCGGGCAGCTGTGGAATCTGGGCAAGCAGTACCTGCTTGCCGGGGCCGATGTCGCTGGAGCATTTCACCCCAAGGTCTTCCTGCGGCTAGGTCCGAAGGACGGCATCGTGATGGTCGGCAGCGGAAACGTCACGAGTTCCGGGTGGGGCGGAAACCAGGAGTTGGGCGCGGCGTGGATGGTTGGGCCGAACCACATCGACAAGGGCGGATGGTTGCACCCCTTCTTCGACGACGTACTGACCTGGTGCCAGGGGGATCTGGAGCGCGACGCCGTTCGTCGATTCAAGGATGTCCCGTGGCTGAGTCTGACTGCAGCCAACCCGGGCGAAGCCAGTCCCGTACTGCACAGCAGAGGAGCAAGATCGCTCGCTGCAGAACTGGCCCGGCGATGGTCCGGCCGACGCTTCGATGAAGTGAAGATCCTGACAGGTTCGACCGACGAGTCCGGCGCGTTCCTGCGTTGGGCGCACGCGACCTTCGGCATCACCCGCGCCACCATCGCGCTGACGCCTGCATCCGCGAGTTTCGTGACTGAGAAACTGGCCGATCTGCCTCTGGAGCTTCGTTTGATCGAAGCACCACCGGACCGTCCGTTGCACGCCAAGTTCTACTGGTTCGAAGGCGCTGACGGTCCTGCGGCGGTGATGGGCTCAGCGAACTGTTCCGCGGCCGCCTGGCTCCTCGCTCCAGATGGCTCTGGCAATGTTGAATCCATCGTCGTTTACGACTGGCCGGACGCTCAAGATTTCGTGTCCGCCCTGACGCTCTTTGCAGCGCCAGGACAGGCACCTGCCGAAATCTTGGTTCCGCGCTCCGTTCACGACCTGGCGGCCAAGACCCATCACGCATCGTTCGCAATCAAGAGCCTGCAATGGGACAACGCCTTGCGGCGCATCGTCGCCGAGATCGTCCCGGCGCCAGATCCTGCCGCGCAGGTTGGTCTCCGGCTCGGCGAGCACGTGACGCCTTTGGAGCGGCTGCACGGGCCCAAGGGACTCTGGGTATGTGAGATCGCCGAAGGGCTGGCTGCCGGGACCATGTATGCGTCGGTCATTGTGAGCGTGGGGTCCGACTCTTGGACGACGTCGTCACGATGGATCGACGACCTCGCCGCGCTCGAACATGCCAGTCACTCGACAAAGCTTCTGGAGCCCTTCAAGGCGCTGGACCGGAGCACAAGTTCGGCTGAGCAGCGGCAGATACTCGATGAACTGCAGGAAGTAGCGCAGACCCTCTTCAATGACCCGGGATCCTTCCGTGATCCTGGCACCGGTGGCGGTGATCGCAAGAAGAAGAGCGATGTGCCTGCGGAGCCTATCAATCCGAACGACTTGCTCGTTCATCTCGATGAGTCGCGTGAGGGGTTGCCTCACCTCGTGTCTGCGCAGCCGGGTTCGTTGTCACTGACAGGAATTCTTCGTCTGCTGTTCGAGGCTGAGACAGACGAGGGTCGAACGCCCGCGGCTGCTGGGGACGAGGACATCGATGAAGGGCAAATGCCCGACACGTCATCCCCGCCAAAGTCGGCCGACAAGAGAGATCAGGCTGGCGCCACCACAGATGGCCCAGTTATCGAGGCGCGGTTCCGTGATCGGCTGGCGATGCAGATCAATACGTTCTTGACGGAGATGTCGGCAGAGGCCTTCGCTGGGCGCTGCACTGCGACGCAGATGGTGCAGGCGGTCGCTTTCCCGTTGGCGATAGCTTTGCGGGGACGTCGCAAGGGTTGGGTCGCAGATGAACTCGCAGAGAGATGGGCGCTCGAAGTCTTCTCGATCCTGTTCCGAGGCCAGGGGTCGGGGCCTGGGGGACTCCTTCGTACCGTGGAGCACCGATACGCCGACAGCGGCAAGAGGGACACCTTTGATGATGTGGTCGGCGACGGAACGCTGTGGCTGGTCTTGGTAGCTACCCTGGGAGGCACGAGTTGGCACGGCGCGGGCACCGACATCGACAAAGCGGTAGCCCTCAGGGAGGTGTTTACCGCCCCACAGCTGCTTGCGTCAGCTACGTCGGGCCGCGTGACAGGCCTGCTCGGCAAGATCCGTATCGACGATGCCAAGGCGTATGTGGCCGATGTCGCGCCGACGGTGAACAGGCTCTTGGGTGAGCTTGAGCACGCGCTACGGCAGGTGTGGGAGGCGGAGAAGCGTGATCAGTGCGCCCGTGCGATCACCCACAAGCAAGGTGACCTGCTTTGGCGCGATAAGGTCGGATGGGCCGTTTGCCTTGAGCAAACGCAGAACCGAACAGGGCAGTCGATCAAGGTCCGGCTCAAGGGCGTCGAAAAGGCTGTCATGGCCGGCTACTACGTCAATGTGTCAGATGCCTGCTACCGCGATCCTGCACTTGGCCGACTGGTCGGGGACCTGCGGCGCTCTGTGGCGATGTCGATGCGTCAATGATGGGCAGGTCGGTACATCAATCCTGCGAATATTGCGAGCAACTTTTTTTCCGTCACAGTTGTCGCCATCAGGTGCAAACGTTCGCAACACCAAGCATGCTCTGACTTACTAGCACTGTTCCGGGTAAATCCTTCTCCGATCGTCGGATCAGTTGTCTGAATGTGATCGCTGCTCGTATCTTTCCTCATGCCATCGCACATGCGATGACTGAACAAGGAAACGAGGGTTTCAGTGGTCAAGAGAACAGACTTGCTTTTGCTCTGTCGCGAAATGCGATGTGGCCATGAGGACGGATTTCGCGACATCCATCTTCAATGCAGTGCCGTCGATGGAGACTCAAGATTCGACATTGAGTTGATGCTGTCGCCTCAGGACGCACTCGCGCTTGCTCGGTATGTGATCGCCGTCAATCGCGAGGCCTGGCGCGGTGGCCGTCGCCCGCACGATGCCAACCCGCGAGAGGTCGAGCCAAACTGGCTGTCTCGGAATCGACATCGGATCGCACGTCCATGATCGGGCCGAGTCGAATCGTTCTGGTCAAAGTGTGCTCAGTGCAGCCGGTGAGATTCGGGGACCGCGCGACCGGCGCAGCCGGTCGAGTGGGGCAAGGCGTTCAGCCGCAGCCGCCTGAGGTGCGCCCGCCCCAGCGGGCCGCCGAAGGCTCGGGGGGAGCCGTCCACCGTAGCGAAGCGACAGCGGAGCAGGCGCCCCAAGGCGCCGTTAGGTGGATGGGGGGCGAAGCCCCGCCCGCCACGCGAAGCGCGGCAACCTGCGTCGGACTTGCGCGCAGCGCAAGCCGTGCCCGCAGGGCACGGGGCCGGGGCGTCCAGCCCCGGGGCGCAGCCCAAGCCGTTGGCGAGCGAAGCGAACCGACGGCGCAGCCTCCGACGCAGGTTGCCGCGCTTTGCGCGGCGGGCCCCCAAGGGCGGCGCAGCCGCCCGCTGGAGGCCGAAGGCCGTGAAGGCAGGTCAAGCCGGACAGGCGGGGCGTCCAGCCCCGCCACGCCCGGGGAATCGGCCCTAGCCGACGTGCCGAAGGCACGCCCGGGAGGGTGGCCGGATCGGCATGCGTCAGCCCTGCCACGAAACGCATCGACGAGCCTTCTCTCGTAGGTCGGCCCGTAGCACTGCGACGAGATCCACACGGGACAAAGTATGGAAAAGCCAGAACGCATTCGCGTCAATCCGCGCGACTATTTGGGGGACCTCTCAGCTTATGCGATGGGAGAAAAGCACAAACGGCGGGTCGCCATCTGGATCTACCTCTGGGGCTACACGACAGCAGCCTTGATCCGCATGCTGTTGCAAAAGGAAGCCTATGGATGGACGACCAACGCAATCAAGCGAGGATTGCTTCGAGCAATGAACACGGCATCTGGCTCGCCTCGCCAGATCATCACGCTGACCGAGATGGGACAGGCGCTGGCGGAACAGCATCTGCCGCAGCACTTCAACTACGTTGAACGTGATCCTCACAAAATCAACCAAGCCACGATATGGCATCAGCTGTTGGCTCAACGCGTCACCATCGAAGCAATGAATTCCGGAGAAGTGAACGCAATCGCTACTGAGCGGCAGGACGCTGCTCAAAGCCGTCGTGGCGAAAAGAAACCCGACGTTGTTTGGCGTTTCGCTGACAACACTCGGGCCGGGATTGAAATGGAATTGAGCGGAAAGTGGGACCGTCGACTTGACGAGTTTGTCAGCGGGGTCATCACTGCACTATCGCCCGCCACGGATGGAAGGCCTGCACGGTTCGACAGGTTCATCGTCATCACCAACTCGGACGCAATCACCAAGCGGTACGAAGCAGCCTTTGCCAAGGGAGCACATGTCCGACTGTGGAGGAAGAACAGCCGGGGAGTATGGGAGGTCAGCGAAGTGAATGAGGTACCCGACTGGCTCAGAGGGAAGATCGAATTTCGGAAGATCGAGACGTGAGCATTGCCACAAGGGTATTCCTTCTGATTGGCGTTTGCGCTGGTCTTCAGGGTTGCGCATGGCAAACGCCGTCACCGCCTCCTCAGTCCATCTCCACCACCTGGGAGGCTCCCAACTTCCGAACACTGTTGGAGGCAGTCAAGACTTGTCAGCATCCCGAACTTGAAGAGGATGCCGACTGCGCCGATCGCATTGGAGAGGTTAGCGAGGCACTGCAGGCCGCCGAGTTCTGCCTCCAGACCTCACTCCCACTTTACGCATGTCGAGCCATCCAGAGAAAGCTCATTTCCCAACAGGCACCGCTACTTGATGCCGCACGGATCCTGAAGGTGTTTGGCGGTGTGGAGCAGGTTCAACTCAGGTCCTACTACCTGGTCCCCAACAGATGGCTTTCCGCCGAGTGGCGATGGAAGGATCGAGGCACACTCATTCGCAACGACAAGACGGGCTTCGCTATCGCTTCGGCTGCGTTGGCGCTTGCTATTGCTGGTCTTGCACGCGCCGCTGGCCAGCTGTCCGTCATTCGGTTCAGGTCCGAAAGCCAGCGAATCCAGGACTACATGGAGCAAGCGCGCCAAGAAGCCATTGAGCAAGTTGAGTTCAAGCAAAGTCAGGAACGTCGATGGCTGGTCCTGCTACATCAGCAGTTTGATGACGCTGGGATCGACCGGCTTCCCTTCGAAGACAGGGCGCAAACGCCTTTCGCGGAGTTGTGGACCGCAGCCCTCGGTACAGAGTACTGTGGGCAACACGATGTGACGATCAAAGACTGCCACCGTCCAACAGGCGTTCAGTTGGTCGTGACGAGCGTTCCTCCGCGCCCGGACCGCGAAGGATGGCGATTCCATGTGTACTTCGGTGAAGTCCAGGACGCGGTTGGATGCGAGAGGCCCGACTCGTTGCTGACGGACCCATCGAAACCCGATTGGTCTGAGTGCCGAACGTTCCGGGAGATACCTTGGGACCGCGCGGACGTGGCTCTCGCCGTGGCTCGACGACTGCTAGTCCGCGCGATGCGCGGCACAGAGCTTCTTCATCAAAGGGGAACGGCAGTTCCCACGTCTTGGCAGCCGTACCCTGAGGAGGTTCCCCTGTACCTTGCGGCCAGCCTGCCAATCGCTGCCGTTGACACCTGACTGCGCTTGATGGCTGAGTTGCTGAGGCGACGGTGGTCGCAGCACATCACCTCTTCAGAGAACGGCTAACTGGCGACGGCTTCGCGTCTCCCGCAACCCAGTCGGGAGCGGCTCTACGCAAAAAGCATGCAAAGTCGGTCAGGTCGAATCCGTCGAGATCAAGTTTTGGCACGGCTGTAGACGCCGAAGACTCGTCGCCGGGCATTGGAGCATCGACAGCGGCTGACGATGCGTCTTCGGAGTCTCCCGACCCCTTCGATAGATCGTGACAGTAGGCTCCTAGCTTACCTGCCACGACTCTACGCTTCTTCATTAGCAACCTCCGGAGTCCCACTCGAACTGATTGTTGATCGGATTCCACTTCTGCCGTGCCTGAAAGCGAACCTTGCGGCCATCGCCGTACGTGCGGAAGCAGTCGCCGTTGGTACAGCGGGTGTTGCAGGTGACCAGGCCAGGCTTAGCTTCCGGCCGCGCCGGGTACGGGCCGGCCTGCTGCTCGGCGAGCTTGGCTTCGACGGCCTGCCCCAACTTCGAAGCCCATGCCACGGCGAGCGGCGCAACCTCCACGGGTTTCAGATTGGACTTGCCCAGCGCGGTTCCTCGCTTCCATTCGCGCGCGAGGCGCTGGCCCTCCGCAATGAGGTTGTTGGGCATGTACTGCTTCATGGCGTCACGCTCATCAGCCGCTTTCGGGTGCGGGGAGTCCGCCGATGCCGCCAGGTTGGCCCAGGCATACCCAACGACGGCATCGCTGCGAACCCCAAGGCCTTCGCGGTACATCCTGGCCAGGTTGCGCTGGCCGTACGGTTCGCCCTGCCGTGCGGCGGCTTCATAGAGCCGGACGGCTTCGACGTAGTCCTGTCGCTGCCCGCCTTCCCCTTGCTCATGAAGATTGCCAAGGTTGTTGGAAGCCGCGGCGTCAACTTGATCCGCAGCCTTCCGGTACCAGCGAGCGGCCTCTCGCTCGTCCACTTCCACGCCGTACCCAAAGCCGTATGCGATACCCAGCTCTCGCTGGGAAGTGACGTCGCCCTGCTCGGCAGCCTTCCGATACCAGGAGTTCGCCTCGTTGTCGTCCTTCGGCGTCCCCAGGCCCTTTCGGTATATGCGGCCGAGGTTCGCCTGCGCCGTCATATCGCCCTTGTCTGCAGCTTTGCGCAGCCACTTGATGCCCAACTGCTGGTCCTGCTTGACGCCAGAACCGTTGAACACCAGGGCGCCCAGTTCACGCTGAGCGGCTGCGTTGTCTTGGTCCGCAGACTTCTGGAGCCACTCCGCCGCGGCCGCCTGGTCCTTCGGGGAGCCGACGCCGTAACCGAAGGACCAACCCACCGAGAACTGAGCCGCCGCATCGCCCTGGTCTGCCGCCTTGCGTAGCCAAGCAACGGCTTGCACCTGGTCCTTCGCCAGACCCCCGGCCCCGCTGGCGTACAGGTACCCAAGCTCTCTCTGGGCATCGGCGTCACCTTGGTCAGCAGCTCTTCGGAACCACTCGGCCGCTTGGCGCTCGTCCTTGGTCACGCCAGCACCATCACGTAGCAGGATCGCGAGGTTGTACTGCCCCGCCGCACTGCCCTTCGTGGCGGACTTGCGGTAGTACTCCGCTGCAGCTCGCAGGTCCTTGGCTACACCGTGCCCACCTTTGAACAGAACACCCATCGCATTCAGCGCTTCGGGGTCGCCGGCGTCGACGAGCGGCTGCAGCTCGCGCAAGGCCTGGGCGTATTCGCCCTTGCGGAAGTGCTCGGTTGCCTTGCTGAAGTCGGCAGCCGCCGGGACTGACCAGAGCGATCCCAGACATGCAAGCAGAACTGCAATCACCTGGGACTTCGCCCTCGAATCAAGCCACCCTGCACCTGCGCTTGCGACTGTCTTGAAGCGAGGCATCATCAGTCGTCCCACATCGATGTCGTGGCGCAGCTGTCCCACGAGTCGGGGTGGTCGTCGGTCACGCCATACATGTTCCCGTTCGTATCGAAGGCTCCCATCATCATGGTGCCGTCGATGTTGAAGGCGGGCTCAAAGGTTTCCGAATCTGATTCCCATCGGTCTTCGTTTCTGATGGTCGGCGGGTCGGACCACTGATAGTCGGCTTCTGGCTCATCACTGCCCAGCAAGTTGATGGATTCGATTGCGGTGTCCGTTGATGCGAGCCAGTCGAAGTCGAGCGCCCTACTCTGACCGTCAGCGGCGCGCGAGTAGTGCTTCGCCGCTGACGGAAGCAAGAGGTTCGTGAACAGCTGGCCGCCGGCGCCTGCAGCGACCTTTGCGGCATTGCTGCTCGCTGGCCACGTTGCTACCAGCACCATGACACCGACCAGCAGGCAGATCTTCATGACGCTGTGAATGAGAAGAAACAGATCGCCCATGCCGGAGTGAGTTAAAGAAAACGTGGTTTTCATTGTGCTCCCGGCCGACCCTCTTGTCCATGGCAGACAAGCTGATACGACCAGGGAGACCGCTGGGTTCGGTGACCGCCGATCCGGTTCTGGCTGCAGCGTTCGGATCAGCCGTCCGTTCCGCCAGAACGGCTCGGGGAGTCGCCCAGGAAGCGCTGGCAAACCTCGCTGGAATCGAGCGCAGTCACGTCGGCAAGATCGAACGCGGCGAGCACATGCCGACCCTTTCAGCGGTGCTCAAGCTGGCCGCAGCCTTGGACCTATCCGGGGCAGAACTAGTCGCGGCGGCCCAGGCTCTTCTTCCGGAAGGCCATCCGGCGTACAGACAAGTTTGAGGTCGATGCAAAGGGGTGCCCACGATTTCGCAGTTGGCGCAGCCGCTGTATCCGATCCGTCCGACGTGAGCGACAATTTTTGGATGGACCCGACCGATTTCCTGCGTGCCCTGGTGCCCGGTTTTGCGGACCTCAGCGATGAGGAAAGGTCAGCCATCGCGAACTTCACCTTGCTTTGGTCGGCGATGGAGGGACGCATGATTCAGAGCAATGCGAACCCGGCGTCACTGGCCGAAGGGGTGAAGACGCTGAGTGCTCAGGGGCGCCTGCAGCCGGCGCGCTTCGACAAGAGCCTCGCGTACTTCCGGGGTCGCTACTTCCAGGGCGGTGCGTTCGATGACCGTTTTGAGCAGCTGCTGTTTAGGAAGAACGATCAGCGCCCGCTCGTGGAGGCCGTGTTGAGCGGCAAGGACGCTGACACTGAGCACGTCGTGCTCGCGCTGCTGATGATCGCCTACCGCCTGCGCAACAACCTGTTCCATGGCGTGAAGTGGGCGTACGGCATCCGAGGCCAGCAGCCGAACTTCGAGCATGGCGCCGACATCCTGATGGGGATGCTCGAACTGCAGCCCCCTTGAAGCGCTGAGCTGGCAGCGACCGGGATCAGGATGCTTGCGCCACCCGGGTCAACTGCATGCGCCCGAAGGAGTAGCGTCCCAGCGAGTTGAAGTAGTGCCCCTCTGCGCTGCTGCGGACCTCATCGAACGTCAGCTCGCAGAAGCCCTGGTGCTTCTGCAGCTCGGGCTCCCCGGCCTTTGGGTGGTTCTGGTAGCTGTACGAGAGCTTCGCCGCCCCGTCGTGCTTGAGCAGCACGGAGGCGGTTTCGCTGAACGAGCCAGACTGGTCGGTCTTGATTTCGATCGCGATGCGATCCCACTTCTGGCTGATCTTGAGGGTGCCGGACCACTCGAACTTCAACTCGCCTTCCAGCGTGAGCGACCGGCCAGTCACCAGCCAGGTGCCACTCAAGTCCGGAATGCCCAGGATCTTGTTGAGCCATCGCCAAACATACCGGTTGAACAGCCAGTAGAGAGCGGCATAGACAACCCCCGTGGAGATGGTGAACGCGACCATCTTGGCCTGGATCGACGTTGTCAGCAGAGGCCAACTGCTGGCCCACGTAAACACGCTGGTGATGATCGGTGCCAGAAGGACTGATGCAAAGCCAAGCCAGCGGCCAATCTCCGCGCGCTTGTGGCCGATGATGGCGTACTCGTGTGTAGTCATGTCATTCCCTTGCGCCGAGACTACCAGCGCTTCTTCGCGCTCTTCAGGCGACGCCAGACAGGGTTGTTGGAGCTTGGCGGCGCCAGATGTCTGATGTCACGTACCGTCACGGGCACTCGTCGTACGGCATACACGGCGCCGTGAACGCGGACCACGCAGTCCATGTGGTGCAGACCCACGTAAGCCGTCTTCTCTTCGACGGTGAACATCCGTGCCCCCGACCAGCGATGCCCAAGATCGCCGATCAGGGCTGACTCCTGGCCTTCGTTCCGCACTGTCCATTCCAGGGTGGCCATGTCGGGCACGACGTGCGGGTTCGTGATGGTGAAGACCAGGTCGCACTCTCGCGCGACGCCGGGCACGCCGTTCATGTGGCTGGCCACATGCCGACGCGGTTTGCGAGCGAAGACGTCGACGCGGATCTCGGGCAAGACCATCAAGGCCCGCCCGGCAGGGTTCACGACCTCCACTTCTTCGGCTTCGGGAAGGGGCATCAAGAAGGAAAACGCCTGCGACCAGGCCAGCGCGGCCGAGACCTCGTCTTCCGCCGCTTCGGCCACCTCGGCAGCGTCGCGAAGTGCCTGCCACCTACTCAGGAAGGCGTCCCATTGGTCCGTCGCGATGCGATTCAGGTCCTCACCTTCGTCGATGGGGTTGGGCACTACAGGATCCTTGAGCAGCCTCTCATGAACGTCCCGAATCACGGTCCGCAATGCGTCGTCGTCTGGCTCACGCTCCCACAGCCGGCCCAACTGGCGCATGAAAGCGCAATAGCTGTCCACGACCAGGACGCTGAGCATCACCGAAGAGGGCCTGGCATCAGGCGCATCCCGAAACCCGACGGCCGCCCATGCCTTCAGGTAGCGGATGAGCCGCCGCATCTGATCCCGGTCCTCGCCATCGGCGATGTCCTTGAACCACTTGTACAGAGGCTTCGGATCCCGGTCTTCCCAGCCGTGGTCCAGATGCGCAAGCCGGCGTCGATCGCGCCGACGGTCAAGGTGGTAGGTCGGCGTGTCGATGTGGAACTGCTGCTCGTACACCGCGCGCGAGCAGCGGTCCTTTGGCGGTTCGACGACCTCTACCAGGGACTTCGTCCGGGTCTTGAAGTAGTGCAGCTCGCGCTGGACCCAGTCCCTCAGTTGGCGTGGCGTCGGTTCGATGTTCTGCTCGCCGGAGCCCCATTCGAAGTACACGCCCAGATCGACGTCATACCGCTCACCCTTGTGCACAGGCTTGATCAGCGTAGCGTACTTGTACGAGCCCTGCAGCCAGGTGCTGACCGGATAGCCATGGCGTTGCGACAGTTCCTGCTTGAGGTGTTCAGCGAGATCGTTCCACTGCGTCTGGAGGAACTCCACCTGCTCGGGCGACGGGTTGATCCGCGCGTAGAGCGTTTGTTCAGCGGTGCCATTGAAGAGTCTGGCGGCGAGGCCCATCAGCGGGCTCCCCGGCCAGTACGCGGGCCCAGCAGACGGCAGTTGATGCACATCGAGCTGCGCGTCACAGGATGGCTCGGTAGCCGCTCAGCGCCTGCGTAGTCTGGGCGAGACCTTGCCGCAGGAGCACGTCGAGATATGCATCGGGCGTCATTGGCGGGTTCTTCAGCTGCCGGCGCTGCCGCTGCGCAGCGGCGATGACTGCAGCCGGATCGAGGTCGAAGAGGTTGTCGATGAACAGATCCGGATGTTGGGCCTCGATGCCGAAGGGCTCCAGTGCCTCGGGCGGGAAGCCCTTCTCGTTGAAGGTCACGATGACACTGGCGCCACAGCGTATGGCTGCGGCCAGGACGTGCCGGTCTCCGGGATCGGGAAGGCGCAAGTTCTCGGCGAGCGCCTCGTGGCCCGCGACCAGCGCATCCGGGATGGCCTGATCCATCAGGGCCGAAGTTCGGTTTAACTGGTCGGCCGTCAGGTCAGGCCGATCCCGCAGCACGCTCCGCTTCCATTCGTCATGGATCTGCGAGCTCCACCGCGCCCTGAAGCGGCCGGACAAGCCCAGCCACATCAGGAAATCTCGCAACGGCGCCGGATAGAGCACGCAGGCGTCGTACACGGCGGTGAAGTTCGAGTGCCTCATTCGTAACCCATGCGCAGGTCCTGAGCCTGATGCGCCAGGGCTTCCATCGCCGCGTGGCTGGCCTCCTCCCGCTCGGCCCGATACCGCATCAGGTCAGCAAAGAGCACGCGCCGATGCTTGCCGGTCTTGTGGAACGGTAGAACGCCCTCCTCCAGCAACTTGACGAGGTGGGGCCGCGAGACGTTCAGCAGATCAGCGGCCTCCTGTGTGGTGAGCTCGGCATGGATCGGCACGACCTTGACGGCATTGCCATCGGCGAGCTCGGTCAGGATGTCGACGAGCAGCCTCAGAGCAGAGGTTGGCAGCTCAACTTGGTGGGCTTTGTTTTTCTCGTCGTAGATCTGGATGCACTGAATCTCGCCATGAGTTGCGAGGTACGCAGCCAGCGCACGCTGGCCCTTGGCTGCGGCCTGCACCTCTTGCGCGAGCGGCAAGGTCGTACGGGACAGGTCGTTTGTAGTCATGGTGGTCTCCGGGGTGCGTTGACATCATATTCGAAACAAACGAAAATCGCAACATTCGAAACGCGGGGCGTCCATCCATGAGCTACAGCCAAAAGATCCAGCGCTTGAAGGATCGACGACAGGGCCTCTATAGCCGTGACGGCGTCTACAACTTCGTGGAGGCGATCACCGCCACGAGCAAGGTCGAAAAGTTCCAGCAACTGGCCGAGCCCGAGACGGTCAAGTACGCGATTGGCGGCATGCAGGCAGTCGACGCTGAGTACACCAAGAAGTCCTATGAAGAGGGCAACCGGGTCCGGGACCGGCTTGGAGAGGGGCTCAGCACTGCCGGCGTACCGGCGGTCTTCGACTACCAGGGCTCAGTGCCGCTAGACGTCCACGTGCGTGGCAATAGCGACATCGACTTGCTGGTCCTGCACGACGGGTTCGTCACAGTCGAAGCGGCGGCAAAGGATGCGTACAGCTACACCGACCTACCCGGCAAGACGCCCTCAGAGGAACTGGCGGACCTGCGGAAGGAATGCGTCGCAATCCTAGAGCGCCGCTTCTGGGGCGCCAAGATCGACTCGTCACCGAGCAAGGCGATTACGCTGACCGGCGGCTCGCTCCAGCGTGCGGTCGACGTCATCCCGTCCCACTGGCACGACACCCTCGACTGGAAGAGGACCGGAGACAAGCGGTATCGCGACATCTACGTCTTCGACCGCAAAGCGGCTCAACGCATGAAGAACCGGCCCTTCATGCACATCGGCCTCATCGAGGACAAGTGCATCAGTGTGCGCGGGAGCCTTCGCAAGTGCATCCGTCTGATGAAGAACCTTCGTTACGACGCCAGCAAGATCATCGACCTGTCGACCTACGACATCGCAGCCATTGCCTGGCACATGACCGACCAGGAATTGGTGGTTCCGTTCGGCGTCGACCTGCTGCTGGTGGAACGTATGCGCGCGCACCTGAAGTTTCTGCTGGACGTACCCGCGTACCGCGACACGCTGCTGGTTCCGGACGGATCTCGGCGAATCTTTGACAAACCTGAGAAGACGGGCGCGCTCGCCGACTTCTACAGGGAGGTCGAGCAGCTCTCTGCTGACTTGGCGCGAGAGATCAATCCTCTCGCGGTGTACGCAGGGCTGCCCCGCAATCAAGTGCTCAATAAATCCATCATGCTGTAGTGGCTGGTGAAATATGGCTGCCGCAATCTCTACTTCGTATCCTTCCGGGCCTCTTCTCGCGCGAGGTGCAGTACCCGCCTCAGCGCGTTTGAGATCGACTCGAGCGACAGCTGCTTCGCAGCCAGCATGTCTAGCGTCACAAGTGCGTGGCCTCGACGATTCATACGAAAAGAGCCGATCATCGATCCGTCTACCTTGATCTCTGCCTCCTCTGACGCTCGGCAACTGCGAGACAGCAGGTGCTGGACGGTCTTCACAGCGCTCAGCTTAGGACTCTTGACTCGGAGCGTCTCGGCTGCAGCAAGAACCCGGTCCGGATCCACCTCAAGCGCACGGGTGATCTCCGCGGCGTGGCTTGGCTGAATGTCGACCGGGGACTTGAAGCAATCTACGATCGCCCCTGGGAGTTCAGCGACCGAGATTGCTTTGGACACCCATGTATGGCTGACGCCGAGCGCCTCGGCCAATCGCCGCCGCGACGGGAAGAGCCCCGTGTTGATGGCGTTCATGTAGCTGGTACCTTGCTCAAAGGCCGAAAGGTCTGCCCGACCATTGTTCTCCCTTTCCATCGACAAGTAGAGCTCCATGTCCGAGAGTGTCGACGGGCAAACGGCAGCCAAAACTGGAAGGCCCAGTTCTAAGCAGGCGCGGTGGCGGCGGTGCCCAAAGACAATCTCAAAGGTCAAGTCTGGAGCTTCTCGCACGAGGATCGGCTGCAGGTTTCCGCCGGCGAGAGCAATGCTTTCCTTAAGCGCCTGAAAGCTGACACGCAAGTAGGCAGACGGATGTCGGTTCGCCCATTTGGTTTGAACTACCCTGGTCGGATCGAGCTGGCGCGTGGGAACGGCACCGTCATGTCGGGCCAGCGCACTGCGCAGAGCGTCAACTTCATCCATCAGAGATTGATGCGTCGCGAGCGCGGTTGAGATGGGCCCGGGCGGGTATGGACGCGAGGTCTCACCCACCTCTTGAGCGGCCTTGTCGTAAGTTAACGATTGGTGAAGCGATGTCATGGCTTTGCCGTTACCCTACTGTCAAGAGCGCTGCTTCAGCGCGCGAGCAAGAAGCGCCTGTCCAAGGCCTGTAGGTACGATACGTGCTTGGATAGCACCCTGAACTCGAATTCGGGATGCCTTTGCTGCTCCTTCTGGAAACAGCAGATTGGTCTCTTTTGCAAGCTCTGCGAGCTGGAAGTCGGTCAGCTCGGTCAGTGATCGAGTCAAATCGGCACGAATCGATTCTTGAAGTCTTTGCGAAGCTTGGTAGGCGGCTGCCTTGTCCGCCTCGGCCTTGGCCAGCTTGAGGCGCCTCTCTTCCTCGCGCTGGTACTTGGCGCCAGCGCGCAAGATTGGCGCTCCGGCCTCTCGGGCCTTCTTGACGACAGCACGCAGCCATGGTTCGTGGTGCTCAACGCGGAACTCAGTTGACTCAGTGGCCATGTCGATCCGCGCGCTGAGCTCGTCCGCCAGCTGTTGCGCTTCGCTCGATGAAAGCCGTTCAGAAACACACACCCGAACGAATGCCGGTCTGTGAACCTCAGCCGATGACGCGGGAAACCTGACAGCATCGTATGCGCTGCTGTCATGCCACTCGCCGGTTTCGGGGTCAGCCACGCCCAGTGGTTCGTCTCCCCGCGTCGTCGTGGTTGTGCTTTTTACCTTCTTAGAGTTAGGTTGAGCTTTGTAGTTGTTGTTACCCGGGGTGCGAACCAGTGTGGGACCCGGGGTACCACCTGCATCTCCCCGCGCGAGGCCACCTGCAGACTCAGACCAGCCAAACGGATAGACGCCGGCAGCAACCGCAACTGCCTCCCACTGACTGCGAAGCGCAGCCGGCGCTGCACTCAGTGTCAGCTCCACTCGTTCGCGATGACCGGGACCGGGTTGGTGGTTATGGTCCCACCAACTTGGCACCATGATCCAGTAGCCTTCCATGACGATTTCGCCCTGCTCAACCAATTGGCTGAGCGTTGAGACAAGCATGGCTGCATCACGAACAGTGCGCCCCGCCACTTCGCCGACGTGAATTGGAAACATACCAATAGCGTTTCGCTCCGGGCAGCCTAGCAAATAGTTGGATAACAGTATCTCAGCGAGACTCTGTGTTTGACGACGAGGCGCTTGCCAGAATCCAGTTTTAATATACGCCCCAGGCGATGACTTTTCAACGTAGCACATAAATTTGCTCCCACAGCTCTCAGCGCTTGAATATTCGGGTGTTCCTTGCTGCAGCATTAGCCGCATCGAACTACTTTCTGGGCCGGCCTCGGCGCTCGCCTGCGACAGGCGGCTCAGACGAGCTTTCTGGCGACGGGTCTTGCCCACCTGCCGGCGATGGCCTGCCCGATGACGTCGCCTGCTGTTGACGCAGCCAGTCAAGCGTCGTCGAGAGGAGGTACATGGCGGAGTTTCTGTAAGCGTCGCCAGTGAGTGGCGGAGGCAATGCCGAAGGTCTGTGCGACCGTAGGTGGTACAGGGCACAAGTGGACAAACCAGTCAGCTCAGCGAGCTCGGTGATGTTGATTGCTCGGTCGGGTAGCGTCTTCCCGATCGAGGGCCCTGTTGGTCGCGTTTTCTTCATGTTTGCATCCTCTTGCGTGACGATGCGTCGAACTGTCGCGTGCTGCGCTCGTTTCAGCACCCGCCTTCTTTGAAGGCGGTTCAGCCCTTAAACTCCACGGAAGGAGGCGTATGGATCGTGAGCAGCAAAAGGTCGTCCAGTGCGAAGGATGGTGGTCGCACCAGTTCAAAGTCGGCAAGCACCCTCCCCAAGGAGGCGCCTCGAAAGCCTGATCCGCCCCTGCTAAAGGCGCAGAAGGCTGCAGCCACGCGCGAGGCTGTTGAGGTCATTCAGGCATTCTCTGGCCTATCAGCTTCAGAGATTGAACAGAGGCTGGATATCGGCAGGGTAAAGAAGTCGACGAAGGGCGGTAAGTCTGGCGAACTTCTGAATGGCTACTTGCGCGCGACTGAAGACAGCAACACGGCTGGCGACGAGAAGCTGGCAGAACTCATGTTCAAGGCTGTTGAACATGGCCTTCTTGACCCCCAGAAGATGATGTACATGTTGATGCGACCAGGTATCAGAAGGGCAATACATCCCGTTCGCAGTCTGTTATTGCAGCTCGCAATTCGCGGAGAAACGAGGGCTAGCAAGGCCGAAGCCCACAGAGGCTACCTGCAGTGGTGTGCTGCAGTCAGATCGCACGGCAAAGACAGAGGAAACGAGCGATACAACTTCGGAGAGTGGAGGGACAAGGCCATCAGAGGACTAGACGAGTTCCTTGAGCGCTTGGACTCGATGAGTCACTATTCATGGGCTGTCGAACGAAAGGATCGCGGGACCGTACATGATTTCGATGGCCTCTTGACAATTACCTCGGGACGTAGGTCGGCACAGCCGGTGTATGCGGTCGACGCCAGGATCGAGATCACTCCTCAACAGGCTTCGCGGGAGCTTGCCGCCACCAGTTCGAGACAGTTGCTTCTTGGCGTCGTGAACAGCTTGACATCAAGCGGCCACGACATCAATTCGCTCGAGGGTCCGGAGGGGAAAGCCGAAGTGAAAGTCAGTTCCAGGCCAACGCCATCCGCCAGCGAGGATTTCAGAGAGCGGATCCACGCCATCAAATCCTTGATCATGGATATCCGTCTCGATCCGCGCCTTGAGGTCGACGGCGACCTACCAATCGTCAAGGACTCGCCTGAAGAAAAGGCAGAGCTCAAACGGCAGCTGTCGCTGTTTCTTGATCGTCCAACTTTGCCTCCCGAAGAAGCCGAAGCTTGGCTCGCAGCGCAACGGAGCTACCAAGAGCTGATCGATGCTGAAGTGATCAAGCGCTCGCCAGAAATGGACTGCGGCCCTCCGGTTGTGCGGCCTTCACATGCTGATCCGGTGCTCGCTTTTCTCGAGTCCATACCCCCGGATCTGCCCACCGTTACTCTCGCGCAAGCGCGGGCCTGGACTGCTCGTCGTCGGGCAGAGCCGGAGGAGCTTAAGGCCCTCATCCCACCCTGAATTCCTGCCACTGTTTTGCCACACTGCGCAGGCAGACCAGCGCAAGCCAGGGCAGAACTTCACAACTACTTCTTCCCTCGTAGAATGCACCGGCGAGTCTCATCCTTGGGCAGCGACAGGCAAGTTTTTTTCGGCTGTTAATCCGTAGGTCCCTGGTTCGAGCCCAGGTCGGGGAGCCAAGAAATGCAAGGGTCAGCAGGTTAGCGCCTGCTGACTTTTTTGCTTTCTGGGCCGGTTCCGTTGCCGTACTGTTGCCGTAAGGGGCGCACTGCCGGATCTGTTGCCGCAGCCGTTGCCGTGACGCCCCATGCAGTCCCGTAGCGTGCGTG
>Ga0105047_10005661_pt1 | contig 21355 bp, 17 predicted proteins | sample MAT04_FD_78384 | JGI IMG/M metagenome (GOLD analysis project Ga0105047, IMG submission 78384) | Freshwater microbial communities from Lake Fryxell liftoff mats and glacier meltwater in Antarctica - MAT-04 (megahit assembly) | ecosystem: Environmental > Aquatic > Freshwater > Ice > Liftoff... | reverse complement strand
TAGGGGGTCTGGTCGGCGATCGAAGCATCGATCGCCGACCTCACGCGCTCGACGTCCTCGGGGTGGAGGACCTTCACGAAGTCGGCGACCTGGCCGCCGAACTCACCCTTCTTCATGCCGTGGAACTCGTAGACGCGATCGCTCCACGTCACGTGATCCTTCACGATGTCCCAGTCCCAGGTGCCGATCTGCCCCGCCTCGGTGCCCAGTCGCAGCCGCTCCTCGCTGTCCTTCAGCGCATTCTCCGCGTTCTTTCGCGCCGAAATGTCGCGAAAGAAGATCCTCATGCCGCCCTCGCGCGCCGGGTACGCGCTCGCTTCGAACCAGAAGGGCGAGTCCGGCGTCGCCGACTCGACGTGCACCACCTCGCGGAGCGCTGCGCCGCGCCGGTACTCGCGCTCGAACACGCTGTCCTTGATCGGCGGGACCGCCTCCCAAAGATTGCGCCCGATCAGCGACTCCGGTGACAGTGACATGATCACGCTGGCGGTCTTGTTCACGTACGTGATGCGCCACTCGCTATCGACGGTGTAGTAGCCGTCGGACATGTTCTCCAGCACCTCCGCCGAGCGCTGGTGCGCGAACCGCTCGCGCTCGAGCGAGCGCTGGAGCGATAGATCGGCGCGCCGCACGCGCTCGCAGACGATCGTCACCAGCATGCCGTTGAGCGCGAACAAACCGAGACCCGCGACGGCCGCCTGATCCATCGCCCCGTGCGTGCCTGGCAGCGCCCACCACGCGGCGACCGCCGAGAGCCCGACCGCGAGCGTGCCCGGCCGGAGCCCGCCCAGCGCCGCCGCCGCGACGATCGCCGGAAAGTACGTGCTGTAGAGGAACGGCGCGCCGAGCAGCGTATCGAAGACGTAGCGCACCAGCGTCGCCAGGCCGACGGCGACGATCGCCGCCGCGTACGCGCGCCCGGCCACGGGCTCCCTTGACGCAGTCACTGACAGGCGTCGACCACCAGCAAATCCACCGGGTGATGATCGCCGACGAGCGAGGTGGTGCGGATGCACTGGCCGGCGTTGGCGGTGATGACCTGCGCGGTGCCGCTGTGCGTCGCGCTGAAGCTGCCCGACAAGATGGCGATTGGGCGCATCATTTGGTGAGGGTCAACGTCGCCGCCTGGTTGAGGCCGAACAGGCTGCTGGTGGACAGCGTGAGCGTCGCCGCCTCGATGCACACGTCGGCCGCCGCGCTCCACGGCTTGTCGAGCGTATGCGCGGTCTCGTCGCAGGGCTGCGAATCGAGCTCCGCGGGGCTCTCGGCGATACAGATGCGCGATCCGACCTGCTTCCAGAACCCGGCGTGGACCGTATCGAACCCGCACGGCTCGGCGCCGTGGAGCTTCCACGCCTTTACGTTGCCGCTGATCGAGTAGTGGCCGTTGGCGTTGAACGCCGCGAAGCCGGTGATCGCCGGCGTCTCCGTCGAGCAGGCATTGGCCACGGTCGCGCCGGTGAAGTTCCAGGTGCCGGTGACGTCGCCCCCGCAAGCGGTGAAGTCGGTGGTGCCTTCGCCGCAGGCGGCGAGGAGGACGATCGCAGAGATGAGGACGATGCGCACGGGCGCTCCTTAGCGCGCCTGGGGCCGAGATGCATCGGCTCGTTGGCGGTCACGGAGCCCTCTAGGGCCCTCTAGGGCCCGAAGGCGAAGTAGGTCGCGGAGACGCGCCAGATGCCGCCGGCCGCGACCCGGTCGATGCGGTACCTGCCCCGCACCATCGGAGTAGGTGACCTCGACGCTGCCTGGGGTGGGGTTGCGTTCCGGATTAATGCCGTGATCTTTTTCCTTTTTTTCGGATCCGGACAAGACGAGGTCGCGCCACTTCACGCGCATGGAGCCCCGACGTCGGCCTCGAACAACCAGCGTTCGGGATGGCGGAGAGAGGGACTCGCGCTCTGCTTCTTTCTCGGGTCGATCTCGACACGGTCGAGCGTGTTCCGTGTCGATGACCGCTTCTGGCGCCGAGCGCGCGCCAGTGACCCACCGAGGCCGTCGATCTCGGCTCGGAGCAATCGCGACCTTGCCTGACACGGCACGTCACCGCATGCTGAGTGACTTCGCGTGCAGGATCATATGGACGAACAACCGCTGCGGATCTGCGAAACCAGCACGGTCGACAGCCTGGATGCGGCGATGAGCCTCTTCGACAAAGCAATGGGCGTCGTCGCCTCGTACTATCTGCGAAACTGATTTTCGCGACCACCGGATGTCGAACAGTCGGAGGCGGGTCAGGCGAGCTTTGCCATTTTGTCTGCGCGCCGTGCCCATCCACAGCGCGGGCGAGTGGCGCGCCGCGTGTCGCGTGCCTTGGACGAGCGTCGTGTCCCCCGCCCGTCTCCGCGATCGGATCTACCTGGCACTGGCGCTGGTGGTCCTGAGCCCGCTGAGCGTCCTGATTTTGACGACGATCGTGCACTCCTCGGGGATGGTCTGGTTGGTGTCAGGCGCCGTAGCGCTATCGCTGGGCGCGGTCCTGGGGTGGCTACACGCTGTGCTCCGATGGCGAGGACGGGCGCGCGGGCACCGACGACGATCTGTGCGTCGCCCGGCCCAAGACGCCGGGAGCTTCACGCCCACTCCGTCAGCCCCTCGACCTCGTACAGCCGCTTCCAGGAGGGTCGCGCCTTCATTCGTGCGGCGCAGGCGCCGAGCGCGGGGTGAGTATGTGCGGGGCGCGGCATGTTGCGCGACCAGCGCATCAGCATCGTCAGCATGAAGTCCGCCGCGGTGAGCTCGCCGAGTAAGTAGGGGCCGCCGGCTGCGAGGTGGGTCTCGACGCGCGCCCAGGCCGCCTCGATGCGCAGCCGGGCTTGCTCCTTCGCGGCGCCGACCGAGCCTTCGCCTGCGGGCTCCGTCGGATAGAACCAGGCCCGATAGTGCGGCTGGAGCGTGTTCGCCATGAAGAACATCCACTGATAGTACGCCGCGCGCGCCGGCGTTCCGGGCGCGGGGGCGAGGTTGTGGAGATCGCCGAGGTGCATCGTGATCGCCGCGGCTTCGGTGATGACCTGGCCGTCGAGATCCAGCGTCGGGATCACGCCGGCCGGGTTGAGGCGCAGATACTCCGCGGTCTTGTTCTGCTGCTTGTCGATGTCGACCAGGTGGATTTGGTGCGGGATGCCGAGATCGATCAGCAGCCAGTGCACGACCATGCTGGCCGTGGCCGGGGAGTAGTAGAGCGTGATCACGCCCCGCTTTTATCATCGATCATCGCCCGCAGCGTATCGATCCGGTCGGCGTCTGCGGCCTTCTTGTCCTTCCGCCAGCGCGCCATCCGCGGGAAGCGGACCGCGACGCCCGACTTGTGGCGCGTCGATCGCTGGATGCCCTCGAACGCCAGCTCGAAGACCTGGAAGGGCTCGACCTTCCGCACCGGGCCGAACTTCTCCAGCGTGTGCGAGCGCAGCCACTTGTCCAGCTCGGCGATCTCCGCGTCGTCGAGCCCGGAATATGCCTTGGCGATGGTCACCAGCTCCTCGCCGCTCCACAACGCGAAGGTATAGTCGGTGAGCAAGTTCGATCGCTTCCCGCTGCCGGGCTGCGCGTACACCAGGACCGCGTCGATGGTGTACGGGTCGATCTTCCACTTCCAGAACCCACCGCGCGTCCGCCCTGATTTGTAAGGCGTGTCGACGCGCTTGAGCATCAGCCCCTCCACGCCGCGCGCGCGCGACTCCTTGCGCACCGTGGCGAGCGCGGCCCACGTCGGGTCGGTCACGAGCGGAGACGCGATGATGCGCGGATCGCCGAGCGCCGACACCAGCGACTCCAGTCGGTCGCGGCGAGCCCGCATGCCGAGCGCGCGCAGATCTTCGGCGCGATCTTCGAGGCAATCGTAGACCACCAGCACCACCGGCGCGGCCGCCAGCACCTTGGGGGAGAGGTTCTTCCGGCCGATGCGCGTCTGGAGCGCCGCGAACGGCATCGGGATCCCGGCCGCGGCGTCCCACGCCAGGACCTCGCCATCGAGCACCGTGCCGGGCGGCAGCTTCTTCGCGGCTTCGACGATCTCCGGGAAGCGCTCGGTGACCAGATCTTCGCCGCGCGACCAGAGCCAGATCTTGTCGTCGCGCGCGATGAGCTGGCAGCGGATGCCGTCCCACTTCCACTCGGCCATCCACGCCTCGCGCGGGCCGAGCGACTCCACCGGTTCGGTCAGCGGCGACGCGAGCGCGAACGGATACGGCCGCCCGTGATCGACCTCGACCGGGCCCGACAGCGTCTCGAACAGCCGCTCGCTCGGCTGCCACGGCCCCATCAGGCGATCGGTGAGCGCCACCGGATCCAGGCCGAGCGCCGTCGCCAGCGCGCGCGTGACGAGCAGCTGCGAGATGCCGACCCGCATCGCGCCGGTCATCATCTTGGTGGCGACGAAGATCCCGCGCGTCGAGCTCTTCGCCCACAGATCGAGCACCCAAGCGCGCTGCGCCGCCTCGTCCGCGTCGCCGAGCGCGTGGATCTGCTCGGCCAGGATCGAGAGCGAGGGCATCGCAGGCGCCTCGGCCGGCGGCACCAAGAGCGCGATCGTCTCCGCGAGATCGCCGGTCGACGCGTAACACTCCTCGAACAGCCACTCCGGGATGCCGGTGTGCTCCATCGCCCAGCCGGCGAGCTTGCGCAGCGCGAGCAGCCGCTTGGGGCGCATTCCGCTCAGCAAATACAGGCCCCAGGCAGCGTCGGCGGGGGGCGCGGCGCGAAAGTACTCGGCGATCGCCGCCAGCTTCTCGGAGGTCGCGTTCGTGGTGTCGAGCGCCTCGAAGAGCGCGATGAACGCCTTCACTCCGCCTCGCCCTCGAACAGCGTCTTCATCACCGTCGCGTCCTTGCCCTGCTCGCGCAGCCAGCGCGCGAGCGGCTCGCCGTGGCCGTGCGTGAGGAGCACGCGCGTCGCGCCGCTGTCCTCGATCGTGCGCAGGAGCCCCGGCCAGTCGGCGTGATCCGAGAGCACCATCCCGAGATCGATCGCTCGCCGTCGTCGATCGCCGCGCACCTGCATCCATCCGCTCGCGAAGGCCGTGGTGGCGGTGGAGAAGCGCTTCATCCACGGCGTCCCGCGCGCCGACGGGGGCGCCAGCACCAGCGCGCCGGCCATCGTCTTCTTGGCGGCCTTGTCCTCGATCGGCCGCACCTCGGGGAGGATCACGCCGGCCTCGCGATACGCGTCGACCACCACGCGCACCGCACCATGCGCGTAGATCGGCCCGGGGAGATCGGGGCCGAGCATGGAGAGGATGCGCTGCGACTTCCCGAGCGCGTACGCGAACACGACGGTGAGACCGTCCTTTTTCCAGCGCTCGCGCAGCTGATCGACGACCTGCACCGGATCCGGCCAGCGGTAGATCGGCAGCGCGAACGTGGCCTCGGTGATGATCACGTCGGCGCGGACGATCTCGAACGGCGCGCAGGTGGGATCGGGGTCGCGCTTGAGATCGCCGGTCATCAGCCAGGTCTCGCCGCCCGACTCGACGCGGATCTGCGCGCTCCCGAGCACGTGGCCGGCCGAGTGGAGGGAGACGATCGTGTCACCGAGCGGGATGCGCTGGCCGTACTCCACCGCGTCGATCACCGCGTCGGGGCCGAGACGGCGCCGCAAGATTGGGACGCTCTCGCGCGTGGCGATGTAGCGCGCCGAGCCCACGCGGGCGTGATCGGCGTGCGCGTGGGTGAGCACCGCGAGCGGGACCGGTCGCCAGGGATCGACGTAGAAGCCACCGCGTGGACAGGCGAGCCCGGCGTCGTCGCTGAGGAGGAGGTCGGCCATCGCGCTGGCGGCTATTTCGGCCGGACCTTCTTCGGCCCGCCGCCCTGACAGCGAGTCGGATCGGGGCCCGAGAGATACGCGTCGAGGTTCTCGCTCTTCCCGTAGAGCGACACCGCGATCGTCACCGTGTCCCAGCCGAGGTTGCGCGTCAGCAGCCGCTGGAAGACCGGCCCGCAGGAGGCGAGGATGCGATCGCGCGCCGCCCGCGCAAAGCCGGCGTTGGCCTGTCGCGCGAGCGCCATGTCGACGGGCAGCGAGAGCGACGGATACTCCCCGCGCACCGCGTCGAGCGCCGCCGGCCCGAGCCCGCCCTCGGCGTCGCGCACCGCGCGCATCACCTCTTCGCGGGCTGACACGGCGAGATCGAGACGGGCCTTTTCGCGCTGGAAACCGGCCGATCGGAGGCGATTGTCCTCGACCTTGCCCTTCTCGCCCTTCGCCGCGGCGACGCGCATGAAGAGATCGAACGGATCCACCGCGCGCGGCTTGCGCTTGTAGAGCGCCAGCGCGAACGCCTCCGCGCGACCGATCTTCCCCGCCGCGAGCAGCGCGCGCACGAGGATGCCGATCGCCTCGTCGCTCTTCGGATCGGATCGGGCTGCGGACTCCGCCGCCTCCAGCGCCTGCTCGGGGTCGGCGTTCTTCGCGAGCAAGAGCTCGGCGCGGGCTCGATCGAGCTCCGATCGCAGCTCCGGAGCGTCCACCGGGCCGAGCGCCTCGAGCGCCCGCTCGGCGCGCGCGATCTCGCCGAGGCGGACCAGCAGCACCACCTTCGCGACCTGCGCGTCCTCCGCCTTGGGATCTTCGGCGAGGATGCGATCGATGCGGGTGAGCGACCGCCTCGCCTGCGCTGCGTTCTCCGCCAGCACCAGCACGCGCAGGCCCGCGGCGCGCGTCGCCGGCACCGCCACGGCCTTCTCCGCGAGCCGCACCGACTCTCCGCGCCGGCCGGCGCCGAACAGCGCGGTCGCCAGGCGAACGGTGGCCTCGTCGGTCTTCTCCTCGCGCCTCGCGACCTCGAGGATGGCGCGGGTCATCGCCACCGCAGGGTCCGGCGCGAACGCGACATCGAGCGCGCTCTCCGAGGATTTGAGCGCGCGACCGAGCAGCTCCTGCGCCTTCGCGTTCTGTCCGGAGCGATCGTAGGCGAGCGCGGCGAGGAACAGCACCGTCGGATCCGGATCCTTGATGTCCGCGGCCTTCGACAGGATGCCGGACGCGCGCGAGAGACCGCCGGGGCCGTCTTGCTCCGCCATCGCGAGGTACGCCGCCATGCGCGGCACGCGGCGCAGCACCCGCTGCGCCATGGGACGATCGCCCAGCGTCAGCGCGCCCGCGCCGACCGCGGCCTGCACGTCGAGATCATCGGAGGCCAGCAGGGCCGCGTGCTGCAGGCGCTCGAGGCCGAGCTTCTTGTCGCCCGACAGCACCGCCTCGGCGCCGAGCAGGAGCGGCTCGGTGAGCGGCCCGTCGCCGACGATCACCAGCAAGCAGAGCGCGGCGATCATTCGGTGACCGTCAGGAACCTCGCCTGCGACACCGCGAGCGGATCACCAGCAGCACGCTGGAGCTCGTTGGGGATCGACCAGGTCTGTCCGCTCTTCAGGATCACCGTGATGCGATACAGGCCAGCGGGCGGCGGTATGCCCGTCGGCATCCCCGTGCTCGCGTCCACACCCACCGGCGGGAACGTCACGTCCATCCCGGTCACGACCGCGTGCGCGGTGGGGTCCATCGGGTCCACGCCCAGCATCGCCGGATCGAGGATGCCTGGAATGATGATCCGCGCGCTCGACGTCGTCAGATGCGTCGGGTCCGCGGGATCCAGCAGCTCCGCGACGACGATCGGGAACAGCGCCCCGGTGGTGGGATCACGCGCGTCGATGACGAAGCGCCCGGTCGCGCGCAGCGCATTGGAAGACGACGTCACCGAAGCGAGGTGCACGCGCCCGCCGGTCTGCCGCGAGAACGAGACCGGCGGCATCGTGAACACCGGGCGATCCTGCGCCAGCACCGCCGGCGGGATCAGCGTCACCGTGATCGGCCCGGTCGGCGCGCCGAGCGCATCGACGTCGACCAGCCCCGGCACGCCCATGTCGAGCGCCGCGCCCGGGACATCGCCGCTGTCGGGCTGGTTCATCGTGTCGAACCACGGCGTGAACGAGCCGTTCGCGTCGAGGAAGGCGCGCACGGTGTAGCGGCCGCTCGGCAGCCCCGACAGCGTGAACGGCGCGCGGGTGCCCATCACCGCGGGCGGCGCGATCACCGCCGAGGCCACCGGGCGTCCCGTGCCGGCGGGCGGCGGCGGCGCACCCGCGGCGAACGCGAACACCACGATGCGATAGTCGCCCATCAGCGGAGCGCCGCTGGTCTCGACCTCACCGCGGATCAGGCCGCCGGGCACCGCGTCGTTCAGCACCTCGATGTAGCCCGACTGGGTCACGTCCGATCGCGGCGTGTTCTTGCGCGCGAACGCGGCGTCGAGATCGCTCGGCACCGACCAGGTCTGGCCGGTCGGCGAGAGCAGGTTCACGCGATAGCGCCCGACGGGGATGGGCGTGATCGGCGTGCGGCGGCCGGTCGCGTCGATCGAGAAGGCGATCGGCAGCACGATGATGCGCAGCGTATCGGCGGGGATCAGCGGCGCGCCGGCCCCGAGCCCCGCGAGGAACGGCAGCGGATCCACGATCGCCGGCACGATGATGCGCAGCGGATCATCGGGCGCGCGATCGACCGACGGCCCATCCACCATCCGCGTGAGGATGATGCGCGGGTACAGGTCGGGCAGATGATCGCCGTCGAGATCGACAGTCGGCCGCGCCGAGAGCGCCACCGGCAGCTTCACCTTGGCCGGGTCCATCTGGAGGCCGGTGACCGGGTGGGCCTCGATCTCGAACGACTGCGGGACCGGCCGGCGCGAGAGGCGAACGACGTTGCCCTTGATCGCGAACGCCGGCCGCTCGAACGGCAGTCGCGTGGACGCGCGCAGCGTGGGCTGCTCGCTGGCGAGACCATCGGTGACCGCGATCGGCAGCGGATAGCGGCCCACGAAGTCACCGGCCGTGGGCTGCGCGAGGATGGGCACCAGGGGCGAGAAGTCGCCGTCGACGTCGTAGAGGCCGCTCAAGAGGTATCGCCCCGGAGGCAGGCCCTTCAGCTCGAACGCACCGGCGCGCCCTCCCCCGTTCGGCTCGGTCGGTCCGACCGTCGCGAGCGCGACCGGGCGGCCGGTGCCCTCGGGCGGCGGCGGATCCTCCGCGCGAAACGCGATCACGTAGCCGGGCGCGATCGAGGCCGTGTCGACCACCAGCTGCCCGCGGATGCTGCCCGGCGGGGCGTCGGGCCCGGTGACGATCTGCACGCGCACCGACTGCGTGGGATCGACCTCGGTCGGCTGCACGACGTCGAGATCGTTGGGCACCTGCCAGGTCTGCCCGGTGCCCGACACCACCACGGTCTCGTACTCGCCCGCCGGGATCTCCGGGAGGATCGTGCGCACGCCGCTGCTGAGATCGACCGCGACCGGCGGGATGATCAGCGTGAGGCGCGTCGTCACGGTCGACCCCCGCGTGGTGAGCGCGTCCTGGAACGGCAGCGGGTTGAGGATGAGCGGGATGATGATGACGCCCGGGTGGTCGGGCGTGACGATGCGGCGCAAGATCACCTTCGGATAGAGGTCCGGGAGATGGTCGCCGTTCACGTCGTCCGGCGCGCCATCCAGATCGTCGTCCGCGTACGTCACGAGGAAGGCGGTCTTGCCGCGCTCCATCCGCACCTGATCGCGATTGATGGGGTGCGAGGCGATCGTGAACGTGCCGGGCGTCGCCTGCGGCACGGTGATCGTCGGCTCCTCGAGCGTGACGCCTTGCGACGACGTGATGACGAAGGCCGGCCGCTCGACCGGCAAGGTCTGCCCGAGCACCACCAGCACCGAGCTCTCGACCACCTGATCTGCCGCGACCTCGAACGTGATGAAGCGCCGCGTGACCGAGTCGACATAGCCGCCACCAACGTCGCCCGCGGTGGGCTGCGCGAGCAGATCGTAGATCGGGTTGAAGTCCTTGTCGGCGTCGAGGAACGCGCGGATCTGGTAGCTCCCGGCCGGCACCGCCGGGATCGTGAACGGCGCGGTGAAGTCGCGCGCCTCACCGGCGGGCGCGCTGCCGAACATGTCCTTCTCGGGGATCACGATGAAGTTCACGGGGCGGCCCGAGCCGAGCGGCGGCGGCGGATTGTTGGCCGCGAACAGCAGCACGATCACGTTCCCGCGCGCGGCGCCGGCCGGATAGAACACCGTCCCGCGCACCAGCCCGTTGTGCGGGATCTCGTACTCGCGGAGCTTGGGCTCGTCACACGCGGCCAGGAGAGCGAGAGCAAGCAGTACGCGGCGCATCGCTAGAACCTCGCCGTGATCGAGCCGACCACGCGGGCCTCGACGCGGTTGGCGAAGGGGTGCTCGAGGTGCCGGTTCGATCCGGTGTCGGCCAGGTTGGAGCCCGAGATGGCGAGCTCGAGCTTGTCCTCGAACAGGCGATATCCGACGCGCGCCATCACCATCACCGAGGCTGGCACGGGCAGCGGCGTGGTGTCGAACCCGCTCGGATCGGTCTGATCGAAGCTCGGCTCGATCCAGTTCTGATCCGACACGAAGTGCACCGACGCGCCCAGATCCAGGCCAAAACGCGCCCGGTACTGACCCCATATCGTCGCCTTGTGGACAGGTGAGTCCGTGAAGCGCTTGCCGGTCTCGACGTCGACGATCACCTGCACCGCGTACGAGAGTCCGACGTCGAGGCCGTCGATCGGATAGAAGCGACCCGAGGCCTCGCCCCCGAAGGCGTAGTACACCGTCGGGTCGTTCCGGAAGAACGACTGCGCGCCGACGAACGCGCCGATGTTCTCGTCGAAGCCGGTGTCGATCGGCGTCCTCTGCAGCGGGCTGCGGATGATCAGGTTGTCGACGCGGTTGATGTAGCCGACCAGCTCGAGCTCGGCGAGGTCGAGCTGCTGGAGGTAGCCGAGATCGATCGTGAAGATGCGCTCCGGCTCGAGCGTGTCGCCGCCGCCGACCAGCCGAACCGCCACGCCCGCGACCGGTGAAGATGCGGCGAGCGAGAGGTAGGTCTCGGCCTGCGTGGGCTGGCGATAGGCGGTGCCGACCGACGCGCGGATCGCGCTCCTCGGCGTGGGCTTCACGATCAGCGCGAGGCGCGGCGAGGCGAGGAAGCCGATCAGCGGGTGCTTGTCGAGGCGCGCGCTGCCGAGCGCCGTGAGCCACGGCGTGATGGCCCACTGGTCCTGCGCGAACAGCGCGAAGTGATCCTCGTCGACGTCGTCCGAGATGTAATCCCAGGAGAGCGACTTGTGGCGGTACTCCGCGCCCAGCACCATCTCGTGCTCGCCGAGAAGCGTGAACGTGGGCCGGAACACCGGCTCGACGCTGAAGAGATCGGCGACCACCTTCGAGCCCAGGCTCGGCAGTCCGGTGCGGAAGAACTCCGGCGAGCTCGTCACGCGGGTGCCCTGCCAGAACGCGAGGATCGAGAAGAGCTGCCCGCTGTACCCGACGCGCGCGTTGCCGACGGTGCCCTCGATGTGCTGGTTTCGAAGCACCGAGACGCCGTAGAACTCCTGCGGTCCGAACGTCACGCCGCCGCCGCCGTACAGGTACCCGGTGTCGGTGACGTGATACTCCAGCGTGCCGTCGAGGCGGGCCTTGCGGAACGACGCTTCGAGATCGGTGTTGAGCGTGGTGAAGTCGACGCGCTCGCCGTCGAACTCGCGCTCGTAGCGGTTGGTCTGCTCGTAGCCGAGCGTGGCGCGGAAGCCGATGTTGTCGCGGCGCGTGCCGTACTGATAGACGCCCTTGACGCTGTTGGCGCTGCCGCCCTCGACGCGCAACGCCGAGCCGTCGATGGCTTCGGGCTTCTTCAGCAGGATGTTGACGATGCCGGTGTACGCGTACGCGCCGTAGATCGCCGAGCCGGGACCGCGCACCACCTCGATGCGCTCGATGTCGGTGAGGTCGAACTCGAGCGTGTTCCACAGCGTGGCGCCGAGGAAGTCGAGGTACACCGAGCGGCCGTCGACCAGCACCAGGATCTTGTTCGCGACGCGGCGGTTGAAGCCGCGCATCGAGACGTTCCAGTCGGACGCGGTCATCGTCATCACGTCCATGCCGGGGACGCGGCGCAGAAGATCGGGGATGTTGCGCGCGCCGGACAGGCGGATGTCGTCGGCCGTGATCACCGTGACCGCGTTGGGCGCGTCGAGCGGCGACTGCTCGCGGCGCGACGCGGTGACGACGACGTCGGCGTACGCGGCGTCGTCCTTGGCGGCGATGGTGACGTCGGCGCCGTCGATCGAGAGCGTCGAGCCGCGCGTGGGCACCACCACCGGCGCGACGTTCGAGCCGCGCAGCATCGTAGCGATCGCGGCCGCGAGCTTGTGCATGCCGTCCTCGTCGAGCGCCGTCGCACCGCCTTTCGACGAGGGATCCTTCGAAGGAGCCTTCTTGACCCGCTCCTCCAGCGCGCGCATCCGCTCGGCGACCGCGACCGCGTCGGGCGGATGGGACTCGAGGTAGCCGCGATACGCCTCGATCGCCTGCGTGGCCTCGCCGGCGTTCTCGTACGCGCGCCCGATGTTGAATAGCAGGTTCGGGTGCGGCCGCTCGCTGTACGCGCGCGCCAGCATCGCCACGCCCTCGAGGTAGCGCCCGGCGGCGACCGCGCTCATGCCCTCGTCGACGAGCAGGCGCAGGCGCTGGCGATCCTTGAGCTCGGCGAGCACCTGATCGGTCGGCCCGCGATCGGGCGGGTTCGAGGCCAGGTAGCGCTCGAAATAGGAGATCGCTTTGTCGATCTCGTTGATCGAGGCGTAGGCGCGCGCGATGTTGAACAGCACGTTCGGGTGGGGCCGGATCTCCTGCGCCTGCAGCAGATCAGCGATGCCCTCGCGGGTACGCCCGTCCTGGATCGCCTCCATGCCTCGGTTGAAGTAGCGACGCGCGTCGGTTCGCGCGTCGGCCCACGAGGCGCGCCCCGGCGTCAGCAGCAGGATCGACAGGCCGACCAGGGCCCAGAAACGACGGGAGATCATGGGCGCGCGCCCGGACGCTACACTAGTACGGGTTGTCTTTGTAATCGGGAGACGAAGGCTTCGGATCCTTGCTCTCGCGCGGCTCGGGGCGCGGCGTGCGGCGGGGCTCGGGGCGCTCGACCGGCTTCGCCACGGGGCGCAGAGTGGTGCGGATCTTCAGCGTCTCGGTGTCGATCTTCTCGCGCACCGTCTCGGGCTGGAAGCCGTCCTTCTCGAACACGTAGGTGTGCACGTCGCCCGAGCCCTGGCCGCGGGTGACCTCGTGATCGAAGGGCGTGGTGCCGAGCAGCCTGCCGTTCTCGTAGACCTTCGCGCCGTCGGGCGTGGAGTGGAAGTACAAGGTCGCCATCAGCGGCTCTTCGCCCGCGGGCGGCGGCGTGCTCGGCGAAGGCGTGGGCGTGGGGTCCGGCACCTTCACCGGCACGACCGGCGGGGGCGTCACGGACGCGCGCGGCGACGGGCCCGGATCGGGCGTGGGCGCGGGCGACGCCAGAAAATAAGCGGCGGATCCCAGCCCGACAAGCAGGCCGAACGCTCCGACGTACGGCGCCAAGCGCAGCGCTGCGGGGCGGTGGGTCGACGATCCGCGGCGCGAGAGGAGCTCGGCCTTCGACTCGTCACCGACGGCGTCAGCGAACGCCGCCTCGCGCGCGGGCGGCGACAGAACGGCCGGCGGCTTCGATGGCGGCGGCGTAGACGGGAGCGCGATCGACGAGCGCGACGCCGCGGGCGCGCCGGGCCGCACCGAGATCGCACCGGAGATCGGCCCGACGGGCCCCGGCATCTCCGCCGCCACCTGGCCGGTGTCGCGCATCGGGAACTGCGACATCAGATCGAGCGACGCGCCGCTCACCGAGCTGTTGCCCAGCACGACACGGCGCACGTCCTTCACCGCGTTGAGCAGGTCGCCCATCGACGCGTGGCGATCCTTGCGGTCCTTCGCGAGCGTGCGCTGCACGATCGTCTCGAGCTCGGGCGGCACGTCGGTCTCGGGATTCAGCTCGTGGATCGCCGGCACCGGCTGGTTGACGTGCTTGTAGATGATCTCGACGCTGGACGTGCCGCGGAACGGAACGCGCCCCGTGAGCATCTGGTACATGATGATGCCGAGCGAGTAGATGTCGGTACGCGGGTCGAGATCGTGCCCCTGGATCTGCTCCGGCGACATGTACTTCGGCGAGCCGAGGAACATGCCCGCGCGGGTGAGCTCGGCGCCCTCCTCGTGGTTCTGCAGCTGATCCCAGACCGCGTTGTCGGCGCCGGTGTTGAACAGCTTCACGAGGCCGAAATCGAGCACCTTCGCGAAGTCGGCGTCGTCCCCCTCGTCGAGGATCATGATGTTTCCGGGCTTGAGATCGCGGTGGATGATGCCCTTGGCGTGCGCCTCGCGGAGCGCGCGGATGATCTGCATCGAGATGTGGATGCAGCGCTCCGCCGAGAACGGGCCCTCGGCCGAGATCACCCGCGAGAGCGGCCGCCCTTTGAGGTACTCCATCGCGATGAAGAGCTCGCCGCGCTCGGTCTCGCCGTAGTCGTAGACCGTGATGGTGTTGGGGTGGTTGAGGCGCGCGGCCGTCGCGGCCTCGAGGAAGAAGCGGCGCACGAACTGCGGATCCTTCTTCTGGAACTCGGGGCTGAGGATCTTCACCGCGACCGCGCGATTCAGCGGGAACTGGGTCGCGAGATAGACGCGCCCCATCCCGCCTTTGCCGATCTGCTTCTCGATGCGATAGCGGCCGACCAGCGTCTCGCCGATGCGCACGTCGCGCGGAATGACGTTGGGCCCGGTGCTGTCGGGGCGGATGCGCCGGGTGTTCCCGCCGAGCAACGGGCGCCCGTCCTCGTCGTCGACGCGCGCGGCCTCGATCTCCTCCGAGCCCACGTTGGCGAAGCTACCTGACAGGGGCACTTGCGAGATCCCGCTGATGGAGACCGGCTCGGCTTCCTGGGCGGGTGGAGGGGGCTCCGATGGGCTGCCGAGCTTCTTCACGAACGACGGGTCGACCGCGCGCGCCGTCGCGGGCGTCGCCGCGCGCGGCCGGGGGACGTTGCCTCCCCGGTCGTTGTCGTGGTCCCGGCTCATCTGGAGGCCAAACCCGAGAATGTCACGCCTTTGGCGTCCTGGGCAATGTTTCGCGGCGGGTCTGAACACGCTTGCGATTGAGCGCGAATCCGTTCTTAGGTGCGCCGTGCAAAACAGTCCTCGCACGTTTGCCCTCAGCGCGTTCTTCGCGGCATCGTTCACGACCGCGGCGAGCGCCGACACGCTCAGCTTCCAGGACCCGAAAGGCGACGACGACGGGTGGGGCACCGCCGAGTATCCGACGGGCAAGGACTACGCGCGCGGGAGCTTCGATCTCACCGGCCTCGAGATCAAAGAAGACGGTGACTTCGTGGTGTTCGAGGTCGAGCTCGCCGAGGCGGTCGCCGACCCATGGAAGTCGACCGAGTGGGGCGGAAACGGCTTCTCGCTGCAGTTCGTCCAGATCTACCTCGACACCGACGGCAAGGCCCGCAGCGGCGAGAGGAAGGGCGTCCCGGGCAGCGGCGTCGAGTTCGCGCCCGACGCGTACTGGGAGAAGGTGATCCTCGTCTCTCCCCAGCCGCCCGCCAAGCTCCGCGGCGAGGTCGGGATGAAGGCCAAGTATCTCGACAAGAAGGTCATCGTCCCCGAGCGCACCGAGGTCCGCGGCAAGAAGATCATCGCCCGCGTGAAGAAGTCCGACGTCGGCGCGCCCGCCAAGACCTGGGGCGTGCAGGCGCTGATGCTCTCGAACGAAGGCTTCTCCGACAAGGACGAGATCTTCGCCCGCAAGACCAACGAGCTGCCCGGCGAGCACCGCTTCGGCGGCGGCTGTGACGAGGTCGGCGACCCGCAGGTGCTCGACCTCCTGGCGGGGAGCGCCAAGGGCGACGCAAGCGAGAAGGAAGCGCAGCACAAGATGCTCTCCGGCTGGAAGTGCGCCGCGACGATGGCTCAAGCGACGCCCGCCAAGGTCGGCGTCGTCCGTCGCTGAATCATCATGATCGCGCCGCTTTTCCTGGCCCTGATGGCCGGTCAGACCGACTCCTCCACCGTCACCTTCACGGACGCGCAGCTCGATTACCTCGAGCGGATGCGCGACCAGATCCGCGAGGAGCTCTCCACAGCACCGGCCACCGGTGACGTCCCCGCGGGCCCCGCCGCGGCCACCAGCTCGCTCGAGCTGAAGGCCGAGATGTACATGAAGTGGCTGTACCGGAACGACGCCACGCAAGGCTGCGTCACGTACGGCAACCCGCACCCGACCGGCGACAACTACTCCGGCAACAACGGCGCGTGCCCCGAGTTCGCGCTCACGATCACCGGCCGCCCGATCAGGAACATCGAGGCCAGCTTCCGCCTGCAGTCGCGTTTCGGCCTCGATTTCGCTGACTTTTTCGAGAACGGCGACAAGAAGTCGAAGCTCGACGCCTCCGGTGAGAGCCTCGGCCAGAACCACTCCGCGCCGATCCAGCTGCGCGGCATCTACGTGCGCATCGCCGAGCCGCTGCCGCTGATCGACTGGTTTCTCGCCGGGTCGAGCGACCTCTCGTACTGGGATCCGTGGACCGTCGGGCGGGTCCGCTTCATCGATCGCTTCAACGCCAAGGGCCTTTTCCTGAAGACCAGCATCCCCGACGCGGTCGAGCTGCTGATCGCCCGCATCGCGCTGCCGAAGCTGTTCGGCACTGCGAACTACGGCTCGCTCGAGGAGCCGCTGGTCACCAACCCGTTCTGGGCGCGCGACGCGACGTACGCGGTGCAGCTCGCCACGCACAAGAACGCCATCGACGGCGTGCGCGTGGTGTTCAACGGCAACATCATCGTCGACGAGGAGGCCGACCGCGACGACCCCGACGCGGCCGGCTCGACCAACGCGATCGACCCGCGAGACGGCGTCACCGCGGTGGCCGGCCGCTTCATCGGCGTCAACGGATCGCTCACCGCCGAGGTCGCCCGCATCGAGAATTTGCGCCTGCGCGCCCTGGTCGCGGTGTCACACAACGCGCCCAACCCCGCGTACGTCAGCAACCTCGCGCGCGGCGGCCTGGGCTTCTCGAACGTCGTCAACGAGACCGTCACCGACGTCGCCACTACCGTGCGCTTCGATCTCGACGACATCCTCGGCGAGGGCCGCTCGCTGCGCGCCGAGTACTTCAACATCGGCGCCGACTACAACGCGGTGATGGGCTCGCGCCGCGAAGACGACGTGCTGCTCACCGACGGCTTCCTCGACGGCGGCGAGCTGCCGACGCTCAACATCGCCAACGAGCTGGTGGACTTCAACGACGTGTTCTACGAGTCGGCCATCGGCTGGCACGGCGGGACGCTGGTCTACGATCAGCTCGGCGACAAGCTCGATGTGCGCGTGGAAGCCACCGCGCTGACGTACAACACCAACGGCCAGGGCCGCGACATGGACGTCTATCCCGGGTTCGGCGGCTTCACCGGCTACACCGACACGCAGCTCTTCACGTACGCCAACACCAACGATCGAGGCGCTGACCCGCGCACTGTGTACCGGCGCGATCAGGATCGCTTCAGCATGATCTTCGTGGCGGGCGGCGCGGTGAAGCCGGATCTGTGGCGCGGCGCGCGGATCGAGCTCCAGGGCAAGCTCATCCTCGACACCGACAAGCGCAGCGCGACCTCGGAGCTCGATGACTACTTCGGCCGCATCATCACCGGCCGCTTCGCGATCGTCGCGCAGCCGATCGACACGCTGCGCACGACGATCGGCGTCGGCGTCGACCACTGGTACGAGGAGGCCCGCAGCGGCACCTTCGCCGGCGGCGCGGCCAGCTTCGACGACTACGTGACGCTTCGACTGCGGCCGTTCGTCTCGTTCGACTACTCGCTCGGGCCGCTCAGCGCGCGCTACCACCTCGAGCTCGTCCACAAGAGTGTGGACCTCGCGCCCGACGCGACGCGGAGCTACGATGTCGGCGTTGTCGTCCGTTCCATCGGCTGGCTCTCGGCTCAGTTTTAGCCTGGCTTTCTTGGTGGCTGGCTGCGGGCCGGGGACGATCGTCCACTTCGACTGGCGCGATCGCTTCGCGAACGCGCGGCTCAGCGCTCCGCAGCCCGTGTCGAAGTAGCTCGGCGATTACATCCGATTACAGGGCGCAACTCGAATCGCGGGCTCCGGTTGGTGGCGGCATGCGCACCACGATGTTGCTCACCCTCTTCTCCTCGATCGCCTGCACAGCCGCGCTGGAGGTGAGACCGAGCGGCGATGCGGCGACCGCGGCGCTCAATGACGCCGCGGTGCTCGATGACGCCGCGGTGCTCGATGACGCTGCGGTGCTCGATGCCGCCGCCTCGCCCGACGCCGCGGTGATCGCGTTCCCCGACGCCGCGGTGATCGCGTTCCCCGACGCCGCGGTGATCGCGTCGGCCGACGCCGCGACGATGCCTTCGTCCGAGGTGCGCGTGGTCCAGGAGAGCTGCGCCGGCCGCTCGCCGCCCGGCGCGACCTGCCGCACGCTGGAAGTGGAGTGCGAGGGCCTCGAGCCGCTGCCGCTCGCGCTCCACGTGCGCACGCCCGCCGCCGGGACCGCGCAGCGCGGCGTGCTCATGCTGGGCAGCGGCGGATCCGGCACCGGCCTATGGTCGGGCCCGCCGACCGCCGACGCGATGATCGATCGCATGGTCACAGCCGGCTTTGTGGTGATCGAGCGCGAGTGGCTGAACGTGCGCGAGCGCGGCTGGTTCGAGAGCGCCGGCGGGCTCGGCGTGCGCGCGGCCTCGTGCCGGCTGGCTGCCGTGCTCGCCTTCGTGGATCGCGAGTATCGCCGCGGCGATCAGCCGCTGTGCGCGACCGGCAACTCCGGCGGAAGCGCCGAGCTCGCCTACGCGGTGCTCGCCCAGCGCGCGGGTGAGGTCCTCGATCTCGCAGTGCCCTCGTCGGGCCCCTTTCACCGCCTCGATCTGGCCTGCGCGGGCGCCGACGATCCGACCTGGCAGACCGAGTGCGCCGCTGTGAAGGCGCGACGCTGCCCCAGCTGCGCGAACCGGGTGTGCTCGCTCGGCGGTGGCCCGCGCGGCCTGATCGACCAGTCCTACGGCACGATGGATACGCCGTGCACCGGACGCAGCACCGCGATCGACACCGCGCTGCTGGCGACCGACGGCCCGCTGTCGATGCTGCGCGCACTCCCCCACACCCGCGTGGTGCTGCTGATCGGCGAGCAAGATCCCGGCGGCTACGCGCCGATGAGCGCGGCGCTGTACGAAGGCCTCCTCGCCGGCGGCGTCGACGTCGCGTTCGAATCGGAGCCCGCGACCGGCCACGAGTTCGCCAGCACCGAAGCCGGCGCGCTGCGGATCGAGCAGGTTTTGATGCGCGAGTGCGTCCGTCGCCACCCCTGAGGACCGTTCTCCCCAGCCTCCTCTCTCCACAGATTTATCCGTCCACCACCCGTCCAGTGGCGGGTCGTGCGCTCGTTCACGCAGGGCGGTTCCTGGCGGACATCGAGAAGCAGGGCGAGGAGGTCCACCTCCACGACGCGACCACCCCGGCCGAGCGGGCCCAGACCGAGGGCCAGATCGTGGCCGCGGCCGAGAAGGGATACGGCGACGCGGAGGACCGCCGGCAGTCGCTCCAGGGTCGCAAGGACGGCTCACGTATCAAGGCACAACTGAGCGCTGCGCGTACGCGCCGCTGAAAAGGAGAGAGACAGGGGATTCTTCGACTTCATCGGACGATGGATCTCTTGAACCCGCAGAAGCTCCTCGCCGCGCTCAACCCGCAGGCGCTGCTCGGCGAGTTCATGAGCCTGCGCAAGGGCGTCGAGACGCTGCTCCAGTCGATCGGCATCGGCAGCACCGCGCAGCTCGAGCCGCAGCAGCAAGAGAACCTGATCCGCGCGTCCCAGGCGAGCGCGTGGCAGATGGCCCTGACTCGATACGCAGCTTGATCAAGGACATGGACGTCCCGCGGGCCTTCTATGCGGATAAACAGCCGGTCGCGCGGCACCCCGAGAAGGTCGGGCCGATCAACTTGCGCGAGGAGAGCTAGAGATTGCGCGGCAAGTTCGGGTCACCGGAGAGAACGGCGAGCGGCACCTTGAGCGGCCTGAGCACCGGGCGTCCGAGCTGCGAAGCGAAGTCCGTCCCTCCCTTCACTTCTTCCGCGCGTGCTTCCGGGAGATCGACCTCGACGTCGGGGCCGGGCTTGGGGGACTTCTTCAGCGGCAGTTTGTTGGCCATGCCCCGACCGTGCTCCTTCTCCCGTCGCGCCGGTCATCCGCCGATCTCCGGAGTTAGAAATGCCGACATCAGCGCCTCGGGCGCCTCGACTTGCGGATAGTGACCGATCCCGTGCAGCTCGACGATGTTCGGGTTCGGAACGAGCTCGCGATAGCGTGCGACCATGTGCGCACCGGAGAGCGGATCTTCGATCCCGTTGATGAACCGGACCGGCACCCGCGCCTGGACGATCGCCCCCACCCACCGCGCACGATTCTCACGGCGCTCGCTGATGTAGCCGATCAGCTTGTGCGAGATGCGCGCGCCACCGTCGCTCGACACGAGCTGCCAGTACTCGGCGAGCTCTTCGTCGCTCGGCTTCACCGCGAAGATCGGCGCGAAGCTGCGCCGAAACGCCCGCTCGTTCACCGCGCGCGCGACCAGCGGCCCGATCGGCGAGCGCAGCAGCTTCTGCACGAGGCGCGGGCGATGGGACTCGGGAAAGAGGCCGCCGTTCGTGAAGCAGACCGAATGGATGTCCGCGTCGCGCGCGAGCAGCTCCTGCGCCACCGTGTCGCCGTAGTCGTGCGCGAGCACCCGCGCGCGCTCGATGCCGAGCTTCGCCAGCAGCGCGACGTGCAGATCGGCCTGATCGAAGAGCGAGTAGTCGTAGCGCGAAGGCTTGGCCGAGAAGCCGAAGCCGATCATGTCGGGCGCGATCACCCGGAAGCGCTTCACCAGCTCCGGCCACACGCGGTGCCAGTCGTAAGAGGCGGTGGGGAAGCCGTGGATCAGGAGGAGCGGCGGGCCGGTGCCCTGCGAGTCGCGATAGAAGATGCGGTGACCGCGGTGCTCGAAATATGAGCCGCTCCCGCGCCAGGAATCGAGGTTCAGACCGGATCCGACTTCAGCCACAGGCGGTCGTGCTCGTCGGACAGCTCCTGCGCGAGCTCGGCGTTGTTCTTCACCACGAAGCGGTCCTCGGAGTTCTTCTGCGACGAGCTCGACGAGAAGTTCGAGCTGCCGAAGAACGCGTCGTTGTTCAGCGTGCCGAACTTCTGGTGCATCACGCGCTTCTGGACCCGCACCTCGATCGGCAGGCCCGCGGCGGCCTGGACCGAGAGCGCGGCGGCGGCGGTCGCGTTGCCAGCCTTGTCGAGGACCACCTTGATCTTCACGCCGCGGCCGGCCGCGTCGATCATCTCGCTGTACTCGGGGGTGCTGATGCTGAGGCCGTACTGCGCGATCTTGATCTCCTCGCCCGGCTTGGCGCGG
>Ga0105047_10005659_pt1 | contig 21358 bp, 19 predicted proteins | sample MAT04_FD_78384 | JGI IMG/M metagenome (GOLD analysis project Ga0105047, IMG submission 78384) | Freshwater microbial communities from Lake Fryxell liftoff mats and glacier meltwater in Antarctica - MAT-04 (megahit assembly) | ecosystem: Environmental > Aquatic > Freshwater > Ice > Liftoff... | reverse complement strand
CTCCTTCAGCCGCCGCTGGACGATCTCTTCAACGGTCGCCAGTTGCAGGTGCCGTTCGAACCGTTCCCCTACCAACTCGAAGGCATCGCCTTCCTGATGCCCCGGCATGCCGCGCTTCTCGCGGATGAAATGGGCCTCGGGAAAACAGCGCAGGCGATCCTATCGATGCGGCTGTTGTTCCATCAGGGACAAATTCGAACGGCGCTGCTCGTGGCACCCAAACCGCTGATCCACAACTGGGCCCGCGAGTTGAAGCTCTGGGCGCCGGACCTTCCCTTCGAGATCTTCCAGGCCGACCCGGACGCCCGACGAACCACCTGGTTCACCTCGAACTGCGCCTTGAAGCTCATCAACTACGAAGCGCTGAGCCGCGATGCGGACATCGTCAATGATCCGCGCATTCACTTCGACGTGGTCGTGTTGGACGAAGCGCAACGCATCAAGAACCGCAGCTCCAAGACGGCCGAGGTCGTCTCCAGCCTCAAGCGCAGCCGCAGTTGGGCGCTCACCGGCACGCCGGTCGAAAATCATGCGGACGACCTCATCAACATCTTCAACTTCGTCGATCCCGGCCGCATCCCCGCAGACACGCCGACCAAGCGTCTGGCCAACCTGACCAGCGACACGATCCTGCGACGCACCAAGGACGCGGTTCAAAGCGACATGCCGCCCAAGATGGTGTCCGACGTGCAGGTCGAACTGACCGAGGCTCAACGGCACGCCTACGACCGCGCGGAGAACGACGGCATCGTCCACCTCAACGAACTCGGCGGCACCATCACGGTGCAGCACGTGTTCCAACTCGTGATGCGGCTGAAGCAAATCTGCAACTTCGATCCGCTCACCGGCGAGAGCGCGAAGTTGGAGAGGCTGCTGGCGGACATGGAGGAAGTCGTCGCCAACGGACGCAAGGCGCTCATTTTCAGCCAATGGGTCGAACCGTTGGAGGTGATCGCCGCGGCGCTCGAACCCTATGGGCCCATGCTCTACCACGGCCGGATTCCCCAGAAGGACCGCACGCCGATTCTCGACCGCTTCAAGGCGGACGATTCCAAACACGTTCTGCTCATGACTTACGGAACGGGGAGCGTCGGCCTCAATCTGCAATTCACGAATTACGTGTTCCTGTTCGACCGCTGGTGGAACCCGGCCGTCGAGGACCAAGCCATCAACCGCGCCCATCGCATCGGCCAACGCCACCCGGTCACGGTCACACGCTTCCTCTGCGAGGAGACGATCGAGCAGAAGATCGCCGTCATCCTGGAAACCAAGCGCAAGATTTTCAACGACCTCCTCACTCAAGCCGACAAGCCGAGCAACCTGGGTCTGACGGAAGAGGAAATCTTCGGCCTGTTCGACCTGCAGTCGCGGGCGCGACGGAAAGAGTAATACTCAGTACAAAGACCGCGGCTTTTGTGGTAAATAAATTCTTATTCACGAAGGCAATTCCTCGCCTAGCGTTTCTGGTGCCACCGTAATCAGCACCAGTCCCATCAAGAAGATCCCCGCACTGACAGCACAGGCGCGGGAATAGTCGTCGTCGAATGCCGCAAGAATCGCCGTCATTTGCAAGGCACCGACGGCAGCAATGATGCGGCCGAAGTTATAGGCGAAGCCTTGCGCCGTCGCCCGGATCGCCGTCGGGAACAACTCCGGCAGATACAGCGGCAACCAACCGTAGAAGGACGCACAGACGAAGCCGAGGGCGAACGAGCCGGCCACGAACAGCGGACCATAAACGGTGTTGTAGGTATAAAAGCCATAGAGTGTAAACATCGAAATGATGCAGGCGATCGCATAGAGGATTCTTCGGCCGAAGCGATCGCCCAACAGGGCCAACAAAAAACTCCCGGCCGCGGCGCCGAGGGATGAGGCCAGCATCACCGTCGGCCGGGCATCGGGGTTCGTGCCACCCGTCAGGCGGTCGACGAAGTTGTATTGCCACATGACCCCGGCCCACGTTCCCAGCAGCGGTACGCCTGCCAAGCCCGCGCCGAGAAGCATCCGTCCGGTGATGCGTCGCCGTGCAGTCTCTTCGGTTCCGCTTCGGATCAGAAAGTGCCGCGTCGGTTGCAGCATGGCCCACGCCGAGACGCCGACACCGGGCACGAGTGCCGCGAACTGCCAGAATCGGTGTACCGGCAGTGCCCACACGGCGACCATGCCGCAGGCGACCGCTGTACCGAAGAGTACCCAGGCCAAGTCCCAAGGCGACCACTGCGACGCCGCACCGCGATCGCGTTCCGCTTCCCACTTCGGCGATTCCGGTACGAAGAACCGCAGGAACAGCGTGAACGCGGCCGGCAGCGCCCCGGCGAGCATGAGCAAGCGCCAATTGGCCGTGCCGGTGCCTTCGAGTTGAGGTAACCGATTGATGGCGAAGTAGATCAACGCGACCAGACCGTAGCCGAGGTTGCCCGCCGCACCAATCCAGGCGGCGAGCACGCCGCGCGACTTGTCCGCATAAAGCTCCATCACCAATGCGACGCCGAGCGCCCATTCGCCGCCCATGCCGAGGGCGCCGAGGAAGCGTAAGGCCGCAAGTTGTTGGGGCGTCTGCGCCAAGCCGCCCAAGCCGCTGCACCCGGCATAGACCAGCACGCTCAGCGTCATCGCCCGCACGCGGCCGATGCGGTCCCCCAATCGGCCGAAGAGGACACCACCGGCGGCGGCACCGACCAGAAAACCCGCCGTGATGATGCCGAACCACAAACCCACCAACGACTCCGGAGCGCCCGCCTGAAGCAGGTCCCGCAAGGCCGGACGGGCCACCAACGGGAACAAGCCGATTTCCAAGCCGTCGAACATCCAGCCCAACAGCGCGGCAACCAAGGCGGTACGACGACCGGCGGACGGGATTGACTTCATGGGAAGAGGTTACGAAATCCGATCGACAACGCCGTGAACTGCTGTCGGAATCAGAAGCCTGAAAAAGATCGCGGCCCAAGCGGCGGACTGAACCCCACGACGCGTCAATCCCTCGGAACCCGATCCGGGGGCGAAGTCATCGGCGACTATTGATCGGCCGGAAGGCCGGCAAACAACACGCTCCCGGGGCGGATGAACGTTGCCCCTTCCTCGATTGCAGGGACGAAGTCGCCGCTCATGCCCATGGAGAGGTCCGGTAATGGAGTGCCGTGAACTTGTTCCAGATCGTCCCTCAGTTGGCGCAACTCCCGGAAGGCAGGCCGCGCGGCTTCCGGATCATCCGAGTAGGCCGCCATGGCCATCAGACCTCTTATCGCCAAGCCGGGGGCGTCGTGAAATTTTGCGTACAGCCCGGCCAAGTCGTCGACGGCGATGCCGCCCTTGGCATCCTCGCGGCTGATGTTCACTTCCAAAAGCACCGGCACCGGCCGGGCGTGTTTCACGCCGAAAGCATTCAACGCTTCAAGCATCCGTTCGCTGTCGGCGGAGTGCATGAGGGCCACGAGCGGGATGGTGCGGTCGAGTTTATTTCGTTGAAGATGGCCGATGAGGTGAAACGTCGCCGACGGAATGGCTTGAGCCTTCTTCCACAGTTCCTGCGGTCGGCTTTCGCCCAGGTTCGGCAGGCCCAGCGTCGGCATCAGGGCGGCGATCCGCGGCGACACCGTCTTGGTGACCGCAATGGTGGTGACGCCCGCGGGGTCGCGCTTCACCCGCTCGCAAGCTCCGTTCACCAGTGCTTGCATCGCCTTGGCGCGCGGCGTCAGGATCGCAAGCAGTTCTTGGTCCGTCATGGTCGTGGTCATCCCGGCGGCCAGTCGAAGTCGCGGCCACCCATCAGGTGCAGGTGCAGGTGCGGTACGGTCTGACCGCCGGCCTCGTCGCAATTCAACACCAGTCGATAACCCGCCGCCAATCCGAGATCGCGCGCCAGCTTCGCCGCGGTGATGTGCAGGTGGCCCATCACCGCTGCATCTTCGTCCGCGAGGTTGGCGTGCGTGCGGATGACTTTTTTCGGAATCAGCAACACGTGAATCGGCGCCTGCGGGTCGGCGTCGTGGAACGCCAGGCAGTGCTCATCTTCGTGAATCACCCGTGCGGGGATTTCCTTCGAGAGAATCTTCAGGAAGATGTTGTTCGGCAGCATCGCCATCGCTCGGCTCCGTGCGGGTCGCGGTCGTCGTCATTGTAGGTCGAGGGGGCACCGTCATGGCCTGGTTTGTGGGGATCGACGAAGCGGGCTACGGGCCGAACCTGGGACCGATGGTGCAGGCCGCCGTCGCAGTCGAAGTGCCGGAAGGTCTGAATCCTTGGCTCGCCCTCGCCCCGTGGCTGCGTCGGGCGAGCGAGAAAGACACGTCCCGCGTCCTGGTCGATGATTCCAAGAAGGTGAATTCCGGCAAAAGCGGTTTTGCCAAACTCGAAGCCGGGCCGGCAGCCTTCCTCGGCCTGCGACCGGGCACGACCCTCGGCGAATGGCTGGAAGCGGTCGGCCGATCGGGTACCGTGGACGAACTCGGCAACGAAGCTTGGTACGACGGCAAGGAGAGCCTGCCGCTGTTCGACGATGTCCCGAGCGACCGCCGCGATGCGTTGCGGGACGCGGGCATCCATACCCTGCTGTTGGGCGTAAAGGTCTTCCCGGCACCGATCTTCAACCGCATCATTGCCGGTTCGGGCACCAAAGCCACGGTGACGGGGATCGGGGTGACCTCGCTGTTGGCAACCATCCGAACCGGCCTGACGGGCTTCGAGCGGGTAATCGTGAGTTGCGACAAACTCGGCGGCCGCAATCATTACACCCCTATCGTGCAGGCGGCCTTCCCGGAAGCGTGGACGGTGGCGGAACTGGAATCGGCCGCGGAAAGCCGATACCGGATCGAAAGTTTGGGGCGACCCATGACCGTACTGTTCCGCCCGCGGGCCGATGCCGAAAGCCCGGCGACCGCGCTGGCAAGCATGACGGCGAAATACCTGCGCGAAGTTTTCATGGCGCAGTTCAACCGCTGGTGGCAGGCGCGGGTGCCGGATCTCACTCCGACCGCAGGCTATCCGGTCGACGCCAAACGGTTCTTCGCACACATTGAACCGCACCTGCCGGCATTGGCGGTGGCCAAGGCCGACGTCTGGCGCGAGAAGTAAACTCATGAGCCTGCGGGTGATTCAGCCGGGCTTGTTGTCCCTGCCGGTCGATCTCGGCCGGCCGTCGTTTCGTTCCCTCGGCGTACCGCTCGGGGGTGCGGCGGATCGGGCGTCGTGCCGACTTGCGAATGCCTTGGTCGGCAATCCGCCCGATGCGGTCGCGCTCGAACTCACGCTCGCCGGGCCGACGCTCGTTGCCGACCACGAGGTGGGCTGCGTGGTCTTCGGGGCACCGTTTCAACTCAGTATCGATGGGCGAAACGAGCAGCCGGAGGTTGGCCTCACATTCGCGTTGCAGGAAGGCGAGACACTCCGCATCGGCGGGACACCGACGGGCGCCCGCGGTTATCTTGCTGTTGTGCGCGGCTTCGAGCATCCGAAGGTCCTCGGCAGCGCTTCGGCATTTCGAGGCATCCGAAGCGGCGATGCGTTGAGCTGCGAATCCAGCCGCATTTCCGGGCGGTCGTTGCCGTTTTCCCAGCTTTCCGGGGGGGACGGTACGATCTTCCTTCGAGTCGTCATCGGTCCGCAACGCGATTGGTTCTTCGACGATGCCTTCTTCACCAACGAATACTTCGTCGCCGCCGCGAGCAACCGAATGGGCCTGAGGCTGGAAGGACCAAAGTTGATCAAGCGCGATGCCGAACTCACCAGTGAACCCGTCGCACCCGGTGCGGTGCAGGTCGCGAACGACGGACTGCCGATCGTGCTCGGGATCGACGGGCAAACCATTGGCGGTTATCCGAAGATTGCCCACGTCATCGGGGCTGACCTGGATCGCCTCGCTCGATTGCGACCCGCCAGCCGCGTGCGATTTCACCTCGTTTCGATCCAAGAAGCCGAGGACGAGGCTGACGCAAACGAAGCCTTCCTGCGCGATTGGGAAATGCGGCTTGGCGCGAGCCGCTGAGAGTTGTTACAGTTCGCCGCATACTGCCAAGGAGGGCGAACCATGCGAACGATCCTGTTGACTGCCGTCGGGACACTCGGCCTCGGCAGCGTTACGGCCCGCAGCGACCAGCCGGCCGCGAATCCGATCCCAAGCTGCCCGACCATCACGTTCGACGAGCCGCCCTTGGCACCTCGAGTGTTCGGGCTGATCGAGCCGAACGTCCCGTCGACTTATGATCTCGTCCGGTAGCCGCAGGCGTCAACTGAAGCCTGCAGCAGATCGCTTAGGCTAGTTCCCGCACTGCGAATCCCAGAGTCGCACGTTACCGTCGCGACCGCCGGTCAGCAAAACCTTGCCGCCTACGCCGAAGCTCAGGGCATGGATGGGTCCCTTGTGGCGCGAGTACGCCTTGAGCAGTTTCGGTTCGTCCAACTCGGCCGACCAGATGCGGGTTTTGCCGTCCTGCCCAGCGGTGGCGATGATCTTGCCGCAGGGGGAATAGGTCACGGCCCAGACACCGTCCTCGTGCGGCAGCGGCTTGCCGATGCGGGTGCCGCCGTTGATGTTCCAGCGTTGGACGGTCTGGTCCCACCCGGCCGTGGCGAACTGATCGCCGTCCGGGGAGAAGGCGATCGAATAGATCGGCGAGTTGTGGGCCTGCCGCACAAACCGCTTCTGCTTCCCGGCGACATTCCAGACGATGACGTTGCCGTCCGTCCCGGCGCTCGCCAGCATCAGCCCGTCCGGGTGGAAGGCGATGGCGTTCACGGTGCTGCCCTGCTCGTATTCCAGGACCGGGTTTTCGCTCTGCAGATCCATCACGCGGACCTTGCCCTCGCGGTCCCCCACGGCGACATAGTTGCCGCTGGGGTTGATGGTCGCAGTACGAATCGAAAAGCCGAGGGCCAAGTCCGAGAGCAGCTTGCCGGTTTTGACGTCCCACGACTTCACGTGGCCTTCGTCTCCGACGGAGATCAGCCGCTTGCCCTCGGCATCGAAGTTGACGGACCACACCGGCCCGGAGTGGGCACTCAGTTTGCCGTCCTTGTCCTGATGCAGTTCCAGTTCGATCTTCTTGGATGAGGAACTCCAAAGGTAGATCGTCCCATTCTCGGCACCAACCGCGGTCGTGGTGCCGTCCGGCGATAAGGACACGGCCATCACAGCGCCGGACATGCTTTCCAAAAGTGCGAGCGGTTCCGGACCGACATCCACTTTGCCGGGAGGGCCGGCGACGGTGATGGTCTCGCCGGGGACATTGACGATTCTTTCGACCGTCGTCATCATCATCGGCGGCGCGAACAACGCCATGGCCCCGACGCCGATCAGAAAGCCGACGCCGAAGACCGAGAACAGCATGCCTGCCGTGCGGCCACAGAATTTCTTACCGCCTTTACCGCGAAGCAGCGAGCGCGACGACCCCTTGGCCGTCGCACACTCGGTCGCCTCGACTGCGGGGGAACTTCCCTTGAGCAACGTGAACTTGAAGGCGAAGTACTCGGCGAGTTCCGCCGCGGTCTGGAAGCGGTCGATCGGATCTTTGGCCAGCAGCCGATCGATCGAGTCTTCCAGCCATTCGGGCACGTCCGGGTTCAGTTCGCGAAGAGGAACGTGAGCCTCCCCCTCGACCCTTTTAAGGACGGCCAAGGGCGTGCGACCCTCGAACGGCGGCTTGCCGGCCAGCGATTCGTACAGGACCGAGCCGAGGCTGAAGAGGTCGGCCCGGGCATCGATATCGTCCCCACGGGCCTGTTCCGGGGCCATGTACAGCGGCGTGCCCGCTACGAAGCCGGTGCGGGTCAGCTTCATGTCCTCGGCGGCACGGGCCAAACCGAAGTCGGTCAATTTGGCCTTCTCGGTACCCGATTCAATCAGAATGTTGCCGGGCTTGATATCCCGGTGAATCAGCCCGGTCGCATGGGCGCCGGCCAACCCGGCGGCCGACTGCATGCCGATGCGCACAGCTTCGAGCACCGACAGTTTGCCGACGCGTCGCAGACGTTGCTCCAACGATTCGCCGACGACGAGCTGCATGACGAGGTACGGAAGTCCCGAATTGGCATCCTCATTCACCTGATACACGCCGACGAGGTTGTCGTGGGCCACGGCCGCCGCGGCGCGGGCCTCGCGGCAGAAGCGTTGGCGAGCCGTGTCGTTGCCGGCGAGTTGCGGATCGAGGACTTTGATGGCCACGTCCCGATGAAGACTGGCGTCGAACCCCTGCAGCACAACACCCATCCCGCCGCGACCGATGACTCGTTTGATGTCGAAGCTGCCGAGCTTGCCGAGCCGACCCGGCGTGCTGGTTGCCGAGAGGAAATCAAGTTTCAAATCCGAGAGATCGACCGGTGAGGCGTCTTCGGAGTGGGCCACGGTCAGCGCCTTTTCGGCCTTCCCCAACGCGTTCCAGTAGGCCGAGTCGCGCGGCGGCTCGACCTGATCGGCGTGCAACACCGCCGCCGGGAAGTACGGATTCTGCCCCACGGCGAGCTTTTCGAGCTTCTCGCGGCAGTCGTTGCACTCGCCGACGTGTGCCACGACTTCGCTCGATGGTTCCGTACCGGTTGCCGACGGATCGAGAAGTTTATGCAGGACGTCATTATTCGGGCACTTTATACGATCGAGTGTTGCAGGAACCATGAGAGACCTACCGTTTCATTCCGTTGGGCCGAGAGCCGCTACCAGTCTTCGGATTCCGCTTGAAGGCGTTGCACTTCGTCCCGCAGTCGAGACAGCACGCGACTTCTCGCCACATAGACCGCACCGGGGGACATCCCGAGTTCCACGCCGACTTCGCCGGCCGGTCGGCCTTCGACCGCCGTTCCCCAGAAGGCTCGCCATGTGTTGCTTTGAAACTCTACCTTGACGCGGTCCATAGCTTTCGCGCTGAGCCGACGTTGATACTCCAAATCCCAGTCCGCGTCGGGGTCTTCCGCGTTGCGGTCCGGGATCGCCTCGAGCCGCTCGTGGGCCGCCGAGTCGCCGACGCCGCGGGCCCGATTCTTCTGGCTGCTCAGGAAGTTGTAAATCTTGTTGCGTGTGACGGTGTAGAGCCAGCCGCGAAAGGTGCCGCGTTTTGGGTCGTACTCCATCTTACTCGCGTTGCGGGCGACACTGCGTAGGACTTCCTGCATCAGATCGGCGGCATCGGCATCCTGAAGACCGCGTTTGCGGGCGAATCCGTACACGACGGGACCATACAGATGAACGAACTCCGTCCAGGCCTGCGTGTCGCCGGCGTTCTTGAGTCGCGTCAGTAACGTGATCCGGGTCAACGGGGCTTCCGCCATGCGGTTGATCCTACCTGGAGTCCCGCCTCGCCTCGGCCGCCGGCCGGTGGTGCGACGGAGTTGTTGTCGGGATCATTATGGGGTTCCCGTCGCAAAAGGGTACGCCTGCGTCCGGAAGGGCCTAAAGATGCTCGATCATCTCGGCGGCCGGGTAGCGTACCTTGGCCAAGGTTGCATAAGCATCGTCCGCCGACCGCGTGCCGAGCGTGGCGACGACGATCGAGCGATAGCCCTTGGCCGTCAGCCCCAACACTTCGTCGTACTTCGCGGGCACGATCCCTTCCATCGGGCAGGCGTCGACGCCGATCATGGCGGCGGTCGTCAGCAATTGCCCGAGAGCGATGTAGACCTGATCCGTCGCCCAGATGTCGATCTCCGTCTGCGATTTGCTTTTGATGAAATTCGCCATGATTCCGCGATAGCCTTCGAGCGTCGATTCCGCAACGCCCCGGACCTCGGCGATCCGCGCGATGAGGCGATCGACGTCGGCCGTGCCGACATCGGTTTTCAAGGCCAGCACCACGAGATGCGAGGCATCGACGACCTGCTTCTGACCCCACGAGTGCGGTAGGAGTTGCCGGCGCGTTTCCGGATGGTCGACGACGAAAAACTTCCAGAGTTGCAAGCCGAACGAGGAAGGCGACAACCGCAGCGATTCTTCGAGCAGATTCCAGTCCGCGGTCGGGATCCTACGTGCGGCATCGAACTTCTTGACTGCATACCGCCAGTGAAGCTGGGCCAAGGCCACATCGTTGGAAACGGCGTTCATAAGTTCTCGCAGGAGGATCGGCACGTCAAGGCGTGATACGGAGACGCATCTTATAGGGCGATGCCGGCGATTCTCTTACAGACGCGAAACTCGGCGTCGGAAGGAATCGTGTTCTAAGGTGTTTCCAACGGGAAAGTCGACAAACGACTTGGCAGCGAATCCGTGTGAGCAGGCCGCCGACGCGCGGACCGAGGACGACCATGAAGCAAGTCTATTCCAGCGGCCTGTTGAACTCCGGCGTTCCCTCTGCCCTGAGGGCGGCGACGGCCGGTACCGGGGCGGACGACCTCTCCGCCGCACTGACCGGACAATGCTACGGCGTGCCGGCCGGCTATCAGCCGGACAACGAACGGCCGCTGCCGATTCGCTTGGCCTTGTTGAAGACCATCCGCGGCCGCGTACTCACGCACGTCACGCCCCACGGCGGTAAGGCGTCCTGGTTCGCCCACACGCTCGTCAACGTCCCCACGACGGCGGACGCCCAGCTTGCGATTCAGACCTGGGGCAGCCCGCTCTGGCAAAAGCAGGATCCGGAATCCGCGGCTGATCTTCCCGAACTTCCCTATCTGCCGGTCGCCGATGTGCTCGACGATGCCGCACTCAAGGACTGGCTGAAGAACCCCGCCCGGCAGGAACTTCTCGAGTTCACGCTCGCCGCGCTCCTCGGGACCCCGGCGCAGTCCCGCATCTTCCTAGCCGCCGCTGCGGACGATGTTGCCAAGGTCGTCTATGCCGCCACGCGGGTGCTGCCGCAGGGTTTGTTGGACGACTTCACCTTCTCGACCTACGAAGCCCTGCCCCTGAACTGTTCGGCCCGCTTGATCGGTTGCGATTCCAGCGAAGCCGACCTGCCCGAGGATTGCTACGCCGGTGCGGACGTCGGCTTCAACCCGGCCGGCGGGCGCCGCTCGAACGTGGCTGTCGATGTGCCGTTCGCGGCCTTTGCCGTCAAGGCGGCAACCGCAGGCGAGTTTGCGGCCGTGGATGAGGTGAAGGCAACGTGGCAACGACTCGGCCTACGCGACCCGCGGCAGTTCGACCTCGTCTACCGCCTGACGCGCGGCACCGGGGTGATGACCAAGGCGGAAGCGGCCGAAATGCTGCAACACCCGCCGCTCGCCGTTTACGTGTCCAGCCGGGCCGATGCCCTGAACCAGTTCCTCGATTGGGCGTTGGATGACCGGGACTTTGCCGTGTCGTCGTTTACCCGGGCCGCACAAGCCCTGCGTCAAAAGCCGGAAATGGCCGCGAAACTGGCACAGACCGTGCGCGATGCAGGCGTGAAGGCGTTGAAGGCCGGCGATGTTGTCCGCACCAGCAATGCTTTGGAAGTGATCCTACCGATGGTCGCCCCGACCAAGGCCAACGCCATCTGGGGCGAACTCTCCGGCATCGCCGGAGACCCAACGGCTGTGACGTGGGACATGCGAAGCTGGCTGCTGCCGCGATTCGTCCGCTTCAAAACTCAGCAGGGCATCACCGGGGTCGACGCGGGCCTGCAGACTTGGCTCGACGTGCCGATGGATAAGCTCGGCGCTCTGCTCGCCCTCGACCTGCCGCGTGCCTACCAACTTGCCGCTGCCGGTGCCGCGTTGCACCGTGCCGACGAGCCGTCTGTGGAACTGGCGCGGACACTCGCCGCCAACCCAGCTCTGACGCGGACTCTGTTGATTCCGACGACGAGCGGCGAAGAACGGCCGGCGAAGCTCTTCGAACAACTCCTCGCCGAAGCCCCGCATACGCCTTGGCTGGAAACGCTTCTCGCCAATGCCGGCGACTACCCGGCCGCGAGCCTGAATCGCTATTTCGAATCGGCATTGACCGCCGGGCGAGTCGATGCCGATCGGCTGATCCGCACCCAAGGCCCGCAACTGCTCGAACTGTTCACGGGCCGCAGCGGCCTGGACAAGGTCGGCACGCTGCTGCTGGCGACCCCGCCTGCGGACCTGCTGCGTCAATCGAATCTGCTCGACTTCCTCGGCAAACTGCTCGACGAAAGCCAAGTCGGCGAAGCGCTGAAGACCCGCATCCGCGCTGTGCAAGCGGTGCGCGGCTATCTGGATGCTCCGAGCTTCGACTCGAACGTGCAGAAAACCGCAGCCGAAGCATTATTGCTGGAACCGCCGGCCGTACCGAACGGCACCAAGACTGAAGTCTTCCATGCCGTCGCCGATATGTTGGTCAAGCGAGCGGATTCCACTGATTTGCAGAAGCACCTCGAAACGACGCTGGTGCAGTTCGGCACCGTCCTCGCCGTTGATTCGACGGACCTCTACGAGAATCTGCTCCGCACCATCCGCGGCCGCACCGATTTCGGCCGCAACGCGAATCTGGTCACGACATTCCTGGCCACGGCACTCGGCGCGGTCCATGAGGAAGCACTCGCAGGCAAGTTGGATGGGCTGGAAGGTCACGCCTTTGCCATCGCCGGTGATGCCGCCAAGCGCGGCGGCTCGAGAATGCTGGCGGAAGTCGATCGCCGCTCGGCCGCCTGGCCCAAGGCGGCCCGGACGCAGTGGGGCTTTTTGTCCGCCGCCGTCCGACCTCGCGGCACGGCGGATTTCCTCCGGGACGTGGGCATGGTCGCCGCCGGCATGGCGGCGATGGGTGCGGTATGGCTGATCGTGTCGCTGGTGCGATAGGGCCGGATGAAAACCGAAAAAGCAATGGCCCCGTGCTTTCGCACGGGGCCATTGCTTTGGACCGCGGCGATGGTCCGCTTCATTAATCCACGGAAACAACATACCCATCGCCGCGGCAGGCGAGAAGAAACAGCGTCCTCATGTCGATCGTCGAACGCAGCGAACGAACCGAGCCGTCGCCGAAGACAACGTTGCAGATGCCCGAGTGGAAGGCGTACAATTCCCCTTGGTTCCAGCCATTGATCGAAATGGCCGTCAGCACCTGGCCCGCCGCGTTCGGTTTGCCCGTCGGCACGATGCCGGGGGTTGCGGGCGGGCGGGTGCCGGAGGCGGTGATGTTGTTGGTTTCCTGAGCCCACACGCCGCGGACGAAGCCGCCGGTCCAGGCAGTGTTGGCACCGTACCTGGCACCGAAGCTCCAGCCTTCGTCGCGGGCGCCGGATTCCGCCACCATCATCGTGTTGCTGAGGCCGTCCGTAATAGCCGCGATAGCTGTGCGTGCATTGGTGGTTAACGCTCCGTTGAGACTATCGCCGCCGGGGATCGTCAGGCCGAGATCGAGCCAGACGGCTGCGACGTTGTTGGCTCGGGAGACCGGGAAGTAGTCGCCCGTGGCGAAGGTGTCGGACGGCTGACCCGTCGCCGGCAGGCCGGTCACAGTGTGCTGCGTCGGTACCGAGGGGCATTCGTAGGTCGGGATCCGCGTCCGCGCGGCGGCGATGTTGGCCGGGTCGAACCAATTCAGCCTGAAGTTGTACCCTCCCGAGGCTTGGGCAAGGACGTTGGCCTGCTCGATGTAGGGCAGCATGACCGACTGGAAGCCATGGCGAGCGTAGCCTATTCCGGTCGGGCGAAGGAATTCCTGCATCCCCGGGAGTACGTTCGTAGTCGACGTGTTCACAGATCCCGGCGGCAGGCTCTGCACGGCGCTTTCGTAGTTCATCACGGCCAAGCCGATTTGCTTCATGTTGTTCTGACACTTCGCCCGAGAGGCTGCCTCCCGCACCTTTTGCACTGCGGGCAACAGCAGGCCGATAAGGATGGCGATAATCGCAATTACCACCAGAAGTTCGATCAAGGTAAACCCGGCACTCCGTCGGACGGACTTCGGCATCATGAAAACTCCGGAAAGGCAAAGAATGAAGACATCCACATGCGAAGATTGCGGAGATGGTGCCGGCGGCGGGCAAAATTCGTGTGGATCTTATTAAAGTGTAGTGAAGGAACGACTTGGGATTTCAGAAAATTTCGTTTCAAACTCAGTTTCTTGCAACATCCGCCGCCGCAGGTGTGTCGCTTTACCGCGCTTTACCGTGGTCGAACCTAATCCACTCGGCATATCATCATGCTCGACCGACGCGGTAACCCATCCCGCCGAACGTTCGAGTTGAGAAGCATGCTGAATCCGCTCGTCTGCAAGGTCCAATAGCGACGCTCGCGCTGACACTGTTCGACAAGGATTGTTACGGAGCCGGCTGGCTCGCCTATGGCGATGTTGATCTCTGGGGGACTTGGACACCGCCGGTTACCACCGGCGGCTCGCCTGAGACGAATTCTTGGCGAGCCGCCGGTGGTAACCGGCGGTGTCTTGTCTTGGTGGATACACGATTCGGATTTTTCATGCCATTGCCGCCTTGCAGCGGGGCTGACGTGGCTATCTGCGGCCACGAAATGCGGCACGGACTTCCCGGCGTCGCCGATCGGCTTTTACTTTGTCAACCTCTGGTACTATGAAAGACTCTACCGTCTTAATCTTTACCGTCGCCGCGTTCGAGAGGTCGCATGGAACCGCTGCGGTTTGAACCCATCTTCAAGTCGATGCTTTGGGGCGGGCGTCGCCTTCCCGGCTACCTCGGTATGACCGCGCCGCACGACGACCCGATCGGCGAAGCGTGGGTGCTCAGCGATGTGGACGGCAGCCTCAGCCGGGTCTCGGCCGGAGAGCACAAAGGCCGCACGTTGCGGGAGGTCATCGCGGACGAACCGGCCGCGGTTTTCGGAGCGCACATTCCTGCGGACGGCCGCTTTCCGCTGCTGCTGAAGTTCATCGACGCCAGACGGGAACTCTCGGTCCAGGTGCACCCCGACGACGAGCAGGCCGTCGCGCACAAGGGCCTGGGACATCGCGGGAAGACCGAAGCCTGGGTGATCCTTGACGCGAATTCCGAGACCAGCCGCATCTACGCCGGATTCAAGCCCGGCATGACCGCCGGCGACTTCCGCTCCGCCATGACCGCCGGGATGAAGGCCGAGACGCTGAATTCGTTCACGCCGAAGCCGGGCGACTGCGTCTTTCTCAGAGCCGGCACGGTTCACGCCATCGGGGCGGACATTTTGCTGTTCGAGGTCCAGCAAACGTCGGACATCACGTATCGGCTCTACGATTGGGATCGCGTCGACGCCAAGACGGGCATGCCGCGCGAACTGCACGTCGACGCCGGCTTGGACTGCGTGAACTTCGCGGCCGGGCCGTGCGAAGCCGTCGTGCCGAACGGCAAGACCCTGGTCGATTGCCGCTATTTCAGCCTCCATCGGACGACGCTGACGGATGGCGAAACTTTAGGTCGAGTCGGAGAATGTCGGGTCGTCGTGGTCATCGGCGGGAGTGGGACGATCGGCGGCGAGCCGGTTCGCGTCGGTTCGGTCCTGTTGTTGCCGGCGGCGGGGGGAGTGGTTCCCTGCACCGGGATGTTGGAACTTTTGGAATGCGGCTTGGGCGTGCCGTGATCGATCTCAATGCCGACCTCGGCGAGGGCGGAGCCAACGACCTGTCTCTGCTTGACCTCGTTTCCAGTGCCAACATCGCCTGCGGTGGGCACGCCGGCGACCCGGTTCTGATCCGTCGAACGCTGGAAGCGGCCCGCGATCGCGACGTACGCATTGGTGCCCATCCGGGGTACATCGACCGCGAACACTTCGGCCGGCGGGAGTTGAATCTTACCGTCGCCGACGTCGCATCGCAGCTCCATTATCAGGTCGGCGGATTTCTGGCGTTGGCCCGGGTCGTCGGTGTGAAGGTCCACTACCTGAAGCCGCACGGTGCCCTGTACAACCAGGCGATGCGGGATGAAACCCTGGCCCGTGTCGTCGCTGCCGCGGCTTACCTGAACGGCTTGGAACTGATGGGGCTGCCGGAATCGCAACTTGAAGCGGCAGCGTCGTTCCTGAAGATTCCCTACATCCGCGAAGGCTTCGCCGACCGCCGCTATGCGATTGACGGCTCGCTGGTGCCGCGAGACCAGCCGGATGCCTTCGTCCACAATGCGGCTGAGGCCTGCATACAGATCGAGCGGCTCATCCGCGAGCGCGGCATTCAATCGATCTGCATCCATGGCGATTCGCCGGCGGCCATCATGTTTGCGGAGGCGATCCGAGCCAAGTTCGAGACGTAAAAAAAAGCGACCGGGGAGACCCGGTCGCTTTTTGCAATTCCTGCATTCACCAGTCGAGGCGAAACACTGAAATGTGAAGTCTGAAAACCCGGAGTCAACCGCGACCCAAGGATGCTTTTCGTGCTGCCTTGACCTTCCGCACCTCAGCGCGGCGGCGTTGCTCGCAGGGCTTTTCGTAGTATTGGTGAGCGCGCAGTTCCTTCTGCATGCCGCTGCGTTCGATCAGTTTCTTGAAGCGGCGAAGTGCTTGGCCGATCGGTTCCTTGTCGTGAACCCGCATACGCAAACCCATTCGTCCTCCCTTGTTCGAGTCGGCATCGCGGCGGCCGACCTACGCCGGGTGAAGTTCAATCACCGATGAAGCGAAAGTCAAAATCAACGGATTCCCGGAATCCATCAATTCACCACCATAGCAGCCGGTTCGCATCGCGAAAGGTCGTTTAGACGCGATTGACGGGCTTTTTTATCCCGGCTATACCCATGGCTCACAATGGCCTCCGAAGCGGTGTGGGCACGGTCATGAATCGGCGACGGGCACTCTCCTTGATGGGCGGATCGCTGGCTGCCGCTGCGGGCGGTTGCTTTCCGCGCGTCGAGGATATTCGGCCCAAGGCCCTTTGGAACCGCATCGGCGGATCGACCCCCAACGACATGCTGCTGCGGACCATGCTGGTCGAACGATCCGCGGGGGATGCCTACCTCAATCGCGACCTCTGGACCGGGGCGGCAAGGCCCTTGGCCCACGAACTCTCGACGCTGCTCGCCCACAACGGCTTCCGCGTCGGCGTCTGTTCGGGCGTCCTGACCGGCGAATTCGAGCGATTGATGCACGCCGAAGCCTCGGTCGTCGACCCGAAGGAACGCACCTTTCACGCCGGCCAAGCCCGGGTGATTCCCATCCACGGGCCGATCGCCGACATGCCCTGTAAAGTGCTGGCCGACCTCGCCGCCGACCCTGCCTCGCGAAACTACACCGCCTTGGAATGCGGCCTCAACCTCACCGCCACGCCCGTCCACACCGACCGCGTAAAACTGCTGTGCGAACCGCAGGTCCAATACGGCGACAAGGAACTGAGCCTGGCGCCAAGCGCTGACAACACCCAACTGACCCGCCGCGAACGCAAACCGCTCGAAGCCTTCAACACCCTCACCTTCGACGTCACCCTCGGCCCGGACGACTATCTGCTGTTCGGCCCCACCGAAGATCCAACCGACCGCCTCGGCCAAGCCTACTTCCGCCCCGACGGCGCAAAACAACGCGTGCTGATCGTCCGCGCCCTCCGGCCGGAAGGAATCGTCAAGCCGGAGGCGATGAAGGGGTGAAACACGAGCGAAATGGCCTAAATTCGGCTCATTCCGGACGTGCAATAAATTTGGACAAATATCGGAGCAATTTTCTTGACGGCATTTTTCGCTAGTGTAATCTGACATAGGTTTCACTACACGTCAGGAGTTCGATATGCTCTCCGCTCTCCGCCTGAGTAGTTAAGTCATCGCACTGCTGGTCGTTCTCTGCCCGCGATGGGATAAAAAAATGAAGACAAGTTGTTGGAGACGACACCTGCGACAGGTGTACTCGTTACGGTGAAATAATTCGATTGCTTGTTGTATAAGGGTGCCGGCATGTCACGTCGCGCCGTCACACTTTTGGAACTCGTCATCGTCGTCGGAATCCTCGGGGTTCTGATCGGATTGACGCTGGGTGGCATCCAGAAAGCAAGGCAAGCGTCATTGCGGGCCGATTCGTCGAATCGGCTCCGTCAGATAGGTTTGTCACTTCAGGACTATGAGTCGGAACGTGGACTATGGCCGTCCACACCGGGCGAGCCGTTGCGTGTTCAAATAGGAACAGATGGCTATTACATCGACTATCTTGGTCGCGGCTCACATTTTCTAACACTCTATCCCAATATCAATCCCGGTCAAGCAGCGGCAGTCTTCCATTTGGAACTCTCGCCTTACGTCAACATCCGCTTCCCGGAGTTCATGGACCCCGCGGATCCGACGCTCGGGTTCAAGACCGAAGCGTACTCCGACTCTCACCGCTCCAGCTACGTGTGCAATTGGCAAGTCTTCGGCGACGACAAACGGGCGCAGCCGCAACGAGTGACGGATGGCCGATCCAACACCATTGCCTACTCAACGCGATTCGCCAACCGCTGCGGCGGTAAGGTAGTCTCGCCTACGGATTTCGGCGTCTTCAACGATTTGATGCAACCCAAGCCGTTCGATTCCAGGACCACATTCGCGGACGGCGGGCCGGGTTCCTCCCTGAGCGGTCGCGGCTTCGCCGATCCGGGCGCCTACCCGATGGACTACCCCGTCGTCAGCGCCGCCGGCCTGCCGACCACGGGCAGCCGCAATCGAACCTTCATCGTCACGCGCGACCCGGAGTTCTGCAACTATCGCGTGCCGACGTCGCCCCACCCCGGCGGCTTGCTGGTGGGCCTGTGCGACGGCAGCGTGCGGTTCCTGGGCCAGTCGATCTCTCAGGAATCGTTCTGGGGCTTAGTTACGCCTGCCGCGGGCGACATCGCCAACCTCGACTGATCGGTACCCTTCTCCCCTTTTTTTGGAGGCCTCTCCCATGGCTCGATGGTTACTCGGCAGCGGAGTTGCTGCAATGCTTGCAACCGGCGTGTTCCTGATGGCGTCGCCGCGCGATGCGGCGCCGCACAACCTTTACGAGCCGGCCTGCCGCATGGACGGCTTGGTGGGCAACAATCCGAAGTCCGTCAAAGCCGGCGAATTCGAGGTGACCGGCACCTACGTCCCTCCGACTGGAGCGACCAACTTCAGCGTCACGGTCATGATCCTCGAATCCATCGGCCCGGGCGGCATCGGCTGGGCAACTCATCCGGCAACGATGGACGCAACCAAGAAAACCTGGTCCGCCACGGTGCTGAATCAAAAGCCGGATTCGGAGCATTGGGTCGGGGTCCGCTGCCAGTTCATACTCGACGGAAATCAAATGGATCAGCCTGCTCAAGAACTCCGCAAGGTCCGCATCAAGTAGATACATCAAGGCATGACCCGACCCAGCACGTCGAGCGTCCGCTCGATAGCCAACAATTTCCCATGGTTTGTGGAGTCTGCGCATGAATCGCCGTTCGCTGTTTGGGAAGGTGACGGGCGCCGTTGCCCTTTTGGTTGCGGGCCGTGCGACGGCAACGGCCGCGGAGCCGGACGTGCCGCACTGTAAGTTCGGTGGGTTGGCCGGCGACAATCCGCACTTCAACAAGAAGAAGGAACTCCTCGCCTCGGGGACGTATCGCCTTCAGACCGGGATGACGGAGCCGAAAGTGCGGCTGAGGATCTTGTTTGCACAATGCAACAACGTCATATCGTGGCATGTGTTTCCGGCGGTGTTGGATCACGACTCGAAGACATGGTCCGTGATTGTCCCGGACCGTGAGACTCACGAATGTTGGGTCGGCGTCGAACTAGGATTTGTGAGAAACGGTTCCGACAGCGTCATGGAATTCTTGGAATTACGGCGAGCTCGCGTCGTCGATTGACATCACGGCATCCTGCACTTCGAGCGTCCGCTCGACGGCGCCTTGTTGACTCTGCACGAACCGCCGGGCGGCTTTGCCTGCGGCCTGTCGCACTTGCTCGTCGTTGAGCCAATGCTCCAGAATCGGCACCAAATCCTCGGTAGTCTTGGCCATCTTCGCCCCGCTGACCCTTACCAGGTTTTCGGCCGCATCCTTGAAGTTCCAGATGTGGGGACCGAACACCACCGGAACGCCATAGCCGGCCGGTTCGATCATGCTTTGCCCGCCGCGTTTGCCGTCGAAACTGCCGCCGGTGAAGCCGACGGTTGCCAGGCTCCAGGCAGCGCCCAGTTCGCCGATCGTATCCAGAATCACGACCTTCGGGCACACGGCGAGCGGCTCGGCGATCGTGCTGCGGCGAACGCAGGCCGTCATCGCGGCGACTTCGGCGAAGCGGTCCGGGCTTCGCGGCACGAGGATGAGCCGCAACTCCGGGAAGCGGCTTCGAAGCTTAGCGAAGACGTCGAGGATCAACATCTCTTCCGGGGCGTGGGTGCTGCCCGCCACCAGCACAGGCGGCGGGTTCGGCCCGTCGAGCGCGAGCAGTCGGCGGAGTTCGACGGCCTTCGGCGACGTGCGGTCGCCGGCGGCCCCGTCGTACTTCACCGAGCCGGTCACGCTCACCTTGGCCGACGGTATGCCGAGTTCGATGAGTCGCTTCGCATAATCCTCGGATTGCATGGCGAAGTGTGCGACGCGGTTCAGCAGCAAGCCGCGAACGATGCCTGCGAAGCGCCGTTGACGCGCGTAGCTGCGCGGCGACATGCGGCCGTTGACGACGACCACCGGTACGCGGAACTCATTCGCCACGGCAAGTACATTCGGCCAAAGCTCGCTTTCCGCGAGCACAAGCAGCTTCGGCTTCAGGGCGATTATCGCCGCGCGGCAGTTCCACGAGAAGTCGAACGGGAAGCGGACCACAGTGAGGTCCGCAAACCGTGCCCGAGCCTCGGTCAGTCCCGTCTCGGTCGTGCTGCTGACGACAACTGCCTGGTCCGGATGCCGCTTGCGATAGGCGGCAACGAGCGTGGTGAGCAAGTGAACCTCGCCCACACTGACGCCGTGAAACCAGACGGTTTCACGCTCCTGCCGTGCATACTTCGGGAAGAATCCGGCCAGTCGAGTCCGCAGACGACCGCTGCGAAGCCAACGCACGATCAGTACCGGCGACGCCAAGCCGAGGCCGACGAGGTAAAGCACATCGAGCAGAATTGGCATTCTCACGGCTCGTGAAGCGATGATGAAGTGACCGAATGCGCTGCCGCAGCCGTTGCGGTGCCTGCACAGCCGCTTATGATATGGCTTCGCAGGTTGGCCGACTTCGCTACACGCTGTTCAAGGAAACGACTCTGATGGGCAAACTCGTGGAACGCCGCACCTCCGAAACACAGGCACCGTCCTGGAGCGTCTCGGATTCGATGGACACCTACGCCATCCGCAATTGGGGCAAAGGCTACTTCGGCATCAACGAGTTGGGGCACGTCGTCGTTCACCCCGATAAAACCCCCGAGAATGCGATCGACCTGAAACTGCTCATCGATCAACTCCAGCATCGCGGCATCCAACTGCCGATCCTGCTCCGCTTCACGGATATCCTCAAACACCGCATCGGCGAAATCGCGGACGCCTTCAAGAAGTCGATCGACGAATACGGTTATCAGGGCAAGTATTCCTGCGTCTACCCGATCAAGGTGAATCAGCAGCGGCACGTCGTCGAGGAAGTCCTGAACTTCGGCCGGCCGCACG
>Ga0105047_10005658_pt1 | contig 21362 bp, 22 predicted proteins | sample MAT04_FD_78384 | JGI IMG/M metagenome (GOLD analysis project Ga0105047, IMG submission 78384) | Freshwater microbial communities from Lake Fryxell liftoff mats and glacier meltwater in Antarctica - MAT-04 (megahit assembly) | ecosystem: Environmental > Aquatic > Freshwater > Ice > Liftoff... | reverse complement strand
TGTGGCGCTCGCAGGCCCTTCCATGCATCCCGAACGCTCCGGGCGGTGAGTGCCTCGCTGCCTCGCCCCATCAACATCTCACCCAACACACCGAGCCGGATGGGTGGAACTACCTAAGTGAGCCTGAGCCCCCACCTAGGTTGTGTTCACCGACGCTCCTATGGGCCACATTGCGCGTCTTGAAACATCATCCTTTGGCCACGGAATGGCCTGAGGGTGCGGTTTGAGCAGGAGGGCGGCGTGGCACAACCCCTTCGCGACGACCACCCGCTGCCCGCTGGTTCGTCGCACCGCTCGAAGTCGGTCGCACTCTGCGACGGATGCGATCCAGCTAGGACGGAGTCACGCGATGGAAGACCTCACGCTCGCCCTCATCACCCTCACGTCCTTCGTGTTGCTGTTCGTCGTTGCCATCTTCGCGGACCGCGCCGGTATGGAGACATCCGAGACGACCGCAGAACCCGTGCTTGTCCCGGTCGATGAGAGCCCCGTGCTCGCACGGTCGGTCTCGGGTACGTCGCACATCGACACGGCTGACGTCGCGTAGCCCCCGACACATCTAGACTTCCGCCGGTGTTCACTGGCATCGTCATCTCACTAGGAACCATCGTTGCGTTGAGCCCACATCGGCTCGTGCTCGACGCCCCCGCGATCGACGAGGCGCTCGGCGCCTCCATCGCCATCGACGGGTGCTGTCTCACCGTCGTCACGAACGTACCCGCCCCCGTACATCTCCCGCCGCATCCTGGCGCGGATCTTGCTCCCACCACTCGAGTCTCGTTCGACATCCTTCCCGAGACCATCGCCCATACGCGCCTCAGCTCACTCGCACCCGGCGCGCGGGTCAATCTCGAACCCGCACTTCGCGCTGGCCAACCGCTCGGTGGGCACATGGTCCAGGGGCACGTCGACGCTGTTGGCTCAGTTCGCTCTGCCGTTCGCGAGCCCGAAGGGCGCTGGTTGGACCTGGAAATCGACGTCCCGGATTCGGTCCTCGACTTCTGTATCGATCGTGGATCCATCACGGTCAACGGCACGTCACTCACCGTGATGGATGTCGACGACCGAGGTATCCGGCTCCAGCTCATCCCTGAGACGCAGGCACGAACCAACCTCGGCGAGCTCGCCGTCGGCGACCAGGTGAACCTCGAAGCGGACGTCATCGCCCGCTACGTGGCACGCCTCCTGCCCTCGACGCGATAGAATCCCTCGGAATGGCCCATGGGCCGGTGCGGGGTTGCGCGAGCGCGCGACCGATTCGCCCGCCCCTGACGACAGGCAGCACTCCCCATGTCCAACTCCCCGTTCGCATCTATCGAATCCGCCATCAAGGATTACCAGGCGGGCAAGATGGTGGTCATCGTCGACGACGAGGACCGTGAGAACGAGGGTGACGTGTGCGTCGCAGCCGAGTTCATCACCGAAGCGCAGATCACGTTCATGGCCATCGAGGCCCGTGGGCTGATCTGCATGACGCTCGCTCCTGAGCGCATCGACCAGCTCAACCTGCCGCTCCAGGCGCCGAACAACAAGGCTGGCTTTGAGACCGCCTTTACCGTCTCCATCGAAGCCGCTGAGGGCATCACGACGGGCATCAGCGCCGCAGACCGCGCGCACACCATCCGCATCGCCGCCAAGCCTGACGCGAAGCCGAGCGATCTCGATCGCCCCGGCCACGTCTTCCCGCTGCGCGCCAAGCACCATGGCGTGCTCCAGCGCACCGGTCAGACCGAGGGCTCGGTCGACATGGCCAAGCTCGCGGGCCTTGAGCCCGCGTCCGTGATCTGTGAGGTCATGAACGACGATGGCACGATGGCTCGTGTGCCGGACCTCATCGAGTTCTGCGCCAAGCACGACATGAAAATGATCTCGATCAAGGACATGATCGAGTACCGTCGTCTCACCGAGATTCACGTCGACCGCACCTCCGTCGCTGCGCTTCCCACCATCCACGGTGAGTTCGAGGCGTACGGCTACAAGGGGCAGGTCGACGGGCTTGAGCACCTCGCGCTCGTGAAGGGCGACGTGAAGGGCGCGCACGGAGTGCTCGTGCGCGTGCACTCCTCGTGCACCACTGGCGACGTGTTCGGCTCACTGCGCTGCGATTGCGGCGAGCAGCTGCGCCAGGCGCTCGCGGACATCGAGCTCGCCGGCCAGGGCGTGCTCGTGTACCTCGCGCAGGAAGGTCGTGGTATCGGCCTCTCCGAGAAGTTGCGCGCGTACGAGCTCCAGCAGAACGGTCACGACACCGTCGACGCCAATCTCGAGCTCGGTCACGAGGCCGACTCCCGCGAGTTCCACGCCGCCGCGCACATCCTGCGCGATCTGGGCGTGGGCAGCGTACGCCTCATGACCAACAACCCGCGCAAGGTGGAGGAGCTCCGTCTCGCCGGCGTCGAGGTCAGCGAGCGCGTACAGCACGAGACCGAGCCGAACTCGGCCAACACCTCGTACCTGCGTACCAAGCGCGATCGCCTCGGCCACACGCTCGCACATGCCGCGCTTGGTGGTGCCGCCACGGGCTCCGACGCGCGCATCGAGGAGCCCACGCTTGTCCGCTGAGGCGGGGCTGAGTCCCGCGCCGGAGGGTGCATTCGACCATCAGGGCGTCACTGCGTTGGAGTCGCCCACGCACGCTTCCGGTGCGCGATGGGCGATCGTCAGCGCGCGCTTTAATGGCGGCATCACTGATGCACTCTTCCAAGGTGCTGTCGAGACGCTCCTTGCCGCCGATGCACGGCCTGAGCACATCGTCGCCGTGACCGTGCCTGGCGCCGTTGAGCTTCCGCTCGCCGTGCGTGAGCTGGCACATACCAGGGACTTCGCCGGAATCATCGCGCTCGGATGCGTCATCCGCGGCGAGACCGCACACTTCGATTACGTGTGCCGGGCCGCGACTGACGGACTCATGCGCGTGCAGCTCGATCTGCACATTCCCATCGGGTTTGGCGTGCTCACCGTCGAGAATCTGGCGCAGGCCGAGGCCCGCGCGCAGCTCGCCTCCGGTGGTCACAACGTCGGTGCCGACGCGGCCGCTGCCGCGATCGAGCTCGCCGGGTTGATCCGCGTCACCCGCTAACAGGTCAACCGGGCGTGTTCGTCGCGTGCCACAGCCGGCTCATGTCCGATTGGGTGAGGACGCCATCGTGAGCATGGGCGCCATTGCCGTCGTAGCGGTCGAACGATGAGACGTACTCGCGCATCTTCGCTTGGTCGATGGTCGAGGTGACCCCAGCCTCAGGGATCGAGCGACGAGCGTTGAGCTGGCCCTGTACTGCGTCGTCGATGGAGGACATCGGCCGAGCCGCACCGCCACCGGCCGCGCGTGACCCAATGGCAATGCCCGCGAGGGCTAACGCAAACGGGGTCGCCATTGCGCCGACCCTGACGAACGTTGACGCTGTGCTGGCCCGCGAGGCCATCGACGCGATGCTCAGCGCTGAGCCGGCGGTGAGCGCAACACCTCCGATACCGAGGAGCAGACCGAGCGTGTCGTCGCTCTTGTCCCCGTCCCTTTTCATGTAGATGCTGGCGCCGAATGCGGCACCGCCCAGGATGGGCGCTGCAATACGTAGCACGTTGGCGAAATTCATTCGATACCCCCCCCCTAAATCAGACCACCCCCCGGCGGTCCGTACCGATCTATTGGGGGATCGAACGAGAAAGTTACAGATTCACATCCAATCGATCGCGCCAGCGATATCTGAGAAGTCGTCGGTCCACGCGTCGTCATGGCGCGGCGCGATGAGCGGTCGCCACCCATCCACGGCGCGCAGGGGATCGAGGGTCGCCGCATCGGGTGCAAGCGCGAGCCACTTCGACTTGGCCGCATCGATGCGCATCTGATCAGGCGTATCGGCTGGATCTGTGCGGCCCAGCGACGCGAGCCCAAGCGCGCGGGCATCGGCGGCCACGACGGGTTCTAGATCCAGATGACGGCTCGACACATGGACCAGCATGCGCCCGCCCGGCGCGAGCTTTCGCACGTACATCGCGAAGGCCTCGGTGGTCAGCAGGTGCACTGGTACGGAGTCGGAGGAGTACGCGTCGAGCACGAGCAGGTCGTATGTGCCGTCGGGCTCGCCACGCAATCGCAGCCGTGCATCACCTTCCACGATCCGCACCTGGTTCGAGCGACGCGCATGCTCGATCCACGTGAAGTACCGCGAATTCTGTGCCACGTCGATCACCGCCGGATCGATCTCGTAGAAGGTGAACTCCTGCCAGAGCCGCGCGTACGCCACAACCGTGCCGGTACCTAGGCCGACGACGCCGACCTTGGCGAATGGTCGCGACTGCTGGAACGCTTCGAACGCATCACCGAGCGGCCCGTCCTGCGAGTAGTACGACGCGGGTGTGTAGCGTCGATCATCGGTGAACTGCGTGCCATGCAGCGTCGTGCCATGCAGCAGACGGTGCGTGTGCCCGATCTGCTCGACCCGCAACGTACCGAAAAAGTTGCGTTCGGCATGGATGGAATCGTCGGCGCGACCGAACACGAGCAACACGAGCACGCACGTGACAGCGAACGCGAACCCCCAACGGCGCACGGCGAGCAGGCCGAACCCCACCACCGCGAGAGCGAGTGCCGCTCGGCCGTCGAGCGCGAACGGTGCGATCCCGCGTTGGAGCGCGCTGGCTGCGAGTAGCACCACCAACATCGCTGCGATGGCCAGCTCGAGCGTGCCCGCACCGGCCCGCGCAAGTGCGCTCCCAGCATCACGCGGGCGTGTTCGCCAGATGGCGGGGCGCAGCAGAACAACGGCTGCCAGCAGTAGTGGGTACTCGTAGATCCGCTCGAACAGCACCGGTGCCGCGAGCGCCGTGAACGCTCCACCGAGCGCACCGCCGATCGACATGCGCAGATAGAACCCTGTGAGCTCGCGCGCTGGGGGTCGACTCTCGTACAGCCGTGCGTGCGCCAGCGTCGCAGCGCACAGCATGGCAATCAGATGGACAACCACACGAGTGCGGTCGCCCACGATCCACACGTCGAGCTCCACGACAATGAGCGCCACAGTAGCTGCCGCAACAACGATGCCCGCGATGTCCGATCCAACCCGCACGCGCCGCCCGAAGGTGAGCATGAACGAGATGAGATAGAGCGCAAGTGGTACGACCCAGATGAGCGGCGCGCTCGCAACGTCTGTCGTGATGTATGTCGTCACGCCCAGCATGAGAGACGATGGAATCGCTGCCAGCACGACCCACCCGAGCCGTCGCTGTCGGCTGGATGCTGCCCGTTCGGTGACCGACGTGTCTCCCGCTGGCACCACTGCTGTGTGGTTCGTCTGCGCTTCCTCAACGACGGCGCCGGCACGACCACGGACCACCAGCGCGCATCCCACCAGTCCCAGGAGATACGTCACGAAGAGGATCGCCCACGCGCGCTCTTGGCCGGTGGTAGAGAGTGTTGGCTCCAACACGAACGGAAATGCGAGTAGTCCGAGCAGGCTTCCCGCATTGCTCGCGGTGTAGAGGAAGTACGGATCGTCGTGCCCGCGTTCGCCTGTCGACGCATACCATCGTTGCAGAATGGGACTAGCCATGGCCACGGCGAGATACGGCACCCCGACGCTCAGCAGGAGCAGCGTCGCAACCCAGACTGCAGGAGGGACCGAGCTGGGCGCAGCTGCGCTCGCCCGTACAGCGAATGGGACGAATCCCAGCGCCACGATGCCCGCGATGAGTGGCACGAGCGGCTGGCGGCGCGCCCCGAGCGCGCGAAACGACAGGTGCGCCATCCCGTACCCTGCGAGGAGCACAACCTGGAAGAACACGACCGCCGTGTTCCAGACGCTCGGCGCGCCACCGAAGACCGGCAGCAACTGCTTGACGATCATCGGCTGGACGAGAAACACGAGGGCCGCGGCGAAGAAGACCGTGCCAGCGAACAGCGCACGCGTGAGGAGGGGGCGGAGCATGTGATCGGAGCGTACCGTCCCCGGCACCCGCCACGGGCGGTACCCGCAATCTGGCGCGGATTGCCTCGCGGTATCACTTCGTCCAGATCCGTCGGCCACAACTCGACACATCTGGACGAAGTGGCGCGCACCGCGTGACTGGATCCAGGTACGTCGACCCCGGGCCGACGCATCTGGATCCAGTGGTGCGTACGGTGTCCGGGGGCCTCGGGCCGTGCCGCGCGCGGAGCGGGGGCGCGGCGAGTGGAGTGGAGGCTGGCGCGGCGCGACCCGCGCCAGTATCAGGGCACACGAAAACCGCGCCGGCGGGCGGCGCGGTTCGGTGATGGCATGGTGCTCCGGTGAGGCCAGCGGCCCCGCTTACGCCTTGGCGACCTTGTCGCTTTTGAGGCAGCGGGTGCAGACGTACCGGCGCATGGGCGTACCGTTCTCAACGATGCGCACGCGCTGCAGGTTCGCGTCGAACCGGCGCTTGGTGGCGCGCATCGAGTGGGATCGGTTCTGGCCGAAGCCAGGACCCTTGCCGCAGGTGTGACAGATCTTTGACATAGCGGCGGAATGATAGCAGGACACGAGGTGCCCGTGCGGAACGTGTTCCGGTGGGAGCAGCTCGGTACGGAAGCATCGCCATCGTCACGGACGCCACGGCGGACGTACCGCGCGTTGAGCGCGAGGCGATCGACGGCGTCCCCTGGGTGGTGCTCGCGGAGACGTGGCATGCCGACCCGGACGTGGACATCGTCGACGACGGCACAGCCTCCCTCCAGCTCGCGGACCTCGTTCTCTCCGGCATGCAGCCAGAGCCGAGCGAGCCGCGGTGGGACGACTTCACCGCCGCCTTCCATCGGCTGCGCGAGGTGGAACGCGTGTTCTCCATCCACTCGCCGCGCACGGTCTCGAACGCCGCGCTCAATGCGCGAGAAGCGGCGGGGGCGTATCCCAACGTCCGAGTGATCGAAGCCAGCGTGACCGGCATCGGTCTCGGCCTGCTCGCGACCCTCGCGCGCGACCGCGCAGCCGCAGGCGCGGGTCCAGACGAGGTCGAGACCTGGCTCCGCGAGCACCGCGACTCGGTTCGTATGCTGGTCGTCCCGGACCGCTTCGACCCGACCACCTCCCAGCGTGGCGTCACCGCCCGCATGCTCGCGGGTCGGCCGATGCTCCAGACGTCCGCTACATCGATCGGGTCCCTCGACCGCTCGCGTCGGCTGCGTTCACGCCGGGCCACCGTCGCCGCGATCGAGCGGTACTTCACCGAGCACACCTCCGCAGCGGGAGTGCTCCGGATGGCGCTCGCCCACGGCGACGCGGCAGGCGCCGTCGACCCGTTCCTCGATCTGCTCGAGCGCATTCGACCTGTTGCCGAGGTTGCGCTCGTCGGTCGCGTCGGCCCGCGCCTGCTCAAGCAGCTCGGCTCGCGCTGCGTCGCCGCCGCCTGGCTCGAGGAGGCGTCGCCCAACAACTGATTCCCGTGCCCGCGCGTTGGGGGTGCGGTACGCTGTCTGGCATGCGAATCGTTGCTGGTGCATTCCGAGGTCGTCGTCTTGCCGCCGTACGTGGATCCGACGTGCGTCCCACGTCAGATCGGGTGCGCGAGGCGCTCTTCTCGATCCTCGGATCGGTCGAGGGGGACGTCGTCCTCGACCTGTTCGCCGGTACGGGCGCGATGGGTCTTGAGGCACTCAGTCGTGGCGCAGCAGCTGCCACCTTCGTGGAGATCGACCGCCAGGCGTATGAGGTGGTGCGACGCAACGTGGACGCCACCGTGAGCCAAGGCGCCGAAGCCGTGGATGTCGTCAAGGGCGACGCCACACGCGTGATTCGGTCCCTCGCCCTTGCTGAGCGTCGTTTCGATATCGTCTTCTTTGATCCACCTTATGAGCAGACGGCAGAGATGGTTGCCGCCACAGCCAAGTCGCTCCCCACGGTCTGCGCGGACGATGCGCGCGTGGTCCTGGAGCTCGCCACCCGCCACGTCGCCATTGTCGATGCGGCCGCCGAGGCGTGGGGCGCGGTGGTTGAGCTTCGACGTACCTACGGCGATACCATCGTGGCCATCCTGCGGCTGGATGGTCGTCCGGTCGAGGATCCAGCCGCTGAGGTCGTCGCTAGCGGCGACGAGGACTGAGCGTCATGGCTGATCGCATCGCCATCTGCCCGGGCACCTTCGACCCACCGACGCTTGGGCATGTGGATGTCGTACGGCGCGCCGCACGGATGTTCGAGGAGGTCGTCGTTGCCGTCGTGCGCGCACCTCAGCACAAGGCGCAGCCGCTCTTCAGCGCAGCGGAGCGCATCGAGTTGCTCGAGGACGCGCTCGCCGATCTCCCCAACATTCGCGTGCGCTCGTTCACCACACTCATCGTGGACGTCGCCCGTGAGGAAGGCGCAACCGTGCTGGTGAAGGGGCTCCGGGCGGTCTCGGACTTCGAGTGGGAGTTCCAGATGGCGCACCTCAATGCGGAACTCGCTCCTGAGCTTGAGACGGCGTTCGTCATGAGCTACCCGGATTGGTCCTTCGTCTCGTCGAGCGGTGTGCGTGAGGTCGCGGCCTTCGGCGGTGACGTCTCCAAGTACGTCACGCCGCTCGTTGCCGCAGCGCTTGTTGCCAAGTTCGCGCCCTAATCTGGACTGATACTTCGACGGGTCGTTCTGGAGTGATCGGGTCCGTCCAACTCGCATGAGCATTGCACGGAATCGCTCACGATCGCGACCGAAATTCTGTGCCAGCGGGAAGGAGTTGGTGCAGGCTTCATCTCTGCGGTTTCACTCGCGACTGCACCTCATGCTCGACGACTTCGATCCCACCTCACTCGTGTGCCCATGGTTGCTTGGACGTGCGCCGCACGATCATCGGCCACGTGAACTGCGGGTTTCCGCATGCGTGCTTCGGTTCGATGCCGAAACGTGTTGCCTGGAAACCCCATCTGAGCGTGCCTACATCGGTCCCGCGCCACCGTGGCCAACCCCGGCCGAACCCCCGGCCGGACCCGCGCAGCTGCGCGGCCGCATTCCCCGATCGGTTACCACGACCTGCCTACACTTCCCTAGACGAAGGAAGCCGCGTCCCTACGACGCGCCGCAGAGAGGTGAACTACCCCCATGGACGTCCTGGTCCTTATCGACAAGCTCGACGATCTCATCCACAACGCGAAGACCGTGCCGTTGACCGACACGGTTCGCATCGAAAAGGAGGAGATCTACGACATCCTTGATCAGATGCGCGCCTCCATCCCCGAGGAGATCAAGCAAGCACGCTGGATCGTCAAGGAGCGCCAGGACATGCTGGCCGAGGCCAAGCGTGAGGCCGAGCGCCTCATTCAGGAGTCGCGTGACAAGGCCGAGGAAATCGCTTCTCATGAGGAGGTCGTGCGCATCGCCCATGAGCAGAGCGATGCCATCCTCAACGAGGCCGAGGCCCGCGCCTCCGAGATGAACACCGGCGCGATCGACTACGCCGACGAGGTGTTTGGCACGCTTGAGGCCAATCTCGACAAGTTCCTCAACGCCGTCAGCCGCTCGCGCGACAAGCTCGCGCAACGCGGTGCGATGGCCGGCTCGGGTGCGCACCACCAGTAAGGCTGCACCGGCGCCAGATGCATTTCCTTCGGCCCGTCCCGCGCATCCGCGCGCGGCGGGCCGGAGCTCTTCCGATCCCGTGCTCGCGCGCTCGGTGAGCGGGCCCGCGCGACGCGCCAGGTACGATGCTGGCATGGCCACGATCTTCAGCACCCGCGACCTCGGTATCTCTCCAGGGCAGACCCGCCACGACGAGGTTGACCTCGAGCTGGTCCCCTATAACCAGTCTGGGCAGGAGTACCTGGCCGTTGGAGGGAGCGTCCCCGCGCGGTTGGACACCACCGCGATGATGGAGGGCATCAGCTTCCAGCTGCGCTTTTCGGCCGTCTACGAGGGGCCGTGCTCGCGGTGTCTGGAACCCGCATCCCTGGCCGTGGAGATCGATGCGTTCGAGGTTCACGATCCGAACATCTCTCCGGATGAGGAGGGAGCGGAGCAGCTTCGCAGTGAGCACGTGGACGACAAGCTCAACGAGCTCAACGTCTCCACGTGGGCGCAGGAGTGCGTGGGGCTCCAGTTTCCATCCCGTCTGCTGTGCAAGTCCGACTGTCGGGGCCTGTGTGGTGAGTGCGGAATCGATATGAATCAGGTTGACGGTGAGCACCACCATGACAAGCCTGCGGATTCGCGCTGGGACGCGCTCAAGTCCCTGCAGCTCGACGATTCCGAGGGCTCTGCCAGGGACGCTGCCGAAGAGTCCGGCTGATCGATCAGCGCGCGGGCCACGCGATCTGGTCTATACTTCCCCGGTCCGTCCCCTGGTGGGACGGCAGTGCACGCCCAAATCTTTTCAGGAGCGCCCCGAATGGCCGTCCCCAAGCGCAAGACCAGCAAGAGCCGCCGCGATCGTCGCCGCACCGCTAAGACGCGACTGTCGGTCACGGCGTCTAACGCCTGCCCGCAGTGTCAGGCACCCAAGCGACCTCACCACGCCTGCGGCAACTGCGGCACCTACCGCGGTCGCCAGGTCATCGCCTTCTAGTTCCCGTACGTAGCCGCCCCGCTTCGCGCGGCGCAGCACGCACGTATGAACGGCCCTCGATCCCACGTGGATCGGGGGCCGTTCATCGTTGTGCACGCCGCCGTGCATCGCTCCTCTCGCCTCCGCACTTCGCTTCTCACCCGCCGAGATACTGAAAACTGCCGCTCAGCGGCAAAATTCAGTATCTCGGCATGCGGGCGACTGGGCATGCGGGCGACTGGGCATGCGGGCGACTGGGCGACTGGGCGACTGGGAGCGTACGAGCGTGCGGTCGCGAGTGGGTGCATGGGCGTCTGGTTGCGTGACGCAGGTGAGCATGGCTCGTGCACTGCTCTGGGTAACGTGTGGGGCCCCCGATCACGAAGGATCGAGGGCCCCGCTGGTGCCGATGTTACGCACCCGTAGGCGCGTGTCGATTGGCAGTGCTACTTGTCGGCGCCGCTCTCGTCGGTCATGGAATCTTCCATGGCCGTGCCATCTTCCATGGCCGTGCCATCTTCCATGGCCGCGCCTTCGGTCGCCGGGTCGCTGCCACCGGTGATTTTGCCATCGAGTTTCGCGCTGAAGCCGCCATTGTCATTGGTCAGTGTGACCTGGATCGGAGCCTCACGGCCGTCGTCGAACTTGAGCGAGCAGTCGAGCTTCTTGCCCTTCACTGCGTCGACGGAGTCGCCTGGACAATCAAGCTTGCCGGTTCCAGCGTCCTCGCCAGCGGTCTTGAGCAGGTTCTTGGCGCCGACCTTCTCGATCTGCTTGACCTCGATGGTCTTGGTGCATCCAGCGAGGAGCGCCGCGCAGATGATGAGCAGGGCGGCTGTCACGAGGGTGACGCTGATGCGCCGGGTCTTCGTTGCGTGCACGTGAGGTCCTTTGGATAGTGCTGATGAATGGTTCCTGGGAGCGCGTACCCCGGGGCGAGGGAAAGCCAATCCTTCTGCGATGAGTGTGAGGGAACCGGGCCTGCATCCGGGTTGGTGCGGGATTGCTACCGACCGCGACCGCCCGGGCGAGTAGCATTCCCCTACCGTGCGCGACCTCCTCACTCATATCCCGGACGCCTTGCGTGACCAGGCGCTCACGCATCCCGCGTTCGCCCGTGCGCACGCTGACTCGTTTGAGCGACTTGAGTTTCTGGGCGACAGCGTGCTCGACCTCGTCATCACGCAGACGATCTACGAGCGCCACCCTGACCTCGACGAGGGGGAACTCTCCCGGGTGCGCGCGGCGGTAGTGAGTCGCGAAAGCTGTGCCGAGGTCGCGCGTGAGCACGAGCTCGGGGCGGCCATGGTGGCGCATGCAGCGACCCGCGGAACGGCCGCAGAGGCCACGGCGACCAAGCTTGCCGAGCAGCGCAATGCGCTTGCGGCACTCGTCGAAAGCGTGATAGGCGCGGGGTTCTTGGCCCTGGGATACGACGGCCTCGCGCCCCGTGTTTTGGCCGTGTTCGAGGATCGCATCACGCATGGGCTGGCCAACCGCATCGACGCGAAGAGCAAACTGCAAGAATTGGCATCTCGCGACGGCGCTGCCGTGGTCTACGCCGAGCTGGGGGAGAGTGGCCCCCCGCACGACCGTCGATTCACCATGGTGGCCACCGTCGCAGGCGCGAGCGCCCAGGGAACGGGCCGGACCAAGCAAGAGGCTCAGCAGCGGGCAGCCGCCGCGCTGCTGGCCGACATGGAGCAAGGGTAGGGGCACGGATGCATCTCAAGCGGATCAGCACGAAGGGGTTCAAGTCCTTCGCCGACCGGGTGGACATGACGTTCGAGCCGGGCGTGGCCGTCGTCGTGGGCCCGAACGGCTCCGGCAAGAGCAACATCGTTGACGCCATCATGTGGCTCATGTCGAGCGCACCGCCGAGCGGTATGCGTGCGGAGACGGGCCAGGACGTCTTGTTTCTGGGTTCGCCCTCGCGCCCTGCAGCTCAGTACTGCGAGGTCGAAGCGGTCTTCGATAACCAGGACGGCGCGGTCGAGATCCCCTACCAGGAGGTCTCGATCAAGCGACGTCTCGAGCGTGGTGGTGACTCCGCGTACTCGATCAACGGCAACGTGGTCCGTCGCCTCGATGTGCTCGAGCTCCTCGCGGACACGGGCATCGGCAAGGACATGCACTCCATCATCGGGCAGGGCAAGATCGACCGCCTGCTCGCTGCGAAGCCCTATGACCGACGCAGCGCCATCGAGGAGGCCGCTGGACTCGGCAAATACAAGCGTCGTCGCAAGCGCGCGCAGCAAAAGCTCGACCGCATCAAGCTCGACGTCGCCCGTGTGCGAGACATCGAGAAGGAGATGGAGTCCCGCCTCCGTCCGCTCAAGTCCCAGGCGAACGCTGCCAACAAGTACTCGACCGTCCTCGCCGAACGCTGGACGCTCCAACTGCTCCTGCACAAGGATGACGTGCGTCGCTCCGGTGTGGAGCTCGCCACGTCCAACGGCAAGCGCGACACCGCTCGAGAGCGCGTGTTCCAGGCTGAAAAGGCCGCCACGGACCTGCGTGCCGAGCGCGACACCGCCGACCGCAAGCTCGCAGAGGCGATGCGGCAGGCCGAGGAGGCTCGGTCGCTGCTGCAGCGCATCAGCTCAGTGAAGGAGCGCCTGCGCATTCGTCACGCCGCCTTCGTGGATCGCGCGTCGAACCTGCGCCGTGGCGCAGCCGCCGGCCGAGCGCGTGGCGAGCACGCCGGGCGTGAGCTCGAGCGCTGCCAGCGCGAGCTGACGGTCGCCTCGACCCGACTGGCAGAGGTCACCAAGCGCGTCGCCGAGCTCTCCGAGCAGCGCGACGCCGTGCAGAAACAGATCGAGGGACTCGAGCAGCTGTTCGCCGATGAGCGCCAGTCCGGCCGTGAGCTCGCACAGCTCGACGGTCGCGTTGCGGTGCTGCGCGAGCGCCGTGAGAATCTCGACACGCGCATCGGTCGTGTGGCGAGCGAACTGGGCACGCTGCGTGGTCAACGTCGCGAGCTTGAGCAGCGCGCGGAGCGCGTGACCAAGGCCGTCCAGGTGAGTGAGCAGCGCGTCGCCGAGACGCTTGCCGCCAAGACCGCCGCCGATGAGGCGCAGGGCACGGCGCAGTCGGCGCTTGACGCGGCGCGTGGAGCGGCGGATGCCGCACGCTCCGAAGCGGCCAAGCTCGAGGAGCGTCAGGCGATGGCCGCCGCGCGCATCGAGCTGCTGGACGAGCGCATCGCCAAGCTCGACGCCGCCGATGGCGACGACCACGGATTCACGCGGCTCGCCGATTCCTTCGACGTGGAGGCGGGCTGTGAGCGAGCGCTCGCCGTCGCGCTCGACGATGAGGCCGAGGCGCTTGTCGTGCCCGACCGCGACGCGCTCGTCGCGTTCGCCGAACGTGTCGCCGGGCGCAGCATCCGCGCGTTCGTTCCCGCAGCCGATGCACCGGAGATGGCCCTCGCAGCCGCCGCAGCCGATGCGTCATTGCCCGGTGTTCCGCTCGCCGAGCTCGCGACCCTGCGAGCCGGTCAGCCCTCCGCGCTCGCCACGCGCCTCAACGGTGTACGCGTGGTCGAAGACATCGAGGCTGCCGCGCGCGCCATCGGTGCCGGAGCGACCGCACGCCTGCTCGTCACGCGCGATGGAGTCGCGTTCGACCCGCGCGGTCTGCGTGTGTGGAGCGCCGGCGAGAGCGCCGTCGCCGAAGGGTGGGAGCTGCGCAACCAGCGCGAGACCGCCGGCGCCGAGCTCGATGCCGTCCGCGCCGAGCTGACCCAGCGTCAAACGGCGCGCGCCGCGGCGCAGGCGGCCGTCAACGCCGCCGAGGGTACTCTCACCGAGTCGCGCACCGCGCTCGCGCACACGCAGCAGGCGTGGCATGAGGCGCAATCGACCCGCTCGCGCGAGCAGGCGCAGCTGACCGGGTCCGAGCGGGAGCTCGCGGACACCGATCGTCGGCTCGAGCGAGTCACCGGAGAGGACACCGAAGCGCGCGAGGCGCTCGTCGCGTGGACCACAGAACACGGCGAGCTCGAGCAGGCTGTGACCACCGCCCGTGAGACCCACGCCAAGCTCACCGAGCGTGTCACCAGCGCGCGTGACGAGGAGCGCGTCGCTCGCGAGGCTGCTGCAGCGCGCAATGCGGAGCTTGCCGGGCTCAACAGCGAACGTCAGGCGCTCGAGCGGGACGATCGTCGCCTGCGCCAAGCGATCGAGCAGCACCAGCGTGATCAGGCGAGTGGGGCGCGCCAGGCATCACAGCTTGAGCAGCTTGAGCGCATTGCCAACCGGGCGAGCGCATCGGTGCAGACCGTGGTCGAGGCGCTCCAGCCCAACGAGGCGCTCATCGAGCGTGCACGTGCCGGTGAGAGCCAGCTCGCCAAGGTGGACAAGCTCCGCCGCGAGATCTCCGAGCGCGAGCAGAAGGTGCTCGCCGATGTCGCCAGTGCCCGGCAGGAGCTGACGACCGCAGAGGTACATGTCGCGCAAGCGGTCGAGCGGCGCCAGGTGGCCGAGCGCCACGTGGAGCAGACGGTCAGCTCGTACAAAGAGCACGTCGAGGAAGCGCGCGAACAGCTCGAGCGAGCACGTGCGGAGGCGGCCGAGGCCGATGCCGCAGCCGCGAAGGTGCGTGCCGCAGCCGGTGAGGACGAGCCGGACGTTGACGACGGCGACGATGCCTCCGAGGAGGGGCAGATCGAGATCGCACTTGCAGAGATCGACACCGACGAAGACGTCGAGCTCGAGCCCACCGAACGCGATCGCATGCTCGCCCAGGTGAACAAGCTCCAGCGACGCCTTGAGTCGATTGGTCCGATCAACCCGCTCGCCGCACGCGAGTACGAGGAGCAGCAAGTTCGTCACGGTGAGCTCACCGAACAGCGCAAGGACCTTGAGGCGAGCGGTCGCGAGCTCGGCGCGCTCATCAATGATTTGGACGAGACCCTTGTCGCGCGCTTTGACGAGACGTTCAAGGCAGTGCAGACGCACTTCGAGGCTGGCATCGAGGCGCTCTTCCCTGGTGGTTCCGGCACGCTCAAGCTGGTCGCGCTCGACGCGACCACAGTCATCGAGCAGAACGTCGACGGCGAGCAGGGTGACACGCCGCAACTCGAGGACGGCGAGGCACCAGATCCGGGGGTCGAAATTATCGTGAAGCCGGCGGGTAAGCCGGCTGGGCGGCTCAACTTGCTCTCGGGTGGTGAGAAGTCACTCGTGGCGCTCGCATTCCTGTTCGCGTTGTTCCTCGCGCGCCCCAGCCCGTTCTATGTGTTGGACGAGGTTGAAGCCGCGCTGGACGACGCCAACATCGTGCGCTTTCTCACGCTCCTCAATCGCCATCGTGGCTCGGCCCAGTTCCTCGTCATCACCCACCAGGTGCGGACGATGGAAGCCGCCGACGTGCTGTACGGCGTGACGATGGAGCAGAATTCGGGCGTGTCCACGGTCGTTGCGCGGCGTCCTACTGGCAAGCGTAGCGCCGTGTTCCAGCAGTACCAGGACAAGGCGATGGACGCGGCGGCTCGCGCGGATGCGGCCGATGGTCTGACCGGGACGATGGGCACGAGCGACGTCGATCACGATCACGCGCCACAGCCCGTCAAATAGCGGTCGCTCAGGCGGTCGGCGGGAACGTACGCATCCGCATCGGCACGTTGGATTCCGCTGTTGGGAGCTGAGGAAGTGGCGCAGGGCGCTGTGGCGAGCCGAACGTCGGATGCGGCATCGGTCCGGTGCATTCGTCGTCGATCGGAGTGGGTGTCGCAGGTGCGTCGAGCGCGGAGTGCCCTTCAGGAGACGCCTGCGGCGAGGCGGGCTGGTGAAAGCGTGCGGTGTGTTCCTCGCGCAAGCGCTCGCGGTGTTCGTGGAGTCGCTCAAAGTCGCCTGACATGCGTGAGTAGGTGCGCATCTCCTGGAGTAGTTCGTCGAACAGCGCAACGGCGTCCTTGACTGAAGACGCGCCCTTGGTCGGATTGGCGAGCATGCCCGCTGTGAGACGGGCTGCGAGTTCCCAGATAACTTGTTCGGAATTGCTGTGCGATGGTGCTGGCGCTGCAGGCGCTATTGGAAGCGGCTCGTTTTGAGTCGGAAGGGTTGATGGAACGGCCGGATCCACGGCGGTGAACGAGGCGGCGCCTCCTCGTAGCTGCTCTTCAACGCGGTCAGGAGCCGCCGCTGCGACGGGCTCAGTCTCGCGCGCATCACCCGGCCGAGGGAAGGGGAGCTCTGGCAGTTCGATGACGTCGTCGGCATCGACGAATTCATCCTCGTGCTCATGTGCGAAAGCGACCATGCGTTCGATGTATCGGAAGAACTCAGGCGCCCCTCGACCACTAGAGCATCGAGGAGCGCCCGCAAGTGCCGCGACGTGTCGCATACGCCTGGTATCGCGGGCTCGTGTCGCTTCTCGTTATGTCGCGGCTGTCCGAGTCGGCGAAAACCGAGCAGGGCAAGGAGGGCGGATGAGGCGTGGCCGTAGCCACGTCGATTCCGACCGACGCGGCAATGCGAAGGTGTGCCGCCGGCGCAGGGCCGCGAAATAACGAGACGCGACACTAGATCAGCGCGTTGAGCTGCTCGGCGAGCGACGCGATGCGCCCCTTCGCGGCCGCTGTGCCATCGAGTTTGACCTCGCCCAGCAGGCGGATGGCAGCACGAGCATCGCGGCCTGCCGCACTGAGCGCGCTGTGCGCGTTGTGCATGAACAAGCCGGAGAGCTTGGCTTTGCTCGTCGCCGACTTTGCCGTCATCTTGCCTACGTTGCCGAGGTGCTCGCCCGTCTCGACCACGGCTATTGCGATCTGGCGGAGCTTGCTGGCAGTCGTGACGTTCATGTGTGTCCCTTGGGTCCCGCGCGGTGGTCCCACGTCCGCGATCCTCCGTTCATCGAATCGGGCGGGGGTGTCGTTGCACCGGTCACACGGCGACGCGACGGGTAGGCTCGTCTCCATGCGCACCTGGGATGACCTCTTCATTGGCTTGGATCGTGGCGGCGAGAGCGGAGCGGCTGCGGCCGCGATTGCAACCGCCAACGAGGATGAGCGCGCGAGCGGTGGACGATGGTTCTCACGCTTTCGCGATTCGCTCTCCAAGAGCCGGCGGGCCATGACCGCGCAGCTCGCCGTCGGCGCGTTCGACCCCGCAGATCACGCCACGTGGGAGCGCATCGAGGAGGGCCTCATTGCCGCCGATGTTGGCGTGACGAGCACCGTAGCGATCGTTGAGCGGCTTGAGGCGGAGGCCGCTGCGGGGCGACTCGCTACGGCCACTGAGCTCGCCACAACGCTGCGGACTGTCGCCGCCGAGATCATGCGAACCGAACGGCGCAACACTATCGATCTCACCGCCGATCCGACGGTGCTCATGATGGTGGGCGTGAACGGAACGGGCAAGACTACGACGATCGGCAAGATCGCATCGCGACTCCGCGCGCACGGCCACGAGGTCGTCATCGCTGCAGGTGACACGTTCCGCGCCGCTGCTGCCGAGCAGCTGGAGGTGTGGGCGGGGCGCTCCGGTTCGCATTTCGTGCGCACGAAAGACAACGGCGACCCGGCCGCCGTGGCGTGGGATGCCATCGAGAAGGGGCGTGAGGTCGGTGCGAGCGTGGTGCTGCTGGACACGGCCGGGCGACTGCATACCAAGACCAACCTCATGGCGGAGCTCGACAAGGTTCGTCGTGTGCTCGACCGCCAGATGCCGGGCGCACCGCACGAGACGCTCCTCTCGATTGACGCCACCACCGGACAGAACGGCATGCGCCAGGCGAAGGAGTTCGCCGCCGTCGTCGACATCTCGGGCATCGTGCTCACCAAGCTCGACGGAACCGCCAAGGGTGGGATCGCCGTGGCAATCGCCAATGAGCTCGACATCCCGATCAAGCTGGTGGGCATCGGCGAAGGCATCGACGATCTCCAGCCATTTGATGCGGACGAGTTTCTCGCGGCACTGTTCCCGGACGACCTGCTCGGATAGCGCGTGCGCGAGCGAGACATGATCCGGATCGGCATCATCGGGTGCGGCAACATCAGCGCGGCCTACGCGGAGGGCATGGCGACGAGCGGGACGCTTGAGCTGGTCGCGGTCGCGGACCTGGATATCGCCCGCGCCGAAGCGCGCGCTGCCGCATGGGGTGTTGAGGCTGTGCCCGTTGAGCAGCTGCTTGCGCGAGATGACATCGACATCGTCGTCAACCTCACTGTCCCTGGAGCGCATGCGGAAATCAGCACCGCAGTGCTCGATGCGGGCATGCACGTCTACTCCGAGAAGCCGCTCGCCACGAGCCTGGAGGAGGGGCAACGCATGCTGGTGGCAGCTGGATCTGCTGGCCGTGTCGTTGCATGTGCGCCCGATACGGTGCTGGGGTCAGCCGTACAGGCCGCGCGTCGCGCGATCGACGCGGGTGACATCGGTACGCCGATCGCGGCGACGGCGTTCCTCGCGCACGCAGGGCACGAGGCGTGGCATCCCGACCCCGACCACTATTACGCGCCGGGTGGAGGGCCGCTCCTCGACATGGGGCCCTACTACCTGAGCGCGCTCGGCTGGCTGCTTGGCCCAGTGGTGCGCGTCAGTGGTGCGGTGAGTGCGGTGCGCGACGAGCGGAGGATTGTAGTGGGTCCGCGCGCAGGCGAACGCGTCCCAGTGCGAGTGCCCACGCATGTCAGTGCAACGTTTGAGTACGCATGCGGAGCAATCGGCTCGCTCACCACGAGCTTCGACGTCGCAGCCCACCACGTGCCACACCTGGAGATCCACGGCACGGCGGGTTCGCTCGCGCTACCCGATCCCAATGGCTTCGATGGCGACGTGCATATCTGGCGCACGGGCCAGACGCACGCCGCCTGGCAGCGCGTGCCGGTCGTGCACGAGCTGGGCCTCGTGCGCGGCGCAGGTCTCCTCGACCTCGCGCATGCGTTGCGCGAGGAGCGGCCGCCTCGTGCGAGTGCCGAGCTTGCCCTGCACGTGCTCGAGGTGATGGAGGGTATTACGCAATCGGCGCAGCTGGCGCGACACGTCACCATCGATTCGCGTTTCGATGTTCCGGCTCCCATGCCAGTCGCTCAGCGGGTGGCAGGATGACACGGGCGCTGATCCTCGAAGGTGGATGGGACGGTCATGAGCCGCACCTGTGCGCGGACGAGGTCGCGGAAATGCTCAACGAGCTTGGGATCGAGGTCACACGATCGACGAGCCTTGAGGTGCTGTCAGACGCGCTTCGAATGGCGTCGATCGATCTCGTTGTACCGATCTGGACGATGGGCGTGCTCGAGCGTGCGCAGGAGCAGGGGCTCGAGCGCGCAGTGCGCGCGGGCACAGGGCTGGCTGGTTTTCACGGCGGGATGGGCGACGCGTTCAGAGCCTCGATTGACTACCAATGGATGGTTGGCGGACAGTTCGTCGCACACCCCGGTAACATCCGCGAGTACCGGGTCGACATCGCCGATCCTGACCACGAGATCACCCGAGATGCATCGAGCTTCTACGTGACCACGGAGCAGTACTACCTCCACGTCGACCCCAGCATTCACGTGCTCGCGGACACGTCATTCGACGGTGCTGCGGCGCCATGGATCGACGGTGTTGTGATGCCGGTCGCATGGACTCGGCAGCACGGCGCGGGACGCGTGTTTTACTCCGCGCTTGGCCACGCCGCCCTCGAGCTGCGACAGAGCGATGTACGCCAGTTGCTGGCCAGAGGTATGCGATGGGCCGCGCGCGCATAGTGGGTTGTCTCGACGCCAGGATGGGTGGTCAGGCCGGCGCGTCGACGAACCCGACGATGTGTGCGTTGCCCGGCTCGAACGTGTTGCGTTTCACCTGATCGCTCGAGTTGCCGCCGATCGTGTGGATGGTGCCGTCGGCGTCGACCGATTCCACGATCTCGACGTGATTCACGAAGTTCGGGCGCTCGGCGTACTTGAAGAACACCATGTCACCCGGCTGAGGCGTGCTGCCCTTGTCGTGCCAGCGGCCGTTGCCTTGCGCCCACTTGGCGATCGTCACAGTCCATGGATCGCCGTTGCCGTCGACGATCGGCGTGCCATTCTGGTTGTAGACCCACGATGCGAAGTCGGCGCACCAGGAACCGCCGGTGTCCGAGCCGCGGGTCGAGGCTCGGTACTGCGAGATGCGTTCGCCGCGATCTTCGCCGCCTTCCTCCCGCACCCCGATCTCGCCGCGCGCAATGTTGAGGATCCGCTGGCGGGCGTCGGGGTTTGAGCTCACTGTGGACGCGGCCATCATGCCGGGCGCAACCTCGGCGCGCGCGGCAGCTGGAGCCTGATCGGGCGTGGCTGGCTCGATGGTCGCGGCCACCTGCGCGGACGATGCTGCCGACACCTGGATGATGGGTGTGGGTGTGATCTCCGATATCGCCGCCGCAGCCTGTGCCACAGCCGGCGCGACCTGCTGCGGCATCTGCGCTGCGCCAGTCGTGCTGGTCGTGACCTGCTGGACAGATGCAGGTGCTCCACCGCCGCTCGCAGCTGGAGCCGTGGTCGCTGCTGGAGTGGTCCCAAGCGTGGCGACGAGACCGCTGAGCGCGTCTGTCAATGCTTGGAGTGCGGCAACCAGCTGCGGCGACAGTGCAGACATCGCGCCAGCGCTCGCATCGGCCACGCCACCACCGGTGGTGGTCGCGGTCACGGGCATGGGTGCGCTCGGCGCCGCGACATAGGTCAACGGTGGCGATGCAAAGGTCATCGGCGTAGCTACGTGTGCCGCGCATGTCTGCGGCAACGCGCTCGCCGTTACGGCGTTCACGGTCATCTCGGCGTTTCCCCCTCCAGCGGCGACGTGCTCCCAGTGCGAGTGGGCGGGGTGGCGAACCCCGGCGCGCGGCGTCGATCGCATCCAGTGTGCGACGAGTTCGGGATGCTGGCAAGGGGAGGTTTCGGCCGCGACGCGCCGCGCCCGATCCCG
>Ga0105047_10005657_pt1 | contig 21362 bp, 19 predicted proteins | sample MAT04_FD_78384 | JGI IMG/M metagenome (GOLD analysis project Ga0105047, IMG submission 78384) | Freshwater microbial communities from Lake Fryxell liftoff mats and glacier meltwater in Antarctica - MAT-04 (megahit assembly) | ecosystem: Environmental > Aquatic > Freshwater > Ice > Liftoff... | reverse complement strand
TGTTAACCTCCAGCAGTTTCGTTTAGACCCATCTCCTTCAGCCCAACTGGTGTAAAATACGCCATTGGCCGAACTTGCCCGCTTTTAGTATGAGGCCAGGTTTTTACGTGCGTAGTTTTATTTTGAGCTGATAAAAAGATATGGCGGTGTTCCGCTTATGACACAACCTTTAAATGAAAGCGATATTCCCAACAAACAGCGCAGCTGGTTGCAGGATTGTGTAAAGGTTATATAGGATGAATGTGACAGCACTGCCAATTTTTTGCCGTTGAACTATATTGCTACCAACGTAAACAATGGTGGCCGGGCCACCAAAGGTGCAGCGACAGCATAAAAAGCAGGGTTGTTGCTGTATGCCGCGAGCGACCTGTTTAATAACACATTGTGGGCAGGTAATTACGCCAAGGCCAACCTGATATCAATGCCTGCCGGCGATTGAACTGCCCGGTGAAAAGCGGCCGCCGACGTTGCAAAGGTGGTAATAGACCTGCCTGGCTGCGGGTATGCTTTGCACAACAATTACTCCATTTTATGTACAACTTTTAATTTAAATGACATCATATTTACCCGGCGCGGTCCAGCTTATAATATATTTAATGTGACAAACCTTCCCATTTGTTTCAACCGCGGACAAAATGGAAACGGACCTCCGCAGGACTTTTTAGATGCCTACGAAATAAAGGTGAATGCAACAACTACCGCTAAGTAGGGCTGGGGTAACCCGTCGCATGCAGCCAACGCTTACATCAGTTTGGGTGCAACTTCCCGCAACCCACGGCTGGTCTCTGGCATAGTAGTAAACAACGCTAATTTTTCTTCGGTATCAGGCTTTACCCGGCTGTTGAAAATATTTACCGGTGGCCGCGATGGCTAACCGGTAGCAAATGCCACCAAAACCGGTTACTACCTGGGTATGTATGTAAACGAAACGTTGAACCTGACCAATAACCAAATAGTTGTTTATACCTGGGTCATTTTGAGGCTGGCCGAAATGTACCTTAATTACGCCAGGGCACTAAATGAGGCCAGCCCCGGTAATGGCAGTATAAAGTGTATTACCTCCTGGTGTGCAACCGCCCCGGCGTCTTAATGCCTCGTTTGGCTGCTGGCCTTAGCCAGGCTAAAGTGCGGGGGCGCATAAAAAATGAAAGAAGGGAAGCACTGGCGTTTGAATGTCACCGTGTACGGAATGGATTCCGCTGGCTATTAGCACCGGCAACATTGGGTGCCAACATTAGCGTTGTAAATATTATTAAAACAGGTTCAACCCATGCAACATTTACCTAGGAACCTTTTGTTGTTGAAAGCCGGATATTTTAAAATAAAATGTACCTGTACCCAATACCACAAAGCGAGCTGAACATATTGCAAAACGTGCTGCAAAACCCACTTTGGTAATGGGCCAGCCAACATGCAGTTATTAGTATTGAAAATAAAATAGCAAGCAGTAGTTTACTAAAGACAAACAGGGTGGCAATGTCTATTCCCTACCCTTAAAAAGCATGGCCGTTGGATCGTAAAGAGCACCTTCATTGTGCATAAAATAATTATACTTTGCCTTCAATAACACCGTAGGGGCACGTAGCACGTAAGAAGTTTTTGCAGTTTATTTATCTGAAATACCGAAAGGTAAAATAGGCTATGTTTTAAGCAATATTGTGATGCTGTACCTGTAATAAAAAGGTCATATTTACCAAAAGTTGAAAATTTAGTTAAAAGCTTTTGAGGTAGTATTTAATCAATTTATTTTATTGTGAATAGTATTGGTGAAGATTGTTTAAAAATGGCAAGAAAACACAAACAAGCAAATGACGATTGATTTCTTTTGTTTGCATTGGGGCAGCGAACATTTATCGTTTGCTGCGTTTCTTGAAAAGGTAAAAAATACCGGATACCAGGGGGTGGAAATGATAGTGCCAATAAAAAATGTATTCCGAAACGAAATAATTGGTTTGCTTAATCGATTTGAATTGTTGTTGATAGCCCGGCATTGGGAAACTATTGACGCTGACTTTGAACGGCGTAAAGGGAACTATAAAGCTCGCCTGTTAAACCTGGCCAGGTGTGTACCGGTTTTTATTAATTCGCAAACGGGCAAAGACTATTACACTGGAGTTGATCGATATAACCGAAGCGGCAAGTACCTTAACGGGTGTTGCCATTGTTCATGAAACACATTGCGGCAAATGGAGTTTTGCCATGCATATTACCCGGCATTACTTACAAACTTTTCAACAAATACGGTTGGTGTTCAATGTGTTCCATTGGTGCAACCTAGCGCAGACCCCTTTACTTGATCAGCGGGAAGCTGTTCAACTTACTATAGAACTTACTTGGCGCATACATGCCTGGGTAGGCCATGCCGGGGGCTTACAAGTACCCGACCCGTGTTTGCCCAAATGGAAAGAAGCACTGCACGTTGACCTAAAAAGGTGTGACGTAATTATTGATAAAAGAAAACAGGAAGGGGTAGAATACTTTACTAACACGCCCGAATTTGGAGCCCTACCTTATATTACTGAAATGCCTTTATTAGCAACGCATATTTTAAGCCAATGGGATATAAATGCTTTTATGATGCAATTGCTAAGCCGTTGCTATTTAATTGCTATGGTAGCTAAAAGCCCAAAAATTGATTTTCAACAGGTTGCATTTTTATAGTAAAAATTATTTTTTAAAAATGGTTTTACATGTGGCGTTGGTTTTAATCTAAACGCTTACATTTGATATTGTAAAATATTTATTCAATATTATGGAATAAACAACGTTTGCTAAATTGCTTGCTTTATGAACTTATTTCAACGAATTACCGCTATCAATCACTCTATGCCAATACATCAGCCACAGGCCGATAATATTGAAGTTCGGTTCACTTCACTTTTTAATACCCATAAACACACCGTTTACCTGGTGGCTTTCCGCTATTTAAAATCGAAGACCGAAGCACAGGAAGTGGTACAAGAGGCATTCTTAAAATTGTGGTCGCAGCGCGACAGCCTTAAAACCGGCACACCTGTAGATGCATGGTTGTACACCGTGGCAAAAAACATGACACTCAATCGATTAAAACGTATTGCAACCGAACAAAAGGCGGCAACTTACTTTAAGAATTTTAGCAACGACATTAATCACAACCCTGTGGCCGATACTTTTCAGAATGCCAGTAATCAGCAAATGTTTACGAGGGCAGTCAATGCTTTGTCACACAATCAGCGGATGGTGTTTCAACTGGCAAGAGAAGAAAATTTATCGTACGTTGAAATTGCCGCCCAGCTAAAAATTTCGCCACGAACGGTAAAGACACACATGGCGCGTGCCTTAAAACAATTAAAAACCCTACTAGCCGCAATATTGCAAAATTGAGTGGATGCTTTACCATCAGCCCCGTTTTAAAAAACGTAATTATGAGCGAATTACCAAACCTATTGGTAAGCCATACGAGGTTGTATACGACAATAAGGTAATGGATTATGACTTCATTTTTAATTGGTATTGCTGGTAGCGCCTGTACCCAATCATTTGCCACCTAAAACAAAGATCAATTAATGTTGAATAATGGTCTTGTGGAAAGAGTTATTGATCTACCTGGCGATTCCGCCTATTTCGTAACCACTATATACAAACCCGTAACAGGCAACTACCGCTACCTAAAACCGGTCAATACCGATTTTAGGTTTACAATAAATGCTAAAGAATACAGCGGCCTTTCCCGTTGGAAACTAATAAACATAACCCGGGTAACCGACAAATACCAGGGCGATGGTGTCACGGTTGCATTGCAAAGTGAAGATGGTTTATTTGAGGTCAGTATTCAATTTCTTTTATACCCCAACCTGCCGGACGTTCGTAAAAAGCTCGAGTTTAAAAACCTTGGTGCGCAAACATTGCACCTACAGTCGGTTGATGTTGAACTATTAAACGTAACCGATTATTGGGCCACCACCTTTAGATGGGTGTGTGCCGACTATGGCAGGCGGCGGTTGCCAGGGCCTTACAAGGGTAACATGCAGGATGTGCTTTTGATAGTACACAATGCCGATAGGAAAGAAGGTATGGTAATAGGCAACGAAGCACCCGGCGTACTAAAACATAGCAGTGCATTTTGGCAGGAGCCTACACTGGTTAGCGGCCTTACCCATAGCAATGATCGTTTTCCTTTTGCCAAATACATTGCGCCTGGCCAAACCTTTGCTACACCGCAGGTTTTTACCATGGTGTGCAACAATCACAAAGATCCCGATGAAGTATTAAATACTGCCGTGCCCGACTTTGTGCGCCGCCAAATGGGAACCCGCTTATCCGAACTATAACAAAAGCCCACCTTTGTGTTCAATACGTGGGAACCGTTTCAAACCAAAATTAGTGAGCAGCTAATATGGGAGCTGGCAAAAAGTGCCGCTGCCGCTTGTATAAAGGAGTTTGTAATAGATGATGGATGGGAAGATAACCTGGGCGATTGGGGCATTGATAAAAGTAAATTCCCCAACGGTTTAAAACCCGTATTTGACTAAATAAAGTCGCTGGGTATGCAACCGGGCTTATGGGTAAGCGTGGGCAGTGCCTCGCCACAACCTAAGATGTACCAACAGCACCCGGTGTGGTTTGTAAAAGACAAGGACCAGCAATTTGCCAACCTGCATATAACCGGTGTTCAGCAACAAATAAAATCGGCATGTTTTAGTACTGGTTGGAGCAACTATGTCAAAGGCATCCTAAATAAATTGTCGCTTGAATATGGGCTGGAATACCTTAAGCTTGATTTTGCAGTGGTTACCAGCCCGTACCGGTTTGACAACGCAATATCAGGATGTTATGCTACCGACCACCCGGCGCATAAAGACCACGATGAGTCGATGTATGTAAATTATGAAAGTGTGTGGCAATTGTTTAATGAATTGCACGCTGCCAAGCCCAATCTTTTTATTGACTGCACTTTTGAAACGATGGGTGGCCTACAGTTTATAGACTATGCCATGCTGCAACATGCCGAGGGCAATTGGTTGAGTAATTTTAATGGTCCGGGCGAAAAAATTGACCTACGTATCCGCAATATGGCGTGGTGGCGGTCGCCAGCCATGCCCGCAACCGCATTGGTAATAGGTAACCCACAAATGCAGGATACCGGCTGGCAACTTCACCTGCAATCTGTTGCCGGTGCGCTGCCCATTATGTTGGGCGACCCACGCAAATTATCAGCTATTGATCTGAAGTTATACCGGGGCTACGCAAATTGGTTACAGCTAATGGAAAACCGCTATGGCATTATGAGCTATCGGCAAGACCTGCCTGGTTACGACGAACCCAAAGAGGGCAATTGGGATGGATTTCAACGCATAAATACCGATACCAAAACCGGTGGTATCATTGGCGTATTCAGGCATGGCTCAGTAGAAGAAAAACGACGGGTAACCATCTACGGTCTGGCATCCAAAATGGTGTACCGTGTTATAAAGATGGATGGAATTGTTGTGACTACTCAAACCGGCGCTATGTTGCAAGCAAAGGGGTTTGAAGTGGGGTTTCAGAAATTGTATGATGGGGTGTTGTTTGAGGTTAAAGGATTGTAAATAAAAGCGATTTCGTTTTATATTTACGATAACCTAAAACCAACGCAGTTTGCAGCCCGATTATGTCAGATAAATACAACGATAAATATTGAATTCCTTCTGCACGTTTACAATATTGGAATTATGGTTGGAATGCCTCCTATTTTATTACCATTTGTACAAAAGACCGGGAGCATTTTTTCGGCGAAATCATTGACGGAAAAATGAATTTGTCCAGCGTTGGTGTAATAGCAGACATATTATGGTACGAAATAAAAAACCACGCAAAAAATGTTGAATTGGGCGAATTTGTTGTAATGCCAAATCATGTGCATGGTGTCATTATATTGAATGGTAACGAAACAGGTGGTGGAAATAGAAATGGTGGCCACGGTGAAATAGATGGCGATGGTGGCAAAAACGTGGACGACGTTGTAAATATTGTAAATATTGTAGAGACAAGGCATGCCTTGTCTCTACAATATTTAACGGATCCACGCGATCCGAACCAACCAAATCCACGTGATCCAAACCAACCAAATCCACACGATCCAAACCAACCAAATCAACGTGATCCAACCCAACCAAATCCACGTGGTCCGAACCAACCAAATCCACGAGATCCAAACCAACCAAATCCACACGATCCGAACCGACCGGATCCCCAACCGCCCACGCCCGGCCAACAACGTTTTCAAAACCAGGGAAAAAATACGGTGTCATCGATTATAGGCGCCTATAAATCGGCCGTATCCAAACACGCCCATCGATTGCATTTTAATTTTGCCTGGCAACCCAGGTTTTACGACCATATTATTCGCGACGAGGAATCATTTATGCGCATATCAACCTATATCGTCAATAATCCATTGAAATGGAAGGACGACAAATTTTTCAAAAAATAATTATTGATAATTGTTGCAACCAAAATTGTACGGTATTGGATTGTACGGTAACGGATTGTATTGTATTGTACGGTAACGGATTGTACGGTATTGGATTGTACGGTAATGGATTGTATTGGATTGTACGGTAACGGATTGTACGGTATTGGATTGTTAATTATTGTAGAGATAAGGCATGCCTTGTCTCTACAATATAATACAATCCGGGCGCCACGTAATCCTATCACCATTTCCCATTCTACAGGACCCACAAAAAAACATCCGCCCTAATAAATATTGGGCGGATGTTTTATATAATTTACCAATGGTAATTATTTTACAAATACCGTCGAATTTCTGTCCTTTCCATTGTTGAACACTACCACGTATTTGCCTGTGGGCAACGCTGATACGTCAACTGTTTGTTGTGTTGATCCTATTGCTACTAAATAGCTGGCAGCGTGGCGGCCATCGGTGGTGTAAATATTAATAATTGATTTGCTGGCCGCGGTAGTGTAGGCAAGTGTAAAGGCATTTATTACAGGGTTAGGATAGAGCAATAGTTTGGTTACCACTTTATTGTTTTTTTAAAACGCAACTATCTTGCTGTATTTAAACGATTTGTCTTTGTCAATTGCTTTTAACCGGTAACAGTTAGTGCCTTTTTTAAGGTCCTTGTCAATAAATATATAGCTGCTGCCATTTGAACGGTTGGTGGCCGCTAACTGGCCAATCGGTTTAAAATTAGTGTCGTCGGTGCTACGCTCAACTTCAAATGCTTTAGCATTTAATTCGGCGGCGGTGGTCCATGCCAGGTGGGCATTGTTAGTAACCAAAGCGGCATTAAAGGTGGTTATAGTAAGTGGTAGCACAGGCAATTGACCCGGAGTAAAGGCTACGCCCCTAAACATAAAATTGGCACCGGCAGTGGTAACCACGGTTGCCGTTGGTGGCGTGGTTAAAATGCTGCCGGTAGAGCCGGATACATCCGTTAGCATCATTATTTCATTGTTGGCCGTTGCGCCTTTTATTGCATAGATCTGTGGGTTGCCAGCATCATTTTGCCAGGCTGTTAACGCATACATGCCACCGCTGGCGGATGTGGCGGGGTTAAAGTTTCCCGCAAATATCCAGGTGGTACCGTTAAAATAAAACTTCACCAGCCCAAGGTTGGCATCGGCGCAATACAGCTCATCGTAACCGGTGCCGGCATAACTGGCGGTAGGGTCTATATCCAATAATACTAAGGCCTGGTAGCTATGGCCGCTTATTGATACTCCGGGAAAGGCAACACTGGTACCATAATTACCAGCCGACGGGTTGGGGGTAAGTGATCCTACTGTATTGTTGTTAGCATAATATAGTTGGTTGTTGAACATGGCCAGCGATCGAACACTACCAAAAAATGCCGTAGAGGTAGAAGTGGTAGGCGTTCCAAAATTTAAAAAGCGGGTCGAGTTGCCAGAAGCAGGGGAGGTACTGCTGCCGGTAATAAACATGCGGTTGGTGTTGTTTACCACTGTGCTTCTAAGCGTGCCATTCATGGTGGCTGGCGCAATGCGGGTGGTGTATTCGGCAGACCCATCAAATGTAATGCGGGCCAGTACTTTTTCGTTAGCTCTGTAGGTAGCCGCTGTTGCGCCAATGGCTGCTTCGTAACCAGCTACGGTCAGGTATTTGCCATTAGGCGAAAGGTTTAACTGGCCTTCGGCAGTGGCGCCATCTCCTGTTAACAAAAGGCGGTTTGGCACGGCAGAAGCAGTATTGCTCAGCACTACCGTCATAGGGCCCTGGGTTCCGTTGGGCAAATATTCTAATATGGTGGCAGGTGCTGCGTTGCTGCCTACTGTGGTGGAACCATCTCCCACCCTTAGCACTGCAATATTGCCTTGCGAAAAACTGGGCAGGGTGCCCACGGTACCTGTAAATTTGTAGGCGCCTCGGTCGGGTTTGGCTCCCACCTGGCGGGCAACACCCAAAATATCGGTAAGGCTGTATTGCCCTGCTGTATTGCTTCCCAAATTAATGGCCGGGCTAACGTTGCTTAGGCTCAGGTCGGCTGTAGCGTCATGGGCCAGGTTTACCAATCGCCGGTTAACGCCCACCAGGTCGTTGGCACCAGTGCGGAAGCTGGGGCCGTTAAAATACACGTTATAATCGTAGGTAGCCGAATCGTCATTCAGGTTACAGGCGCCTCCCGTGCGGGCATACATAATGTTGTTATATATCTTAACATGCGAGCAGTTCTGTCCATCTATTTCGGGATAACCCACTACGGTGCCATTATTGTAAGTGGTATTATTAATAAAGTCAACCCCGTTGGCTCTGTAGGCATGAATGCCGCCGCCGCCATTATTGTAGCTAATATTATTCTCTACCAGGTAGCGGCCTACATACGGAAATGTAGTAATGCCATGGCCAACGTTTACATCCAGTATAATGCCATTGCCATCGCTAAGCGCACTAATCCGCTGCCATGGTATAAGGGTTTTGTTGTTGTGCACCACATTATTACCCACAAACATTTTGTAGGTAGTTACTGCATTAATGCTGGTGGGGGCAAGTATGCTAATGCCGCTACCTGCATACATTAAGTACCAGCAGGTATTGTAAACAAGGTTGTTTTCAATAGTAATGTAGTCGCAATTAAATGCACCAATTCCACCACCGGTGTCATATATTTTACAATTACTTACAATTACATGGTGGGCAGCAGCGCCACCACCAATTGAAATGGAACCGCAGTTATACATGGAGATTTTATTCCATTCCCTAATGTTGTTTTTAAAATCAGTATAAGTTTGAAAAGCAGCGGCATAATCAAGTTGCTGATTGGTACCTTCTATTTCAATTCCTGAAATAACAATGTACGAGGCATCTATAGCTATAGCACGCCATATTTAAAAGTTCAACCCTGTTTGCAATTGCAGCTTAGGTGTATGGCCGGGGTAGGCCTTATAAGTTATGAAAGCACCTGGCGTACCCGAACGTGTAATGGTAAAGATGCTTTGCTGAAAGTTGGCGATAGGGTTGTAAGTGCCGTTCATGATAAATACGGTATCGCCCGGATTGGTTAGGTCGGCCGCTTTTTTAATGGTGACAAAAGCCTCGCCCCTAGAGGTTCGTGAAAAAGAATTACTGCCGGTAAGGGCAGAAACGTAATAGTCGGTTGCAAAAATTTTTGTTGTCAACAAAATAAAAATTAATAACAATCCATTAGTGGCAATTTTTTTTCATAAGAATCATTTAACCGGTTTTGTATTTATTTCTTCTAAACATTTAAAGCAGTTCTAAGGAGTGCAGCAACGCGTGATAATTAATGTCGGAATAAATTTTTCAATTGTTTTAGCATGGCCGGTGTGGTTGTAAAAATGACCCATCAATAGCCATTATTAATTGGAGTTATTGTTCTACCTAATAAAAAAAGTAGAAGCTGGTGTAGTCTTACATAGGTGGTAGGTTGTATTATTTGTTTTAGAGGATCAACGCACAATTATTTTATTACCACTAAAGTTTTACAAACACATCACGGAAATTTATTGAATGAAAAAAATCTTTACAATCTCAATGCTCGGCCTTGCGTCGTTGGTGCAGGCCCAATCGGTTAATACCGGCAACGTGGTGGTCAGCCGCGTGGGCAATGGTACTACGGCACTTTCGGCCAATACCGCACCGGTTACACTGCTCGAATTTTCAAAATTGATCGCCGGCCAGGCAGTGCCGGTAAGTACGCTTCCATTAAATAGTACAACCAAAGGGGGACGCCTTACACTGGGTGGTAGCACACTGTACGAAGGGCAATTGCAGCTATCTTCCGATGGGCGTTTCATATCGCTTATAGGGTACGATGCACCAGCCGCAGAGGCATCTTCCAGTACTGGTTTATCGGGTATCACAGTTAGCAACGGCGGCTCGGGATATAATTACGCTTCGCCGGTAACCATTACCGGTGGCGGCGGTACAGGAGCTACTGCAACGGTAAATTTTCATGTCAATGGAGCGATCAACCAACTACGTATCACCAATTCAGGTTCAGGATATACCAGTGCGCCTACTATTACCGTTGATGGTGGTACCGGGTTTACCGGTAGTGCCACCAGGGTACCATATTGGCAGGGTTTGTCGGGTAAAAAAGTAGTTGCTAAAATTGATGGGCTGGGCATGGTAGATTATTCAACCAGTTTTCCCAATTCGTTTTTAGGTGGAGGAATCGTAAAAAATGCCCTCACAACCGATGGTTCGCAATATTGGGTAAACACCGCCCGAATGGAATATGTAACGCTCGGCCAAACCAGTGAAGCAACGCAAATAGTAAATGCAGGCCCAAGGAGTGCCGGTGTATTTAATAACCAGTTGTTTTACCTGTTAGGCTTTAATGCCAACGGCATGGTGGCTACTAACCCTGCGCTTCCCGATGCTCCGGCCACTACATCTTCTGTAGGCCTGCCTTTAACATCCAGTACTTCGCCTATGGGTTTTGTTTTTTTCGATCTTGACCCTAATATTAGCTGGAACAATACCGGGTTGGACGTTGTGTATGTAGCCGAAGTAAATAACGGCCTTGAAAAATACTATTACAACGGTACCGCCTGGGTGGCAGCAAACAGTAGGTTTGGCCCAACTTCAGGTCCATTAAACAATGTAATACAACCTGCAGGTGTATCAGTATCAGCATTGGCTGGTGAAGTAAATAATTTAGGTCAGCCGGTCATCTATGCGCTGGGTGGCAACAGCATAGCGGCTAACAACTCATTGTTTTCTATTGCTGATGCAAGTGGCCGTACCGGCACCATGACGGTTGATGTAAATACCACCGTACTAACCCTTGCAACTGCTGGTGCCAACTACAGTTTCAAAGGTGTTTCTCTTTCGCCCACTATTGGTACACTACCCGTTAGGCTTACCTCGTTTGCCGGCATGCTCATTAATGGCAATGCACGGCTTAACTGGTCGGCAGCTTCGGAAGCAGGTGTAAAAAGTTATATAATTGAACGCTCGGCTAATGGAAGCGACTTTACAGCAATCGGCACCGTGTCGGCCAAAGGCGTTAACCAGCAGGCTTCTTATATGTTTGATGATTTGAGGATGAACAACGGCCGCAACTATTACCGTCTGAAAGTGGTTGACACCGACGGTAGTTTTAAGTATGGTAACGTAGTGGTCATCACCCCACAGAATGCTAACCTGGTAGATATAAAAATATTTCCGAACCCGGTTAAAAACGTGTTGACCATCAGCCATCCAATAGCTTCTGCTACGGCTTTTGTGAAAATCATGAATGCTTCCGGAGCAGTTATTTCTACCTATAAAGTGGCTGAAAATGCTACGCAACTAAGTCTTGATGCATCGGCCTTTGTAAAAGGCATGTATTTTATTCAATTTGTAAATGACGGAAAAATAACTACCCGGCAGTTTGTAAAATAAAGGAACGCGGTAGTAAAAATGATGCGTATAATGACAAGCGTTTTTAAGAACAGGTTACCTGCCATAGTATGGTGGCAGGTAACTTTATTATTTTGTTTGCCACTAATATTGCCTGCGCAAACAATTACCGGTGCTACAACCCACCATCGCTTTTTTTCGAACAAAAGCTTTTGGAACCACCCCATTGTTGCTAGCCCTGCAATCGATGCCCGCAGCAATCATTTTATCTCGCTGATGAAACGGGAATGTACAGGGCCGTTTTTTAAGATCAACTTAAAGTCGTGGACGATTCCTGTGTATTCGGTTAATGATGATACGCCCCGGTTTACAGTGAAAAAACATGCCCTGACCAATGCTGAAAAGGTAAAGTGGAACACCACCAAAACCTATTATGGACATGGTAAGGCCTTCGATAGCGCACCTATACCCATACCGTTGGATGCGCAGGCCGAGCCGCAGGAAGATGCACACCTGGCACTGGTAGACTGGAAGAAAAGAATAGCCTGGGATATGTGGGGACTAACCAAAAATAAAGATGGTAGCTGGACCTTTAATACCGGTATGAAATATAGCCTTGATGGCAGCGGTGTTTTTGACGCCAAAAAGTTTCCGGTAAAAAACGGGGAGAGCATCCATTACTATGGTCGCAGCCGTGCGGCCGGTGTACCTGCGTTGGCCGGTCTTATTATGTACGATGAAGTAATGCGTGGCGAAATCAATCATAAACTGGCCGTTGCTACCAGGGTTAATGCTTACCAGGAGCATGTGTATCCCGCCATATGGACCGATGGGTTTATTGTAGGCGGCATACGCGAAGGTGGGTTATACAACTGGACCCAACGCTTGACCTTAGTCAATATGACCTTACGCCACAGGAAAAAGTAATAGCCCGTGCCATGCAACAATATGGATTGGTAGTGGTAGATATTGCCGGTGCCAATACGTTATATGGCGAAGGTTTGTGGGGCCATGCCGGCAAAACATGGGACGGAAAAGTAAGAGAAGAAGGTGGTGGCATTAGCAGCATACCAATTGAAAAATACCGGGTATTAAATATAAATAACAGTGTAAAAAAGGGCGATAGTTATACAAAGATTATGCTTGACAAAGGTTTTTGGTAGTTGCAATGGTTAAGTATTATTACTGGTTGCGAAAGGTGCGTTTGTACACCGAAGGTTTCATGCCTTTTACTTTTAAAAACTGGCGGTTAAAGTTGGCCACCGTGTTAAAACCGTTTTCGTAGCCAATTTCAACAATGGTATCGTCGGTGTTTACAAGTGCCTGGCAGGCATGGCCAATACGCATTTCGTTTACAAATTCAACATAGGTTTTTTTAGTGTTCTTTTTAAAATAACGGCAAAAAGCAGACACGCTCATATTGGCTATGGAAGCTACGTCCGATAGGGCAATTGGGTTTCTAAACTGGCTGATGGTAAACTCAAACACCCGGTTTATTTTATTGTCGTTAAATAAATGCAGCTCTTTGTTATCAATGGTAGATAAGGTTTGGATGGCGGGGTCGCGGCTAAGCATCAGCAGGCACTGGCACAGAAGGGTGATGCGTTCAAAACCTTGCGCTTGCTCCAGTTGGGGGATGGCTGTGGCAAGGGCATCATTGTCGTGAGTATGTAGTTTAAGCGCCAGCATTGACCTGTCTAGCAACCGTTCTATTTCGCGGCTTTCGGGCATATCCCAAAACGCTTTGCCCCAAAAGTTTTTATCAAAGTGAATGACCATCACGCTGCATTCCATATCTTCTTTTTCTTTCTTGAATTCATGGGGAAGGTTTGATCCCAGCAGATAGATTTCGCCTTGTTTAAATGCCCCTATAAAGTTGCCGATAAAGCACATGCCATTGCCTTTTAGTTGCACAATCAGTTCGTATTCGGTATGCTGGTGCCACGATGTTTCAAAGTGCGGGGTAGTGTAAGTGCGGGTTACAAAAGAGGTTTGTTCAGTAACAGGTAATTTTTGTAAAAGAGGTTTCATTGCAAGCGTATTTTAACCGAAAAAAAGGTTAAATGTCGTAAAAAAGATCAATATTATACACTATGGGTCTAATAGTGGCATTCGCTGGATTGAAGTACTAATAGTTTTGAAAAATATTGTTTAGATTTTTTGACCCTTATATTTGTTTATGATGAACTATGGGTGGAACTCCGCCGACAAATTTTACGAACGGCGTATGTTAAATTGCAGCCGGAGAATGTACTGTTTTGCAAAAGCAATATTTTGTACGGGTCGGCGACTAATACTTCCAATAAATGGCGGCGGTCTATCATACCTGCCTACCACTTTATCCACCCTTTGTTTTTCAGCAAAAAATACCCGCCGTGCATTGTTCAAATTGCTAGGGTGCCCAACTAAAATTAGAGAACGGCATTCAAAAATGTTATAAAGCTCACTTTTTTATCAAAGAAAGAAGAAATGACCTTGAATATAAAGTACTATAACCCAGTTAAATGAAACAATCGCAACTATTATTATGCTCACTGCTTTTTGCTACCCAGGTATTGCAGGCCCAGGTGGGCAAATGGTCTATTTCGCAAATAGGTTTACCCCGTTACCAATACACCGGCCTACTACCGGTGGTGGCGGTTGACAAAGATGGGAAGGACGCCATGCTACCCGACGATCCCTACTTTTTATTGGGTAATTACAAAATGACTTTATTTACCCACGCCAGTGGCATTTACCAGTTAATGACCGGCGAACGGGCTTGGGCAAGGCTGAACGCCAGCAAGCAATTAAATTATGGCTGGAACGATGCCAGTCTGGAAATTAATGGCAAAAAGAGCAACAATAAAATACTGCTGACCGGCCTGCAATCCATAGCTGCTGATACCGGTAAAGTGCAAAAAATTTTTGGTGCCGGCACTGCCCGCTATCAATACCAATTACAGGATGGCATCACACTACAGCGTACCATTTCAGTTAAGCCTTCTGAAAAAATAAATACCGGCAACCCATCTTTTGTAGTAACGGTTGAGGTAACTAACAAGGGTAAGAAACTGCAAAGCTTTACCTACAACGAACGGATGTTGGTAAACTACGTGGTGGTGGGTACACAGTTTAATGACCCGCTGCAACGGCCATTGTTGTACCATGCTGCAATGAAGCCTGCCGCCAATCAGTCTTTTGTATTGGCCGATCTTTTTTACGAACAAAACAAATTTCTACACCTGCCTGGTAAAAATGAGCGGTATGTGTACGACCTGGCGCCGCCACCGGTATTTATGTATGCAGGTAACAAAGCAGCAGGTATTGATCGTTCTGTTGTAAATGCTGATAACGATACGCTTGCTGCAGCCGTAGCGTTTACTTTAAAGCCCAACGAAACCAAACAATTTCATATAGTGATTGGCTGGCTCGATAAACAACATTTTACCGGAGTTCAACAGCAGGTGGATGATGTGTTGAACAATGCTTCGGTTGACAATACCGTAGAAGGTCTGTTCGCGAAGCAATGGAAAAAAAAGCTTCCCGATTTTTCCTCCGGGCAAGATGAAGTCATCAAACAGGAGATGCTTTGGAACGCCCACATGGTAGAGGCTTCGGCCACCTACAACGATTATTACAAAGAAACTTTTATTCCGCAGGGCACCGTGTATGCCTATCATTTTGGCGATAATATCAGCAACAGGGATCACCTTCAGGCGGCATTACCTGCATGTTACACCAATCCGCCGCTGGCAAAATCTTCTATCCGCTATGTGATAGCCCATTCTGAAGCCGATGGCGAAATAAAGCGAGGCAATGCAGGGTTTGGTTATACGCCATCTTCGTTGTATAAAGAAAGCGATGAGCAGTTATTCTTTTTCAATACCATTGCCGAGTATCTTCTTATTACCAACGACTACGACTTTTTAAACGAACAGGTAGCGTATTATCCCGCCGGGGATAGTAAGAAAGATGCGGTGCTAAACATACTCAAAAAGTACTTCATTTTTTTACGCGATGATGTGGGCACGGGCATAGCCGGATTGGTAAAAATATTACACTCCGACTGGAGCGATAGTTTCTTTCACGAGTACACACCCGACAAATATTCGCACAATGCAGTTTCGCACCTCAACTCCGTTATGGTGCTGGCCATTTTTCCAAAACTGGAAGCGGCTTTAAAAAATGCTAAAAATCCTGAAGCAACTGCCTTTATTAATGCGTTGGAAGATTACCGTAGCAACATTGAAAAAGCCTACATGCAGGACTTTGGCGACCGCAAATTTTCAGCCCGCGCATACCTGAGTAATCAATTAAAGTTTGGCCTGGAAACAGTTTGCCTGGAGCCGCAAGGTTACCTGTTGCAAATTCCTACGCTCGCCAACAAACGCAGGCAGGAAATTTATGACTATGTAAAAAGCAAAAACTTTACGCCTGAGCAAATTGGCTTTCGCATTCGTGAAAAACCGTTGTGGAAAGGCAAGCCCGACGGTGAAGATGGCGCTATCTGGTACTCGCTACAGTACCCGGTGCTGCTGGGTGTTGCCACTTTTGACAAAGCCGAAGCACGACGCATGTTGAAAGCTTTTTCGTTTGACAGCTACGCCAAAAAGTACCCGCAATATTGGGTTGGGCAATGGACGGCACCCGACGATTTAAATTCTACGTTGTCTACCCGTGCCGGGCTCTATAGCTTTTGGGAACCCGATATCCGCCGTGCTTTCCAGGGGTATTGTTCGCACCCGCATACGTGGCCGTTGTTCTGTTATTTTAAATTAATGGAGGCAAAATGAATAAAGCATTAACCATAGGAGTTGATATTGGCGGCACCCGCACCAAATATGGCCTCGTTAACCTGCAAACAGGGCAGGTTTTACATAGCCTGGTACACGTAACCGAACAACATAGTGCCGCCGTTTTTCTACAACAAGTGCAGGAGGTTGTGGAAACCTTTAAAATGGTAGCGGCGCAACACAATAACCACATCGCTGGTATTGGTTTTGGTGTACCCGGCTACATCAGCGCCGGTGGCGTAGTAGCTACTACCTATGGTTTTCTGGCCTTCATGGAACACTATCCGCTGCAGCAAATAATAGAACAACAATTTGATCTGCCCTGTTTGTTAGATAACGACGCACGTGTAGTGGGTTTGGGTGAAGCCTTGTATGGTAGGGGTGTGGGCTACCAACGGGTGCTTACGCTAACGTTGGGTACAGGCGTTGGCTTTGGGTTTGTGGCAAACGAAAAACTATCAGAACCATTGCCCCTTGCACACATGGGCGGACATATAAAAATTAATGATGAAGGAGCGCCTTGCTATTGTGGTAAGAAGGGATGCCTGGAGGCACTGGTGTCTTCCACCGGTATTATAAACCTGGCAAAACAGTATGGTTTACCCGGTGCCCAATCTGCTGAGGTTATTTTTACCGAGGCAGCCAATGGCAATGCAAACGCTGTTTCTATTGTTACCATGGTTACCCAATACCTGCATCATGGCATTCATAATTATGTAAACCTGTTTGCCCCCGATATAATTGTATTGGGTGGTGGAATAGCCAAAGGTCTGGCACCTTATTTAGCCCAGATTAAAGGCGAAAATTACCTCGGTCCTTTTCCCGGTTACAATTTTATGCTGGAAGTATCGGCCCTGCAGGAGCAGGCAGGAATGCTGGGCAGTGCGGCTTTATTTCATCATCAACCAAAAACAATATTGCATGAAGGGTAAAAACAACGCATGGTTTTTATACGCCGTTACAGCCGGTTTGTTATGGGGCGTATGGGGTGTTGTAGCCAAGCTTATTTCGGAAGAGGTAAGCCCTTATATAAACCATTTTTTATTTACCATTGGCATGTTGGCTACGTTGCCTTTTGTACTGCGTAAGTGTACCAAAGCAACCTTTAAATACAAGGGGCTGATATGGGGATGCATTGCAGGTTGCTTTGCCATAGCTGGTAACATTGCCGTGTTTTATGCTTTTACAAGGGGTGGCCTCGCTTCCATTGTTATACCGGTAACCAACCTGTACCCGCTGGTAACTATACTAATTGCCATTATTGCTTTTAAAGAAAAACTAAACCTGCTAAATGTACTCGGCATTTTTGTTGCGGTGCCGGCCATCCTGCTACTATCTGGCGAAACCTTGCTGTTTACCAACCCATCGCTGTTTGTAAAAAGTATTGGTTTAAATACATGGTTTTTGTTTTCGCTGGTGGCCATTGTTTGCTGGGGCATATTTAGTGCAGCACAAAAAGTTACTACCAATTATATTTCGGCCGAGTGGTCGTATGCTGCATTTGTTTTTACCTCGGTAATGATTACGGTCGGTTTTATGGTTGCCGGAAAAATTCATTTAAATGTAGCAGGTAAAACAGTGGGCTGGGGTGCATTGGCCGGTATGCTTAATGGCTTAGGCGTGTTGGCCAGTTTTGCTGCCTACCGCGCAGAGGGTAAAGCGGCGGCTGTTACAACCATTGCCGGTGCCTTGCAGCCGGTGTTTACCATTGTGTTGGCCATGTTGTTTTTAAGTGAAAGCATAACCGGTATTGAACTGGCAGGTATAGTACTGGCCATTGGTGGCGCGCTGCTATTATCGTACGAAAAAAAGAAAGCCATAGCGCCGGCCTACAACACCCTTGAAATAACACAATAAAACAAGCAATCATGTTGACAGAAATACAATCGATGGTACCTATGGCGCAGCAGTTTTTAAACCGATCGCCGCAATACACACTTCCGTTGCAGGTGCCCTATATTGGTATGGGTTCCTCGTACTTTGCTGCGCTGGCCTTTAAGTATATGGGGGTAGATATTTATGCTGAAATAGCCTCTGAATACGTGAACTACCAGTATAAGGTATACCAACCAACTGGCGTACTGTTGTCCCAATCGGGGCGAAGCACCGAAGTGCTTTGGAGCAGGGAGCTGTTTGAAAAATATATAGCCATCAGCAACGATGGTAACAGCGCTTTGTGTACCGCTGCAAATGTGCAAAGCATTGTTGAGTTGTATGCAGGCAACGAAAAATATTCATCATCCAAAACCTATATTAATACACTACTGGCATTGTTTAAAGGCTTTGGTAAAGATGCCGGCGGGGCCGTTGAGGTGATTGCCAAAAACATTGCAGCGTACCAGGACAAGGGAAAGCATTTAGCCACCCAGGTTTTTACCTTATTAAATGAAGGAAAAATTAATGGGCTATATATTACCGGTAGCGGCCCCAATATTGCCACAGCACTTCAGGCCGCGTTGATTATGAGCGAAAGCACCAAACTCAATTTTCATGGATTGCCTATGGCGCAGTACGATCATGGCCCCAAGGAAACAGCACAGAATAGTGTGGTGATTAATATAATCGCCAGGGGTAAATCATACGATCGAACACAACAATTAGCAGCAACCATTTCCAAAGCAGGCGCCCATGTATTTAGGGTAGAAGAACCCGCGCTGTCTGAAAATGAAAGTATCCTGGCAAACATCATCCCGTTTAATTATATGGCTTATTACCTGTCGGAGTTGCTGCAGGTGGCCGATACATTTTTGGTAGGGGGGAAGGTGACGGAAGTGATTTAAAATATTAAAAATAGATAAATAATGCATAAGAAGAAAACGATGGTAATGGCCTTGTTGATGCTGCAAATGGCTAACCTGAATGCGCAGCAATACGTATCGCAAATAGCACCCTTGCCAGGCGAAAAATGGTATGGCGCTTATACCGCTAAAGCCTTTAACAATACGCCGTTAAAAGACCTTAATTTTCAGCCTTACCTGGCTAATGAAAAAATGAATGACCTTAACAAGGACAACCGGGGTAACCAGGCCGCTCCTTTTTTTGTATCAAATAAAGGGCGATATGTATGGAGCAACGAACCTTTTGTTTTCGGCTTTAGCAATGGCAGTCTCGTTATTAATTCCGATGCCGAAAAGGTAAACCCTGTTGCCGCAGGTAAAACATTACGCGATGCGTATTTGGCCGGCATGCAAAAGCATTTTCCGCCGTTGGGTAAAACGCCCAATGCGCTAATGTTTAAAATGCCGCAGTACAACACCTGGATAGAATTGGGCACCAATCAAAACCAGCTCGACATATTGAAATACGCCAACGATGTGCTTGTCAATAATTTTCCTGCCGGTGTATTTATGATAGATGATGGCTGGGCTAAAGCTTATGGCAATTTTGAGTTCGATCCTACCACCTTCCCCGACCCTAAAGGCATGATGGAAAAGCTGCACTCGCAAGGGTTTAAAGTAATGTTGTGGTTAACGCCTTTTGTTAGCCCAGATGGCCGCGGGTTTAAGGAACTGCAACGCCTGAAAGCATTGGTTTTACGGAAAGATGGAAAAGGTCCGGCGCTGGTAAAATGGTGGAATGGTTACAGTGCCTGCCTCGATTTAACTAAACCCGCAGCGGTAAACTGGCTGACCACAAAACTAAAAAACCTGCAAACGCAATATGGCATAGATGGCTTTAAGTTTGACGCTGGTGATTTTGATTTTTATACTAAAGGGTCACCAGTTTTTCCCAACGAAGAAACCAATACTACCGGCCAGGTGCAGGCCGAATTATATGGCAAACTGGGGACTGCTTTTGATTTTAACGAGTTTAGAGCGGGTTGGAAAAACGGTAACCAGCCATTGGCGCAGCGGCTGCAGGACAAACAATATTCGTGGGACGAATTGACTTTATTGGTACCCGATATGATTTCTGGCGGCATTATTGGTCAGCCCTTTACCTGCCCCGATTTGATTGGCGGCGGATTAATTTCCACCTTTGAAAATATTGATTACAGTAAGTTTGACCAGGAGCTGATGATCCGCTCCGCACAAACACAGGCGCTTATGCCAATGATGCAGTTTTCGGTGGCGCCGTGGCGGGTGTTGGATACTATGCACCTGCGTTTGTGCCGCCAGGCCGCCCTGCTGCATGCCAACATGGGCAACTACATTTACCAGTTGGCAATGCAAACAGCACAAACCGGCGAACCCATTGTGCGCCACATGGAATACATGTTTCCCAACGAAGGCTTTGAAAGCAGTGATGACCAATATATGTTGGGCGATAAATACCTGGTTGCCCCCATGGTAGTAAAAGGCACTACACGTACCGTTAAACTGCCAAAGGGAAACTGGATTGATGAAAAAGGTAAAAAATATAAGGGTGGCCAAACGGTTACAATTGAAGTGCCTTTAAACAGGCTTCCCTTTTTTACACTGCGGCCCGGTAAGTAAGCCTGATACAATAAGAGGCAATAGACGGTGGAAAGTTGAATGTTTCAGCGGTTTTCAAAACCTACGAAACCTGCCCAGGTTACACCGGATAAAAGCAACAAAATGAATAAAAAAACAACAGCCGAAAACCAACACAGCCGTAGGGCGTTTTTAAAACAATCTGCATTTGCAGCAACCGGTACTATGTTGGCGTCATCTGCTATGGCTGCCATAAGCAGCAGCTTTGGTGCTACAAGCAACGCAACATCACGCAATATTCTTTTGCGTTCCGGCTGGCAGGTAGAAAACATTGGCGACATTGCTCATACACCGGGTATGTTGGCCCTGGTTGAAAAATAT
>Ga0105047_10005655_pt1 | contig 21367 bp, 17 predicted proteins | sample MAT04_FD_78384 | JGI IMG/M metagenome (GOLD analysis project Ga0105047, IMG submission 78384) | Freshwater microbial communities from Lake Fryxell liftoff mats and glacier meltwater in Antarctica - MAT-04 (megahit assembly) | ecosystem: Environmental > Aquatic > Freshwater > Ice > Liftoff... | reverse complement strand
CGCGGCCAGCAGCATCGGCGCGTAGCCACGCGCTTCGGATGTGTAGACGATCAGCGGATAGCTGAACGTGAGAAGGAGCGAACCGATGAGGACAGTCGTGCGAGATCGGGCGATCAAAATCTGTCGCGTGACGAGGATCATCAACACGCCACACACGACTGCGGGAAGTCGGTACAACCACGTCGGCGAAGACGATCCGAGCGCGTACATCCAAAGCGTGTTGATCGGATGGTTGTTGTCGATTCGTTCCTGAAAAATCGCTTGCCAAGACGTGAGGGTCTCGGCGATTTTCAGCGACCACACCTCATCCAGCCAAAGTTCGCCCGAGGCCGCATATAGACGAAGGATGAGACCGGTGCCTAAAATGGCGAGGACTATGATCGTCGTCACGGAGAAAACGACAGATTGTGACCGACATCCTTGGTGATCGGCGGGGATCGCCAGCGAATTGAACGGCGTAACGGATGACATCAACAGTTCTATCGTCCGTATCCATCACGAGTTAAGGAAAATATCGGGACGAGGCTTGAACTGTACCGTCCAGACGGTATACAGTGCCTGGCATGTCAGCAGACCCAGCATTAGCGGACGCCCCCACCGTTCGCGACCGGCTCCTCAACGCTGCTGAACTCGTCGTGGTCCGCGATGGGGTCGCTAACCTTACGCTTGATTCGGTCGCGCGGGATGCGGGGGTCAGCAAAGGCGGGTTGCTGTATCACTTTCCGACCAAGTCGTCGCTCATTTTAGCCATTGTCGAGCGCATGGCCACGCACTGTGAGGCCGAGCACGCCAAAGCCGTCGCCACCAACGCGGGGAAGCCGGGTGGGTTCACCCGCGCTTATCTCGACGCACGGTCCGAACCGATGTCGCCCGAAGAAATTCCCATTCACACCGCCATCATTGCCGCCTCGGGGAGCGACCCGCACCTCCTTGAGCCTTTCCGTAAGCGCCTTGGCGACTGGCAGGCGAGGATTGAATCGGACGGGATCGACCCCGTCACCGCCTCCATCGTACGCCTGGCGATCGACGGGCTTTGCCTCAGCACCATGCTGGGCGTGCCCGTGCCCACCGGCGAACTGCGAGAGAAAATCGTCGCGCGTCTTTATCAAATGACCAAGTCCTAACCGTAACGAGACCCCTATGCATCAACAGTCTGTACGAACATTTCCCCATCGCGCTACTGTCGTTGTCGCGCTGCTATCAACAGCTGCGATGATCGCCGGTTGCAAGAAGCGCGCGATGCCCAACATGGACATGGCCCGTCCCCCCGCTGCCGTCACCGTCATGTCGGCAGTCGCGCGGGATGTGCCGGTTTATTTCGACGAGATCGGTCGCACGGTATCGGTCAAAAGCGTGGAGATCATCCCGCAGGTCGGTGGAAAAATCATTGGCGCGTATGTTGAGGATGGTGCGGATGTCACACGTGGGCAACTGTTGTTCGAGATAGACCCGCGTCCCTACCTCGCGACGCTTGCGTCCACGGAGGCGGCGGTGCAGCAGGCGCGGGCGGAGCTTGATCTGTCGAAGATCGAGTTCGGGCGAGTGGAAGGCCTCATCAAGAGCAATGCCGTCAGCCAGCAGGAGTTCGACCAGAAAAAGAGCAGCGTCGCCGTCGGTGAAGCCAAGGTACAGGCCGCCGACGCAAGCGTGGAGATGTCCAGGCTGGATGTGGAATATACGAAGATTTACTCACCCATGGACGGACGCGCGGGTGCAGTGCTGGTCGTTCCGGACAACGTGGTGAAGGACAACGATCGCGCGCTGCTCGTTGTACAGCAGCTGGATCCGATTTACGCAGAGTTCACCGTCAATGAAAACGACCTGGGCACGGTGCGCAAGCACATCGCCACGCGCGGGCTGGACATCAAAAATCCGGAGAAGGGCTTGAAGGTATATGTCGATCTGCCCGGCGATTCGCCAAAAATCCTGGGCGCGCTTGGCACGCCCCAGCCCACAACCGAGCCCACCAAAAACACAGCCGGCCCCCGCGAAGGAGAGTTGGTCTTCCTCGATAACGCCGTCCAGGACTCAACCGGCACAGTGAAGCTGCGCGCAACCCTGCCAAATGCGGATCATTACTTTTGGCCGGGCCAGTTTGTGAATGTACGACTGATTCTCACGATCAAAAAGGACGCGGTGCTCGTGCCGGTGCAGGCACAGCAGATCGGGCAGCAGGGTCCGTATGTCTACGTCGTATCGAAGGAAAACACGGCCCAGTTGCGCCCGGTTGTATTCGGTCAGCGACACGGAGCTATGATCGTGATTGAATCCGGCGTGCAGGCTGGCGAGCAGATTGTTGTCACCGGGCAGATGGCGCTCGCGCCCGACTCGCCGGTCATGGTCATCCCGGATGCATCCGCAACGGCCACCACGCCGGCGACATCGCAGCCGGCATCGCAGCCGTCCACCCAGCCCGCGCTGCCTGCCACGCAGGCAGCCCCGATGTGATTCGTCAGTTGTAAGGGCGGTCCCGGCAGTCATGTTCGTGTCCTGTATTCCTTGAAGCAGGTGTATTGTGAATATCGCAGAACCATTCGTTCGTCGCCCGGTGATGACAGTCGTCCTGACCGCAGCCGCCATCCTGTTTGGCGTGCTGGCGTACATGCGCCTGCCGGTCGATTCGTTGCCGGCCATCGATTATCCGGTGATCACCGTGTCGGTTGGATATCCCGGCGCAAGCCCCGAGACGATGGCCAGCACCGTCGCCACCCCGCTTGAACGCCAGTTCATGCAGATTCCGGGATTGGAACTGATCACCAGCAAAAGCGCGCAGGGGTACACAGCGCTGACGCTGCAGTTCGCGCTGACGAAGACCATCGACGCAGCCGCCACCGACGTGCAGGCGGCCATCAGCAGCGCGCAGGGCGCGCTCCCGGTCGATCTTCCCTCTCCGCCTACATTTCAGAAGGCCAATCCGAACGATCAACCGATCCAGTACATCGCGCTGACCAGCGACTCCATGACGCGCAGCCAGCTTTATGACGTGGGCAACAGTCAGGTAAAGCAACAACTGGCTGTGCTCAGCGGCGTGTCAAAGGTGGATATCTTTGGGACGAAAAGTGCGATCCGCATCAAGGCGGATCCGTCGCAACTGGCATCACGCGGATTGACGATGGATGACCTCGCCGAGGCCATCCAAAAGGGGACCAGCTTTCAGGGCGCGGGTCAGTTTGATGGGCCGGACCGGTCGTTCCTGCTTCGACCGATGGGCCAGTTGGAGACGGCTGAGCAGTTCAACAAGCTGGTGATCGCGATGCGCGACGGCTCGCCGATCTATCTGGGTGATGTCGCGCAGGCGCGCGAGGCTGTCGAAGATGAGCGCGTCGACATGCGCTTCTGGGTGCGCGGACGCACCGTCCCCAAGGCAACGATCATCCTGGCGGTCAGTCGTCAGGCGGGCAGCAATGCGATCGCGGTCGCGGGGTCGGTCAGGCAGAAGCTGGAGGACATTCAGGCACAGTTGCCGGCGTCGATCCGCATCATCCTTGTGTACGACGCCAGCAAGACGATCTCCAACAGCGTGACGGAGGTGCGCGATACGCTGTACATCGCGTTCGTACTTGTCGTGGTTGTGATATTCGTATTTCTCGGGCGTGCGACCGACACGCTCATCCCCGTTGTTGCGCTTCCGCTATCGCTTTTGTTGACGTTCATCGCGATGAACTTGCTGGGGTATAGCCTCGACAATTTATCGTTGATGGCTTTGACGCTGGCGATTGGATTCCTGATCGACGATGCGATCGTCTTCCTCGAAAACACCGTCCGCCGAATGGAAAAGTTCGGTGAGAACTCGATGATCGCCACCATCAACTCCGCCAAGGAGATCAGCTTCACGATTCTGTCGATGACGCTCTCGCTGGCGGTGGTGTTTTTGCCGCTGGTCTTCATGAGCGGCATCATCGGTCGCATCTTCCGGGAGTTTGCGGTCACGATCGTGATTGCGATCATCGCCAGCGGGCTGGTTTCACTGACCCTGACCCCTCTGATGACCGCGCGCCTGCTCGGTAAGCGCGGGCACGGCGTGAAGAAGACGTGGATGGAAAGCATCTTCGGCGCAGTCGAGAGCCGCGTGCTGAAAATCTACGGCGCTTCGCTGTGGTTCTTCCTCAAGCACAAGTGGATCTCCGCGTTTGCATGGGTGATCTGCCTGGCGGGGACGATCTATCTGATGAAGGTCGTGCCCAAGGCGTTTTTGCCCGTGGGCGACAGCTCGTTTTCGTTCGGCATCCTCATCGCCCAGCAGGGCGCTTCACCAAGGCTGATGCGCGAGTATCAGGGCAAGGCCGAGGAGGTCATGCAACGCAACGAATCGGTGAAGATGACTTTCACGATGACGGGGCTGGGGCAGTTCGTCGCGTCCAATCAAGGTTTCTTGATCGCGTTTCTGGAGGATCCAGACAAGCGACCGCCGATGAAGGGCTTCGACGGTCAGATGATTGCGCACCCCACCATCTCGGATGTGTCGAACAATGTGTCAGGTGAGATCGCCATGAACATGCCTGGTGCGATGGGCTTTCTGATTCCGCAACCGGTGCTGCAGATTTCCACAGGTGCGACCCAGCAGCAAGGTGGAAACCTTGCCTACTCCATCAGCGGCGTCCATCCACAGGAAGTTTACGACGCTGCTACAAAAATGAAGATGCGGCTGATGGAAAAAGTCGGCACACTTTTCCCCTTCCCGCCCTTCGATGATCTCAACCTCGCGACGCCCAGCCTCACCATCGATATTAAGCGTGAGCAGGCGTCGAAGTACGGGATATCCGCATCGCGCATCGAGCAGCAGTTGCGAAATGCGTACAGTCAGAATTATGTCTATCTGATCAAAAAACCCGACGACCAATATCAGGTGATCCTCGAGGTGGCCGACGCAAAACGCTCCGAACCCGAGAACCTGGCCAAGCTATACGTCCGAAGCGACGACGGGAAAAATCTTGTCCCGCTGTCAGCCGTCGCAAGCTGGCGGGAGACGCTCGGGCCGCAGGCGGTCAACCATATTAACCAGTTCACGAGCGTAACGTTTAATTTCACCCTGATCCCCGGCGTACCGACAAGTGAGGGCATCGCCTTTGTCGAAAGCGTGGCCAAGGATGTTGTCCCGTCGAACCTGCGTGGCGAGTTTCAAGGGGAGGCGCTGACGTTCACCGAAACCATCAGCAGCCTGACGATCCTGATGGCGCTGGCTGTCTTTGTGATGTATGTGATCCTGGCGATTTTGTACGAAAGTTACATCCACCCGATCACCGTGCTGTCGACCCTGCCGACCGCACTGGTCGGTGGTTTGGCAACGCTGTTTCTCTACAACATCTGCGGATTTTTGCTGTGGCAATACAGTGTGATCGACAGCTTCGTGCCGGTCGAGGCGTCTCTTTATGCGTTCATCGGGTTGTTTATGCTGATGGGGATCGTAAAGAAGAACGGCATCATGATCGTCGACTTCGCCATCCAGCGTGTCGCCCGCGGAGAGACGGCGGAAAAGGCGATCCACGACGCCAGCATGGACCGCTTCCGCCCGATCCTGATGACGACCTTGGCTGCGATCATGGGTGCCGTCCCCATCGCACTCGGACACGGCGCCGACGGAGAAGGCCGTCGGCCTTTGGGTTTGGTCATCGTGGGTGGATTGATCGTCAGCCAGTTGATCACGCTGTACGTCACGCCGGTTATCTACCTGTATTTGGAGTTGTTTCAGGAAAAGGTGCTGAACAAGATCCCCTTCTTCGCAACGCATTATGCGGGACATGCAGAAGTGCCCGGGACTTCAGGCGATGCTGCAGACGGCGAAGCACTCCCGGTGGCCGCACGGTTCGAGCATGGCGGGACGAATGGGCATTGAAATGGCGAGGAAAAGCGTCCGGAGATACCGCTGGCAAATGAGTTCACCCGGCTCCGATGTGAATAAATGTCTTTGGTTTGAATGCACCCAATTTTTGGAGCAGTTCTGGAACCAGGGGAGCGATATCCTCCAGTTCGCTCGACGGGGCATTCAATACAACGATGGCCAGCGGGAGTGACGTTGGATTCTGCTGCGCAGGCATGTTGCGATCATTTGTCACAACTGCGTCGAACCCTTCGACCGCTGCCCGGCGCAGGAGTTCGCCGTTCTTGATTCCCTTCCAACGCAAAAATCCCACGGTCAAGCCTTCATGGCCCACGAGCAGCAAGCGCAGGCGATGAGGCAGGTTCTCGTCGAGCAGCAGTTTCACCGAGGGTAGCCACCGGTTCTGAAACATGTTCGGCATGTTGTGAAATCTCGGTGGTCGCAAGATCCAAAACCGCTTCGGCCTGTTCTCGTTCTACCGTCGGGAAATCTGCAAGGAACTCTGAAAGTGTGTAGCCCTTTTTCAGATGGACAAAGAGGGTTTCAACGGGAACGCGCGTCCCGGCGAAGCAGGGCGTGCCGCCTTGGATTTCAGGATGAGTTGTCACCAGTTGCATACGGGTATGTTAGCCCATGCCTGGATCAGATACGACAAGAATTCCTGATGGGACTTGGCCTGGGTAACGTCACCCCGAGGCCGTCACCAACGCGTCAAGCGTCTTCAATCCTGCACCCGAATCGATCGCAGCCGTGACGCGCTTGATGGCGGTGGGGAGATCCCGGGCGGATTCGGCGACGACTAACGCGGCGGCGGCGTTGAGGGTGGCGATGTCCCTGGCGGGGGTTTTTTCGCCAGCGAGCAGGGCTCGGATCATTTCCGCGCTTTCTTCGGGCGTCGTCACCTGCAGGTCGCTCAAGCGCCCGTAGGCAATGCCGACGTCGCGCGGGTCGAAGGTCCATGTTTGGATCTGCCCATCCTTCAATTCGCTTATGCGCGTGGGGCCGATCGTGCTGATCTCATCCAATCCATCGTGTGCATGAACCACCCACGCGCGATGGCTGCCCAGTGCGCGCAGCACGGCCGCCAGTCGGTCGGTCAGTTCAGGAGCAAACACGCCCAACAATTGATGACGCGCCCGGCCAGGATTAGTCAGCGGTCCCAGAAGATTGAACACCGTCGGTACGCCCAGCGCCGACCGCGCAGCTGCAACGAACTTCATCGCGGGGTGATGCGATCGCGCAAACGCGAAGCAGATGTTTGCCTGCGATAAACAGTGTCGCAACTGATCAGGCTGCAGTTCGATCTTCACGCCCAATTTTTCAAGTACATCTGCAGACCCGCTCCGGCTCGATGCCGAGCGGTTGCCGTGCTTGATGACCTTCACCCCGCACGCAGCCACCAGCAGCGCGGCTGCGGTCGAGATATTGAACGTCCCCTTCACATCCCCGCCCGTGCCACAGGTATCGAGGACAATTTCCTCGCCGGAATATCCGACCGGGACCACCTTCTCTCGCATGACCGAGGCCGCCCCGACCAGCTCATCGACCGTGGTCCCCTTCGATGCCAGGCCGACAAGCAACCCGCCAATCTCAGCGTCGGATGCCTGACCCGTCATGATATATTCGAAGGCAACTCGGGCTTCATCGCGCGTCAGGTCCTCGCGCCGGCAGAGCTTGAGCAGGATGTCTCGGAAAGGAAGCATGATAGGTGGAACGATAACCGTGCGCGCGATAATCATCCACGACCGCACACCCCATCGCGCACCGCTTGCCAATCGTGCAATTTTTATAGATATTGCTCTGCGAACGTGGCGCAAGGGCAATCGGCGAAAGGAATGTATGAATCTGACTAAACTGGCGGCGACGTTTCTGGTGTCGGCGGCGGCCTCGGTCGTTTTGGGCGACGAGATCCTCTTTAAGAATGGAGATCGCCTCACGGGCACGATCGTCGCTTCCGACGCAACGGAATTGACGATCAAAACCAACATCGCCGGCGAAGTGAAGGTGAAGCTCGCCGACGTCAAAACATTTAGCACAACCGAACCCGTGCAGATCAAGATGAAAAGTGGCGAGGTTGTGAAAGCGCCCGTCGTGACAAGCGATGAAGGATCCGTAAAAGTCGCGCCGGGGGCGCTGGCTGAAGGCGCGAACGTAGCCTTGGCCGATGTCGAGCAGATCAATCCCCCGCCCATCAAGTGGACGGGCGCGCTGGTGGTGGCTGGCCTGCTGACGCGCGGGAATACCGACACCGACAGCCTCAGTGTCTCAGCTGATGCTGCCCGTCGCGCGGAGGTCGACCGCATTACCCTCGGCGCCGGATATTTCTTCGGTCGTGAAGACACCGGCGGAACAAAAACCACCACGCGCGACAACTGGTTCGGCAAGGCGCAGTACGATTATTTCCTCAACAAAAAGCTCTACCTTTACGGCAACGGCAGGGTCGAAAAGGACAACATTGCCAACCTTGACCTGCGCTTCACCCCCGGCGTCGGTGTTGGTTATCAGTGGGTCGAAAGCGCCAAGACCAACTTCTCAACGGAAATAGGTCTGTCGTATCTGTATGAACAATACGAAGGCGAGGACGCCACCGATTCAATCGCGGCCCGGCTGGCGTATCACTTTGATTACATGATCAATGACAAGGTGAAGTTTGTTCACAACACCGAATATCTCCCGTCGCTCGAAACTTTTTCCGACTACATCATCCGCACCGACGCGGGCGTTCGGGCCGATCTGACCAAGGATTTCTTCACGCAGTTCACGGTCGAGCTGAACTACGATTCGACGCCAGGCCCCGATTCATCTCGGGTTGACCTGCGTTACCTGCTCGGCGTAGGCTGGCGGTTCTGATACGATCCGCTCGACAAGGAGACTGAACATGCCCGGCCGACTGACTTCCGACGAAGTCGATTTTTTCAAGAATCAAGGCTACCTGCTCTACCACAAGCCGGTGCTTCCGCCCGCGCGCTTTGAAGCTCTCCGCCAGCATTTTGAAAACAAGCTGTCGACATGGGCTCAGGATTCCGGCGGGAAGCGCCCTGAGCACATGGACGTTCCGCATTTCACCGATCCAAAATTATTCGACTGGCTGTTCGATCCGAACGTGCTCGATGTTGTGGAATCGCTCATCGGCCCGGACATCGCGCTGTGGTCCAGCCACTTCATCACCAAGCCCGCCAACACTGGCCTGCGCGTGCCGTGGCATGAAGATTCCGCATATTGGGGGAAGGTGCTTGATCCGATGGAGGTCGTCACGGTCTGGCTGGCGGTCGATCCGTCCACGCCCGCCAACGGGTGCATGCGCGTCATCCCCGGCACGCATCACAACGGGTACAGCCAGTACGAAGATGTGCAAGGCGAGCAGGTGTTTGGCATCCAGATCAAGCAGGGCATGGTGGACGAGAGCAAGGCTGTCGATTGCGCCCTTGCCCCCAACGAATGCTCGGTGCATCACGCCAAGACCATCCACGGATCGAACCCCAACACCAGCCCGCTGCGTCGTTGCGGATATACGATGAGATACGTGCCCGCCAGCAGCAAGTTCCGCCCGGAACAAATGTGGGCCGGTGCGAAAAGCGCATTCCAAATCTACCTGGCGCGGGGAAAAGACACCGGCGGGAACGAATACGGCGATCCTACGAAGGTCAATCAGATGTGGGTGGATGCGGATTTTGAAGCCAAACGCCGGGCCAAGCTTCTGGCGGGTTGAACGGTTTTGCTCTATCGGCACATGTCGCCAGGCTTCTTCGACGTACATGTAGCCTCCCGTCTACCTATCGCAATCCCCGGTATTTTTTCTATACTTTCGCTTCTCATCATTTAGAGGAAGAACAGGTATTCATGAATCGCACCGCGCATTATGTCGTCTCCACCCACTGGGATCGCGAATGGTACGAGCCGCTTCAGGGATATCGCATGCGCCTGGTGTCGCTGTTGGACGAGGTGCTGGATACGCTGCAAAAGTCACCGGACTACAAGACATTTTATCTCGACGGACAGTTCATCCCTCTGACCGACTATCTGGAGATTCGCCCCGAGCGGTCGGAACTCTTCCATCAATTCGTCCGACAAGGCCGTGTGAAGGTCGGCCCGTGGTTTGTGCTCCCCGATGAATGGGTCATCTCCGCCGAAAGCTTCGTCCGAAATCTCCAGCTTGGTATGAAGCTCGCAACCGGTGCCGGCGCGACGGTGAGCCGCACGGGGTTTGTCTGCGATCAGTTCGGGCACATCAGCCAGTTGCCGCAAATCTTCAATCAGCTTGGTCTGGGCATGGCGTTCCTGTGGCGCGGCTTGAGTGAGGCGGAGTATGCCGGTCATGTCAACTGGCAGGGCGCCGACGGGACCGTTCTCCCCACCTATCGCTTCGGCAGAAACGGCTACTGCTCCTTCGGATTCGACGTTCGTCTGGTGCATAAGTTGGATGAGCCGTTCGATATCCACGCAGGTGCAGATCGACTCGTGCAATTCACGCTGCTCGAAGCGGGTCGAAGCGATCTCGGGCCGATCCTGCTTTTTGACGGTCCCGATCACATGGAGATCGAACCGCAAATGCCCGAGACCATCCGCCTGGCCAACGCCAAGCTCGCAGCCCACGGCATTCAGATCGTTCACAGCGATCTCGACGCATACATGACCGACGCGCTGAAGGTGAAGGATCGCATTAAAAAATCGATCAAAGGCGAGCTGCGCGAGACAGGCAAGCCGATCTGGTCGCAGGAGGAAGTGTGGGCGATCCCCGGCATCCTTGCCAGCCGGTTGGATATCAAACATGCCAACGCGAAATGTGAAGACGAACTCGCCCTGCTGGCCGAGCCATTCAGCACATTTGCCTCACTGAAGCTGGGATCGGAATACCCGCGCGAATACCTCAACGTAGCCTGGAAATGGCTGCTGGAAAATCATCCGCACGATTCGATGGGCGGGTGCAGCATCGATCAGGTGCATCAGGATATGGTGTACCGATTCGACCAGTCGATCGGCATCTCATCGCGATTGACACAGCAGGCAACACGCAAGCTGGCGCTGGCGGGCGGGATCAAGGATCGGTCCAAGGGTGCGCTGACCGTCACCGTTTTCAATCACACAGCCGAGGAGATCGACGAGCCGGTCGATCTCGATCTTCCGTTGCCTTTGGATTTCCCCACGTTTCGGGAATGGGAGAACACCGAGGAGAAGTTCGGCTTCCGCATCAAAACGCCCACAGGCGAAATCGTCCCGTATCAGCGCGTCGCCCAGCAGCGGGCGAAGCTGGGCTTCAAACGCCTGCGCTGCAAGTTCCCCCAGCCGGACGAACGACATGTCGTGACCGTCACCGCCCGCGTAAAAGTCCCCGCGTTCGGATATGCCACGCTCGTCGTCGAACCCCAACCCACCGGGACGGCCACGCGCCACCTGGGCACGCTCGCAACATCGCATCGATCCATCGAGAACGAACATCTGACCGTCACCGCCAATCTCAACGGGACGATCACACTGGTCGACAAGCGATCCGGGCGTATCTATTCCGACCTGCTGACCTTCGAGGATTCTGCCGAGGCCGGCGACGGATGGACCAACTACGCCCCCGTCGCCAACCAGGTTTTCGCCTCGACCGCCTCCCCGGCCGAGGTGGCGATCGTGCACGACGGGATCGGCAAGGCAACGCTTCGCATCGCTGTCAAGTTTGATCTCCCTGCAGAACTGGACTTCCGTACCATGACGCGCAGCGAACGTCGCGTGACCATGCGCGTCGTGTCAGATGTCACCCTTCGCGCAGGAGTCGATCGTGTGGAAGTGAAGACGGTCGTCGACAATAATGCGCTCGACCATCGGCTGCGGGTGCTGTTCCCCACGACGCTCACCGGCGAAACGTATCTGTCCGATAGCGTGTTCGATGTGGTCGAGCGCCCGGTCAAACTGCCTGCCGACAACGAAACGCGTCGCGAACTTGATGTCGAAGCGCGCCCGCAAATCAGCTGGACGGCGTTCGGCGACGGGAAGGCCGGCCTGGCGGTCGTCTCGCGCGGGCAGCACGAAACTGCCGTCACCGACACGCCCCACCGCACCATCGCAATGACCCTGATCCGCGCGTTCCGTCGTACGATCTTCGCGGGCGAACAGACCGGAGGACAGGTGCAGGGGTCGCGCGAGTTCCGATATTTTATCGTCCCGTTCAGCGGGCACACGCCGGTCAAGTCGCTCTTCCTGCTGGGTCAGCGCTCGCTCATGCCAACGCTCCGGCAAGTCCCCCTCACCGAATGGGATTACACCACCGCCAAAGACCCCATCGGCACCCTTCCGCCATCCGCATCGTTCCTCGCCCTGCGCGGCAACGCCGTCATCACCAGCGTACAAAACAGTGAATCCGGCCGCTGCACCGTGCGACTCTTCAATCCGAATACGAAAGCGGAGAAGGTCGCCCTCACCGCCGCAAGCAAGGCGTCGATAGCAAAAGCAGTCAATCTGGAAGGCTTGATCGACACGCAAGTGAATGTAAAGGTCGCCGCCGACGGAAGTATCGACTTCACCCTGCCACCCAAGCGCTTCACGACGATTGTGATTGATTGAGACCCGTGGAGCATGCCACGCGCGACGTCTTTTTGCACATATCTGGCTCCTTTGAATAGACGAACTCTGTGTAAAACCCACCCGTCAGGTTTCGCCGCGGGGCTTGCCTCGCGCTTTCGCGAGTAGAACGCGGGGCAAGACGTGTGGCGAAACTTTGGGAAGAACGCTTCCCACACAGCCACTTCAGCGCGACTCTGCGGCTCACGGATTTTAGATTCGCCGCAATTGTCCAGGCGTAAGCGACCACACCAGCTTGCCGCGACCGGCAGTTGGGTCCTTTTCGAATGCGATCAGCACGGCCCCGCCCTTTTTGATTTCGATGAATGATTCGTGCAGGCCGCTCAAGAACCATGATGCCAGCGCACCCATGTCCGGCTCGTGTCCGACCAGGACAGCTGTGCCTGACGCCTTGTGCGATTTCAGCCACGTGACCATCTCCGACGGCCGACGCCCCGGAGCCAATGCCGCCACCGTTGTCACCTTCATATCGCCAAACGTGCTGGACAAAATCTCCGCAGTCTCGCGGGCGCGGGTCAGGGGGCTGGTCAACAGCATGTCGATCTCGGGTACAAGCACGCGCAACCCGCCGGATGATTTTTTGAATTTTTTCTGTCCCTCACGTGTGAGCGGGCGCAGCGAATCGTCCTCACCTGCTTTGGCCCAGGTTTCCCGATCTTCGGCAATGGCATGTCGGATCAACAAAAGATTCATGATTTCACTCGTAAGGAGGGTTCAAAAAAACGTTTCGTTCCATTTCACCGGACGGTCGTCAATCGCTGTTTCAGCTCGGCCTTTTTCACTTTCAGTTCGGTCGCGTCATCCATGCTTTTATAATACGGGTCGAGCGGGAAGCATCCGGAGATGATGCCGTTGCGCGGGGCCGTTGTGCAATCGCTGAATGTCCGACAGATGCGCTTGATCTGCGTTGGCCGGCCTTCGTCGACATCTGCAGGGAGATCCCAGTAGCTCAGCACCAGCCGGCCCAGTCCAACGAAATCGGTGTCTCCATTTCGCACGACCGCCTGCGCGACGTGCGGGAGATACTCCTGCAGATACGTATATCCGCTGCCCACAAAAATCGAATCCGGACACGCCTGCTTCAACTGTCGCACCGCATCGATCTGTCGCGCGACACCGACCAGCGGATCTTCAGGCGGTTGGTACCCGTCGCTCGGTGGGAACATCGCCGGCCGTTGATAATGGGGATTGTAATACGGCGAACAACAGCTCACGTTGATCAGTCGCACGCCCATGCTTCGCAACATCTGGATAAACTGCACCGGCTCGGTCAAATCCATCCGCAGCGGATTGTTTGGATCGCAACCGAAGCCATAAACATAGGGGAGGTGCTGCTCGAAATCCTCCGGTATCCCCGGCCCCAGCTTGCCATTGCCCGCCCGCGCGGGGTCGGGCTTGTACGCGGGGTGATCGAACGCGCTCAACCGCACGCCGACCATCATGCCCGGGCATTCCGCCCGAATCCCCGCGATGATCTCACGGGCAAAGCGCGTGCGATTTTCGATCGATCCGCCAAACTTCCCCGGGCGCGTGTGGGCCGAGAGAAACTCGTGACCGAGATATCCATGACAATGCTTCACATCGACAAATTGATACCCCGCACGATGCGCGATCCTGGCTGAACGCACGTAGTTCTCGATGAGGCGCTCGATGTAGTCGTCGCTGATCACCACGCTGTCGTCGTCGCTTGCGATGTTGAACTTTCGATCCAGAATCGGATGGTGATAGACGATCCGCGGTTCAAGTTTTTTCTTATCCCAGGGACGGCAAAATCGCCCGGAGTGCGTGAGTTGCAGCCCGACCAGCAAATCGTCGGTTTTGGTGAATCGCTGGCGGTGCGCGTCGGTCAACGCATCATGCAGCCGACGCGCGCCCGTCTCGGCGCGCTCGACGTCCGCGGGCGAGTCGCCCACCACGCCGATCTGCAACGGATTCGCCCGACCGTCTGCCTGCACGCAAAACGCCTCGCCGCCCCAGATCAGTTTCGCGCCGCTTTCACCGAAGTGCTTCCATCGACGGACGGTGTGCTCCGTCGGCTGCCCGTCAGCAGTCCCGTCCCACCCTTCCATCGGGTGAATGCACCAGCGATTACCGACAACAAACGATCCGCCCACTTCCGATCCAACGTCGATCGGCTGGGCCATCGGACTGCCCGTATCGCGCGCTAAAACCTGCGCGTCGACGGGAAGATTCAGACCAAGCGTATGGAGATGAGCCACAAACGCGCCGACCTCCTTGAAATGCCCCACCTTTGAAAAGTTTGTCTCGTCAGCCATACGAGAAAGCTTAGCCGCGGCGAACGAGAATCGGTAGATAGCACCCATGACGAACGATTTTTTCGCCGAAATCGCTTGCTTTGCACGACAAAGGTGCGGGATTGTTCACAAATCTGTGGAAAAATCGATCTTTTCTGCTTGCGGGGCATTGAAAACGCCTGAAAAACAAGTAATTTTTGACTCACCGAGTGGGTTGATAAGGCTATGTGGCCTGCATTGACGCACTCGTGGGCACGGGGAAACGTGCGGCGCAAGGTCAGGAGGGATCCTGCTTGCGACGAAAGCCGGACGACTCGTTTATCACGATCGTCAGGCCGTCAGTCATCGAGTCGATCCGTCGATTCAATTGACTGACGAATGGCTCCACATCGATCGAAAGGAGATCGAAATCTATGGCAATGACCAAGTCCGAAATCGCGACCTATCTCTCTGAGAAGGTTCAGATCAGCAAGAAGCAGGTCCGGGATTTTTTTGAAGCTCAGGCGGAGCTGGCCTACAAGCAGGCCAAGAACACATTCGTAATCCCGGGCATCGGCAAGCTGCGTCTGGCAGAAAGCCCGGCCCGCGAAATGGTGATGCAGTTCGGCCCGAAGAAGGGTCAGACCATCAAGGTCCCCAAGAAGAAGCGCGTGAAGTTCACCGTCGCCAAGGCGGCCAAGGATTCGATCCTGGGCGCTAAGAAGTAACGTTACACTTCTTGCGGCAGTGATACGTGTACATGTTTAACCGTGCGATTCCACCCGGAATCGCACGGTTTTTTCGTCGTAGCCCGCGTCGCAACGTCGCATATGAACGATCTGCGTGGCCAAGGCGTAGCTGGGCTTCCTACCGACCTCCTCTAGGTTCACATCGCACATGCACCAAATATCGACCGTGGGGATCGGTTTTCCTCCATTCCATGCAATTATGTCTCTTATTTCCTGAAAGCCGGGCCGACCGGCATGGACGTTGCACACTCTTCTCGTACTTACCAAGGAGATTACTATGGCTACGACACAGGATGTGCGTGATTCGAAAATTCCCCTCGACGCGACCGCAGACGGCGAGGTCGCTCGACACCTCAATGAGTTCCTTCGCGGAGAGATTTCCGCGGTTGAAACCTACCGCATGGCGATCGAAAAGGTGACCCATCGCGGTGACGAGGGCAACAACAGCCTCGGCCTGCTGCGTGAGATCCAGGAAGCCCACGGCCGAGCCGCCCAGGCCCTACGTGATCGCGTCCGTGAGGTTGGTAGCGACCCTTCCGATGCCTCAGGTCTCTGGGGCGTTTGGGCCAAGACCGTGCAAGGCACCGCGAATCTTTTAGGCGATACGGCTGCTTTGAAGTCCCTCAAAGAGGGCGAGGAGCACGGGTTGAAGGATTACAAGGAGAAGCTCCCAGACTTGGATACGACGTCTGCTGAGCTTGTGCAGAACCAGCTGATCCCCGCCCAGATTCGTCATGTGAGTATTCTTGATCAACTGCTTAACGCGATTGGTCGCGCTTAAACCGCGTAGACAAGACGTGAGCGATCAAAGCCCGGACGACCACCGCCCGGGCTTCTTTCTTTTGATGCGACTTCCCAACGCAATCTTTACGCTGCCTCTTTTTGCAATTCCACAATTGTCTGCAACGCCGGCCTCACGCGGTTGATCCCGTCCAGCGCGGCCACCTTGTAGCACTCGGCCAACGTGGGATAGTTGAAGACGCTTTCGATGAAATAATCGATCGGCATCCCAGCGGTCATCACGGCTTGGCCAATGTGAATGAGCTCGGTGGCGCCCGTGCCAATCGCATGCACGCCCAATAGCCGTCGCGATTCAGGATGAAACAGCAGCTTTAACAACCCGTGGGGATCGGCAATCAACTGTCCGCGGGCGATTTCGCGATAGCGTGCGATGCCACTCTCGTACGGGATGCCGGCCTTAGTCAGCTGCTGCTCGCTCTGCCCGATCATGCTGATTTCGGGAATCGTATAAATTCCATAAGGGAAGATTGGCGATGCCGGCTCGACGAGCGATCTGAAAATGTAGCTGGCTGCCAGCCGACCCTGTTCCATGCTGGTCGATGCCAAAGCAGGGAAACCAATCACGTCGCCGGCCGCGTAAATATGCGGAACTGATGTCTGAAAAAACTCGTTGACCTTCAACCGCCCCCGTTCGTCTGCCTGCAAGCCAGCTCCGGGGAGGTTCAGGGAATCTGTTGCGCCTTGTCGACCGATTGCATACAGCAGTGTCTCGGCACGCAGCACCTTGTTGCTCGCAAGTGTCGCTTCGACCGCGCCCGTCGGACAGATTTCGATTTTTGCAACGCTCTCGCCCAGCCGCAACCGCACGCCCATTTCACGGAGTCGAAACTGGAGTGACTCGGCAATCTCATCGTCCAGAAATTCCATCAAGCGTCCGCGACTCTCCACGAGCGTCACCTTCACACCGACAGCCGACAGCATGCAGGCGTATTCAGTCCCGATGACTCCGCCGCCCACGACGATCATGCTGCGTGGAAGTTTTTTCAGATCGAGGATTTCGTTGCTGTCGATCACCACGCCCGGCTTAAACGGGACCGACGCTGGCCTGGCCGGGCTGGTCCCACAGGCGATGAGGACATTGTCCCCGCGAAGTTCCACGCCTTCTTCTTCGTTGCCCGCGCGAAGGGTGTGCTCGTCGACAAACGTAGCCGTCCCATGCACGACATCCACGCCGTTGCGGCTCATCTGGTTGCGGATGACGTCGACCTCGGTGCGCACGACATGGCGACACCGATACAGGAGGTCGTCCATCGTGATATTTTGCTTGACCGCATAGCTCCCGCCATACACCGACCGCTCGGTAATGCCCGTCAGATGCAGCACGGCTTCGCGAATGGCTTTGGAGGGAATCGTGCCGGTATGAATGCAGACCCCGCCGACGAATTCGGTGCGATCGATGATCGCAACTTTCTTCCCCAGCTTGGCGGCAGCCAGCGCGGCCTTTTGACCTGCAGGGCCGGAACCGATCACGAGCAAGTCGTAGCGCGGTGAAAGCATATAATGACGCTATCGGATATGACGCCCCTGCGGTTTATGACTGATGGGCGCTTATTTGTACCAGCCAGTCGGACAACTGAATCGCGCTCGCATCTCACCCGATAAAACCGTTAAGTATGACTGTCGACCAGGATCAGGCTCTCGACGAGGAACCTCAGGCAGCCGACGCCGCGCCTGGTGCGTGGTCCATTTCCCATCGGATGTTCGTCGTCGCTAAAATTGCCGGAGCCATCGCCGCCACCGCAGGCGTTGCGTGGATCGTGCGGCTGATGATGGGCAACGATGCCGCGCAACTTGGCTGGTGGTGGCAGGTCTTGCTGGCGACGGTGGCGTCGCTTTCATGCGTGCTGGTGCTACTGCGACAGTGGAATTATTACCATCGTCCTATTCGCGAATTTGCCGGCCTCGTCGGAAAGATCCGCGCAGGCGAAGTGCCCATCGAGGCGCTGTCGAAAGTCGAAGGATGCGTGCTACCGATCATCTCCACGATCACCGATCTGTTGCGCGAGAGCCGCCAAAAAAGCGCAAAGATTGCTGAGCTTGAATTGGAGATGGTTGACCGCGTAGCGCGACGCACCGACAAGCTTGAACGACAGATGGGCACGTTCAAGTTGCAGGCGACGCTCGACAAGCTGACCGGCTTGTACAATCGACGCGCGCTCGACGAATTGCTTCCCACCCTCATCGCCCGATGCCGCCGCGACGTCAAACCGCTGGCGCTGCTTATGTTGGATGTCGACAACTTCAAGCGATTGAACGACACCAAGGGTCACGCTGCCGGCGACGACTTCCTGAGATCCGTCGGGCAGCTCATCCGATCCAGCATCCGCCCGGAAGACTACGGTTTCCGGTGTGGCGGCGACGAGCTTGTGGTCGTCCTTCCCGACTGTTCGAAGTCCGGTGCCGAGAGCCTGCTGAAGCGCCTGACCGAACTGGGAGACGCCCTGGGAAAGTCCGCCGGCTCCATCCCCCCCGCCCGCCTCTCCATAGGCTGCGTCACGCTGTACGACCTCGTCGACCCCAAGTCCGAAACCCTCCTGGCCGAAGCCGACCGCCGCCTCTACGAGATCAAGCAAAAGCGCAAATCCCCCCGCGCCGCCTGAATAACCGGGACAGTCCCGGTTATGGTTTCTAAATAACCGGGACTGTCCCGGTTATGGCTCACCCGCCTATCAATTGACCACCATCATGTTGTGTACCAGCACTCGCAACAGATGCTCGTTTGGGTAGGCCTTGGAGGTGCGGGCGCGGTGGCTGTCGCGTTGCGTGCTACTGAGGGACCACGGGAATCTGCACTTCGCTGTATCGCAGAAACCAGGGGATGAACGGGCTGTTGTAGCCCAGCATGCGTGGCGGACCGGCGCGTTGCCACTCGGGGTGGGCGGAAAGATAGGCCTCGAGCTTGGTAAGACTCCCCTCAAAATTTCCCTTCGAATATCCCCCGCGAACGCCGACCGACACCACTGTGGCTGGCGGGATGTCCAGCACTTCAACACCGGGCTGAGTCGTGCCGCGGGGCTTATTGAGGGACTCGTACATGAACAGCATGTCGGCCTGCTGATAGCCCTTGCCATCGGGTGCGTAGGTCAGCTCGACCGGAGCGGTCATCGGGATATTGTTTTTCTTAATGTGATTGAAAAGCGTTCCGAACATTCGATTCTCCCCACCCACGTCGCTCGCCTTGGTGCGTGCGGCGCGATAGGCGGGGTAATGCTTGATGAGGACCTCCCCCACCTTCCCCGGCGGCGGAAACCCAGCCGGGAGCGAGGCTTCGTTCCAGACCCATGATGTCGGCTGCGTCGCAGGCTCGGCGGGCTGGTCGGATTCGACTGCGGGCTGTGTTGCAACGGCCATCTTTACCTCTGAACGCTCATCAATCGGCTTGGCCGATGAAGCGCAGCCCGCAAAAAGGATCAGTCCCAACAACAGTGCTGCATACTCTCGACAGAATCTCATCGTTCAACTCATCCAGTTTCAGGGATACTTTCGCCGCTCGGGAGATCCACAATGAAGGGCCATGTCTTTGGCGTGCCTCGGCATCGGCCTCAAGCGCGCATTCTTACCCGCCTTTGATTTTAGTGAAGACGCCAAGCCGGAATGCGTGTGCTACCTGCGGGGCCGACGCGTCAGTCTCCTGACCGCTCAGGAGATTTTGGACGAGGAGCAGCTCCAGATTTGTGAGCGCACGGGGCAATTGTAAGTCTTGCCCTCGCGCGCACATCTGCCTGGGAATAGACTGCTGCTCCCGACCGCGCAACGTACTACGGAGCAGGACACTTCTTACCGGCCTCTGCGGCTCCAGAAGTAACCGCCACCACCGCCGAAGAGCAGGACTAACACGATGATCAAGATGATTGTACCACTCATGGTCTTTTCCTCACTTTAGTTAAACCAGGCCGCGTGCGGCCATAAAATATTCGCGTGCCCATTCACGCGAATGGGACAGGTTAACTCTCGCACTTTTTTCGCGGGAAGGGAATGGATATTCCTTTTTGTTACGCGAGAATTCGGTGAGGGTCGAAGCCGTCATGGAGCGCGCGGGGCAGGAGGGGGTGGCAGCGCTGCTTCTTGGCGTCGATCTTGGCCGGCGTTTTGCGCGTCTTTGGCACGGGCGAAGATCATGACCAAGACGAGGCCGAAGCGCATTATTATGCGATTCTATCAGACGCCATCAAATGGCGGGCCGAAGGGATTGTGTGTCCCCTTCCCTGTGACATTAGGGCCGAGGCGCATGACATTCAAAAGTAGCGGGTTTTTGATTCAAAGACTGAAACGAAGAACGCGATCCAATTTAATGGATCGCGTTCTTTGTTTTTGCACTTCAACGTTTATCGCTCAACACCCGGTCGGGTCGCTGCTCAAGCCTGTCGGCGGCGACGCAGGGCGAGTGTCAAACCGGCGGTCATTGCCAGTGCCAGGCTGGTTGGCTCGGGGATGACTTCCGCCACCCGCAGAGTGATATCGTCTTGACTAAGCGCGCTGTTGTAGAAACGTGTGAGGCTGTATTGCACACCTTCGAGAAAGCGCCCGTCACCCGTTCCAAAGTTACCCAGTTGCTCGCCGCGACTCTGGTAGAACACGCCGTTTTCGACGAAGGATGAAGTGAGCGAGAGCACGCCATCGATGTAATAACGCACTTCCTCGGCGACTGGATCATGAACCTTGGTGAGCAGGAAAAACCGATCCAGCGGAATGATCGAGGTAATGTTCAGATCGGTCGAGTTAAAGTCATTGTCCGCGTTGGATGTCGTTGTCGTCGAGAGGAACGTTATTCCGCCGCTCGCGAGACGCATGAAATTATTTTCGCTGCCCGTGCTATGCCCTGAACCCACGCCGGCGTTGACTGCGGATGATGCCCCCGACTGAATCCGGAGATAGGCTTCCATGGTATAGCCGTTGACGGTGTTTGGCCCGGCACCGCTATTCAGGGCATCGCCACCGACATTGCTATTACCGATGAAACCGGTGGCGGTCCCGTTGGCAACATCAACAAAATCGTAATAAGCGTGATCGATCGTCCCCGGGCCACTATTGGCTCCGCTGGCGTGATAAACAATCGCGACATTGCTGTTGGGGGCAATGATTGAACCGGCAGGGGCGAGGGGAGCAGTATCAGACATCGAAGCGCCCCCGCCGTTTGCCTTGTCCGCGTCATATTCGACAAACGGAGCAGGCACTAAAGCGTTTGAAACGCTGCTGAGCGT
>Ga0105047_10005654_pt1 | contig 21369 bp, 15 predicted proteins | sample MAT04_FD_78384 | JGI IMG/M metagenome (GOLD analysis project Ga0105047, IMG submission 78384) | Freshwater microbial communities from Lake Fryxell liftoff mats and glacier meltwater in Antarctica - MAT-04 (megahit assembly) | ecosystem: Environmental > Aquatic > Freshwater > Ice > Liftoff... | reverse complement strand
TTACGATGCGGCGACGAAGCAGTGGGTGCCGGAGACCGGCGCGGCGGCGACGCATCTGCCGGGGCAATACCTCGTAAAGGCCTCCGACCCCGCCCAGGGATTTGTTGTAGAGAACAACAAAATTCTCGTTAACGGCAATGACGAGACGAACAATTTGTACAACAGCGCGGGCACCAAAATATCTGTCGTATCCGAAGTCACCACATTCTTCGATGCTCGTGAATACGATGCGTCCGCAGATGCCGCCACAAACGGCGTTGTAAAGCTGACAGAAATCGATATTGCCAAACTGAATAGCGCGAGAATTGGCAGCAGCACCGGATCGGCCCTTTTCCCTACTGCCGGGACGAACGGCACGATTCTGTATGCCTACCGTACCGACAGCACGCCAACGACGCCGAATGGAATCCGGCTAATCAATGGCAGCACGCTCAATAATAAAATGACGATGGTCACTCAAAATCCGCTCTACATTAAGGGCAACTTCAATAACGTTGCAAAAAAGGGCGTGGCGGTCATGAGCGATTCGACAAACTTGCTCTCAAATGAGTGGAACGACAGCATGAAATCAAAGGCTAATTCCAGCACTTTGGTGAACATACCCTCGACCGACCTGGAAGTGAACGCGGCGATCGTGACTGGCAACTACGAAACCATTGCTCCAGATCCCTCCACGGGAACCGCAGCGAAGTATAACGGCGGGTTCGAAAACCTGCCCCGCTTCCACGAAAACTGGGGCGGTACTTCAAAGAGAGTTTATATTAAGGGAGCGTTCATCAACCTGCAGGAATCCCAATACGGCAAGGGAAACTGGGGCAAGGGCGGTGTCTACAGTGCCCCAAAACGAAGCTGGGACTTTGACTCGTTTTTCCTGGACCCGGCCAACCTGCCGCCTGGATACCCCATCTCCGTGGCCAGCCAGCGCGTGGTGTGGTGGAAGGAACGAAACTTGACCTTCTGGCCGTAAGCAATACGTTTCTACCGGCGGAACACATTTGGATGGGTGGCAAACCAATGAGCAACACTGAAGAAAATCCGGATGAAGTTCCTGCTACTGATAAATCAAAAACGCTGATGGGCCTGCTAGGAAATCGCGGGCCCACTGATCTGGAAGCCAGTACCTTTGCGCGCCGGGCGGATTCCAATCCCGAACCGGCCCGATCTCCCGCCCGCGTTCCATCAGTCCCTCAGCCCGCACGCCAGGCGTCGCAACAATCGTCCAGCGCGCGCAGCGATCTCAAAAGCTTGATCGGTGAGTTGGGCTCCGGCAGCGCGCGGGCCAAACCAGCCCCGAAATCCCGCAATCGAGCACCCGTTACTCTCTTGCAAAAAATAGGCTTGGGCTGCGGCATGGCACTCATGAGCGGGGCGCTGATTTCAATCGTCTATGATCTGCTTCAACCCCCTGAATCAGAAGTGGCTGCGCAGACGGCACCGGTGGTGCTCGATAAAGAAGCACTTGTGGTTCAGGCCCAGTCGGGCGCCTACGAAAGCAGAATCCCAAATTCGATCACTGTGAAATCACTCGGACTTGAAATCGATCCAGCGGCTTCGGACGTGCAGCAGCGCGAAATGTTTCTCAAAGGACTGAAACGCGACGGCATGCAACCGTATTTTTATCCGCCGAGCAATCTGAAAATCAAGCAAGGTGAGCCGAAGACAGTGTATTGCCTGCTGCGTTCGCCCTTGGATGAGATCACGCGCGCGGAGTGGGATGCGGCGAATTTTTTTGTTCAGGAAAACGATGTGCTCAGCCCCTATCTGCGGAAGATCACCCTGGTAAACGAATCGCAGCTCCGCATTCTCAACGACTATCGCGTGGAATCCATCGCCGACGATCTCAACACGCTAGACGAGAACGCACCCAGAAAGTCCGTGGCCCCGGCTCCGGTGAAGGCTACCGCTCCAAAACCGGTTGCTCCGCCGGCCGCGCCACCGATTACGCCAAAGGCAAGTGAGCCCGTAGCCCCGCCTGCAGAAAAATAAGATTCTCGACGCCCACTCGATAATTAACTTAGGGAAGCGCGTCGATCAGCGCCTGGATCTGTTCGGGCGTGTTGTAAAAATGGGGCGAGGCGCGCAGCCGTCCTTCGCGGATCACGATCACGATTTTCTTCTCTTGAAGTTTGCGCACGATCTCGGCATGTCCGCCGGACGGATGCATGAAGGCGACGATGCCGCTGCGCTCGCTCTCGGCCTGGCTGCTGATCACGGAATAACCTTTGACGCCCAGACCCTCGCAGAGTTGCTCGGTCAGAGCAAAGACGCGGCGGCTGATCAGATCGATTCCCAGTTCCAATAGCAGTTCCAGCGAGGCGCCCATCGCCAGCACGCCGGGAATATTGTAGGTGCCGCACTCGAAGCGGCGCGCGTCGTCGCGCAGCGTGAAATCGTACGCGCCGTAATCGGTGGAGTTGATGACGTTCCACCAGCCCACTTCCGGCCGGACTTGAGAGAACAGTTCCTTGCGGCAGAAGAAGACGCCGCAGCCTTCGGGCGAGAGCAGCCACTTGTGCCCGTCGGCCGAGAGAAAATCGATGTTCATCGCCTTCACATCGACGGGCAGCAGGCCCATGGATTGGATGGCGTCGACGCAGAAGAGAATGCCTTTGCTGCGGCAGAAGGCGCCGATGCGCGCGAGGTCGTTGCGAAAACCGCTGGCGTATTCCACATGCGAAAGCGCAATCATGCGCGTGCGCGGCGTGACTGCAGCGAGCAGCGTTTCGGGATCGATGCGCCCGTTCACTTCCGGCACCATGACATGCTTGACGCCGGCGCGCTGCTGCAGGTCCATCCACGGATAGACGTTCGCGGGGTACTCGACGGCGGTGCTGAGAATCTCGTCGCCGCTTTTCCACTCCAGTCCATTGGCGACGAAGGCCAGACCTTCGCTAGTGTTTTTGATGAAGGCAATCTCGCTAGGCGTGGCGTTGATCAGCCTGGCGGAAAGCTGGCGCGTGGTCTCGGCCTGCTGGTACCACTTGCCGCTGAGATACGCGTCCTCGCAAGCCTGCTTTGTGTAGAGGTTGAGCGCCTCCGCTGCGCGCGCAGAGATTGGCGCAACCCCACCGTGATTGAAGAAGTGCCAGCGCGAAAGAATAGGGAACTCGCGCGCCGAATCGAACGTGGAGGGCAGTGGGGGGAGGCTCATGTCTGGGTCTCATTCCTTATAATAATGCCCGATGTTCGGCATTGCGCGAGTATAGCGCGTCGCGAGGTGTTTGACCTGCAGCGATCATTTCCGTCAGTTGCAACGGCAAAAAATAAGAGTAGTTTCGCGCCATAATAATGTGTCAGGAACGTTCAATCGCTCGCCGCATTTACGCAGCGCGGGAGCCTGTCAGGAGCCGTTTGGAATGGACAATTCTTCAGACATTGCACCCCTTATATTCTTCGGATTGTTTGGTCTGGGTGTTGTGGCCGTAGGACTGGTCGTCGCCGTGGGCATGATTAAGACGTTCAACAAAATGGGCTACGACGATTCCTGGTGGCTGATCGTTCCCATCCTGAATTTCGTATTCATGTTGAAAGTAATCGACAAGCCCATCTGGTGGATTGCTCTGTTTTGTGTTCCGTTTGTGGGCTCCGTGGTGATGATCTATGTAAGCTGGATGCTCTCCGACAAAGTGGCCAAGGCGTATGGAAAGAGTACCAATTATGCGCTGGGGCTCTTTTTTCTGGGAGCCATTTTTTACCCGCTTCTGGGTTTCGGTAAAGAACAGCCGCAGATCGTAAACTGAGCGCTGATGATCATCCTCGAAGATTCCCGCGAGCGGCTTGTGATCGGACCGAGCCATTTTCAGGAACGTCTTGGTCTTTTTTTCTGCGGGATATTTCTGCTTTCGCTGAGCATCTTCGGCGTCTCGTGGCTGGAGCCCGATTCCATCGGCGTCCCCCTGGATATGATCCTGATGTTGTTTTTTTACGTCATTGCTCCCGCCGGCGTGGCCGGCGTCTTGATTGTGTTTCAGCAGCGCAAGTTCGTCTTCCACACTCCAACGCAACAGGTCTTCTTCTCGCAGGGTCCGCTTGCGCCATCGGTTTGGAATTTCAATCAGGTTCGGATGGACGTGGTGGAGAGAAGTCCCACCAACTGCATAATTTGCCTGGTCACGACTGATCCATCCACATTAATCATCGCTCGCGGAAAAGCCAGCCCGGTCGCGGCCATCGCTAAACGCATTGCTGCGCGCCTGCCTGTAAGCGAGAGCCTTCCGCAGCCTCAACCCATTTGACGATGTTTTTTAGGACGCAGGATTTTTCAGAGCAATTTGCCGTCCGTCCCAAGGTTGAGTAAACTCAGCATCACGATTCAACCGTCAGGGGAAAGTACGCGCGATGACTAAATTGAAGCTGGCAGTTCTGCTCACCGGATCGGGCACTACGCTCGAGAACCTTTTTGAAAAGCGCGCGTCGGGAAAGCTTGCTGCCGACATTGTCGCGGTTGTCAGCAGCCGGCCAGACGCGTATGGACTGGAGCGCGCGCGCAAGCGCGAGGTTCCGGCTCTGACCATCGAACGGCGCAAATTTGTGATGCCCGAAGAATTTTCGCAGGCGATCTTCGAGGCGCTGATGCCTTACAAGCCGGATTTGATCTGCCTGGCCGGATTCATGTCGCTGCTGCAAATTCCGGAGGCTTATAAAAACCGCGTGATCAACATTCATCCGGCGCTTTTGCCTGCATTCGGCGGCAAGGGTTTCTACGGAAACAAAGTTCACGAGTCGGTGCTGAAGGCGGGGTGCAAGGTGACCGGCTGCACAGTGCACGTCGTCGATAATGAATATGACTCCGGACCGATCATTGCGCAGAAAGCGGTGCAGGTGCTCGCGGGCGATAGCGTGGAAAGCTTGGCCGCGCGGGTGCAGGAAGCGGAGCGCGAAGTCTATCCGGACGTAATTCAACTCTTTGCGGAAGGACGCTTAAAAATCGAAAATCGGGTAGTGCAGGTACTACCGGCCAAGGTCTAAAAGGCAACTTGCGCCGCGAGTCCATTGCGCCTTGTGCGCGAATTGCTCCGGGCGGCGGTTGACATGCGGCCGGCTTGGTGCTACTTAAATAAAGGAATGCTCTTGTTTTTTGCTGGAAGGGGTGCGCTGTGGTAACACTCGAGGAACTGTTGCGCGTCATGATGGAACGCAAATCTTCGGATTTGCACATCACAGCCGGCTCGCCTCCGCGCATTCGTCTCGACGGTGCATTGATGCCGACCGAGCACGACATGATGGACGCCGAGACCACTCAAAAGATCATTTACTCGATCCTGGACAACGAACAGATCGCCAAGTTTGAATCCGAGAAGGAGCTCGATATGAGCTTCGGCATCTCGGGAATCGGTCGATTCCGCGTCAACGTTTTTTATCAGCGCGGCGCCGTCGGTACGGCAATTCGAGTCATCCCCTACGAGATCGCCAGTTTCGAAAAACTGGGCGTGCCGCAGGGCGTCTGCCAGAAGTTGTGCGATCTTCCGAAGGGACTGATCCTGGTCACGGGCGCAACGGGCTCGGGTAAATCCACCACGCTGGCTTCGATGATCGACTTCATCAACCAGACCGGACAGTACCACATCATTACCATTGAAGACCCGATCGAATTCGTTCATCGCAACAAGCAGTGCCTCGTCAACCAGCGCGAAGTCGGACCCGACACATTGAGCTTTGGCCAGGCGTTGAAACACGTCCTGCGCCAGGATCCAGACGTGGTGCTGATCGGCGAAATGCGAGATAAGGAAACGATCGAACTGGGGTTGACGCTGGCAGAGACCGGGCATTTGACCTTCGCCACGCTGCATACGTCCAATTGCGTTCAGACCATCAACCGCATCATCGACGTCTTCCCGGCCGAGCAGCAGAATCAGATCCGCACGCAGCTTTCGTTTGTGCTGGAAGGTGTCTTCTGCCAGATGCTACTGCCGCTCTCGGTGGGCAAAGGGCGCTGCATGGTCTGCGAGATTATGATTCCAAACGACGCCATTCGGGCCAACATCCGCGACGATAAAGTGCATCAGATTTATTCCACAATCCAGACCGGTAACAAGACCGGCATGCGGACCATGAATCAGTCGCTCTACGAAGCCTACAAGCAGGGCAAGATCTCGATCGAAATTGCTTCGCAGTATTCGCATAATCTGGAAGACATGAAAAAGACGTTCCAGTTGGCTTAAGGCGCAATAGGTGGGGCGGACTTTGCTGTCTTCCCGTAGAAGGATCGAGCAGACAGGAATGTCTGCTCCACCTGACAAGTGGCATACAGGCGGGGTGACCAGTGGCACGAATAACTCGCATGACCAAACGGCGCCTGGGCGAATTGCTCCAGGCCGAAGGACTGGTCTCAGAAGAGCAAGTCCGGCAGGGCCTTGAAGATCAACGGAAGAGCTATCTGTTCCTGGGCGAGGCACTGGTCAAGCTGGGATTCGTTTCGGAAGAAATCATCGCTCAGACCATCGTCCAGCAGTTCAGCCTGCCGTTCATGTCAGCGCAGCAGTACCAGATCACGCCGCAAGTCATCAACCTGTTTCCCGAACGCATGTACTACGAGTATCAGTTCGTGGCCGCCGACCGCATCGGCAAAGTGCTGATCATCATCGGCGCAGGCTTGATGAACCACGACGTGCTGGATGAACTGGAACGGCTCAGCGGCTGTAAAGTCTGCCAGTTCGTGAGCACGTGGAAGGACATTCGCGCGGCGCTGGACAAGTACGCCAAAGATATCAAGAAGGAGCAGTCGTCGCTTACCAGCCTGGGGACGATGCTGCTCGATCTTTCAGATGTGCCGATGAATACGCCCGCAAGTGCGCCAGCCCCAAGCGGCGTTCCGACGCCACTGGCCGGTGCGGCATCCGTTGCGCGCCCCGCGGCGCAGCCGCCGCCGGCGGGTCAGCCTGCTCCGCGTCCCACGATGGCCGGCACGTCTGGCCCCCGTACTGCGATTGGCGCTGTGATGACTCCGCGACCGGGGTCTACGACGGGTCCGCAATCTCCACGGCTCTCGGCATTGGCCGGCGTTCGTCCGCCGCCGCTCAGGCCCACTGCTAACGGTTCCGGTGTTCAGGCCGCACCTCCGGCTCCGGCTCAACCCACGACGCAAGAGATTAAGACGAATCTGACCGGGACGCCGCCGCCTGATCCGAACCGTCCGCCGGTGCCTGCTCCGAAAAACACAGGGTTGCTGGGATTGTTCAAGAAATCATGAAGTAACCGGAAGTGAACATAGCGCAGGCTTCCAGCCTGCCGGGATCGTTGTAACCCGCAGGCATCGTGCCTGTGCTGCGTAGGGCGAAGTGAAGGAAGCATTATGGCCAAGTTCGATAAAAAGCTGGCCGGCATTCTGACCAAGTGCCGCGTGATCAGCGAACAGCAGCGCGATGAAGCGCTGGCCGAATGCGAACGTAGCAACGCATCGCTGACGCAGGTGCTGATCGAGAAAAAAATCTGCGACGAAGAGACTCTCATTACCGCCGTGGCCGATGAGATGAGCTACTATCCAATCAACCTGTCCAAGGTGGATTGCTCGCCCGAAGCGCTGGAAATCATCAACGAAGAGCAGGCCAACAACTACCAGGTGCTGCCCATCGCGCGCATGGGCAAGATACTGACGCTGGCGATCGCCAATCCGTTCGACGTTCTGATCCTCGACGACGTCAAGATCGTCACCGGATGCGACATCATCCCGGTGCTGACCACCGAGACTGCGATCAAGAAGGCGATCGACAAGGCGTATAAGAAGAAGGTCGACGTCCAGGGCGAACTGAACGCGGCAACTGCGGCGCTGCTGGAGCAGCATGTTGGCGGCGACGCCGCTAAAGCAAGCGATAACGAAGACTTCGAAGACGAAAATTCGGCGCCTATCGTCAAGCTCGGCAACCGCATCATCGAAGACGCGTATTTGCAGGGCGCCAGCGATATTCACATTGAACCCGCCGAAGATAGAACCTGGGTGCGTTACCGCATTGACGGTATTTTGAAGGATCAGCTACAGCTTCCAAAGACTTCGCACCGCGCGCTGATCAGCCGCATCAAGATCATGAGCGACCTGAATATTTCCGAACGGCGCCTGCCGCAGGACGGCCGTATCATCTTCAAGAAATACAATGCGAAGTTTGACCTCGACTTGCGCGTTTCGGTAGCGCCGATGAATCACGGCGAGAAAGTCTGCGCTCGTATCCTGGACAAGACCAAATCCTGTCTACCTCTCGAGAAACTCGGTTTTTCGCCCTATAACCTGACCATGTACCGCGATCTGATTCAGGTTCCCTACGGCATGGTGCTCCACTGCGGCCCGACGGGTTCGGGTAAATCAATGACGCTATTCGCGGCGCTCAACGAGATCAACACGCCCGAAGTGAATATCTCGACGGCCGAAGATCCGATCGAATATTCGCTGCCGCGATTGAACCAGATGCAAATGCAGAAGAGCATCGGCCTGACCTTCGCCGCCGCGCTGCGCTGCTACCTGCGACAGGATCCCGACATCATCCTGGTCGGCGAAATCCGAGATCGCGAGACAGCGGAAATCGCGATCGAAGCCGCACTGACTGGACACGTGCTTTTCTCCACACTGCATACCAACGACGCCCCGACAACGATCACGCGCTTCACGGAAATGGAAGTCGAGCCCTTCATGGTCTCGACCTGCCTTGTGGCGATCTGCGCTCAGCGCCTGCTGCGCACACTCTGCACCTGCAAGGTTGCCGACGATCCCAAGCCCGAGGAGCTGCTGCTGCTCAAGCGCGCCAAGGACGACGCGCCAATTAACAAGATCATGCGCATCGGAGGCTGCCCGCGCTGCAACGGCACCGGATACAAGGGCCGAACCGGTATCCACGAACTGTTGAAAAACTCCGACGAACTGCGATCGCTGATCAACACGCATGGCACGGCGGAGGAATTGAAAGTGGCGGCGCGCAAAGCAGGAATGCGCACACTATTTGAAGATTGCATGACAAAAGTAAAGACCGGCGTCACCTCGATAGAAGAAGCACTCGGCACTGCGCGGCCAGACGACACCGCCTGAGCCTGAAGAAGGCGGAATACACGTTGGGTTCGAGTAGTGGCCGAAGTCTTATTGAGTCGCGCGTTGAGAAAGTGATATCGCGACTCATAAAGTTCGTTGGCTGGACTCTTAATTTGGACATGAAAAGCGGACCCGGCCCGCTACTCTAAGTTGATCACTTATTGAGCGCTGAAGGCTGAACAAGGAGAACGAGCCATGGCAGAGAGCAGAACCGAAGCGCCCAAGAGCGCCCCGATGACCAGCAAGACCGGGGGTATTCCAGGACGCACAGACCCAGCCAAGGGCAAGACTGCAGCCAAGGGCGGCATCTTCTCCGGCGGCCTCTTCTCCCGCGGCCTCGGCGGAGCGCCCAGGCCGCGTGTCAGCGGCGAAATGCTGGTTATCTTCACGCGCCAGTTCGCCACGATGATCGGTGCCGGCATTCCCGTGCTGGAATGTCTGAACATTTTGCAGGAGCAGGCCGAAGATCCGGGTTTCAATCGCGCGCTGGGCATGATCGTTGAAGACGTGCGCGGCGGTAGCGACCTGAGCACGGGATTGGGCAAGCATCCGCGCGTGTTTGAACGCATTTACGTCAACATGATCAAGGCCGGCGAAGCATCCGGACAGCTTGATACGATTCTCTCGCGCCTTGCCGAATACATGGAAGCCACTGAAAAGCTGAAGCGCGAAATCAAGGGCGCGATGACCTACCCGGTGGTCTCGCTGGTCATGATTCTGGGCATCACCACCTTCCTGCTGGTTTTCATCATCCCGCGCTTTAATGAGATCTTCAAAGCCTTGAAGGTGGAACTGCCGCTGCCGACCATGATCGTGTTGACCGCATCGAAACTGCTGACCACCTACTGGGCGCAGACGCTTTTCATTACTGTGGGACTGGTACTGGTCTTCAAGTGGTGGAAGTCGACGGACTCCGGCGGCTACACCTTTGACCGCTTGATGCTCAAGGCTCCGGTCTTCGGCAACCTGATCCAGAAGGTCGCCCTCTCGCGCTTTGCAAAAACTTTTGCGACCTTGCTCCGCTCGGGCGTTCCGATTCTGGGTGCGCTGGAAATCGTGGCCTCGACGGCCGGCAATCGCGTCGTCGAAGAAGCCGTGAATAACGCACGCGAATCCATCCGCCAGGGCGAAAATCTGGCCAAGCCGCTGAGCGAGTCACCGGTCTTCCCGCCGATGGTCGTGCGCATGATCGCGATCGGTGAAAAGTCCGGCGCGCTCGAACAGTTGCTCGAGAAGATCTCCGAATTTTACGATCAGCAGGTCGAAGCCATGGTCGAATCGCTGACCTCGTTGATCGAGCCGTTGCTGATCGGATTCATGGGATTGATCGTCGGCGGCATCGTGCTCTCCGTCTTTCTGCCGATCTTGAAAATTCAGGAAGCGCTGCAGAAGCACTAACGGACAGAAGGATCGAACAGTTCAAATGGACTGTGGAAAATGAACCTGGGGCGGACGTAAATGTCTGCCCAGCCGGACTGTAACGCATCAAAGCAGGTGGCAGAATGCAATTTCTGCCTGCCGTCGCCGGGGGGCTCAAGCCTTCCATCCCTTTCCGAGGAAACGGCGTGCTGGACGCCTTTGTTGAACGCTATACGCTGACCGCGCGCGGGAACCTGGTGCTCATTGCCCTGCGCTTGTTCCTTGCGACGCTCTCGCTGGTCGTGCTTGTGATTCAAGAACTCAGTGTGCCGTTGCGCCCGGAAATGGTGCTGTCGCCGCTCTATTTGCGTCCGCCGGCGCTGGTGGCAATCATCGTCTGCCTGCTTACGGCGCTGTACTACCTGTTGATTGCCCGCAAATCGGGGCAGAATTCAGCGCTGTCGACGAAGCTCGCCTTTTTGCAGGTGTTCGTCGATATTTTCCTGATCTCGGTGCTGATCTGGCATACCGGCGCGGTGGGCAGCCAGTTTGTCGTGCTCTACCTGATCTCGATCTGTTCGGCTGCGTTCGTTCTTAAATGGAACGTGGCGATCATGGCGGCGGCGGCATCGACAATCCTGTTCTGTCTCGTTACGCTTCTTTATAGTTTCAATGTCATACCTGAAAATTTCCGCAACAGCTTTCCAACGCAGGTCATGCGGCTGCGGGATCTGCGTATGCTCGATTATGTGCGGCTGCTGCTGCTGCCGAGCTGTGCGTTTTTCCTGACGGGCGCGCTGGCCGGTGCGCTCTCCAAGCGGCTGGCCATGGCCCGTCTGCTGCACGATGAAATTCTGGAAGGCATTGGCGAGGGCGTGCTGGTGCTCGACCAGAACCTCAAGCCGCTCTACCACAACCGTGAGTGCAAACGGCTGCTGGGTCTGAATGAAAATAGCGCCACTCTGAACCTGACGGAGTTGATGGGTGCCAAGCTGGAAGAGGAAGCGCGCAGCGTGCTCAAGGATTTGGCACCCCGGCGCCTGGAAGTAAGCCACAGGCGCGCCGATGGTTCGACTCTGCCGTTTCTTGTGCGCATCATTCCCATGCGCGATCTGGATTCAAGCACGCCGCGCGGGCTGATCATGGCAATCGATGACATCACGGCTGAAAAGAAGATGGAAGAGCTGATCAAGCACCGCCAGCGCATCGAAACAATGGGGCAGATTTCAGCCACCATCGCACACGAGATTCGCAATCCGCTCGCCTCGATCCGCGGAGCCGTCCAGGAGATCGGGCGCTCGATGCAATTGCCAGAGAACAAGAAGGTGCTGCTGGAGATCGTGCTCTCCGAATCGGACCGCCTGGACCAGATCATCACCGATTTTCTGCGTTTTGCGCGCATGCGCCCGCCCAAGCTCGTTTCAACCGATCTGGGCCGCGTTCTTGCGGACATCAAACTGCAACTTTCGCTGCGGCATGACGCGCGCGATGTCCGCATCACGCTCAATGGGGATGAAGGCGATCCCTTCCTCGCCGATCCCGAACAGTTGCGCCAGCTCTTCTTAAACCTGGGCGTCAACGCGCTGCAGGCTCTGGATGGATGCGAGCACAAGGAGATCAAACTGCACGTGGACGTTGTGCCGCTTCACCGCGCGGGCTTTGCAGTCGAAGCACAGGACCGGCTCGACCGTCCGGGCGTTCTGGTCGAGGTCGAAGACAGCGGAGCGGGTATGCCGCCGGACATTGCAGCCCAGATCTTCGAGCCCTTCTACACCACCAAGGCCACTGGAACGGGGCTGGGACTGGCCATCGTGCAGCGTGTGATTCAATTGCATGAGGGTATTGTTTCTGTGCACAGCGTCCTTGGAGAAGGCACGATTTTTAAAATCTGGATTCCCACAGATCTGACGGTCACCGCGGCGATCAGCGCCTTGCGGCCGGCGGTCATGGATGGCGTGATGCCCCGTTTTGGCAGCCCCGGCGATTCCAAGAAAATACCCGCCTTAGGCCCCCTGAGGCCTGCATGAACGAACATATTACCAAATCCGAGCCCACCTCGGTCAGCTCACAACGGCTTCCCGCGATTCGCAAGCGGATCCTCGTTCTGGATGATGAACAGGCCATTCAACGCCTGCTCAAAGTGATCCTGGAAGGCGAAGGATACGAGGTCATAAATACCGACGATGGGCGGCTGGCGCTGGAGACCATTCAGCGCGACGGCGTGGACCTGATTATCCAGGATCTGCGCATGCCCAAGATGGATGGTTTGACTTTTCTGCGGCTTCTGAAAGAAAGCCATCCCGAGGTGCCCTCAATCATCATCACTGCGTTCGGCACTTTTGAGACGGCGATTGAGGCGATGCGTCTCGGTGCGTACACGCATCTTAACAAGCCGTTTGATACGGAAGAGATCCGCCATACTGTTCTGCGCGCGCTGGAACGCATCGAAATCGCCAAGAAGACGCCGCGTACCGGCGTGGCATTTCTGGATATCGTCAGTCACACGCAGGTGATGGCCAATGTCAGCAACATGATCAAGCGCGTTGCGCCCACGGATTCGACGATCCTGATCACCGGCGAGAGCGGCACTGGAAAAGAACTGGTGGCGCGCTCGATTCATTATGCGTCGCTGCGCGCCGATCAACCCTTTGTGGCGGTGAACTGCGGCGCGTTTGCCGAGACGCTGCTGGAATCAGAACTGTTCGGCCACGTCAAAGGCGCATTTACAAATGCCATCGCCGACCGCAAGGGTGTTTTCGAGAGCGCCGATCGTGGCACGCTTTTCCTCGATGAGGTCGGCGAGATGTCGTTGCCGACGCAGGTGAAACTGCTGCGCGTTCTGGAGACCCGCTCCTTCAAGCCGGTGGGCGGCACCAAGGAAATGCGCTTCGATGTGCGCTTCATTACGGCGACCAACCGCAATTTGTCGCAGATGGTCTCGGATGGTCAGTTCCGCGAAGATTTGTTTTATCGCTTGAACGTGATCCCGATCGAGCTGCCGTCGCTGCGTGAACGAAAAGAAGATATTCCGCTGCTGGCAGGGCACTTTCTGGCCCGTTTTGTGAAGCGCATGAACAAGCCCATGCACGGCATTGACGATGCCGTAATCGCGAAGTTGCTCGCCTATTCGTGGCCTGGAAATGTGCGCGAGCTCGAAAACACAATCGAGCGCGCGGTGGCACTCTCCAGCGGGGACCGCATCACGCTGGCCGATCTGGCCGGGCCCGTTCTGGCCGGCATATCCGGCGCGCGCAGTGCCACGACCATCAGCGGGTCATATCCCCGTATGGGCGTGTTGCGCCCGCAAATGCCGATTTCGTCGGCGATGTTGGGCGCGGTGCCGCCGCACCAGTGGGCACATCTGGTTCGCACCGAGGGCATGCCGCCGCCGGACCCGCGCGAAATGGTGCTGCCTGAACTCGGCATGGATCTGGAACAACACCTGATCGACCAGGAGCGCAGCTACATTCTTCAGGCGCTTGAACGGAGCAACTGGAATCTGACTGAAGCTGCAAAATTGTTGAACATGACCTTCCGTTCGATCCGTTATCGTGTTTCAAAACTGGGCATCGACCGGCCCTCCAAAGATGTTTGACGCATGGATGTTTGAAGGGGCTGCACCCCGGGAAGTCTATTGTAAGTGAAAACCAAAACGTTCCCCCATGCGCCGTCTGTACGTTTGATTTGTGCCGCCGCCGTGATGCTCTGCTGCGCATTGGCCGCGCACGCCGCAGATGTTGCATCGCCGAAGCAGCCGTACCGTTTTGTGAAAGAGAAGGTCACGGAGAGTGACCGGCCGCGAAGCAAGGATAAGCCGAAAGTCGAAGAGCCCGATATTCTCGAGCCGCTCTACCGCTTCGATTTCGTCAAGGTCATGACCGTCACGCAGCCCGACGAATCCGGGAAAAGTGTGCAGCGCCGCACTGAAATGAGCGCGGTGATGATCCTTGAATTGAAAGCGCTGACACCCGAAGGGGCCACCGGCACGCTGCGCTTTGATTCCGTCAAGCTGACGCTGCCCGAGATGGAAGCGTTCACGTCGCTTGATTTCAGTCCGCAGCCGCAGAAAGAGAAGAACCGCCTGATCTCCGAGGCGATGCAGAGCGCAATCAAAGTTGCGCGCTGGCAGATTGCAGTCGATACAGATGGCGCGATCCAGTTGCTGAGCCGCACGCCGGCGAATTTTTCGGAGATCATGAAAGAGACCGCGGTGAAAGCCGCTTGGCGCAAGCGCTGGATCGACGATATGGCGCGCCTGGTCGAGCAGGATATGGGACTGAAGACGCCCACCTCTGATCGGCAGCTTTTACTATGCTTCAACCAGCCTGCCTCGGACAAAGGCGCAAGCGGCAAGCTGCAACCTGAGCGCAGCCTCGCCCAACTGGTATCGCGCGAGGGGCGCACCGCGCATTACTCCTTCGACCGGCTTTCGCCAGCCGGGACGGGCACGCCTTTCCCGCTCCCGTTCTACTCGGCCTTGCCGGCTGTGAATGTGACCTTCAAAGGCGTAAAAAGCAACGCGTGCCGCGCCGAATTTGACATGGAAAAAGGGATGCTCGATACGATGCAGGAAGACTATACCGCGACATTGACATACGACAGCGGCAGTAACAGCATCGAACAGAACGTCCGCGTCGAGTACAGGCTGACGCGCCTGGCGCCGCCCATTAATAAGAACTGATTCTCGGAATATTTCAACGCACGGAAAAATAGTCGCAGAGCGCCCGCAATGCACTAACCTTCAGCTTGATTTTAAGGTGCGGCCAACATCCCTGTCTGCGAAGCTTGTATGGCGAATGTCTGCTCTACTCATTCTCTTTAGAAGGAAGCCTTCCATCCATGAGCCGAAGTCCGAACATGAATGATCTGATGATTTCAATCTCCGGCGTGCGCGGCATCGTGGGCAAGAGCCTGACGCCGGAACTGCTGGTGCGGCTGGGCGAGGCGTTCGGGACGTATATGCATTCAGGGCGCATCGTGGTCGGGCGCGACACACGCGTCTCGGGCGAGATGGTCAAGTGCGCGGTCTTCAGCGGGCTGCTCGCGACCGGCTGTTCGATCGTCGACGTCGGCGTCGTGGCGACTCCGACGGCCACGTTGATGATCGAAGAGCTTAAGGCCGACGGCGGCGTGGTGATCTCAGCCAGTCACAATCCCGTCGAATGGAACGCGCTGAAATTCTTCCGCGCCGACGGCGTGTACCTGAATGCCGATGAAGGCCGCGACCTGCTCAACATTTATTACTCCGGCGATTTCGTGCGCAAAGCCTGGGACGCGCTGAAGACAATCGAAGTCGTCTCCGATGCCGAAGCGCATCATGTCGACAAAGTGCTCTCGATTTTGGATGTGCCGTTGATCAAGTCGAAGAAGTTCCGTGTCGCTCTGGACTGCTGCAACGGCGCGGGCGTCGGCGTCTCGCTGCGGCTTCTGCGCGCGCTGGGTTGCAGCGTGGAGCCGATCCACTGCACTCCCGATGGCCTTTTTCCGCACACGCCCGAACCGAATTTCGTCAACCTGCAGGATCTCTGCCGCTTCACGCGCGAGCGCGAGGCGGACATCGGTTTCGCCACCGACCCGGACGCCGACCGCATCGCTGTCGTCTCCGAGAACGGCGATTTTCTCGGCGAGGAGCTCTCGCTGGCGCTGGCCACGCAGTATGTGCTCTCGCGCACAACGGAACGCAAACGGCCCGTGGTGATCAACATGTCGACCAGCCGCGCCAGCGAAGACGTCGCGCGCGCAGCCGGGTGCGAAGTGATCCGCACGGCCGTCGGCGAGGTCAACGTTGCCGAGAAGATGGAAGAAGTGAACGCCATCATCGGCGGCGAAGGCAACGGCGGCGTGATGGATCCGCGCATCCATTACGGGCGAGACGCTATCGTCGGAATGGGCCTTATCCTGGAATTCATGGCGCGCAGCGGGAAGAGCTGCAGCCAGCTTGCTGCTGCGGTGCCGCAGTACGCAATGCTGAAAACCAAGATCGACTGCCCCGCCGCTCGCAGCCGCGAAGTCATCCGCACGCTGAAATCCGAAGCCCAATCAGCCCGCGCAAATGTGGAAGACGGTTTGCGTCTGGACTGGGATGATCGTTGGGTTCACCTTCGGGCCAGCAATACTGAGCCGGTTATGCGCATTATTGCTGAGGCCAGGACGAAGGAGGCTGCACAAGCTCTCGTCGATGACTATACCGAGCGTGTGCGGACGGCGCTGAAGGATTGAGCAACCCTTACGCAGAACAGTCCGCACCCAGCAATCAGAGGTAAATTCCTGTGGTTAAATTGCACGGAGAAAATCTTCATGTGCGGGATAGTCGGCTACACCGGTTCTAAAAAGGCAACCGAAGTTGTTTTGAGCGGGCTGCGCAAATTGGAGTACCGCGGCTACGATTCCGCAGGTATCGCCTACATCGATCACCATCGCCTCAACGTCGTCCGCGCCGTCGGCCGCGTCGACGCGCTCGCCGAAAAATTATCCAAAGAGCAGCAGGACGCGCACACCGCCATCGGGCACACGCGCTGGGCCACGCACGGCCGGCCGAACGAACTCAACGCGCACCCGCACTGCGACCTCTCCGGTCGCATCGCGGTCGTGCACAATGGCATCGTGGAAAACTACACCGCGCTGCGCAAAGAATTGCAGGCCGAGGGCGCCAAGTTTCTCTCCGAGACCGATACCGAAGTCGCCGCAGTACTGATTGGAAAACTGTATCAGGGCGACCTGATGAAAGCCGTCGAGCGCGCCATTGAGCGCATCGAAGGAACCTTTGCATTTGCCGTCATTTCGCTCGACCACCCCGGCCTGCTCGTCGGCGCGCGGCGCGGTTCGCCATTGGCCGTCGGAGTGATTCCCAATGGCGGCGGCATGCTGCTGGCCAGCGACGCCATGCCCATGATCGCGCACACGCGCCACGTACTCTATATGGATGACGATCAGGTCGTGGCGCTTGAAGCCGGCAAGCTAACGCTGCGCAAGAACGGCGTGACGATCGACGCGCAGCTTCAGGAAATAAAATGGACTGCCGAAGAGACCGAGCGCGGCGGCTATGCGCATTACATGCTCAAGGAAATTCACGAGCAGCCCGGCGCGTTGCGCCGACTGGCGGCCGGACTGGTGGCCAATCCGGGCTCGGCGAATGGCAATGTGACGTCGCCGCAATTCAATCTGCCGGATATGAATCTCTCCGACGATGAGCTACGCAAAGTCACGCGCGTCGTCATTTGCGGGCAGGGCACCGCGTTTCATGCCGGATTGGTCGGGCGCAATATGATCGAACGCTGCGCGCGCATTCCTGTTTCCGTCGAATACGGCAGCGACTTCCGCTACCGCGATCCGGTGCTCGATCCGACCGTTCTGGTGATCACTGTCTCGCAGTCCGGCGAGACCGCCGACACGCTCGGCGCGGTGCGCATGGCGCGCGAGCGCGGATGCAAGACGATCGGCGTTCTCAATACCGTCGGCAGCACGATCGCCCGCGAGAGCAACGGCGCGGTCTACATGCATGTCGGTCCCGAGATCGGCGTCGCTTCGACCAAGGCGTTCACCGGTTAGATTGCGGCGCTCTATGTGCTGGCGATTCATCTGGGCATGGTCAAGGGCGTGCTACAACCAGCCGAAGCCGTACGGCGCGTCGAAGATCTACTCCAGGTTCCCGGCCGCGTCGAAGAGATTCTTGCACAGTCGGCGCATGTTGAAGCTGTGGCGAAGAAATATAAGGACGCCACAAACGCGTTGTTCCTTGGGCGCGGCACCGGTTTCCCGCTGGCTCTGGAAGGCGCCCTGAAGCTGAAGGAAATTTCGTACATCCATGCTGAAGGCTACGACGCCGCCGAGATGAAACACGGTCCGATCGCGCTGATCGATGACAAGATGCCGGTGATCGTGCTGGCCCTCAGCGGCCGGCGCTACGACAAGATCATCAGCAACATTCAGGAAGTCAAAGCGCGCGGCGGCCGCGTGATTGCCATCGCCAGCGACGAAGACAAGTCCATCCACGAATGCGCCGACGACGTGTTGCCGATCCACGACGACCGCGGAATCATGAATTCCATCGCCTGCGCCGTGCCACTGCAACTCTTCGCATATTACATCGCGGTGGCGCGCGGCTGCGACGTCGACAAACCGCGCAACCTGGCCAAGAGCGTAACGGTCGAATAGTGTCGAGATAATCGAGAGCTGGAACCGCCGCGCGCAGCGATGCAGCGGCGGTTTTCTGTGCGGACGCGTTGAGAACTTTCTCAACCATACTAAAACGTTTGAGCTTGGCGGTTTTTCGCAAGAATTCTCAGGAATTCTTTTCGACACGCGTTGAAATAATATAAATAACGACGGATAAACACGTTGCAAGGTTAACAATCGCACATCAAAAGAGCGATTTCTTTTTAATTATTGGTTCGCGCGCAATCAAAGAGACAGCCACAGCGGAAAATATCCGGCTGTTTGGACTTTTCCGCTGTGGCTTTCACAACGCGCGAACCATTACGCGCACTTTCACAATTCCCCGCCACTTCTTCCGATGAAGAACCAATGGACCGGCCCGCATTTTCGCAGTAGGAATTCTGGCAGGTACCGCCGGAAAACTTCTTTTTTATTCTGAAACCTCGAACCATCATAACGGTAAGCTTAGCAGGAACTTTGTGAATCAGGCCGCTCTGTCATTAGACATTGCGCCAACGGATGCCGATGCCTCTACGAGCCAGACCCTTACTGCTAAGCCTCGCGTTCTTAAGCACCGGATCGCTTCTTCATGAGCGCCGTGCGCTGGCTGAATCGGGTGATGACTTTTTTGAAAAGCGCGTGCGGCCGGTCCTGGTCGAGCGCTGCTATTCGTGCCATTCGCTCGCAGCAAAAAAGGAGAAAGGCGGACTGCGCGTCGATTCGCGCGAAGCCTTGATCGCAGGTGGCGGAATGGGTCCGGCGCTCGAGCCTGGCAAGCCGGAAAAAAGTCTGCTGGTTGCCGCAATTAAGCGCGTCGATCCGGACCTGGCCATGCCTCCGAAGGGCGAGCCGCTTTCCCCGCAAGCCGTTCAAGATATCGAGAAATGGATTAAAGACGGCGCTGTATTTCCCGCCAACCTCGCCGCGGTCAAGGCAAACCCGGCCGCAACCCACTGGGCGTTTCAGCCGATCAAAAAAGTCGCCATGCCAGGAATAAAAAATGCTGCGTGGCCGCGCTCTGACATCGACCGTTTTCTTTTATCGAAAATGGAATCGGCGGGAGTTGAGCCTGTCGCCGATGCGGCGCCCGCGATCCTCGCCCGGCGCATGGTCCATCTGCTAACTGGACTTCCGCCCACGCCCGAAGAGGTCGAAGCGTTTGTGCAAGCCCGCGCCAAAGAAGGTCTCGCCGCGAACGTAAAGCTTACCGACGCACTGCTGGCTTCGCCGCATTTTGGGGAGCGCTGGGCGCGGCACTGGATGGACCTTGTGCGCTATGCCGATTCCGCCGGGCACGAGAACGATTACGAGATTGAAGGCGCCTGGCAGTATCGCGATTACCTCGTCCGCGCCATCAATGCGGACCTGCCGTACGATCAGTTCGTGCGCGAACAAATCGCTGGGGATACGCTGCCGCCGCGCATCGATGCGGCAACAGGGCGCAACGAATCGGTGCTCGGGACGATATGGTGGAACCTGGGCGAGATGGGATTCTCGCCGCTGGATCTCCCCACCGAAGAGGCGGACCGTTTTGAGAACAAGATTGAGGTCTTCGGTAAAACTTTTAACGCACTGACGATCGGATGCGCGCGCTGCCACGATCACAAATTTGATCCGATCTCGGCGCGCGAATACTACGGCATCTTCGGAATGCTCAAGGCATCGCCGTTGCGCCGCGCGTGGTCGAACGAAGCCACATTCGAACGCATTGGCATCAGACTGAAAGCGCTTCGCGACAAGGCCGATGCATTGCGCAAGCCCGAGGTCGCGGCGACCAAAACCGAAACGCCCCCGCTCTCTCCAGTTGATTCGAAAGTTCTGGCCGATTTCGCCAGCGGATTTCCGGACGATTGGAGCCGTGCCGGGCATACGGAAATTATCACGTCCGAGACCGCGGCACTGCGCGGATTTTTACCGGGCTTGTGGAGCGGCACGCTCTCCAAACAGTTGCCGGCTTCGGTGCGCTCGCCGGCGTTCGTCATCGAAAAAGATTTCCTGCATGTGCTTGTTTGCGGAAAGGACGCGATGGTCCAAATCATCATCGCCAATCACCAGACCATCCGAGTCCCAATCTACGACGGACTCAAGCACCGCATCAAGGGAGGAAATCTGTATTGGCAGTGGCATAGGATACCGATTGGCCGCTGGAAAGGTCTGCGCGCTCATGTTGAAATTTTTACCGGCACGATGGAGGCCCAGGATCGCCTGCTCAAAACGGCGGATACGCCGCAGAATCAGTTCGGCGTTCGGGCCGTGATTCTCAGCAACGTCAAAGAGATGCCTCCGCCACCACCGGCTGCATGCGATATCGGACTGCAACCCTTTGAGCCGCCCGCTGAGATCGCCACCGAAATGTCCGCTATCGAACGCGAGATTCCAAAACCCGAACGTTATCTTGCAGTCGCCGACCTGAACGGAGCGGACATTCCCATCCAGTCGCGAGGCGATGCGCGCAAGCCGCGAGAAGGCACAGTCCCGCGACGTTACCTGGATGTATGCGGCGGGGGTCCGGTGCCCAAATCCGGAAGCGGACGCCGCGAGCTTGCGGAGGCGCTGCTGGCGCCGTCCAATCCATTGACATCGCGCGTGATCGTCAACCGAGTGTGGAGCCATCTGTTTGGATACGGTCTTGTTCGAAGTGTCGACAATTTTGGAATCATGGGCGAAACGCCGTCGCATCCGGAATTGCTGGATTATCTGGCGAATCGCTTCGTTCGCGAGCATCACTGGTCGTTGAAAAGGTTGATCCGGGAAATGGTGCTCACGCGAGCCTGGCAGCTTGAATGCGCTCCGTCTCCGTCGGTGGATGTCGAGAACAAGCTGCTCTCGCGCTATTCGCTGCGGCG